>Ga0209564_1002193_pt1 | contig 16334 bp, 11 predicted proteins | sample AraplaCol_mMF_r2_FD_184272 | JGI IMG/M metagenome (GOLD analysis project Ga0209564, IMG submission 184272) | Arabidopsis root microbial communities from North Carolina, USA - plate scrape MF_Col_mMF_r2 (SPAdes) (version 3) | ecosystem: Host-associated > Plants > Roots > Endosphere | place: USA... | reverse complement strand
CCGTCGGGGGTGAATGCCTTCCTGTTTTCTCCCGGCTGCTGGTAGTAGCCCGTCATGACCTGCGGGCCCTTCACGCAAATCTCGCCGGATTCGCCAAGCGGCAAGGACTTTCCGTCATCGTCCTTGATCGCGATTTCGATACTGGGCAAAGGCAACCCTATGGTGCCGGTGAACTCCTTGTTGATCACCGGGTTGTTCGTGCCTATCGCGCAGGTTTCGCTCATGCCCCAGCCCTCGATCATGGGGCAGCCGGTGACCTGCAACCAGTGCTTGGCGGTGCCTTCGGAAGCGGCCATGCCGCCTGCCTGGGAAACGCAGAGGCTTGAAAAGTCCACCGTCTTGAATTGCGGATGCTGCAGCAGTGCATTGAACAGGGTATTGACCGCCGGCAGCATGTGGAAGGGCCGCTTCTTGAGGACCTCAATGAATTTGCCGAAATCACGCGGGTTGGGAATCAAGGTCAGGTGCGCGCCCCATCGAATGGTCAGAAGGCACAGCGTCAGTGCGAAGATGTGATACAGAGGCAAGGCTGCAATGTTGTTGGTTTTGCTGACGTCACCTATGCGCTTCAAGGCGGGCGTGAACCATGCCTCCGCCTGCAAAATGGCTGCAACGATGTTGCGGTGAGTGAGCACCGCCCCCTTCGACAGACCGGTTGTTCCACCGGTGTATTGCAAAAAAGCAATCGAATCCAGCGTGCTCGGCGCGGGCTTGAGCGCCAGGCGGCTACCCTCGGCAATTGCGCGATTGAAAGTAGTGACGGTACGCCCATCGCTCAACGGCAGCTTGTATGCCGGCACGAGCTTGGCGAGATGGCGGACGGCGAAAGTGATCCACTGGCCATACCAGAAACCCAGCAGGTCGCCCATGGATGCCACCACCACCTTCTTCACCGGCGTTCGTTCAATCACCTCCGCCAGTGTGGCCGCGAAGTTTTCGAGAATAACAATGGTTGTCGCGCCGGAGTCGCGCAGCTGATGTTCCAGCTCGCGTGCGGTATACAGCGGGTTGACGTTGACACAGGTGTAGCCTGCCCGCAGGATGGCGGCCATCGTGACGGCGAACTGAGGCACGTTAGGTAGCATGATGGCGACGCGGGCGCCGGGTTCCAGGCCCAGGCTTTGCAGCCAGGCGCCCAGTGACGAAGAGAGTTCGTCAAGTTGCCCGTAACTCATCCAGCGATCCATGCACACCGAGAACGGCTTGGCCGCGTTCTTCTTGAAAGATTCCTCCAGCAGATGGGTAAGCGAACGGAACTGTTCAGTGTCGATCTCGTGTGGAACGCCGTCCGGATAACTCTTGAGCCAATGCTTGTTCATACAAACTCCTTGCGGCCCATTGTGAAAGCCGCCCCGTGGAATCCGTATGGGGCTTGTCCTAATGCCGGCGCGATATCACGGGCCAGCAGCGAGCAAATGGCTTAAATGGGTCTCGCAGGTGACAGCATCGTCTTCAAACAGGGAGTGAATCCACGCCGTCTCGCGGTCCTTGATGAGCTTGAGGAACTCGCCCGCGCCACGCATGTCCGCGAAGGCGTCGAAACCGGATTCGAGAAAGTGCTGCAGCGAATTCAGTCCGGCCGCGGCCGCGGGCCCGCGCATCATTTTGAGCAGGGTGCGAAGCCCGAACATCCGTGTCAAGCGGTCAAGTTCTTGCCCCAGATGCAGCACCACCTCCAACTGTCGTTTGCGCGCGGCGACATCACCCACGCGGCGCCAGCAGCGGATATAGCGCGCACATTCATCGCTGTGTTGGGTCGTATCCATGTCCGCCAGCCACTCGCGTGCCATCTGGTCGTCGAGCTGTTCCGTCAGCGCATGCACTTGCGCCAGCGCCGCGGCGGTATTGACCACCGGCTGTGGAAAAAGCTTGGCGATGGTGCCGGCGATGCGCGCGAACTGCTGGTCACGTTCCGCATAGTCTTTGTCGCTGTAGAGTTCCTGCAGGAAAAATTTTGCCGCCGTTTTGTAGCGGCTGTTACGCAGCAGATCGGCGTAAGTGGCCTCAAAGCGGCGCGCCTGGAAGCGCTTGACCTGTGCGCTGGCCCGGCCCAGCGCAGGGTCGGCCCTGTGCTGTTGCCGGAGCCTGGCCACTGTCTCTAGCGCATCGTGTATTTGTTGAGCGGAGGGGTCCATACAAACCCGGAGTTTATCTAGGTACGGGTCCCTATTGAAAGCCAAATGCGCGTGCGAAACTTCCAGCATGCAAAGAAGAACGCTTCTCAAGCTTGGCGCGGCGTCCGCAGCCGTACTGCTGGTAGCCGGCGGCGCGGCCGCATTGCTGCAGCCTGGTCTTGCCGGCGGCGTGCTGAGCCCATCGGGGCGTGAGGTTTTTTCCGGCGTCGGCCGGGCCGTGCTCGACAAAACGCTGCCGGCCGATGAGGGCGCGCGGCAAATAGCGTTGAACGGCCTGCTCGGCCGCATCGATGTGCTGGTGCAGGCATTACCGCACCACGCGCAGGGCGAGTTGTCGCAGCTGCTGGCCTTGCTTGCGAGCGCCGCCGGCCGGCGCGCGCTTGCCGGCTTGAACCAGCCGTGGCACCAGGCGTCAGTCGCCGACATCCAGCAATCGCTTCAGGACATGCGCTTGTCCGGTCTGGCGCTGCGCCAACAAGCCTATGGGGCCTTGCACGACATTACCGCAGGGGCGTATTTTTCCGATCCAGCGAGCTGGGCACTGCTGGGATATCCCGGCCCCATGAAAATCTAGAGACCCCCAAAAAGCAGATGAGCCAACTGAAAGACCCGATCCGCGAAGGCCTCGCGCGCGGCTGGAAAGTCATGGGCGGTGCGCTGGCGCAGGCGCCGGACATCATCAAGTGCGACGTCGTCATCATTGGCAGCGGCGCCGGCGCCGGTGTCACGGCCGAACTGCTGGCCAAGGCCGGCTTGCAGGTGGTGATTGTCGAAGAGGGCCCCCTTAAAAGCAGCAGCGATTTCAACCAGAAGGAATCCGAAGCGTATCCCTCGCTCTACCAGGAAAGCGCGGCGCGTAAAACGGAAGACAAGGCCATCAACATCTTGCAAGGCCGCTGTGTGGGGGGCTCCACCACAGTTAACTGGACGAGTTCCTTTCGCACACCCGGCTCCACGCTTAAATTCTGGCAGGAGCGGTTTGGGCTGGGCGGTTACACCACGCAAGCGCTGGCACTGTACTTCGCCGAGGTCGAGCAACGCCTCAACATCACGCCGTGGCTGGTGCCACCGAACGAGAACAACGACCTGCTGCGCAAGGGGGCGGCCAAGCTGGGGATCCCTGCATCGGCCATCTCGCGCAACGTCAAAGGCTGCTGGAACCTCGGCTCCTGCGGCCTGGGATGCCCGACCAATGCCAAGCAATCCATGCTGGTCACCACGATTCCCGCTGCGCTCGACAAAGGCGCCCAGCTTTTGACCGAAACCCGCGCGGAACGCTTTGAGTTGGCCAACGGGAGGGTCACCGCCTTGCTGTGCCGCAGTCTGGGCGCACACGGCGGGTCGGCGAGCGGCGCCGTCAAGATCGTCGCCAGGCACTATGTGCTCGCCGGCGGTGCCATCAATTCGCCGGCGGTGCTGCTGCGTTCGCAGGCGCCCGATCCGCATGGTGTGTTGGGCGCGCGGACTTTTCTGCATCCGGTGCTGATGTCTTCCAGCGTGTTTGCGCAAAAGGTGGAGGCCTGGAACGGCGCACCCCAGACCATTTACTCCGACCATTTCCTGGAGACCCAGGCGATCGACGGCCCTATCGGCTACAAGCTGGAAGCGCCGCCGCTGCATCCGGTGATCTTTGCATCGACGGTGCCGGGCTTCGGCCAGGGCCAGCACGACTTGCTCAAATCCTTTCCCTATAACCACACACTGCTCGCGCTGTTGCGCGACGGGTTTCATGACGAATCCCGGGGCGGACAAGTCAAGCTGCGCAGCGACAACTCCGCCGTATTGGATTACCCCCTTACCGACTACGTTATGGAAGGCGGGCGCAGGGCGTTGTTGTCGATGATGGAGATCCAGTTCGCGGCGGGGGCCAAACAGGTGCTGCCGCTGCACGAGATGGCTCAGCCGTACACATCCTGGGCCCAGGCGCGTGATGCGGTTAATGCCTTGCCCATGAAGCCGCTGTTGACCAAGGTGGTGAGCGCCCACGTCATGGGCGGCTGCGGCCTGGCTGGCAGCGAACGTCAGGGCGTCACCCGGCCGGATGGTGTGCATTGGCAACTCGAGAACCTGTCCATCCATGACGGCTCGCTGTTTCCGACCAGCATAGGCGCGAATCCGCAGTTGTCCGTCTATGGCATGGTGAACCGCCTCGCGCAGGGCCTGGCTGCCAGGCTCTCGGGCCGATCTGTCACACTGGCTTGAGATACTGCGGCCTGATACCGCTTCCTCCCCCCCGTTCTGCTTGACCCATGCTGGCTCACCTGCAAAGACTCATTACCCTGTCCCTGGTCGCCGCCGCCCTCGGCTGGCTATTCCGGTTTTATGGCGACTCGCCCGTGATGGCGTTTACCGGTTTTGGCGTAATCGCACTGGGCTACACCGCGTTCCTGGCACTTGAGTTCGTCTTTCTGCGCCACATCAACAAGCAGGACCCAGCCCCGCAACCGACCTGGGGAGAACTGCTGCGCGCCTGGTGGGGCGAGACCCTGACCGCCCCGCGTGTGTTCTGCTGGCGCCAGCCCTTTCGCATGAATGTGGTGCCGGACCGGCTGGCGCCCTCCGCGACTGAGGCTGGTCAAGGGCGCCGCGGCATAGTCTTTGTGCACGGCTTCTTCTGCAACCGCGGTTTGTGGACGCCCTGGCTTCAGCGCGTTCAGGCCGACGGGCGTGCCTTTGTTGCTGTCAACCTCGAGCCCGTCTTTGGTTCCATCGACGACTATGCGCCGCAGATCGACGAGGCTGTCCGCCAGGTCGCCGAGGCCACGGGCCTGCCGCCGCTGCTGGTGTGCCACAGCATGGGCGGACTGGCCGTGCGGGCCTGGCTCAAGCGCATGCGGGCCGAGGCGCGGGTCTTTCATGTGGTCACCATAGGCACGCCGCACAAGGGGACCTGGCTGGCGCGCTTCGGCCATGGCCACAATGGGCGCCAGATGCGGCTGCAGTCCGACTGGCAAACACAGCTCGACCACGGCATGCCAGAGGGCCGCCATGCCTTGTTCACCTGCTGGTACTCCAACTGTGACAACATTGTGTTCCCGACGTCCACCGCGACTTTGCCGGGCGCCGACAACCGCCTGATTCGCGGCGCCGCCCATGTGCAGATGGCATTCCTGCCGCAGGTCATGGATACCACCCTGGCCATGCTGGAGCGCGCACCGGGCTGATGCGGTGAAGGGTCCCGGTGAATTTTTGTGAATTTCTCACAAAAATGACCCTGCATATTCACTATCTACATTGGGCTGGGCTTTTTATGCTCGTCATCATCTATTTGTAGGATGGAGCGCCCCGTGACCCTGTATGCACAGCCCAATGCCGCCTTTCTGGAGGCCGCGCCCTCGTTCGCCCTGGACGAAACCGATTCCATACCCGTGCTGCTGGCCTGCCTGGTGGATGAGCTGGCCCATGGGATGCTTGTGGTCACCGCCCAGGGAAAGATTCTGCATGCCAATCAGGCGGCCCGGCGCGAGCTCGACCGCGCCGCTGTTCTGGGCTGGGAGCGGGGCGAGTTGAGGCTGGTGATGCCGGCGGATGCCAAGGCCTTCCAGAACGCCTTGGTCAAGGCCATCGCGGGCAAGCGCGGGCTCCTCAAGCTGGCCGCAGATGGCGTGGAGTTCACCCTGGCTCTGGTTCCGCTGCAGCGCCAAGTGGGCATGCCCTGCGAGCGGATCGCGCTGGTGTTGTCTAGCCTGGGCGTCAGCGAGTCCGGCGTGTTCGGTGCATTTGCCCGCAACCATGGACTCACTCACACAGAAGAGCAGGTTTTGGTCTTTTTGTGCCGCTGCCTTAGCACGCCTGAGATCGCCATCCAGATGAAAGTCGCGGTTTCCACCGTGCGCAGCCATGTGCGCAGCCTCTGCGCCAAGACCGCTTCCAGCGGTGTTCGTGAACTCGTCAATCGCGTGGCAATTTTGCCGCCCGTCGCTCCCTCGCCACTCGGACAAATTCACTGATAGCCGCACCGGGCCCTGCAACGTGCTAGATTACGGCTCATCATGAGCCCGCAAATCACGCCCGAAGAAGACCTTTACGCCAACTTGACCCCCGAATTGCGCACCCTGGCCATGCGCGGCGTGGTGCGAACGTATCCCAAAAAAGCGGTTGTCATCAACGAGGGCGAAATCGGTGACAGCCTGTTTGTGCTGCTCAAAGGCAGCGTCAAAGTGTTTGCCATGGATGAAAGCGGCCGCGAAATCACCTACGGCAGGATCCATTCAGGCGACTATTTTGGCGAAATGTCCCTGGACGGCGGACCGCGCTCCGCCTCGGTCATCACTCTGGAGCCCTGCACCTGCGCCGTGCTCAGCCGCGCAGAAGTGAGCGAACACTTGGTTTATGAGCCAGGATTCGCCATCAATCTGGTGGTTCAGGTTATCCGCCGAGCCCGCACCGCCACGGAAGCTGCCCGCAATATGGCGTTGCTTGACGTGTATGGGCGATTGATTGCCGTGCTGGAGGCCCACGACGACGTCGCGACCCGCGATACCGCCGAGGGAGTCACCTTGGAGGCGATCACCCACCAGGATATCGCCAGCCGTGTCGGCGCCTCGCGCGAGATGGTGAGCCGTCTGCTCAAAGACCTTGAAAAGGGCGGCTACATCGAAATGGGCACCAAGCGCATCACCCTGCTCAAGAAATTACCCAGCCGCTGGTAGCGGCTAGGGCAGTTCTATAGCGCATTAAAGATGCGCCGTGTTTCCTGCGGCGCCGCGGCGCTAGTCCCCCTCAGGCGGACGGCCGAGCCGCTATAGGTACCCGCAGCCCGAACACCCGTCAGGGCTGGATTTTCATCGCTATGCGCCGCTGTGCTGGCGGTCTTTACAACGCCGGGACGCTCGGGCCTGCCTGCATCGGGGTCCGGCTTTTGCGGGGAGTAATGCGCCCAGTGTGAGCCCACGATCCGCGTGCCACCCACGGATACCGTCTTGCGTCCGGTGGCAATGCTGTTGAAATTGCCGCTGCGCCGGATCAAGGTCGGATTGTCGGGGTGATCCACGAATGACCACGGGTTCCCGCTCATGTCGTACAGCTTGTCTTCAAAGTGCGATTGGCGCCCGCTTCGCGGGCCGATCACCACGTCGTCACGTTCCACATAGGCGTCTATCGTGACCTTGCCCGGCTTCGTGTTGGTCAGCTTGATCTGCCACACGCCGCTAGGGGCCGTGGCGACACCCTTGTCGAAACTGAAGGTGGGTGCCAAAGCGATCAGCGCGCAAGTGCCGTGTGTGCCGGTTGCCACGCTTTTGGGGTAAATCAGCGCGCACAGCGGCTGGGTGCCGTTGCCCGTCCACATGCGGGACTCGCCGAAGCCCAGGGCTGGCAGTGCAGCCTGTCCAGGTGGCGTGATCTCTATCCGGATGCCATGGGCCTCCGGCGGCAGCCATAGCTCCAGGAAGTTCTCGGTGGCGTCATCGGGTTGCCCGCGCCAGTGCAGTACTGCGTGCTCATTTTTTGCCAAGGTCACGTTGGCGTGCGTGCGCAACTGGTAGCTGTTGCCTGCCGCCAGCACGATCCGCAGCCGCTGGCCGCATAGCGTGATCAGCTGGTCCATTGCGGCTTCCAGCAGCGAACTTCCGTCATGCGGCCCGGCCACGGTGCCGAAGCTGATGTTGGTTACGATTTTCGCGTCATGCGCGCAGCGGGAAAGAACGTACATCAATCCATCAAGGACGTGTACGTTCATCGAGCCGCCCGAAGTATCGGCCACGGTGTCATAGTCCAGCTGCACGGCGATGATGTCGCAGCGGCTGGCATCGTCGTCGGCCAGGGCCCAGCTGGCCGGCCCGTCAAAGCCTGGTGGAAGATCGGCTACCTGTGCCAGCAAGGTTCGCGGGCCGCACGCCAAGTCCAGTACATGTGTGCCATGACTAATGCGCTTTCGCAGAGTCTCAAGTTTGAAATGCGCGTAGACCGCACTCTCATCCACCACACCGTAGTAGGTGCGCTGTTGCATCGCATGGTTGATGTCGGCGGCCGTGAGTTCATGCCCATAACCAAGGCCAGATGGCGTGCCGCCCACACCTTTGCCGTCTTGCCGCCAGAAGTACCTCGTACGAGCCTTGCCCTTGTGCAGGAAATTGGCGTTGGCGAAAGCCAGGTCGTCATCGATGACCGCCATCACCTTGCCCTTGAGCAGGGGCTGGGCGTGGCCCTTGCTGGTGGAGCCCGGGCCGTCGGTGTGCGGACCCGCGGCCAGACCCAGTTCCAGCCGCCTGACCAGTGCATGCAGGCTGCCGCCTGGCTGGATGTGCTTGAAGAACGCCGGCCTGACGCGGGCCGTGCAGTAGCGCAGCCCCGCCGGCGCGGCGCTGGAGGTGTACACCGGAGGCACATGCAGCCATTGAGGCGAGGCCGCGCCTATGAATTGGGCGATGCTGGTGCCGGCGCTGAGCTCAATCGCCACGGGCAGCCACTTCGGCTGCTTGTCGCCGTAGCCCGCAAACCGGTCGGTTTCAGCCCACACCAGATAGGGGTCAAAGCCATTCGTTGCGTTGGGCTTGGACCAGTCGATACCGGTGAACCCGCCTTTTGGAAGTTTGCTCCAGGTCATGACTATCCTTACTGGAGGGGTTTCCACTCTTTGACGGCCTTGGACCACATGAAGGCCAACAGCGGCGAAGCTGCAATGTTGCCGACCTTGCCAAGGTATTCGTAATAGCCGCTGTGGTGGTCGTCCATGGAAACGCGCAGGTCAAAATCGACTACACCGCCTTGCGGGGTGTGGAACTTCCGGCCGTCGAAGCCGCGCTCGTGAAGCTTGTTGTTGCCGAGGCAGCGTGCCACCAGGAAGTCACCGAGTGCCGTGCCGAGCAGCCTTCCCACGGCGCTGTCCACGGGATAGTGCAGGCCTGCCACCGTGCGATTCACCGCGATACGGGCCGCTTGCCGCTCCAGCTGCTCACGGAATTTGGCGCCCGTGCCATTGGCATTCTCAAGCAGGGCCAGCAACACTGTGGCCACGGTGAAGGCTTCCGTCGCGTGCCCGCTGGGCCAACTGGCGTGGCCGGGGGTATCGATCATCGGCTGAACTTGCGGTGACAGCTCCATGGGGCGCGGGCAGGCGAAGGCATGCTTGAAGCGCATCTCCACATCCGAGGCGAGGAGGAGCGACAGCGTTATCAGTTCCAATGTCCATTTATGGCGGTGCGGCTGTAAGCCCACAACGGATCCCCAATAGGGCACTTGAGGGGTCGTCTGGCTGAGGATTTCGCTACCCCGGTCTTCACGCAGTTCTGCGTAGTTGGCAACCAACCCGACCTGTTGTTTGAAGACCTTCGCGGTAGGACGTATCAAGCGGACAACGGTGTGATCCTTGAGCGGCCTCCTGTTCAAGTCAACAAAGCCCAGCGTCACCGATTCCTTGGCTTGGTTGACATCGAAATGCAGTCCGCCCAACAGTTCAAGCTCACAGACTTGCAGCCGCCGTTCGGCTGCCCATTGCGTCAGGCGATCCGCCTTGTCGATAGGAAGGGGCAGGTTCACCGGCAGGGTGGGGCCTTGGAACGGCCCGACGAGGGCTGAGCGGCTTTTTGTCAGGCCGTCCGCAAGCAGCGGGTCCGAGGTGGCCGCCCCCAAACCGCCAAGCCCACCGAGCCCTCCCAAACCGCCCAATCCGCCAAGGCCGCCAAGTCCCCCCAAACCGCCAAGTCCCCCCAAACCGCCCAGTCCACCAAGACTACTCATTGTCAATTCTCCTCGTTAAGTTGAAACCACTCTCATTGTTCAGGCAGGCCGGCGAGCTTCAGCGCGTTGGCATAAGCTTGTCCGACCGGATACTCGCTGCTAGGTGAGCGTTCACGAAATTTGCTAACCGTGAAGGTCGGCTCCAGTTTCAGCAGGCTGGTAACCGTCGCAGATGCCGCTTCCAGTTTTCCCGACATTGCCTGAGCTATGGCCAATGCACGATATGTGGATGTATGCGTTCTGTTGCTGCGCAGTGACCGCAAGGCAAGTTCGATTGCACGCTCGTATTGAGCGGCCGATACGGCAGCTGACGCCGCCAACGAATCATAAAAATACCGTATTGGGTCGAGAGGAGACAATCGCAGGGCGCGCTCGCTCGCGTCAAACGCCGCGCCTCCGTCTCCCTTGAACGCATTAAGCGTTCCGGTCAACAGCCATGCCAGGGACTCATTGGGGTTGACGCTTAGAGCTGCTTCGTAGCGTTGTGCGGCGACTTCCAGATTCTTCAGCAAATTTGTGTGAACGAAGCCATCTATCGTGAGCGCCAGAGAAGAGGTTGGGTCAATGTCGAGGGCTCTTTTGGTGCAATCCAACGCAAGCTGTTTCTCTTTCTCTGGGTTTTCCGCCCACCCCTGCTGTACCCGCAGTACATGCCATTTCGCCAGCCATGCGTAAGGAATTGGATGGCGGCGGCTGCGGTCGATCAAGTGTTCCAGCATCGCGCGAGCGCGGTCAAACTCACTAAACGCCGTGCGATGCATCAGTGCTACCGAACCCAGCAGCAAGGTATAGCCGTCCAGCGTCGGCAGAGCCTGACTTTGGGCTCGCTCCAATTGCTGGGACATGACGGAAGAGCTGATGGCCGCCACCACGCGCGAAATCAGCTCGTCATCCGTCTCGAACACGCCGTGTACTTGCCCTTTGAGATTTTCCGCCCACACCAATTTCTCGGTTTTGGCATCAATCAGCTCTACAAACAACGCCAATTGCGTGCCCACACTGCGGCAGGTGCCCGAAAGAATATAGCTGGCACCCAGGTGCGTGCGGATATCCTCAATTGCCTCTTGCCGCCCACGGAATACCGTCGTGGACAGCCGCGAGATAACGTGCAGTTCCGAGGTCCGGGACAGTGCGGCGATCACCTCGTCGGCTAGCGCTTCGCCCAGCATTTCATGTCCGGGTTCAGAACTGCGCATGGCGAAGGGAATGACGGCAATAGTGGGGCGCAGGTCAAGACGCACTGCACTGCTGAGGGCGATCACCGGATGCTCCCCTAGCGGGGCAACGCGATAAGCGCGGACAGGCTTTTCAACGTGCTTGAGGTGGCACTCGCCCAAATCCTCGAGGTCGGCATCCAGGTTGGCGGTGAGGTTGTCGCGCAATGCGGCTGTTACCACCAGTTCCCCTGGACCGGCCAAGGTACAAAAGCGCGAGGTCAGATTGACGTCGGTTCCATAAATGTCATGCTGATCCGTCACAAAGCTCGCCAAGTGGCCGCCCATGCGCAAATGCATTTGCTGCTCAGGCTTCAGGCCGGAATTGGCCTGCTGGCTGAAATGCTGCATGGCGAATGCCGCCTTGACCCCACCTTGCGCGTTAGCAAATTCCAGCATCAGCCCGTCACCCAGGCTTTTGACGATGCGCCCGCCATGCTGCGGCAGGATTGCCTGCTCAGCGTGCAGCACCAGTTGTTGCCACCTCTGTACGAAACCATCTTGATCCTGCTCCATGATCCTGACGGACTCCACCACATCCATGACCAGCAGCACCTTCGTGCTTCGGCCCATGTGGGTAGGTAATTCGGTCGGGGGATTCATCGTAAATGGTGTAACAAAGTTTTACCTCCTCATTTTGGAGGAGAACGCGGGTAATGGAAATACTGTGCGCGGCTTTATCTACAGAAAAATCGGAATTGTTATGCTTGAGCAAAACCCATGGTAGATTGCATTTAGCTGCGGTTTTGATGCAAGGTCCGCTTTGCGGTTGCCTTATACAAAAACTGGGATGAACGTCGCCATCCTATGTCGCGGATGGGCTAGCCGCCTTGGGAAAAATATCGTCCGCAGTGTTCAACTTCTGATCCTGTGCTGAAGGCGATAGGGTGCCAGGTGAGCGAAAAGACCATCGGGATTTCAGATTGGATTAATTTTGCGCGTACTAATTGGGGTCGGTGTTTTTTCAGCGACAGGCTCCCTCCCGTTTCAAATATTGCCTTTTCTGATTCTGTCTCTGGTGTCGGAAGGGCGCATTGATATCGTTTTTGCCGGATGGGTGGGCTTTGCATATCTCATCGGGCTGCTTTTCAGCACCCTGTTATTGCCTCTTTTCAGAGTGATCGTCACGCTGGGACGATTCAGCGTGCAAAAGAGCTATTCGACGCTTGCGTACTTCCTGTCGCAGCAGTATTCCGGCATCGTCCCGCTCGAAGAGCGCCGCCAGCGCCAGGCAACGCGCGCGGTGCTGCGAATGGTGCTTGGGCGTACCGGTGTCGCTGCCGCTGACGTTCGCATTGGCACGGGAGCCTTGGCAAGCCTTGTTTGGCGGATTGCCGTGCCATCGGTTTCAGTGTGCCGCATTCGGGCAGCCTGAGCCTGTTGGCATTTGCGCGCCGGCTTTTTTTCGTATTGAAGGACCGAACCCTTGAAACCCGCCTACCGCTGTTTTTGTTTTGCCGTCCCGTCCAAACTCTTTCGCAAGCTTGCCGAAAAAGCCAATGAGGAGGAGCGCCAGCGGCTCAACGGCCATATCGAGCACAGCATGCGGCTGCGCACGCATCGCCATGTCTGTTCCAAGCAGGCGCCTGCTCCCCGTACCGTGCAATCACCGCAGTCCTTCATGCCGGCGCAGGCCTATCGCCGCAGTATTTTTAATGCCGGCTTCGATACCGACTTGCCGGGCAAACCGGTGCGGCACGAAGGCGAAAAGCCTGTCAAGGACCGCAGCGTCAACCAGGTGTATGACAACACCGGCATCGCGCTGAATTTCTTCCACCAGATCTTCGGGCGGGATTCGCTTGACGACCGCAGCATGCGCGTGGAGTCGGCCGTGCACTTCGGCAAGAATTTCGCCAACGCCATGTGGACCGGCGAGCAGATGGTCTACGGCGATGGTGATGCGAACGTGGGCGGCTTTACCGAGGCGCTGGACATCATCACCCACGAACTGACCCATGGGGTCATCCAGCACATGATTCCCGGCGGGCTGGGGGTGGTCAAGCTCGCGCGCAAGGACCGCGAATTTGAAGAGCAGACGCACGTGCTCCAGGGCCAGGCTGGCGCCCTTAACGAATCCTTCTCCGACGTCATGGGCAGCATGGTCAAGCAATGGCACTTGGGCCAGACGGCGGCCCAGGCCAACTGGTTACTCGGCGAAAACATGCTCGCACCGCAGCACGGCAAGGCCATTCGCTCGCTCAAAGACCCCGGTAACCGCAAGCTGACCTGGTACGACGACGACCAGTTCAAGACCATGGAACAATACGTCGACGGCGCCGATGTCCACGACACCTCGGGAATTCCCAACCATGCGTTCTACCTGGCTGCGAGGAAAATAGGCGGCTTCTCCTGGGAAAAGGCGGGACTGGTCTGGTACGACGCTTTCGGCAAGCTCAAGTCCAAGGCCAGCTTCCTGGATGCGGCGCGGGCGACGAGCCGTGCGGCCAGTGCGCGCTTCGGCAGTAAGTCAAAAGAGTACACGGCCGTGGTCTCGGCGTGGCAAACCGTGGGGGTTCTCCCCTGACGCCAAGTCACTAATTCCTTGATTTGTTGCGAGGCCCGTGCAACGATTAGTCTGGTGGGTTTTCCTGTTGTAAGAGGGACAAGAAGAAGATGTCGTTGCGCTGCGTTTCGTGCCTGACCGTGAACCCGGTGAGCAACCGGTTTTGCGGTAATTGTGGCGCCGCTTTTGGGCTCAGTGCGCAGGAGCCCGCCGGTGCCATCCCCGCAGCATCGGAGATTCAGTGGGGCGCGCTTAAACACGCCACCATCCTGTTTGCGGACGTTGTCAGCTCCACCGAGCATGTGGCCGGCCTGGACCCCGAGCAGGCCATGGAGCAGCTGCGGCCTGCCGTGCAACGCATGTGCAATGCGGTGGAACGCTTCGGCGGGACCGTCGTGCGTACGCTCGGCGACGGCATCATGGCCTTGTTCGGCGTGCCCCGCGCGCTCGAAGGCCACGCCAGCCTTGCCTGCGAGGCCGCGCTGGCCATGCAAGCGGCTTTCGACGGCCCTGGTACAAGCATGCAAATCCGGGTTGGCCTGCATTCAGGCCAGGTGGCCCTTGATCCTGAGGCCATAGATGCCACCCGGGGCGGCGGCGTGCACGGCCATGCGATTCATCTTGCCAGCCGGGTGGTGGCCCTGGCCGAGCCCGGTGGAATCTGCCTCACGGCCGATTGCCTGACGCTGGTGCGCTCTGCCTGCGATGCCCGCTCCATCGGCAAGCATCAGCTCAAGGGAATCGCGGAGCCCGTCGAGCTACACGTGCTGCTGGGCATGAAGAATGACGTGCAGAACCATAACTTCCATGAAGCTGCGCTGTCGCTTTTCCGGGGGCGTGCCCAGGAATTGACTGCGTTGCAGGATGCTTTGCGCAACGCCGAAAACGGCGAAGGCTCGGTAATCGGCTTGTCCGGTGCGCCGGGTTCGGGCAAAAGCCGGCTTTGCCACGAGTTTGCGCAGTGGTGCCATCTGCGCCATGTGCCCGTCTTCGAAGTAAGAACCCAGCTTTACGGTCATGCAACGCCTTTGCAACCTGTTCTGCTGTTGCTGCGCAGTTGTTTTTTCCACATTACCCCGGGACACGATGCTGCCGCGGCGCGGGAATGCATTGTCCGGGGCCTGGCCAAGCTCGGCGCGGTATCGCCAGACGACCTGGCCCTGCTCAGTGAGTTTCTGGGCGTTGCCGACGCGAGCAGCCCGCCCTGTTCCCTCAACCCCAAGGCTCGGCGTGCCAGGTTGTTGGGCTTGTTGCATGAGATCGTGAAGCAGGCCGGCACGACAACTTCCGTCATCGTTTTTGAAGATCTCCACTGGTTGGACGAGGCCAGCTCGGAGTTTCTCTCGGCGCTGGTGGCCGCCGTGGCCGGAACCAGAACACTGCTGGTTCTCAATTACAGGCCGGGTTACCAGGTGCCCTGGTGGACGATGCGCCACTTCCGGGCGATGCATCTGGCCGATTTGAGCATGGCCGATACTGAAGCGCTGGTACGCGATCGCTTGAGCCACTATCCGGATTTGCTCGAATTTTTCCCCCTCATCGTGGAGCGTTCCGCCGGAAATCCTTTTTTTGCCGAAGAACTGGCGCACTCCCTGATTGAAAAAAGCGCCGTGCTGGCGGCTTCAAACCAGAAAAAATCGGACATCGCTTCGCTGGCGCATGCCTTGCCCGCCACCGTGCAGGCCGTGATCGGCGAGCGCATAGACAGGCTCGTCGCCACCCAGAGGACGCTGCTGCATGTTTGCGCCGTGATCGGCAAGGAAATACCCCTGGCCGTACTGCAGGACGTCGCCGTGTACCTGGTCAGCCAGTTGGAGACCGGCCTGGACGATTTGTGTGAAGCCGAACTGCTGCAGCTGCTACGGGAAATCGCGGGTGGGCGCCGGTTCGCTTTTCGCCACCCGCTCATTCAGGAGGTGGCCTACAGCACCCAGCTTAAGGCGCGGCGCGCCAACTTGCATGCCGCGGTGGCCATCGCCATGGAGGTGCACTACAGCGCGCAGCCCGGCGAGTTCGCCGCGCTGATCGCCTACCACTATGAGGCGGCCGGGCAGTTGCTCAGCGCGGCGCAGCACGAGGCGCGTGCCGCGAAGTGGACCGGCTCTACGAATTCGGCCCAGGCCATCAAGCACTGGCGCAAGGTGTGGACGCTGCTGGACGGGCAGGAGCGTACGCCGGAAGTCAACAGCTTGCGGGCTTTGGCAGGAGGCCGGATTGTGTACCTCGGCTGGCGTGAAGGACTAAGCCCCGAGGAGGTTCACCTGATCATCCAGGAAGCTATCGGCCATGCCAGTGAGGTCGATAGCCGGCTGGTGCAACTGCTGCTGTTTGCGCAGGGGCGAATTCTGCAATCCGGTGGTGGTGCGGCCGATGACTATGTGGAGTGCGTCCTCAAGGCCTTGTCCCTCACGCCGCCCGGCCTGGACGCCGGGCGAGTCGCGATGCTGAACGTGGCGCTGAGCCAGGCCTATGCATGGGCAGGGCTGTTGGAGCAAGGCTTGGCGGCCAACGACGCAGCCATGCAAAGTGTCGCCAGCATTGACCAATTCGATCGGGAGTTCATTGATTTCAGTATTGAGCAATGGGTGCTCGGCATTCGTGCGCGCCTGCTGATTCGCATGGGGCGTTTCGACGAAGCTCAAGAATGCCTGCAGAAAATGCTGTCAGCCGACGAGGGGTTGGACGATCCCGTAATCGGGCAGATCGCGCATCATCTGTCTGTCGAACTCGCCTCCTGTTTCCAGGATGCGACGCTGGCGCATGAGCATTCGACAAAAGTCTCCAAGATCGCGCAGGAGCACC
>Ga0209564_1002192_pt1 | contig 16343 bp, 15 predicted proteins | sample AraplaCol_mMF_r2_FD_184272 | JGI IMG/M metagenome (GOLD analysis project Ga0209564, IMG submission 184272) | Arabidopsis root microbial communities from North Carolina, USA - plate scrape MF_Col_mMF_r2 (SPAdes) (version 3) | ecosystem: Host-associated > Plants > Roots > Endosphere | place: USA... | reverse complement strand
GAAGACCCTGACCGGCATGCCCGCCGTGGCCCTGTCGCCCAAGGCCGGCGCCCACGGCGAGCTGTGCGGCCTGCTGGCCATCCGCGCCGCCCACGAGGCGGCCGGCAACGGCCACCGCAAGACGGTGCTGGCTCCGACCAGCGCCCACGGCACCAACCCGGCCACGGCGGCCTTCTGCGGCTATACCGTGGTCGAGATCGCCCAGACCGACGACGGCCGGGTGGACCTGGCGGACCTGGAGTCCAAGCTGGGCGACCACGTGGCCGCCATCATGGTCACCAACCCCAACACCTGCGGCCTGTTCGAGCGCGACGTGGTCGAGATCGCCCGCCTGACCCACGCGGCGGGCGCGTACTTCTACTGCGACGGCGCCAATTTCAACGCCATCGTCGGCCGGGTGCGCCCGGGCGACCTGGGCGTCGACGCCATGCACATCAACCTGCACAAGACCTTCTCGACCCCGCACGGCGGCGGCGGTCCGGGGGCGGGTCCGGTGGTGCTGTCGGCGGCCCTGGCCCCGTTCGCCCCGACTCCCTGGGTGGTGAGCCACGAGTTCGGCTTCCAGCTGATCGAGGAGGCCGTGGGGCCCGCCGCCCAGGCCTTCGGTCGGATGAGCGCCTTCCACGGCCAGATGGGCATGTTCGTGCGCGCCTACGCCTACATGCTCAGCCACGGGGCCGACGGCCTGCGCCAGGTGGCCGAGGACGCCGTCCTCAACGCCAACTACATCAAGGCCCGCTTGAGCGACCTGATGAGCCCGGCCTTCCCGAACGGCCCGTGCATGCACGAGGCCCTGTTCGACGACGCCTGGCTGGAGGGCACGGGGGTGACCACGCTGGACTTCGCCAAGGCGATGATCGACGAGGGCTTCCACCCGATGACCATGTACTTCCCGCTGGTGGTGCACGGCGCGATGCTGATCGAGCCGACCGAGACCGAGAGCAAGCAGGAGCTTGACCGCTTCATCGTCGCGCTGCGGGCCCTGGCGGGGGCGGCGAAAGGCGGCGAGGTCGACCGCTTCAAGGGCGCTCCCTACCATGCGCCGCTCAAGCGCCTGGACGAGACTCAGGCGGCCCGGAAACCGCGTTTGCGATGGAAATCTGTGGCCGCCACGCCACTGGCTGCGGAATAGAGGCCACAGTCGAACAAAAGGGGAGCAGGGCGCCTTTACGGAAGGGCGCCCCGTTCTCATATCGGGTTCTGTGAGCCGAGAAGGCCGGTCTTCGCCGGGATCGAACGGACCACGGAACCCGTTTGCTCCTGCCATGAACCTCGCCCTCGCCATGCCGCCCGTGCGCCTCTCCGCCGCCGACGAACTCGCCCGCGAGCTTCTCGGGCGGATTTCGCGCATCGTGCTGGTGGCCCTGGGCCTGGTTCTGATCCTGGCCGGTTTCCTGATCGCGCCGTTGCCCGGCCCGCTGGGCGTGCCCTTGACCGTGGTCGGCCTGATGCTGGTGCTGCGCAACTCGTTCCGGGCGCGCAAGCAGTTCGTCCGCTTCCAGCATGCCCACCCCAAGCTGCTGTTCCCGCTGCGCCGCCTGCTGCGTCGCGAGCCGGAAGTGTTGCCGGTGGCCTGGCAACAGGTGCTGCGCATGGAGCGCCTGATCGTGCCGCGCCGCTGGCGCGTGGCCAAGCGCTGGCGCCAAACCTTCAAACGTCAGGCGTTCAAGCGCCAATCGTCCAAGCAGGGCGCGTGAACTCGGCGGCCGAAACGCTCGCCAGGCTGCCTTCGAGGCTCTACCGCCGCCGTCGCCGCCTGGCCCTGGTCCTACGGGAAACCGCGGGGCGCGTCGCCCGCTGGGCGGCGCTGGCCTTCGGCGTGCTGGTGCTGCTGGCCGGGGTCGTCCTGACGCCCCTGCCGGGCCACCTGGGCCTGCCGCTGCTGGTCGTCGGCCTGATGATCGTGCTGCGCAACTCGTTCCAGGCCAAGCGCCGCTTCCTGCGCTGGCAGCGCCGCCATCCCAAGCTGATCTTCCCGATCCGCCGCCTGATGCGCCGCGAGCCGGAGATCATGCTGGTGGCCTGGCAGCAGCTGCTGCGGTCCGAGAAGGTGTTCCTGCGCAAGCCCTCCTGGCGGGTGCTGAAGCGCGGCCGCAAGCACCTGAAGCGGCGCTGGCTGAAGAAACAGCCGGTTTAGATAAAGGCGACGCCCCCTCCGTCGGGCTTCGCCCGCCACCTCCCCCGTTTCACGGGGGAGGAGAAGACCTTCTCTCCTCACCCGCGCAGCGGGGGAGGTGGCGCGATGCGAATACGCATCGCGACGGAGGGGGCGTCCAACGCCCAGACCATTCGCTACGCTCACCGACCAACAAAAAGGGCGCGTCCCGGAGGACGCGCCCTTGATGTTTTCGCCGGAGCGAAACCGCTATTGCAGCTTCGAACCGACCTGGCCGATCGCCGTGTCGACGAGGCCGTCCGAGGCGCCGGTCGCGAGACGGGCGACCAAGATCTGTTCGGCGGCCTGAGCGGCGAGGTCGACAGCGGCCGACTTGACGTCGGCGGCGGCCTGGGCCTCGGCCTGGGCGATCTTGCGCTCGGCCATTTCGGCGCGGCGGGTGATCTGCTCCTCGAGCCGGGCCTTGGCTTCCGACGCGATCAGCGCGGCGTCGGCCTTGGCGGCTTCCAGCATGCCGGCGGCCTGGCGTTCAGCTTCTTCCCGCTGGGCCTTCACGTCGGCGAGCAGGGCCTGGGCCTCTTCCCGCAGTTGCTGGGCTTCGTCGAGTTCGGCCTTGATCTTGGCCGCGTGGGCGTCGAGCGCGCCGAACAGCGCACCCGGCAAGACCTTGAGCACGACCAGCAGGCCGATGAACAGGGCCAGGCCGATCAGGACCCACAGTTCGGGATTGGCGAGATCGAAGAGGGCTTCGTGTTCCATCGTCGTCTCTCCCTAGGCCAGCGAGGCCTTGAGCTCGGCGGCCGAAGCCGCCTTGCCCGTCAGCTTCTCGACAATGGCGCCGGCCGTCTCCGAGGCCACCGCGCGGACGTGGCCCATGGCCTCGTCGCGGGCGACCTGGATGCGGCCTTCGGCGGCGCTGAGCTTTTCAGCCAGCACGGCCTCTTCCTTCGCCTGACGCTCGGCGGCCTCGGCCGAAGCCTTGGCCTTGGCGTCCGCCGCGGTCTTCTGGGCCTTGGCGCGAGCCTCGGCCACCTCAGCCGCGGCCGCGCGGGCCTGGACCTCGGCCTCGTCCTTCAGACGACGGGCGTCGGCGATGTCGCCGGCGATCTTGGCGCCGCGGGTCTCGATCGCGCCGCTGACCTTGGGCAGGAGCGCCTTGGACAGCACCGCGTAGAGGACGGCGAAGATGAGCAGCAGCCAGACGATCTGGCCGCCCCAGTGCTGGAACTGCAGCTGGGGAAGCCCGCCGCTTTCCTGCCCGTGGGGGGGCTCAGTCGACTCGACCGTGCCGTGATGTTCCGTCGCCATGGGCGAAGAAGCCTCTTAGGTTGGAGCATTTTCGAACGGGGAAAATGCTCGAAGAACGAGTCCGGGGCGCCGTTGGTCCGCGGAACTGGCCGCGAGACCGACCGCGCCCCAGGGTTTTACTTCGAGAACAGGATCAGGAAGGCGATGACCAGGGCGAAGATGCCCAGGGCTTCAGTCAGGGCCATGCCCAGGAACAGCATCGGACGCTCTTGAGCGGCCGCGGTCGGGTTGCGCAGGGCGCCTTGGAAGTAGTTGCCGAACATGATGCCCAGGCCGATGCCCGCGCCGATCATGCCGAGCATAGCCAGGCCGGCGCCGATGAACTTAGCGGCGGAAGCGTCCATGATTGAGACTCCTTGGGAAGTAGGGTGTTGGTTGAAAGACTAAAGGTTGATCAGTGGCTGTCGAGGTGCACGACGTCGTTCAGATAGACGCAGGTGAGCACCGCGAACACGAAGGCCTGAAGGAAGGCCACCATGAACTCTAGGGCCGTCAGGGCGACGACGGAGGTCAGCGACAGCAGGCCCACCAGCCAGTAGGCCGGGGCCATGGCCAGCAGGATGGCCACGAAGGTCGCGAAGATCTTCAGCACCACGTGGCCGCCCAGCATGTTGCCGAACAAACGGAGGGCCAGGGTGATCGGGCGGATCAGGAACGAGATGATCTCAATCGGCACCAGGATGATGTAGAGCACCGGCGGCACGCCCGACGGGGCGAACAGCTTGAAGAACTTGAAGCCGTTCTTGGCGAAGCCGACGCCGATGACCGTCAGGATGACCATCATGCCCAGGGTCAGGGTCACGGCCAGCTGCGAGGTCGCGGTGAAGCCCAGGAAGTTGCCGGTCCAGCCGAACAGCATGCCCTGCAGGTTGGCGAACAGCACGAAGGCGAACAGGGTGAAGACGAAGGGCAGGTACTTCTTGCCGTCGTGGCCGATGATCGAGCTGGTCAGGCCGTCGACGATTCCATAGAGCATCTCGCCCACGGTCTGCAGGCGGCCCGGGACCACCGCGCCCTTGCCGGCGAAGGCGTAGAAGGTGACGATCAGGAACGCCGACAGCAGCATGGCGGCGATCGAGTTGGTGATCGACAGGTCGATCGCGCCCAGGCCCGGGACAGTAAAGGACGGCAGCTCCACGATCTTCTGGATCATGAACTGGTGCATCGGGTCGATCGGCGTGGCCAAGGCCCTAGTCTCTCTTCTGCTTGGGGGCGGTAGACCCGCCTCCCGTGTCTCCGTCGGTTCCGTCCTCGGCGGACTTGGCCGACGCCTGCGCGCTCAGTTTTGTCGCCTTGCGGACGACGATGTAGATCGAAGACCCCATGCCGATCAGCAGACCGCCGACCATGCCCCAGGGCCTCGTGCCGACGTAGCGGTCGAGCAGCCAGCCGAAGCCGAGCCCCACCAGAACGCCCCCGATCAGATCCGCCAGAAGACGATAGCCGTCCTGGGACGATTTCTCGTGCTCGGCGCGCATCGGCTTTTCCGCCGCCTTTCGCGCCTCGAAAGCGGCGATCCGAGCGTCCAGGCTTTGCGGGGCCTTGTCGTTCGGTTCGTCGGCCTTGGGCATGGGAAGCGGTCAGGTCCGATAGCGCCCGCGGCCGCCTCAAAAGAGGCGGTTTTCCGGCCGGCTTGATCGCGGCGGAACCTATAGGGCGCGCTGCGGTGCGTCAAGGTTGGGCGGTATCCCATCAAGCGACGGTTTTATAACGGTTTTTCGAGATTTTAGAACCGCGCGCCGGAATCAGCGCGCCCTTACGTGATCGACGGAGGTTTCCAGGCGAGGGGTTCCGGCGCGGAACGAGGCGCTGTCGAGGCGCGGTCCACAGATTTCCCTCGCGTCGCCGGTCGCGCCAATCCTATGGTACCGCAACCATGACCGGACGCCTCGACGCGCCGGCGGGTTCATCGAGGGAAGAAACCAGTCATGATCCGCGTCACCCGCAGTCTGCTCGGCGCCGCGGCGCTGTGCGCGCTCCTCGCGCCCGCCGCCCTTCCGTCCAGCGCCCAGGCCGCCCCGGCCGCCAAGCCGCAGCCGGCCTACAGAAACTTCCGCGCCGCGATCTACATCGCCGTCAACAACGCCAAGGCGCTGGCCGACAAGGCGACCTTCGACCGCGAGTTCGAGCGCGCCAGTCGGCAGCTGCGCTTCGACAAGGTCTATCTGGAGGTCTATCGCGACAAGAACTTCGCCAGCGACGAGCAGATCGCGCGGGTCAAGGGCTGGTTCGAGGAACGCGGCGTCACGGTGGCCGGCGGGATCACCCTGGCGGCCGGCGGCGAGGGCGGCCAGTTCGGCACCTTCGACTACGAAAAGCCGGCCGACCGGGCCGAGTGCGAAAAGGCCGTGCGCCTGGCGGCCAAGCACTTCGACGAGGTGATCCTCGACGACTTTTTCTTCTACACCTCCAAGAGCCCGGCCGACATCGCCGCCAAGGGCGACCGCAGCTGGAGCCAGTACCGGCTGGAGACCATGCGCAAGGTCAGCCAGGACCTGGTGATCGGCCCGGCCAAGGCGGTCAATCCCAAGGTGCGGATGATCATCAAGTACCCCAACTGGTACGAGCACTTCCAGGGCACGGGCTACGACCTGGAGAAGCAGTCTCAGATGTTCGACGGCATCTACACCGGCACCGAGACCCGCGATCCGGTGGTCACCGACCAGTTGCTGCAGCAGTACGAGAGCTATTCGATCATCCGCTACTACGACAACATCCGGCCCACCGGCTCGAACGGCGGCAAGGGCAATGGCGGCGGCTGGGTCGACACCTTCTCGACCCTCTATGTCGACCGCTACGCCGAGCAGCTGTGGGACACCCTGCTGGCCAAGGCGCCGGAGATCACCCTGTTCAACTGGCGGCCGATGAATGAGGCCAAGGCCGTCGAGCCGGGCCAGCGCCCGTGGAAGGACAAGGCCACCAGCTTCGACTGGAAGGCCATGGTCGCCAGCTACAGGCCCTCGGGCCAGACGGGCGACCCGGGTCCGGGCTGGGGCCGCGCGGCGGGCTGGTCCCTGGAGAAGATCGACAAGGACCTGGGCCTTCTGGGCAATCCGATCGGGATCGCCAGCTACAAGCCCTACCAGTCGTCGGGCGAGGACTTCCTGCACAACTACCTGGGCAATGTCGGCATTCCGATCGAGCTGTCGCCCAACTTCCCGAAGGGCGCCGACGTCGCCTTGCTGACCCAGGCGGCGGCCAAGGACCCGAAGATCGTCGAGGAGATCAAGGGCAACCTGCTGGCCGGCAAGACGGTGTTCATCACCTCGGGCCTGCTCTCCGCCCTGCAAGGCAAGGGCATCGAGGACATCCTCGAGGTGCGCGACACCGGCCGCAAGGTGGCCCTGCACGACTTCCTCAACGGCTACGGGGCGGGCAACGGCGAGAGCCTGAACGACCGGGGACGCGATACTCCGCCGGTGCTGTTTCCGGAGCTGGCCTTCTACACCAACGACAGCTGGGGGATCATCCGCGGCGTGGCCAACGCCAAGGGCTTCCCGATCCTGCTGATGAACCGCTACGGCGGCGGGGTGCTCTATGTGATCACCATGCCGGAGAATCCGGGCGACCTCTACAACCTGCCCCAGGGCGTGACGACCGAGATCAAGCGCTACCTGCAGCGCGACTTCCCGGTGCGGCTGGACGCCCCGGACCGGGTCAGCCTGTTCGCCTACGACAACGGGACCTTCGTGGTGCAGTCGTTCCGCGACGACGACACGGCCGTGAACCTGTCGCTGCTGGGCGCGGGCGTGAAGCTGCGCGACATGACGACCGGCCAGCTGGTCACGGCCAGGCCGGCCGACGGCAAGGCGGACGCCTGGCGCCGCCAGGGCGTGCCGGTCCGCACCGAGTTCGCCGCCGCCGTCGCCCCGCACAGCTACACGGTCTACCGGATCGAGAAGTAGCGGTTGAGATTTCCCCGGCGCGACCATTCGCGCCGGGGATGATCCATTGCATTTCCGGGCGTTTTGGGGTCTTAGGAGCGCACTTTCCACCAACCAGAAGATTCATGTCGCACCTGAAGAACACCGGCTTCGCCGATCGCATCTCCGCCGCCGCCGAAGCCAAGAAGGCCATGCTGGCCAAGATGAAGGTGAAGCCGACCGTCCAGGACCCCAATTTCGAGCAGCGCCACGCCGAGCGCGAAGCCGAACTGGAACGGGTCCGCGCCGAGCGCGCCGCGATCAAGGAAGCCGCCCGCCAGGAAGCCTTGGCCAAGGAAGAGGCCGCCCTCGCCGAAAAGCGCGCTCAGCGCAAGGAGCGCAAGGCCCTGACCGCCGCCGAGCAGAAGGCCGCTCGCGACGCCAAGTACGCCGCCCGCAAGGCGCGCCAGAAGTAATCATCTGAACTACTCGCTCTATCGCGTGGTCCCGACCCCGTCCGAGGGGCGGGCCATGCGAAGGGCTTGAGCTCATGCACGTCGATTTCGCCCTGCTGGCCACGATGTTCGCCGTGGCGGCGATCGCCGGGGCGTTCGACGCCATCGCCGGCGGCGGCGGCCTGCTGACCGTCCCGGCCCTGCTGCTGACCGGCATGAACCCCGTCGCGGCGCTGGGCACCAACAAGCTGCAGGGCGCGGTCAGCGCCATCTCCTCCACCACCGCCTTCGCCCGTCGCGGCCTGATCGACTGGAAGACCGCCCTGCCGGTGGCCGGCGCGGCGGCGGTCGCTGGCCTGTGCGGCGCCCTGTGCGCCAGCCTGCTGTCACCGCGCGTCCTGGCGGCCCTGGTGCCGATCCTGCTGATCGTCATCGCCCTCTATTTCGGCTTTTCGAAAGGGCTGAAGGGCGAGGACGTCCATCCGCGCCTGACCCTGCCGGTGTTCGCCTTCTGCGTGACGCCGCTGATCGGCTTCTACGACGGGATCTTCGGCCCGGGGGCGGGGGCGTTCTACATGGTGGCCATCGTCACCCTGCTGGGCTACGGCGCGCTGAAGGCCACGGCCCACACCAAGCTGGCCAACGCCGCCTCGAACCTGGGCAGCCTGTCGCTGTTCATCCTGAAGGGCGTGGTGGTCTGGCCGATCGGCCTGGCCATGGCCGCCGGGGCGTTCCTCGGCGCGCAGGTCGGCTCGCGGCTGGCCATGCGGTTCGGCGCGCGGCTGATCCGGCCGCTGCTGGTGGTGATGTCGTGCGCCATGGCGGTGAAGCTGCTGAGCGATCCGGCCAATCCGCTCAGGCATGCGGTCGTCGGGCTATTTGGCGGCTAGCCCTTGCCCCCTACGGGTCGCTTCGCGACCGTCTTCCCCCACAGGGGGAAGAGCCTGCCGAGGCGGCTCCGCCCCTATGGGGGCGGACAGACCGCGAAGCGGTCAGGTGGGGCAGGTGGGTGAGCTACTGCGCCGCCACCAGCTGCTCGGCCGTCGACAGATCCACGCTGACCAGCTGGCTCACCCCGCGTTCGGCCATGGTCACCCCGAACAGGCGGTCCATCCGGCTCATGGTTACCGGATTGTGGGTGATGGCGATGAACCGCGTGCGGGTGCGGCGGCGCATCTCGTCCAGCATGTTGCAGTAGCGGTCGACATTCGCGTCATCCAGCGGGGCGTCGACTTCGTCCAGCACGCAGATCGGGGCCGGGTTGGCCAGGAAGACGCCGAAGATCAGAGCGCTGGCGGTCAGGGCCTGCTCGCCGCCGCTCATCAGGCTCATGCTGGCCATGCGCTTGCCGGGCGGGCAGGCGAAGATCTCCAGGCCCGCTTCCAGCGGATCGTCGCTCTCGATCAGCTTCAGCTCGGCCTGGCCGCCGCCGAACAGGGCCTGGAAGAGGGTCTGGAAGTTGGCGTTGATCACCTCGAAGGCCGCCAGCAGGCGCTCGCGCCCCTCGGCGTTCAGCTCCTCGATGCCGGCCCGCAGCTTGCCCACGGCGCCCGACAGGTCGGCCCGCTCGGTGCGCATGGTCTCCAGGCGAGCGGCGTATTCGTTGGCCTCCTCCTCGGCGCGCAGGTTCACCGGGCCGATGGCGTCGCGCTCTCTTTCGAGAGCAAAGAGGTGAGCTTCCACACCCGCGGCGTCCTTGGGCACGGCCACGGCCTCGCCGGCCACGTGGCGGCCCAGCTCCTCGGGCTCCATGCGGGCCTGCTCGCGGATGGCCCCCGCCACCTCGGCGAAGCGGTCGCGGGCGGCGTCCAGGGTGGCCACCAGGCCGGCGCGCTTCTCGCGGGCCTCCGAGGCGGCCTGTTCGGCGGCGCGGGCGGCGCGGTCGGCGTTGAGGCGAGCGGTCTCGGCGGCCTCCAGGGCGTCCGAGGCCTTGGCCCGGCGGTTCTCGGCGGCGGCGAACTGCTCGACGATGACCACCAGCTTTTCGGCCAGCACCGTCGGGGCCTCGCGGGCCGCCTCCAGGGCGGCGGCGGCCTTGACCCGGTCGGCCTCAAGACTGGTCTCGCGCTTGGCCGAGGCCTCGCGGCGCTTGGTCCAGTCGGCGTGGTCGCGCTCCAGGCTCTCCAGGCGGCGGGCCCGGCCGGCGGTCTCGCGGGTCTCCTGGTCCAGGGCCGAGCGGGCGGCGGCGGCGGCCTCGCGGGCGGCGGTCGCCGCCTGGCGGGCGGCGGCCAGCCGCGGGGCCAGGTCCTCGGCGCTCTCGACCCCGGCGCTCTCGGCGCGGACGGCGGCCAGGGCCGTGTCGGCCTCGACGCGCTCGGCCTCGAAGCGGGCGATGGTGTCGTCCAGCGACTGGGCGCGCGCCTCGCGCTGGGCCGCTTCGCGCTCGTAGCGGGCCACCTGCTCGCGGGCGCCGGTCAGCAGGCGCTCGGCGTCGGGCGGGCCACGGCGTCTATCCCGAAGGGTTTCTTCAGCGACCCGCAAGGCGTCGGCGGCGGTTTTCAGGGCGGCGGTGGCGGCCTCGGCGCGGGGCGCGACCTGGTCGATCTCAGCCTCGACCTCGGCCAGGCGGGTGCGTTGCTCCAGCCGCACGGCGGCCGGTTTGGGGGCGTCGGCGCGGGCCACGAAGCCGTCCCAGCGCCACAGGTCGCCTTCCTTGGACACCAGCCGCGCGCCCACGGGCAGGCCCTTGGCCAGGCGGTCGCCGTCGGCCCGCTCGACCACGGCCACGTGCGACAGGCGGGCGGCCAGTTCCGGCGGGGCCTTGATCAGCGGGGCCAGCGGCTGGGCGCCCTCGGGCCAGGTTACCGGCTTGGCCTCGGCGCCCGCCCAGAACGAGGCCGCGCGAGGATCCAGCGCGGCTTCCAGGTCGTCGCCCAGGGCGGCGGCCAGGGCGGCGCCGTAGCCCTTGTCGGGCGTCACCGCGTCCAGGGCTGGCGAGAAGCCGCTCTTGGCGCGCGGGGCGGTCAGCTGGGCCAGGCCCCGGGCCTCGGTGCGCAGCCGGCCCAGCTGGTCCTCGACCTTGCGGGCCAGGTCGCGGGCCTGGGCCTCGGCGGCGGCGGCCTTGACCCGCACGGCCTCGGCTTCCTCGAGGGCCTGCCGGGCTGACGCGAGACCCGCCTCGGCGTTGGCGAAGCGCTGGCGGGCCTCGGCGGCGGCCGGGTCGACCACCGGACCGACGGCGGCGCGCTCGGCCTTGGCCTGGTCCAGGGCGCGGACCGTGCGGGCCAGGCGACTCTCGGCCTCGGCCAGGCGCTGGGCGGCGGCGCGGGCCCGGGCGTCCTCGGCGGCGGCGCGGGCGGCCAGCTGCTCGACCTCGCCATCGGCCTTGGCGCGGGCGTCCTCGGCGGCCTTGGCGGCGGCGGCCAGTTCGGGGCCGCGGGCGGGGGCGGCGGCGATCAGGGCGCGCAGCTCGGCCAGTTCGGCGTCAGCCCGGGCCAGGGCCTGGACGGCGTCCTGCAGCCCTTGCGCCTCACGCGAGCGGTCGTCGTCGATGCGGGCCAGGTCGGCCGACAGCCGCTCGAACTCGGCCTGGGCGGCTTCGGCCTCGCGCTCGGCCCGGTCCTTCTGGATGGCCAGCTGGCCCAGGATGGCCTGGGCGATCGAGGCCTCCTCGCGCAGCGGCGGCATGGCCGTCTCGGCCGCCAGGATCGCGGTCTGGGAGGCGGCGGCGGCGCGGGCGGTCTCCTCGACGGCGCGAGCCGCCTCGGTGGCCTCGGCCTGGGTGCGGTTGAGGGTGTCGCGGGCCTCGGTCCAGCGGGTGTAGAGCACCGCGCCCTGCACGGCGCGGATCTCGGCCGACAGGCGCTTGTACTTCTCGGCCTGGCGGGCCTCGCGGCGCAGCCGGCCCAGGGCGGTCTCCAGCTCGCGGGCCACGTCCTCCAGCCGCGAGAGGTTGGCCTCGGCGGCCCGTAGCCGCAGCTCGGCCTCGTGGCGGCGGGTGTGCAGGCCCGAGACCCCGGCCGCCTCCTCCAGGATGCGGCGGCGGTTCTGCGGCTTGGCGCCGATCAGCTCGCTGATCTGGCCCTGGCGGACCAGGGCCGGCGAGTTGGCCCCGGTCGAGGCGTCGGCGAACAGCAGCTGGACGTCCCGCGCCCGGACCTCGCGGCCGTTGATGCGGTAGGTCGAGCCCTCGCCCCGGTCGATGCGGCGCACCACCTCCAGCGTCGGGTCGTCGTTGAACTGGGCCGGCGCCGTGCGGTCGGCGTTGTCGATGGTCAGGGTGACGTCGGCGTGGTTGCGGGCCGGGCGGTTGCCGCTGCCGGCGAAGATCACGTCGTCCATGCCGCCCGCGCGCATGGCTTTGGCCGAATTGGCGCCCATCACCCAGCGCAGGGCTTCCAGCAGGTTGGACTTGCCGCAGCCGTTGGGACCGACGATGCCCGTCAGGCCGGGCTCGATCCGGAACTCGGTCGGTTCGACGAAGGACTTGAATCCCGAAAGGCGCAGGCGCTGGAATTGCACGGCGCGCGCCCGCCCCTCAGCCCTTGCCGGGCTTGTTCTGGGCCGCCTTGGCGATCGCGGCGGCCAGGACTTCGATCGGCTGGCCGCCCTGGAACCTCTCGCCGTTGACGAAGAAGGTCGGGGTCGCCTCGATCTTGTCGCGTTCGGCCGCCTTCTCGACCCGGGCGTTGACGGCGTCCAGCGCCGCCTTGTCCTGCAGGGCGGCGGTGAACTGGGCCTCGGTCAGGCCGAAGCTCGTGCCGATCTTCAGCAGGCCGCCCCACAGGTCCTGGCTCTCGAAGATGGCGTCCTGCTGCTTGAAGATCGCGTCGATCACCTGGAAGTACCGGGCCGGCCCCACGCGCCGGGCCAGCAGGTAGCCGGCGGCGGCGAACTGGTAGGGCTGGGTCAGGAACTCGCGGAACACATAGCGGACCTTGCCGGTGTCGATGAACTGGGTCTTGAAGACCGGGAACACCTCGTTGTTCCAGTGGGCGCAGTGGGTGCAGGACAGCGAGGCGTACTCCACCACCTGCACCTTGGCCTTGGGCGAGCCCAGGACCATGTCGCCCTCGGCCGCCGGCAGCGGCGCGGCGCGCGCGATCGCCGGCGCCGCGGCCAGCGCCAAGCCCGTTCCGATCAAGGCGCGGCGGTCGAGGATCATTTCGCGGCCGCCTCGGCCGCGGCGATGGCGGCGTCCAGCTGGGCCATCGACTGCTCGCCGCCGTCGTCGCCGCCGGCCTTCTTGCCGTTGATGATGAAGGTGGGAGTGCCGGTGATCTTGGCGTCGGCCTGGTACTTCTCGACCCGGCTGTTCAGGGCCTTGAGGTTCTTCTCGTTGGTGACGCAGCTGGTGAACTGGGCCTCGTCCATGCCGGCAGACTGGGCGATGCGCAGCAGCACGCCGCGATAGTCGCCGGTGGTGAACATCTCTTCCTGCGAATGGTAGACGGAGTCGAGCACCGAGAAATACTTGTCCTTGCCGGCGCAGCGGGCCATCAGGAACGAGGCCGAGGCCACCTGCACGGGCTCGGTCAGGAACTCGCGGTAGACGTAGTGCACCCGGCCGGTGTCGATGTACTTCTTCTTGAAGTCGGGGAAGACCTCGTTGTTCCAGCGGCCGCAGTGAATGCACGAGGCCGAGGCGTACTCGACGACCGTGACCTTGGCGTTGGGGTTGCCCAGCGACATGTCGTCGGCGGACACCGACTCCTTCTTGTCGCAGCCGGCGAGCGCGACGCCCAGAGAGGCGGTGAGGGCGACGGCGGTCAGGAGCCGGCGGGTCAGCGGACGCATGTGATCTTCCCTGGAAGAGGCGTGAACAGTGAAGTTAAGCGCGATTCTTTAGTCGCGTGAAAAGGGCGCGGATAAGGCGTCGCATCAGCCTATCGAACGTGCGGTTGTCAATCCAGAGACGCCGCTTAGCGCGGATCGCGCAGCACGCCGCGGCCCAGCTTCAGCAAGGCGTCCTTCAGGCCGCCTTCCGGCTGGGCGGCCAGGCTGTCGGCCAGGTCGCGCTCCTGGGCGGCGTCCAGCGGCGGCTTGCGGCGGGACCGGACGGGGACGGGCGCGGCCGGGGCCTTCACCGGGCCCTGGACGATGCGCAGCTTGGTCACCGCGCCCTTGCCCAGCAGCAGGTCCAGACGCTGGGTGATTTGCGGGGCCTGGTGCTGGATCAGCGAGGCCACCGGCCCGTCGACCCGCAGCTCCAGCGTGCCGCCCTCGCCGGTGCGGCTCTTGATCACCCGGACGGGCTCGGTGCGGCGGGCCAGGGTCTCGCCGACGATCTCGCGCCAGCGGGCCTGCAGCATGGCCGGACCCTGGCCGAACTTCTCGTCCAGCTTCTTGATCAGCGGGGCCAGCGACTTGCCGGCGGGGGGCGGCGGTCGGACCTGCGGACGCGTGCGGCGGCGCTTGAGGATCTCGAGGGCTTCTTCCGCGGTGGGCAGGGGGCGACGGCGCATGGCGGGAGGTTAGCAGAGGTGCGGGCCTGTGATGATCAAAAAGGGCGTCATCCCGGCAGCCTCGAAGAGGCGGTCCGGGATCCAGGGGACTGGGCTGGCGCTTTGCGGTTCGCCTGGGTCCCGAACAAGCGCCGCGCGCTTTCCGGGATGACACCTGAAAGGGGGCTCCCCCTGTTCTCCAGGATTTGCCATAGCTCTCCCATGCTCGACATCCCCGCCCTCCGCGCCGCCCTGCTGGCCTGGTACGACGCCCAGGCGCGGGATCTGCCCTGGCGCACCGGGCCGGCGGCCGGCAAGGCGGGGCGGCGGTCCGACCCCTACCGGGTCTGGCTGTCGGAGGTGATGCTGCAGCAGACCACCGTGCCGCACGCCACGCCCTATTTCCTCGGCTTCACCCAGCGCTGGCCGACCGTCCGCGACCTGGCGGCGGTGGACGACGGCGAGCTGATGGCCGCCTGGGCGGGGCTGGGCTACTATGCCCGGGCCCGCAACCTGCTGGCTTGCGCCCGGGCCGTGGCGGCCGACCACGGCGGAGTGTTTCCCGACACCGAGGAGGGCTTGCGGGCCCTGCCGGGCGTGGGAGCCTACACCGCCGCCGCCGTGGCTGCCATCGCCTTCGACCGACCGGCCAACGTCGTCGACGGCAATGTCGAGCGGGTGATGGCCCGGCTATTCGCGGTCGAGGATCCCGTGCCGGACGCCAAGCCGGAGCTGAAGCGCCTGGCCGGCGACCTGGTCACGGCCGAACGCCCCGGCGACTGGGCCCAGGCGCTGATGGACCTGGGGGCCACGATCTGCCGGCCCAAGGGTCCGCTGTGCGACCGTTGTCCGATCCAGCCATGGTGCGAAGGCTCCAAGACCGGCGCCCCGGAGACCTATCCGCGCAAGACCCGAAAGGCCGACCGGCCTCGGCGGTTCGGGGTGGCCTACGTCCTGACGCGCGGCGACGCCACGGCCCTGGTCCGTCGTCCGCCCAAGGGCCTGCTGGGCGGCATGCTGGGCCTGCCGACCAGCGACTGGCGCGATCATCCGTGGGCGGACATAGAGGCCGCCGAGGCCGCGCCGACGGCCGGCGCCTGGCGCGACTTCGGCGCGGTCGAGCACGTTTTCACCCACTTCGCCCTGACCCTGCGGGTGTTGCGCGCCGAGAGCAACGGCGAGGGGGACTTCGTCTGGACGGGGCCGGAAGGGTTGGGCGCGCTGCCGAGCGTGTTCCTCAAAGCCGCGAGGGCCGGGCGGGAGCGGTTGGTCTAACCAGGAAACCGCTCATCCCGGCATTCGCCGGGACGAGCGGAATTGGAGCTAGTTCATTCCCGCCCGCACCTGCGACCGCAGGACGTCGATCGGGGCTAGGCCCTTGTCGGTCTTGAAGTGCCAGTAGGTCCAGCCGTTGCAGGCCGGGGCCGACTGCACCAGGGCGCCGACCTTGTGGATCGAGCCCGACAGGTCGCCGACGCTGATCGAGCCGTCCGGCCGGACCTTGGCCGCGTGGGCGCCCTTGGCGCAGTAGAGGGTGTCGCCCGGATTGAGCAGGCCGGCCTCGACGATCGTGCCGAACGGCACGCGCGGTTCGGCCCGCTTGCTGCCCATGACGTCCAGGTCCTGCGGCGCGATCGGCGTGACCTTGGCGATGCGTTCCTTGGCGTGGGCGATGTATTCGGCCTCGCGCTCGATGCCGACGAACCGGCGGCCCAGCCGCTTGGCGGCCGCGCCGGTGGTGCCCACGCCGAAGAACGGGTCCAGGATCACGTCGCCCGGCTTGGTGGTCGACAGGATCACCCGGTAGAGCAGGGCTTCCGGCTTCTGGGTCGGATGGGCCTTGTTCCCGTCGGCGCCCTTGATGCGCTCCTCGCCGGTGCACAGCGGCAGGGTCCAGTCCGAGCGCATCTGCACTTCGTCATTGGCCATCTTCAGGGCGTCGTAGTTGAAGGTGTAGCGCTTGGCGCCCTGGCTCTTGGAGGCCCAGATCAGGGTCTCGTGGGCGTTGGCGAAGCGGGTGCCCTTGAAGTTGGGCATGGGGTTGGACTTGCGCCAGATCACGTCGTTGAGGATCCAGAAGCCCAGGTCCTGCACGGCCACGCCGACGCGGAAGATGTTGTGGTAGCTGCCGATCACCCAGATCGCGCCGTCGTCCTTCAGCACCCGCCGGGCGGCCTTCAGCCACTCGCGGGTGAACTTGTCGTAGGCGGCGAAGCTT
>Ga0209564_1002188_pt1 | contig 16364 bp, 16 predicted proteins | sample AraplaCol_mMF_r2_FD_184272 | JGI IMG/M metagenome (GOLD analysis project Ga0209564, IMG submission 184272) | Arabidopsis root microbial communities from North Carolina, USA - plate scrape MF_Col_mMF_r2 (SPAdes) (version 3) | ecosystem: Host-associated > Plants > Roots > Endosphere | place: USA... | reverse complement strand
CACGCGCTGAAAATACACTGGCCCCCTCGATACCGATGAACACCCACACAGTAATCAGCATCGTGCTTTTTACCTGCGCGAACGCGCTGCCCAGCTTTGCCGCCCCCCAGAAGTCCTGCGTGAAAATGTGGCTCCTGAATGCAGCCATCGCAAGCACGATGAACAGGAGAAGGGGGATGATCTTCGCGATCGTCGAAACTGCGTTGAGCACCGCCGCACCGCGTACACCACGCAGTATCACCGCGTGCATGATCCATAGGACGATCGACGCGCCAAGCACGGCCGCGCGCGTGTTTCCGTCGCCGAACACAGGAAAGAAATAGCCGAGCGTGCCGAACACAATGACAAGGTAACCGACGTTTCCGATCCACGCGCTGACCCAGTAACCCCACGCCGAGTTAAAGCCGACAAATTCGCCGGCGCTGGCGCGCGCGTACGCGTAGATGCCGTTGTTGAGATCCGGTTGGCGGCTGGCAAGTGTTTGATAGACGAAGGCGAGCATCAGCATGCCGATGCCTGTGATCAGCCAGCCGAGCAGGATCGCTCCCGCGCCCGCTCCCGATGCCATGTTCTGCGGAAGCGAAAAGACTCCGCTACCTATCATCGAGCCAATGACCAGCGCCGTGAGCAAACCAAGGCGCAGGGGTTTCGTCGGTGATACGGCGGGTTTTGCCTGCGGCGCAGGCACGGATGCATGCGGCACTAAGTCGGCCAGGTTCTTCATGTCGCGACCTCGCGGGTTTCGAGATAAGACAATTAAGTCACTGGCGTGCCTCTGCGCGATTGATCTGGATCAGCCTCGCAATGAATCGGTCAATGCGACCGTACGCAAACCTCCGTGATTTAGATCGCGCAAAGGTTGAACGACCGCGTTTGTACACGGACTCACCTCTATAACGAAGTTCAGGACGCTCACCCGAGCGGCCAGGCCAGAACAAGAGCGCTTTCCGGAACAATCCCTTCCAGTTGCCACGGTTCACGGGCAACTGTCACACAAGTAGACTGCGCGAAACCTCAAACCAGGTGTCGTGTCGAGAGTCATCGTCTACCGTAAGGTCATAGATTGAAATCGAATCTGCTTCGTTGCATTCAGGTGGCGCCCGTCGCGCTTGTCCTTGCTGTTCCTGTTTGGGTGCTTGCACAGTCGACTCCCGATCTCACGAGAGATCAGCTCAAAGCGGAAATCATCGAGCTCCGACTCGCGGGATCGCGTTTCGGCGCAGGCAGAGATCCGCATTACCGGGACAAAAACCTCGCCGCCGAAGGTGCTGCTGCAGTGCATCGCAATAGCACTGCGCCACAGGAACATGGGAGTTATGACGAGGGGGATCAGGGTTCATCGGAGTCAGGAGGGCCACGTAGATAAGGATTCTGTGCGATGAACATCAAGCCACGAATGAAGTGTTGTGTGAGGCGTAAAGGACCTTTCCAGCTTCGCGGATACGCGAGGAAATTTGAATGACTTAACGTTCGGCGTCGATCGATTGATTCATGTTCGCGGATGTCCTGTGGCGCGATCATTGATCGGCTGTTCGACGATACGTCAGTACATTCAACGGAAAGGGGCTAGCGGTGGTGAGAAAAGAAATATGTCTGGTGTTGCCAGCACTTGTGATCGCGACATCGGCAAACGCACAAAGCAGCGTCACGCTTTACGGGAAAATAGAAGATGGCTTTAATTACACGACCAATGCGCGCGGCCACGACGCATACCAGATGCAAAGTGGTTACGACTACGGAAGCCGCTGGGGTCTAAAGGGCAATGAGACGTTGGGAGACGGTTACCAGGCTATCTTCCAGCTTGAAAGCGGTTTCGACGTCAATACGGGAAAGATGGGGCAGGGTGGAAGAGAGTTTGGCAGGCAAGCCTTTGTCGGCATCGCGTCCGATCGGTATGGCACAGTGACAGTCGGCAGACAGTACGACCCCAGCGTCGATATGTTTTCTCCCATGACGGCGAATGGCAATTGGACGGGTTATCTGTTTTCACACCCTTACGATAACGACAATACCGATTACTCGTTTCGGGTCAACAACTCGGTCAAGTACGTTACGCCGAACATTCATGGCTTCAGCGCAGAGGCCATGTACGCATTCAGCAACCAGGCGGGGGGATTCTCAAACAACCGGTTGTACGGTTTCGGTGCGCAGTATCAGAACGGAGGGCTACAGGTGGGTGGCTCGTATCTCAAGCTGAATAACGCGAGCTCTTCGACCTCGTCGTCGGCCAATTCGTCAGGAGCGGTGACAAGCGACAATACGTTCAATGCACGTTCACAGCAGAACATCGGGGTTGGCGTCAACTACACGTTTGGCAAGACGCTGGTTGGATTTGCCTATTCGCATGTCGACGTCTATGCGCCAACATCGAATGCGTACTTCACCGGCACCACCCAACCAACTGGCGGCACATGGAACGCATGGAAGTTCGATAACTTCGAAGTGAGCGGACTCTATCATTTCACACCCGCTCTCTATCTCGGCGCATGCTACACGTACACCCAGGCTCAGCTTTCCTCAACCGTTGGGAAGTTCGATCCGAAGTGGCATCAACTCAGCATGAAGCTGAATTATGATCTGTCAGCACGAACGTCGGTGTTCGCTGAAGGTGCCTATCAGCATGCGGTCAGTGCAAATACGGGCACCGATTTCGACTTTGCGAACATTCCAGGCTCGGCAGACGTGTCTTCGGGTCGCAACCAGATGGTCTACCGCGTTGCACTGCTGCACGTGTTCTAACAAACGGCAACGGTGCAATATCTTCGCGCCGGCGTTGCATGCCGGCGCGGTGCATACCGCTTCACGGATGAGCGGGTAGGTCGGCAAACAAGTGCCTGGTGCTTGCTGTAAAACGATCGCTTGTCCTGGCCCACCGAAGGAAAGACCGGACGGACCGATCCCGATGCCCATGTGCCTCGTCGCTCAACATGATTGACCTCGATGGCATTTGAACGATGAACCGGATTGTATATAGTCGAACGCCTTGAATTCCGGGCGAATCGTGGAACAGTTCGTTACCGATTACGCACGGATTGCGTTTGCTGCAATCACTCACGTCTAGCGCATTAACGGCAGTGGCGTTACAGCTTGAACATCGATATCGCGGCGTTCAGGTCGTGAGCGAGAGATTCAAGAGAGCGTGACGCGGCGGCCGCCTCCTCGACCATGGCGGCATTCTGTTGGGTCACTTTGTCCATTTGCGTCACCGCCTCACTGACCTGGCCGATGCCTTTGCTCTGTTCCTGAGAGGCCGATGCTATCTCGGTCATGATGCCCGTCACGCGTTTGACTTCAGTGGTAATGCCACTCATCGCGGAACCAGCCTGCTGAACGTAACGGGTTCCAGTCTGAACCCGGTGCACGGAATCGGAAATCAGTTCACGGATCTCCTTCGATGCTCCGGATGAACGCTGTGCAAGGGAACGGACTTCCGACGCTACCACGGCAAATCCCCGGCCCAGTGCACCCGCACGTGCTGCTTCAACGGCGGCATTGAGGGCCAGGATATTGGTCTGGAAGGCGATGTCCTCGATGATGTCCACGATCGTCGCCATTTTTCCGGAGTCGGCATTGATCTCGTTCATCGTACCGACGACCTGGTCTACGATGCTACCGGCGTGCTCGGCTGCTCGCATTGCCTCCTCGGCCAGCCTGCTCGCCTGATTGGAGTTCTCCGCGTTTTGCGTAACCGTTGCAGTGAGCTGTTCCATGCTCGCGGCCGTCTCTTCGAGCGACGCCGCCTGTTCTTCGGTTCGTTGCGAAAGGTCCCGATTCCCGGCTGCGAGTTGATGCGCACTCGACGCGATTGCGTCGGAGGACCGGCTGATCGTGCGGATCGTACCCGTGAGTTCCGCCTGCATCCGTCGCATGGAAAACAGCAGGCTCGAACTGTCGCCGCGCGCGACGTTGACGACAGCCGTCAGGTCGTTGCTAGCGATTCTGTCAGCAATTTCAGCGGCATAGGAAGGTTCGCCGCCAAGCGAACGCATCAGATTGCGATTCAGCGCGACGACGGCTGCGGACAGCAACGCGGCGGCGACGACCAGCCACCCGAGACTGCGGTACAGCGCAGCGCGGAACTCCGTATCGATGTCGTCGACATATAGCCCTGTGGAAATGATCCAGTCCCAGGGCGCGTAGCGCAACTGATACGAAATCTTCCGGTACGCCTCGCGCGCGCCGGGGCGCGGAAATGAAAATTCGGTAAAGCCATTGCCGCGCGGGCCCACTGCGTGGACAAAGTCACGAAATACGTAAGCGCCGTTCGGATCGCGATAACCGCTCGCGTCTTTCCCGTTCATTTCCGGATGAATCGGGTGCATAAGGATGACCGGTCGTGAGTCGAGAATGGTGAAGTACCCATCCTCTCCATAACGCGAGTTGCGAAGAATTTCCAAGGCTTTCGCTTTGGCCTGGGCCTCCGGCATCGTCGCTGACGCGCTCTCGGCCGCGAGCGCTTTAACCACCCCGAGTGCGATCTCGGTCGCATGCATCAGATCGTCTTTTCGCTCTTCCATTTGAATGCGTCGCGTCTGGAAAGCGTCACGGATACATATTCCCGTGAGACACGAAAGACTCAGTACGAGTGATAGCCAAAGCTTCTGGGAGAAGGACAGCTTCATTTTTTCCAACCTTGATGTGGTGTCGTCGACGGTGCCGTGTGGTGCGGCAAGTGATGGCTTTTCTTTGCTGCACACGCTTTATCGGCAGCGCGACAAACCGAATCAGAGGCTGTCGAGCAAAGGTCCCTTGCAGGAAGTTGCATGAATGCCGCTTTGACGTGTGCTCAGGAATGGGTTGTCGATCTGACGGAAGCGGATGTGCATCTGCGCGATTCGCTTTCGGTGTGAGAAGGGACTGTTACAGGTTGGCGTCTCAATGCACGGGCGACGTGATGGTAAAAAGGCGATCGATTTTGCTTGCCAATCAGATCGCGCGCCACGGTGTTTAGTCAGGGAGACTACTGGCCGGCGTCAATATCACAACGTCCAACGTTCAATGAAAAGATTCGAGGCTACGGCTCAGCGCCACGCCGCTGCGCGTTTCGCGCACGTCACGAGTATTTACAAGTTCGTCAGATTGACTCGCCCTCATGCATGGTGGAAGTCAGGGTTGTTTCTCGTTATGGCCGCTCCAGCCGTGCATGCACAGGGTTCGTTGCGGCTCACGGGTTCGATGGATGCAGGGATCGCTTACGTCAGCGATGCAGGAGGCACAGCAGGTGCTCATTCCGCATGGCAGATTAAGAATGGCGACGTCAACATAAGCCGCTGGATACTCACGGGAGAAGATCCGATAACCAACGACCTGAACGCAATCATGACGCTGACAAACGGCTTCTCGGTAATGACGGGCGCGGCGGCGCAACAAGGACGCTTGTTTGGCTTCCAGTCATTCGTAGGGTTGAGTTCCCGCAGCAAAGGAACGCTGACGTTGGGCAGGCAATTCGATGCAGTCGTGCAATACGTCGAACCGTTCGCGCTGGGTGGGACCACATACGGCGGGACGGCGTTCGCGCACCCTTTCGATAACGACAACCTCGACAATTACACTCGCACGAACAACGCAGTAAAGTATTCGAGTCCGGATATACATGGACTCGCGTTCGGCGGCACCTACGGTTTTTCAAACAAGCCAGGTGCCTTTAGCGATAGCCGGGAATACAGCGTTGGCGCCAGCTATCACCTCGGCGAGATGCGCGTTGGTGCTGGCTATTTCCAGTTCAATCACGCGTCCAATCTGGCTACTGCCAATACGGATGGCGCGGAGCCGGCTGGCGCGCCGTTTAACGCGGACCGTCAGCGAACCTACGCCGCGGGTGGGAACTATAGGCTTACCAGAGCGACGCTCGGTCTCGTACTCAGCGAGACACGACTCGACAACGCCACGTCGATCAATAACGTGGCGGACACCGCGATAAAACTTCCGCACGACGCCGTCCGCTTCGATAACATCGAGGTGAACGTGCGCTATTTCGTCACGCCAAAATGGCATATATCCGCTGCCTACGTCTTTACTTACGGACGATTCGACACGCCGGCGGGGACGCGATATCCGAAATGGCATCAGGTCGGGTTGTTAAACACGTACTTCCTCTCCCAGCGAAGCGACGTGTACGGCGAAGTGATCTATCAGCGAGCCAACGAGCTTGAGGGTACAGGAATTCATGGCGCCCAGATATCGAACTTCCCGCGCGCGTCAGGCAGCAATCAACTGGTGGCGGCGATCGGGCTGCGTCATCGCTTTTAATGGATGACTGCACGAAAGACTAACGAGTGGCGTCGGTGCCTGGCAGGAGCGATGTGCTTCGGAGCCCCGATCCGGATGTGCAGCCAATTGCTGTTTCCATGGGGATTGAGACAGATCAACGCGCCAAGGTTATGCCTTCGTATCCTGATTAGTACGCAAACCGGAATGGAGCGTTTGGCATGCGCCGAGTGTATTTTCTCCTCCCCGATCCCGACGTCGCGCGAACTGTAGTGGGCGAAATGGTGCGTGGCGGGATCGAGCGTCGTCATATTCACCTTGTTGCAAACCAGGATATCGCGCTTGACGAATTACCGGAAGCACCGCTGGTCGAAAACTCTGAAATCAAGGAGATTGTGGCGCGCGGGATAGCAGCAGGCGCGGTGGTCGGAACGATCGCAGGGCTTGCTGCGATGATGCTTTTGCCTATTGGTGTGACGGTCGCGGGAGGTGCCGTGTTGGCACTTACGCTCGCTGGCGTCGGGTTCGGAGAGTGGCTGTCGACAACGCTTGGTATCGAGGAGGCGGGTGAGCGGTACAGGCATTTCATTGATGCGATACGGCGCGGGTGTGTTCTCCTGATCGTTGAGACTCGTGATAAGCACCTTGAACTGGTGGAGCGCATCGTGCAGGATCACCCCCGGTGCCTGCTTTACGGATCAACGGATCATGGTGTTATGGTTATTCGATAAGACGCGTCGCAGTGTGGGTTCGAACGATCTCTCCTGTACGCGTTGAAGCGTCGTTTGAAGATTGATGTGGGTCAACGAGCCTATCCGGGCGCGAGTCATGATGTGCGGGAGCCCCCATGTGGTTGAACTAGTGGCGGGAAACGCTCGCAAGAGTAGGAGGCAAAGAATGGGCATCGGTATGCAAATTGTCTATCTTGGCTTCTGCGGAACGTCACAACTCGAGGCCGAGGCGGCGTCTCAACTCGTGCGGCTCAATCGCTTTTGCGCACTTGTCCGGAACTGTCATCTGGCGATAGAAGCGGTTCGATCCCAGGCGGGAAGCGTTACGTACGATGTTCGCCTCGACCTCATCACGCCTGCGCACGACCTCTGGCCCATCGGCCACTGCGCGAAAGTAAATCCAGAAGAGGCGGTTCGCTGCGCATTCGATGCGGCAGAACAATGGCTGCAGGCCGCAACCGATATCGACAGACGGCAGCATTAACGGGGCGGCTGCGCCGCCATTCCACGCGCTCGGGAGCCTTTATTTCATTCCAGAGCGCTTGCATCGTGACATTGCGATCTCTCAAGGCTAGCCGAGGAACGAGACCGCATCTATCGAGTGTTAGTCGGTCGGCTGCTATTGCGTCATCACCCATTGGATCAACTGGTGAGCGTCCTCTGCTGAGATGGGCCCGCCGCGTTCCGGGGGCAGCGGCATGGCCGTGTCGCCCCAATGTGCACGCCCACCTTTTCTAAGCTTGATTTCGAGCATCTGTGTTGCGTTCGGTACGTTGCGGTAACGATCTGCAATCTGATGGAACGAAGGCGCAAGAAAGGGTGCATCGGATGTGTGGCAGAACATGCAGTGATGCTGATCGACCAACCCGCCCGGTTCATTTGATTGAGCGCGGACTTGACTCGCACTGGCGAGGAATAGGCTCGACGCGCAGGCAAGGAAAATGATGGGGCGTGCATGAATCACGACAACGACTCCTTTTGTCTGTTCAGGATTTGTTCTCTTTTCGTTACCGAAGGCAAATTTCCCCGCATCAATCTACGACTTCAGATAAAGCTCGCCGCGGCGAATGGTCCGCATCTGGGCCACGGCCGATGCGCAGCAGCAACTGAGGCACGGCGTCGACGTTCAGCAGGGATCTGAGTTGATCGCGCAGCGTAGCGACTTCAATGGGCTGATTCAGATACGACGCTGTCAACCCGTTGGCCGTGGCGACCAGCAACATACGTTGGAGCGCTTGCCCCGCAGCCAGCCAGGCCTCCCGGTCGTCTCGCATGGTCGCAATGCCTACGAGCAGCGGGGAGCCCTCGACGAGCCGCTGATGGGTGGCGGGCGTCCCGGCACCCACGTCGAATACACGAACGACTGACGCCAGAAGCGGTAGTGCGAAATCGAGCAGGCTACCCACGGCCACGCCATACGCCGGCATGCCGTCGGAGTGCCGGCGCGGGTGAATCCAGCTTGCGAGCTCACGGCGAAAGCGTGGATCGGCAAACTGCATGCGGTCGGCTTCCGCGATCAACTGCGCGATGGACTGGCGGGAAGATTCTTCATCTACGCAGATTGCAATGGCACCTTCCGCCTCGCAGGCATCGATCATCCCGTTTTTGAAGGATTCGGCGATGGGTTCATTAGCAAACGGCGAGCGGGTTGTCACGCGTTTCGTTATGGCACAGAACAGATTCGCCAGGGACGGGTCGTGGGGACCTGTAGTGGTGACCTTGATACGCGCGACGACATCGGGATCAAAGTCGGACGGGAAAATCCTGATCGACCAGGCGAGTCCGAAATGGCTCAGCGCGACGCGCAAATTGAATAAGGCCGCACCACAACTGATCAGCATCTCGCGATCGAAAGGATCGACGACGGGTAACGCGCGTGTGCGGTCGGCGCAGAGGTGGACGGTGTCATCGTCCACGATGAACCGCCAGGGTTGCGCGTTGTGATTCGAGGGTGCAAGCACGGCATATTGCAGTGCGAAGCGGATCTGTTCCTTCATCGGCGCGAGGGCGTCGAACAGGTGCTCGTCGATCTGCCAGGCAGAGGTGGACACGGGCGCGCTCATGGGACTGTTCCTTTCGATCCTTGATGGACTTCTCTTCATCGTGGCACGCAACGTTGGGGAACATTTGAGGCAGGTCAATCTTCTGGCGATGCATTGAGGCGAGGTGGGAGCAGCGTAAAAGCATCAACCCGCAGGTGCGGCCGGCACGCGTGTGCAGACGCGTGCCGAGTGAGGGACTCCCCCGCAATGGTATTCGAGGACAGGGCCGTGGCAACAAGGCGCCTGGCAGAAGTCAGGCGCATCTGGGGCATCGGCGAATCAAACTCTTGCGAGCCCGTCCGGGTCCGTGATCTTCACCGTCTTGCCGTTCGCGCAGACGAGACGGTCGCGCTGAAACCTGGAGAACATCCGGCTGACGGTTTCCAGCTTCATCCCAAGGTAACAGCCGATCTCTTCACGCGTCATGCGCAGATTGAACTCAGCGGCTGAAAAGCCGCGCCTCTTGAACCGCTTCGAGAGGTTGAGGAGAAACGCCGCTAAACGCTGTTCGGCGGACATGGTGCCAAGCAACATCATTTGCCCAGACTCGCGGACGATTTCGCTGCTCATCATCTGATAGATATGATGCTGCATCGGCCGCAACTCGCGGCACAGTACTTCGAGTTTGGCAAACGGGATGATGCAGACGACGCTGTCTTCGAGCGCGATTGCATCGCAGTTGTGCTGACCTGCACATACGCCATCGAGACCCAGCGCTTCGCCAGCGATCTGGAAGCCTGTCACGTGCTCGCGACCATCACGATGCATCACGACGGTTTTGAAGGATCCAACCCGGATCGCGTAGATGCTTTGAAATCCGTCACCGGCGCGATACAGCGTGTCGCCACGCTTGACGGAGCGGCTCGAATAGATGACGGTATCCAGTTTCGCCAGATCCTCAGCGCTCAATTCGGGCGGCATGCAGATTGAACGCATCGAGCACGTGGAGCAGCGGACTGTGCCTTGCCTTGACTCCGTGTCATTGGTGGCCGGTTGAATGGGAATGACGTTAGTGTGCCGCGCGGGAAACCGATCGGGCATGTGGGCAGTCGGCGAAAGCATCATCGTCTCCTCTTTGCTCAGTTGTGCGCGCGTGACGCGTTAATGATCGAGGCAGTTGTACGGAGCGCCTTGGTGTGCGCGGATACCTCGCACAGGAGAGGTGTCCCTGCTGTTGCGAGCAATCGTTGTTAGTTGGGTGTTGTGTTCAGGACGAGCGCGGCGCAAAGGTAACGCAATCGCACTTGGCATGTCAGTCGTGGTACCGACATGACCTTCTCCATGTGAACCAGTATCGGCGGACGTATCTCAAAAATACATCGGTGTTGCTTTAAGACGAGATAGGAATGCCGGCAGTGCTGTAGGAAAAATCCTAGTCAGATTGGCACGGGCGTGCGATCTTCAGAGGTCGTCCTCGTCGTCGATGAGCTTGTTGCGTATTGCATAGCGTACGAGGGCGTTTTCGTTGGGCATCTCCATCTTCTCGAGGATGCGGGTCTTGTGGGTGCTGACGGTCTTGACGCTCAGGCAGAGCTCATTTGCAATCTCGGTGATGCTCTGGCCGGCGACGATGCGCCGGAAGATGTCGAACTCGCGGTCGGAAAGCTTGTGGTGCGGCAACGCGTCCACGGGTTCGTTCAGATTCTGGGCGAAGCGTTCGGCCATCGAAAGACTGATATAAACGCCGCCCGACGCGACTTTTGTGACGGCGCCGACGAGCTCGGTGCTCGCGCTTTCCTTCGTCAGGTACCCCGACGCGCCGGCCTTGAAGGCTCGCACGGCGTACTGCTGCTCCGCGTGCATGGTTAGCACGAGGATGCGCAACGATGGTTTCTCGTCCTTGATCTGCTTGATGAGTTCAATGCCGTTGCGCCCAGGCATCGATAGGTCGAGAACCAGCACATTCGCATCATTGTTCCGGACTAACGCAATGGTCGTCACGGCGTCCCAAGCCTCACCAGCGATGTCGAACCCGCTTGCACTCCGGAGAATATGGCGCAATCCATCACGCACGAGCGTGTGATCGTCTGCAAGCAGAACCTTGATCATGACGGAATCTCTCCGTGTTGAACGGACAGCAGTAGGAACGTCACGAATATCGAAAAATCGTTCTGCGCGGTCTCGATCTGCGCGGCACCGCGAGGCATGTGGCGTTCGTACGGTGGAATCGACGGTTCCTCGCATACGGCGCAAATGCCTCATGACGCCACGTTGGCAACGCGAGTTCGCACGACATCCGCTAGCACGGACTGCTCGATCACGAACAGTTGCTAACCCGGACGTTCATGCAGGTCCCCGCGTGGCGTGTATCTGTGCTGTTTTACATATGTTCTGACGATTAGCCTGAAACACCCGCCATTCAGCCCGAGACCACTCAGGTTCATATTCAATTCTACGCGTTCGGCGGCGTCGCGCAGCATCCCACGCAGCGTCAGCCGCCGCAGTCGGGAGTTCGCAGAATGTTCGGCATGCGCACTTGAGGTTTGGGCAGCCGTTGACGTGAGTCAAGTTCAACGGAGTGAGCAGGACCACACTGTCAATTACCTTCAATCCGCGCCTTTCCGGGCAGCGGCATATTGGACGGAGGTGGACCATGTATGAACGAATCGTCGTCGCGCTCGACGACAGCGCTTGCGCGCAGCGCGCGCTAGGAGAAGCCGTGCGGCTGGCCAAACTGTCGCATGGGGTCGTGGAGGTGCTGTCCGTCGTGGATAGAGGCAAGTGGCCGGCGGAAGGCGACAACGCATATGGCCTCGAGCCTGAGACGCGTATCGCCGCGAGCATTGCCAGCAGGGTCTTCGAAGGGGCAGAGCAGGTGTTGCGCGAAGCCGGCGTGCGCGGAACCGTGCGGGCCATCGACGCATACGGTGAAACCGTTTCCACGGTGTTGGCGCGGGCCGCTGATGAATGCGACGCCGACGTCATCGTGATTGGCACGCACGGAAGGCGTGGCACGCGGCGGCTTTTGCTCGGCAGTGTCGCCGAGTCGGTTTTGCGTGCTACGCAAAAGCCGGTGCTCGTCGTGCGGCACGATTCAACCCATCTCCCGTAAATTCGGGCGGCCTGCGCTTTCGGAGGGAGCGGTGCGTGGCCCGTCTGAATGCGTGTTGTCGTGGACGCGTATTTGCCGGCGAGGCGGATGACCTTCGGAGCACGTTGTTGTCACCGCCACGCCGGGCGCCCTTTCAGTGGGACATCAGCACCGGTATGGTCATCGATCCGAGCATTGTCTGCGTGACGCCGCCGAATACCCGCTCACGCGCACGGGAATGCCCGTAAGCGCCCATCACGATCAGGTCGAAGTGTAGATCCGACGCGCGAGCGAGCAGCGATGCGCCCGTTCTTGTGGCGGGACGGGGCGGCGTCAGCGAAAACGACGCGTTGACGCCGTGGCTGTCCAGCCACGCTGCGACATCGACTCCGACGGGTGCCTCCGAATGCGCTTCGGCTCGTTGTACGATGTCGACCGACACGTAACGCGCCGCCTTGAGTAACGGAAGCGCGTCCGCTACGGCGCGCGCCGCTTCGCGGCTGCCGTCCCAGGCGACCAGGATATTTTCTCCCGGCGAGTTCACGATGCCGGCATGAGGAATCACGAGCGCCGGACGGCCCGCGTCGAGGACCAGACTGCCGACGAACTTTGGGGCAACGTACGACGCTGCATCCCGTGGATCGTCCTGACCGAGTATCAGCAGGTCTGCATGGCGAGCATGCAGGGTGGCCACCTCCAGGGCAGGGCCACGTGGCGCTCGCCATTCGACGCTGCGGTGGCCGGAACGCTCCGCAGCGGCGAGGAAGGCGTCGTGCGCGATCTGCTGGCGCTCGGCCAGCTGTGCTTCGAACGCGGCGAACGACGCACGATCGTCCTGCGGGAACGATCGCCTGAATGTGTCGGTGGACACGGCGTACAGCCCGATCAGGTGAGCATCCCAGCGCCGCGCAAGATCGAGCGCCAGCGCCATCCGGATCGGGGTGTGGCGACTATCGTCGATATGGACGAGCAGCGTTTTGTAGCTCATGTCAATGCCTTTTCATTGGACGTTGCAGCAGCGGAACCGGCGGGAAGATCGGCAGCACGCGCCGGAATCATCAGCACAGGGCAGGCTGCGCTTCGTAGCACGCGTTCCGCGACGCTTCCCAGCACGAGACGCCGGAAGCCACGCCTGCCATGCGTGCCCATGACGATCAGATCGGCATGCCATTGCGCGGCCATCGCGTTGATGCGATGCGCGACGTCCTCTCCGGGCGGCGTGACCTCGACGACTTGCGGCGTGCCCGTCACGCCGCGCTTTTCAAGGCGAGCCCTGGCATCCGATGAGATGCGCTTGCCTTCTTCTTCGAAGGCGTCCCGGATGATGGATGGATCGAAGCCGGGTGCGTCGTAGGCGATCACGGGCACGTCGATCACGTACAGCGGCAACAACTGCGCCCCATGTTCCACAGCGAGCTTCAATGCTGTATCGAGCGCGCGCGACGCCGTGTCGCTACCGTCGAGTGCAACGAGTATGCGGCTATACATGGCACCTCTCCCAAGGTTAGTGCGAGAACAGAACGGGGACTGTCATCGACCGGAGGAGCGTGCGCGTCGCGCCGCCCATCACCAGTTCCCGCAAACGCGTGTGCGCGTACGCGCCCATTACGATCATGTCGCAGTCAAGGTCGGAGGCCTGAGAGAGCAGGACGTCTCCGACTGGCGTGTCACGTTCGGCGGCGACTTCGCGGACCTCGACTTTCACGCCATGACGTGCCAGCGTCACCGCGATATCGGCCCCGGGAATGCGCGGGCAATCCGGCGCGTCCCGTTCCGCGTTGACGGTAATCAGCGTCACTTTCCTGGCGTGCGACAGAAAAGGCAGCGCATCGTGAACCGCACGTGTCGCTTCGCGGCTTCCGTCCCATGCGATGAGAATGTGCATGCCGCATTCCGTGAAAGAGCCGCTCGACGGCACCACCAGCACGGGACGCCCCGCTGCCATCACCAGATTCTCGATGAACTGCTCGGCGACGAACGACTCGGGATCGTCCAGATCGGTCTGGCCCGCGACGACCAGGTCGGCAAGGCGCGCGTATGGCGGCATGACATCGTTCGCATAGCCGGTTGTCGCGATCCACCGTCCCTCAATCTGGTTACGCGTGAGCGCTGCGTGAAAGTGATGCTGGAGCGTCGCGCAGCGGTCTTCCCGTTGCCGCTCGTGCTCGACGTAGTAACCGACGGTGCCAGCCATGACGAAGAGCGCATGCGGATCTGGTGTAAAGGTGCACAGGACGCCCGTGAGTTTTGCGTGGAAGCGATGCGCGAACTGCAACGCCAGTTCGAGACGGGACTGCGCATGCGTGCCCGTGTCCAGGTGAACGAGAATGCTTGGGTAGCTCATCGCCAAGGCTCCAGGTGTCGATACGGAGAAGCGGGCGCACACCCGCGGTGCAATTGAGTCTATGAGGCGATCCGCCGCGGCGGTTGATGCAGATCAAGGCCCGGGATCCGGGAAGTCGGCTTGATGCAGGTCAATCCATTCCGGTGATGCGCAGCTAGATTAGGGAGAGGAGCTTTTGCCATTCACCGACTGTGGAGCATTGATCATGAAGCGAGAATCCGATGCTGTTGCGCCGCTCGAATTGTGCCGCGCGGAACTGGCAGCGCCCTTACACGTGACCGAGGTTGCCGAAGACTGGTGTCGCGATCTCAACACGTTGGCCGGCCGGATATTTGCGCGCGATCGCGATGCCCTGCGCCGTGTCGAAACGGCGCTGTCACGTTCGGGCGACGGGTACGGTCTGATCAGTGCGATCCAGTCAGCGACACGGCAATACACGAACGAAAGTTTCTCGATATGGGGCGATGCATGCATGCAGATGGCGAGGCGTCAGGCGGAATTCGTGGAGGCGCTTACCTCTGGGTCCGGCGCATGGCGTGCGTTCTGCTTTTCCCCGCTGCAGAAACTGCCCGGCATCGAGGCGCCCATCGGCAGCTTTAGTGCGTGGTTGCGGGCATGTCAGGACGCGATCGTTCATGGCGCTGCACCGTCGCCCGAGGAGCATGCAACTCAATCGCCTGTCGATCAGGCAACGGGCACGGGAGTCTGACATGGAAACAGGACGTGTGGCGTTCATCACGGGCGGTATGGGCGGGCTTGGGGCAGCGATCAGCAGGGCGCTGTACGATGCCGGCATCACAGTGGCCATGTCTTACTCGATGCGAAATGACCACGTTGCGACGTGGTTGATGAAAGAGCGTGATCTGGGCCGTAACTTTCACGCGTATGAAGCCGATGTCACCGATTACGATTCGTGCGAGCGTTGCGCAAAACGCGTACTCGATGAGTTGAAGAAGGTCGATATCCTCATCAACAATGCCGGCATCACACGCGACGCGACGTTTGCCCGTATGAGCAAGGCTGATTGGGATGTAGTGCTGCGCACCGATCTCGATGGACTGTTCAACATGTCCAAGCAGTTTCTGCCAGGCATGGTCGAGCGTGGCTATGGACGTATTGTCAATGTCGGTTCGGTGAACGGTTCACGTGGTGCCTTCGGACAAGCCAATTATTCGGCTGCGAAGTCGGGGGTGCATGGGTTCACGAAGTCGTTGGCGCTGGAAGTCGCGAAGCGCGGTATCACGGTGAATACGGTGTCGCCGGGGTATCTGGCAACAGCGATGGTTCAGGCCGTCCCCCACGACGTCATGGAAACGAAGATTCTGCCGCAGATACCTGTTGGGCGGCTCGGACGTCCAGAAGAGGTCGCAGCACTCGTGGCGTTTCTCTGCTCCGATGAAGCGGCGTTCATGACGGGCGCCAATCTCGCCATCAACGGCGGGATGCACATGGAATGAATCCGGCGTCGCCGTTATCGCCAGATCGACGCCACGACCCATGGAGAGCGACGTGTCCGAACCTCGCAGCACGATACTTGTGGTGTATTTCTCACGCACCGGCACGACGCGTCGAATCGCGGAGATGCTGGCGGCGGAACTTGGCGCCGATATCGAACCCATCTGTGAGCAGGGCGGGAACGCGTCGCGCGCGGGCGCGCGCGGCTATGTGCGTTCACTGATCGACGCGCTGTGCCGGCGTCGGGTCAGGATCATGCCCGCGTTGCACGATCCATCGGGCTACGAACTGGTCGTGATGGGTTCTCCCGTATGGGCCAGCCATGCTTCGGCACCTGCGTTGGCATGGCTCGCCGAGCACGGCGCACAGATCCGGCATCTCGCGCTGTTCTGCTGTCTCGGCGGCAGCGGGGCAAAGCCTGCGCTGGAGCAACTCGCGGGTACGGCGCATCAGACGCCTGTCGCAACATGTGCAATTACCACGCACGACGTGCATCAGCGGATCGATGGCGAGCTGCGTCAGAGCTTCGCGCGGAAAATCAGGCACAAGCTGGC
>Ga0209564_1002184_pt1 | contig 16414 bp, 15 predicted proteins | sample AraplaCol_mMF_r2_FD_184272 | JGI IMG/M metagenome (GOLD analysis project Ga0209564, IMG submission 184272) | Arabidopsis root microbial communities from North Carolina, USA - plate scrape MF_Col_mMF_r2 (SPAdes) (version 3) | ecosystem: Host-associated > Plants > Roots > Endosphere | place: USA... | reverse complement strand
TAAGGAGCACGACCATGCAAATCATTCTGCTCGACAAAGTCGTGAACCTCGGTAACCTCGGCGAAATCGTCAAGGTCAAAGACGGCTATGCACGCAACTTCCTGATCCCTTCCGGCCGCGCACGCCGCGCCACCGAAGCCAACAAGGCCGAATTCGAAGCCAAGCGCGCCGAACTCGAAAAGGCTGCGGCCGCCAAGCTGGCTGAGATGCAAGCCCAGGGCGAAAAGCTCGGCGGCACCACTGTCAAGCTCACGCAAAAAGCCGGTGTGGACGGCCGCCTGTTCGGCTCCGTCACCAACCACGACATCTCGGCCGAGCTGACCAAGCAAGGCTTCCCTGTCGTGAAGTCGCAGATCCGCATGCCCAACGGCCCGCTGAAGATCGTCGGCGACCATGCCGTGACCGTGGCACTGCACACCGACGTGGCCGTGGACATCACCGTTACCGTGTACGGCGAAACCGCTTAAGCGCTTAAGCATTTTCTCCCTCACTGAAAAAGCCGCTCGCCGAGCGGCTTTTTTCATGCCCGGCCGCCGGCCCGGACTGTGCACACCTTCCGGCTGCATTTCCACCCGATTTCCCCCGGTTATCCACAAGCTTATCCAGCGGTGTTTTGCGCTCCCGGCGTACCATTCACCCTCTCCCAAGGAAACCCATGTCCGCCGTACTTTCCACCTATGACGATCCCGGCTACAGCCCCGACCGCCAGATCGCCCAGCTGCGCATCCCGCCGCACTCCATCGAAGGTGAATCCAGCGTCCTGGGCGGTTTGCTGCTCGACAACGGCGCCTGGGATCGGGTGGGTGACCTGCTGGTCGACGAGGATTTTTACCGCTCCGAGCACAAGCTGATATTCGCCGCCGTGGGCGCACTCATCAATGCGTCCAAGCCAGCAGACATCATCACCGTCTATGAATACCTGCAGAATCAGGGCAAGGCCGACGAAGTAGGGGGCCTGAGCTACCTCAATGCGCTCGCGCAATACGTGCCCAGCGCCGCCAATATCCGCCGCTATGCCGAAATCGTGCGCGAGCGCTCCATCCTGCGCAAGCTGGTTTCCGCCTCCGACGAAATCGCCACCAATGCCTTCAACCCGCAGGGCAAGGACGTCGCCACCATCCTCGACGAAGCCGAACAGAAGATCTTCAAGATCGGCGAGCAGGGCTCGCGCATGAAGGAAGGTTTTCAGAGCATGGATTCGCTGGTCGTGAGCCTGCTGGATCGCGTGACTGAGATGGCCGAGAACCCGCAGGACGTCACCGGCGTGCCCACGGGCTTCAGGGATTTTGACCACATGACTTCGGGCCTGCAGGCCGGCGACCTGATCGTGCTCGCCGCGCGGCCCTCCATGGGTAAAACCGCGCTGGCCATCAATATCGCCGAACACGTCGCGCTCAACGAAGGCCTGCCTGTCGCCGTGTTCTCCATGGAAATGGGCGCATCGCAGCTCGCCGTGCGTATCGTCGGCTCCATAGGCCGTATCGACCAGACGCATTTGCGCACCGGGGCCCTGACCGACGAGGAATGGCCGCGCCTGACCGAAGCGATTGAAAAGCTGCGTACCGTCTCGCTGCACATCGACGAGACGCCCGGCTTGACGGTAAGCGAATTGCGCGCCAATGCGCGGCGACTGGCCAGGCAGTGCGGCAAGCTCGGCCTGATCGTGGTCGACTATTTGCAGCTCATGAGCGTCTCCGGCGGCATGGCCGAAGAGAACCGCGCCACCGCCGTCGGTGAGATCTCGCGCGGCCTGAAGATGCTGGCCAAAGAATTGCAGTGCCCTGTGATCGCGCTGTCGCAGCTCAGCCGCGGCGTTGAATCGCGCACCGACAAGCGCCCCATGATGAGCGACCTGCGCGAGTCCGGCGCCATCGAACAGGATGCCGACATCATCCTGTTCATCTACCGTGACGAGTACTACACCAAGGAGGCCTGCAAGGAGCCTGGTGTGGCCGAGGTCATCATCAGCAAACAGCGTAACGGCCCCACGGGCACGGTGAAGCTGGCCTTCATCAACCGTATCACCAAATTCGAGAGCCTGGCGCACGGCGCGTCGGGTGACTTCTAAGACCTGCGGCGAAACTCAAGGTGCAAGGCTCGTGTCGGCGGGCATGCGCCTTTTTTTGTGCGTCACCGTCACCGTCCCCGCCATACTCGCTACCGCCGCCACGGGGAGATGCGCGGGCCTCAGGGCTGACAGGTACCCGGCGCTGCTGATGGCGGCATCGACATCACTGCGGTCCAGCCGCTGGATCACGGACCCATTGACCTGCAGGTACCCGCCGTCGCGCGCAATGGCCAGAAAACCGAACTCCATCCCACGGTGCACGGTTCCGATCACGCGGTAAGAGTCCACCGGCGGAATGGCCCAGGGCGCTCTCAGGATCTTGTGCAATCGAACTGTCAATCGGTCGTCCATAGCGCTTTCTCCCTTGTTGTGGCATTGAATGGCATCGGGTTCGCCGGCTGCAATGGCCGCCCGGTGTGGTCCTGTCTCGCAGATCCCGCAGTGATTCGCCGGGTGGGCCTGCTGAATTCTTTGGAGGACGTTGAAAGGTATTCGAGTTCACGGGAGCAATTCGCGCGAATTGTCCGTACGCGGTAAATCTTTGTCGGATTTCCTGAAAGCCGCCTTCTTTGCCCTGTTCTTTGATGCCAAGACTGGCTAGCATCCGCCGGGACGGCAAGGTGAGATCCGCGTTCGTCTGGATGGCAGAAGTGTTCGCCGGCCGTTGCGCTGGCACCGAACCGTCACTTGAAGTGTGAAGTTGTTAACTAACCTACAAGGAAATCCTATGCCTACCACCTCGAACAACGCGGAAGCCCACGCTTTGTCGCGTAACTTGACGTCCACCTTCAAAGGCGACGTGCACTCGCTCAACCAGAAGGTTGTCGAAGGCCGCATCCTGGAAACCGCGATCGCACAGCTCGCGGGCCGCCCAGGCTTCAACCCCGCCGCGATCAGCATCGTGTTCGGCCTGAAGTGGTAATTGCCGGGTAGCCGGCACGGGGCGCGCGCATTTTCTTCGTGCGTCCCGTCCCGGTTCCAGGCACATTGCTCGCCCGTCACCATGTTCCGTTCGGCTATCGTCAAGCTGACTGCGGTGTGCGACATCGATTGCACTTACTGCTACATGTTCAACCAGGCGGATCGCACCTTCGAGCGCATGCCGGCGCGCATGGCACTGCCCACAGCCTTGCGCCTGCTGGATCGCATATGCGACTACCACCCTCAGGGCGAGCCTGAGCCTTTCTCCATCGTCCTCCATGGCGGGGAGCCTATGCTCTGGCCGGATACGGGTTTTGCCGAACTGCTTTCGCATATCGCACACCGCCGCGAGCAAGGGTGGAAGCTCGACGTCGCGGTGCAGACCAACCTTGTGCAGCCTATCGCGCCGCAGCTGCTCACCCTGTTTCGTGAACATCGCGTGTCGCTGGGCATCAGCCTGGATGGCCCGCGCGAACTCAACGATGCCGCGCGCGTGGACAAGCGCGGCCGCGGAACTTATGGGCGTGTCATGGCCAATGTTGAGCGCATGCTGGCGTGTGGTGACGGCGATTTGATTGGCGGCTTTCTGTCGGTGGCTAACCCCGCGCTGCCCCCGGCGGACTTCCTGGCCTGGGTGCGCGGCCTGCCGGTTCCCAAGGTCGACGTTCTGTGGCCCATCGAATTCAATTGGCGCCATCCTCCCTGGCCGCTGGGTGCTTCCCGCGCGTATGCGGCCCGGCCGCATTACGGCGCCTGGTATGCCGAGCTGTTCCGCGCCTGGTGGGCGCTGGATGATCCGGGCCTGACGATCCGGCTCTTCAACAACCTGCTGCACGTCGCGCTGGGAGGCCGGGACCATATCGACGCCCTGGTGAACGACAGCTACAACATGTTCGTCGTCAACACCGACGGCAGTTACGAATACCCCGATTACCTGCGCGTGGCCGGCGACGGTTCGGCACGCACGCCTTTTCATATCGACACCGACAGTATTGCCGCGATCGCCGGTGACCCGCTTTTCGTCCGGCTGCTCAACTTGCGTGACGAACTGCCGGTGAAATGCTCCGGCTGCCGCCACCGCGCGCTCTGCGGCGGCGGTTTCCTGCCGGGCCGCAGCGACCCCTTGGAAGGCATTGCGCCGCGCGAATCCGTGCTGTGCGCAGACCAGATGCATTTCTTCGATGCCGCACTAGCCCTTATCGAGGACTCCCTTCAACGGAGAGACAACCATGCCCACAGTAACCCTGAAGATGCCGACGCCGCAGGTTGCCAAACCTGAGTTGCAGTGCGCCGACTTTGTCGAGCTGGCCCTGATGCCCGATACCGTGATCACGGCCGAGCTGGTCCGTGATTCCGCCTTTGATCGCCTGGACGACTACCGGGCCCTGGCCGACATCGTGCGGACTTCACCTGCGCTGGCCGCGCATCGCGAATCCTGGGAGCAGGCGTCGCTCGACCTGGATGCACTGCTGGTGCATGAGCGCATCGCCATCGGCTCGTCACCCCTATATCGCCGCTGGCTGCATGCGACGGGGCGCGCGCTGATCGCGGGCGCCCCGCCATCAGCCGTCGAGCCCTTGCTCGCATCGGTCGCCAACTATGTGCCGGGCTTCACCGAGATGTCACCGCGCAGCAGGGTGCTGATGTCGCGCGGCGGCCGTATCGAGACCTGGGATTGCGCCAGCAGCATCGAACTGCCTGCCGGCCATGCCGACGGCGCCTGGCAATGCCGGCGCAAGGGAGCCTGGATTCATCTGAGCCGGCCGTCTTCAGGTGGCCTGGCGCTGAGCTCCTGCCTCGCCGAGCCGGAGGCGGTGTTGCCGCGCTCCCATATCGTGATCCGCAATGACTTGCCCGGCTTGCGAGTGTCGCTTGACGAGACGCGCACGCCCGAGCGCGGCAGCACCGTGCGCGAACAAGAAACCGACGCGCGCGAGCGCTCTTACCCGCAGGGCCGCCACCGTCCCATCGTCGAGGCAGCGCAGGCCCTGCTGTCGGCCTGGCCCGAGGAATACGAAGATTGGCGCAGCATGATGCGCGTCGTGGTGCCGCGCCTGCCGCCACCCGGCTGGCAGATGGAGGGATTCACGATTTCCTCCATGCAGGGAGCGTCGTGGATCCATCCATCCAATACTTTGCGTACGCTGGAAAGCCTGGTTCACGAGCACAGCCACGTCAAGCTGCGCTACGTCGAGGAGGCCGTCCCACTGCTGCAGCCCGTGCAGACCAGCGCGCGTTTTCCGGTCGGCTGGCGCACAGACCCGCGCCCGGTGATCGGTATCTTCGAGGGGGTGTATGTGCACCTGCACTGTGTCATGGCGCTGGTCCGCTACCTGGATGGTCACCGCCTCGGGCCCGCGGCGCGGCATGAAGCCGCCGTGCGGCTGGGCGAATTGCGGACGCAGGCGCGCGAGGGTTTCGAGCTGCTGCGCGGACACGCGCGTTTCACCGAGGCCGGCCAGGGCTTTCTGCGCTGGGCTGAATCCACCTTGGGGGACAACTGAGCCGCAGGCCAGTCCTGCCGACGGAAAGATGCCCGCGGAAAGCTGTCAGGGCGTGAACGGCTTCAGCGTATGCACTCAAACCCGTATTGCCCCTCGGCTGGCTTGGTGATCAAGCGTGCATGCCGGCCGCCGCGCTTCTGGCATTCGGTTTCGGCGATCTCAGTGGCGTCCGGCAGCTGCGAAGGACGGCCTTTGACGATGATCATTTTCTCGTTGTTGCTCACCAGTTCGGCGGCACAGCCGGAGAGCAGGGCGCCGGCCAGCAACAGCGAGGACGTGAGGTATGTTTTCTTCATGAATATTTCCTTGAGGGACTAATGTAAAGGCTGATGCGGATCCATATCGATGATGCGCCGCCCGATCCGGCGCCTTAGCCCAGCCCCAGCGCCATGTATACCCGCAGCGCCCCATAGGCGTCATTGGCCGCGTAGATGAGTTGTGCTTCTGTGAGCCTTGGATTGGCCCAGTTGGAGGTTGCCGCTTTTTTCGACTTGATGAAGCGCTTGTTGAACATTACCGCAACCGCCCCGCGCACGCCCATGTCCTTGCGGTAGCCGCGCTCGCGGAACACCACATTGAGGTCCAGCACACCCTGCAGGTCCACGCCCAGCTTGCGGATGATGCGGCGCTGGTCGTCGCCCAAGCCGAAGCCGGCCTTGGTGACGGCGGGTGAACCGAGCAGCAGGCCCACGGCCCGGCGGCATTCGGCATCCTCCAGCTGGAAGATCCAGGCCTTGTGCAGGGCCGAGAGCTGCACGATGTGCGGCCCCTCAGAGGCCTCGTTCCTGGCAAAAGTGGGTTTGGATTCCGTGTCAAAGCCGAGCACGGTGGCATCGGCCAGCTCCTTGAGCGCGCTGGCGGCCTGGGCTGGGGTGGAGACCAGCTCGATCTGGTCCAGGCCCAGTCGCTCAAAGGGCTCGAGCAGGGCGATTTCTTCTTTTCCGGGGGTGGGGTAGCGCTCGGTCATGGATGCAGCTTAGCGGATGCCGCTTACACCGCGCAGCATTTCATGCACGTCGTGCGCCATCACGGCCAGGAAGCCGGCCAGCGCGAGGTAATAAAACCCGTACTCGAAGCGCGTGGCCGCGCTGACCGCGTAATAGGTCTGGGCCTCCTCGCTGTCTGATTTGTAGCGGATGGCCTTGAGCAACTGCGGCGCGGCCAGTACGGACATCAGAATCAGCATGGGGCTGGGCCGCCAGAAAAACAGGGCAACCAGCACCGGCACTCCCAGCAGCCAGACGCGCGGCGACAGCACCGCGGTGATGCGCCCGCCGTCAAAGGGCGACAGCGGGATCAGGTTGAAGAGATTCAGGAAAAAACCTGAATAGGCAATCGCGAGCAGCAAATTGCTGTCCTGGTCGCGCGCGAGGAAGTAGCAGGCCAGCGCACCCACCGTGCCCAGCAGCGGGCCGCCCAGGCCCACATAGGCCTCGGTTTCCGCGTCGTGCGGCATGTCCTTGAGCTCCACCCAGGCGCCTACAAAGGGGATGAAGGTGGGGGCACCCACATTCAGGCCGCGCTGGCGGGCTGCGATGTAGTGGCCCATCTCATGCACGAAGAGCAGCAGCACAAAGCCCACCGCGTAGCGCCAGCCGAACAGCAGCGCGTACGCAAACACCGACACCAGCATGCTGCCGCCCGTCAGCAGCAGCTTGCTGAACTTCGCGCCGGTGAAAAGCAGCAGAAGGAGTTTGCTCATGCGAGGCCGCCGTCCATCAGGCCTGGGGCGGTGCGGGAGGCGCGGAGGGTGTGGGCGGCGAAGCGGGTTGCGCTTGCGCCGCCATCAATGCGGCGGGCACGGTGTCCTGCTCCGCCCGGCTGGCGGCAGGTGCCGGCGCGGGCGAGGCGACAGGGGCCGGCTTGCGCTTGAAATACTTCACAAACACGGTGCCCAGGCCCGCCAGTGCCAACACGATCACTTTCGCGAACTTGGCGAAGAACAACGCGATCACCGCGAAGAAGCCCAACTTCTTCGCGGCCACACCCAGCACCAGTGCGGCCAGGCCGTATTCGGCGACCCTGTCGGTCTTGGAATTGAAGTCGGCGTAGCGCTTGCCTTCGTCGTATTGCAATGCGGCCAGCATCTCCGCCGCCACGGGTTTGTCCTTGGGCAGGTCATCCAGGCCTGTTACCAGATTCAGGCTGAAATAACCTTCGCGGCCCAAGGCATAGGTGTTGTAATTCACGCCCTGCGCGGCGCCAGCGGGAGCGCCGCGGTCCTTGCTGGACATGGCCCAGACCAGGCGGTGCGTGGCGGCGTTGTAGGCCGGCTTTTCGGCCCAGCCCACGATCTCGATTTCAGGGAAGCCCATTTTTTTTCGATCCGCGTTCGAGGCCTCGGTGCCTTCGCGGTAGCTTTTGAGCAGGTCATCCGCGTTCCAGTCCTTGGCGTCGTCGTCCTTCACATAGCCGGCGGCCTCAAAGCGCACCGTCATGAACCAGTTGTCGCGCGTGGCCGGGAACACCAGGCCCTGGAGGCGGCTGTCGGTGCCCGGGTTGCCCATGGCATTGAGCAGCTTGCCCGCCTGGGGCTGCGGCACAAAGATGCGGCCTGAGGGCAGCTTGAGAACCGCCTGGCCTGCCAGCGCGATGTCCTGCGGCCCTTCCTTGGCTGCGGCGCGGCCTTCGGCCCAGATTTTTTCGCTCTCTTCCTTCGAGAGGCTCTGCGCCATGGCGGCAGTGCACGACAGAAAAACAGCCAGCGCGCAGACGCGCATCCACAAACGGTTCATGAAGCCCTCCTGTTGGAATAATTTGCGGGCTATTCTGACATGCCTCCGCAAAAAGCGGCGGGAGAGGCCCGAAAACGCCGGGCCGCGGTCGCAACGGCGCCTATCCCTGCAACTGCCGCGCCAACAGCACCGCCACGTGAATGGCCTCGCGCTGCGCACCGTCCTTGATCTGGTGGCGGCAACTGGTGCCGTCGGCCACGACAACCGCATCGGGCTGTTTGCGCACCGCCGGCAACAGGCTCAGCTCCGCCATCTGCATGGAGACCTCGTAGTGCCCGGCCTCGTAGCCGAAGCTGCCGGCCATGCCGCAGCAACTCGATTCGATCAGCTCCGGTTTGGCGTCCGGGATGAGTTTGAGCACGTCCAGGATGGGGCTTACTGCGCCAAAAGCCTTCTGGTGGCAGTGGCCGTGCAGCAGGATGGGTTGGGTCGCCGGCTTGAGCCGGCCTTTGAGCGTTTCCAGCTTGCCATCGGCCGCCTCGCGCGCCAAAAATTCCTCCAGCAGCCAGGCATGCTGGCTGATGGCCTGCGCCGGCTCCCCCAGGCCCATCACCAGCATTTCGTCGCGCAGCGTCAGCAGGCAGGAGGGCTCCAGGCCCACGATGGGGATGCCGCGCTCGGCAAAGGGCAGCAGGGCGCCCACCACTTCGCGCGCCTTGGCCTTGGCCTTGTCGACCATGCCGCCGGCCAGGTAGGTGCGGCCGCAGCACAGGCTTTTGCCGTCGGCCACGGTCTTGGCCGCCACATGCACTGTGTAGCCCGCGGCCTGCAGCACCGTGAGCGCGGCCTGCGCGTTTTCCGACTCGAAGTAGCCGTTGAAGGTGTCCACAAAGAGCACCACGGGCCTTGCCGCCGCCAGCAGCTCTTCGCGGCTCGCGGTGTGGATGCGGCCATGCGGTGCCGTATCGGCTTCATCCGATGCGTCCAGCCGTTTCCAGAAGGTCTGGCCGCGCCACTGCGGCAGCGTACGGCGGGCCGACAGGCCCAGCAGTCTTTCGCTCAAGGCCGCCAGGCCCGGGATTTTGTCGCGCAGGTTCAGCAGCGGTGCGAAGCGGCTGGCCCAGTGCGCGTAGTCGGGCAGGTGGGCGACCAGGCGGTCCTTGAAGGTGTAGCCGTGCCTGGCCTTGTAGTGGTGCAAAAACTCCACCTTCATTTTGGCCATGTCTACGCCGGTGGGGCAGTCGCGCTTGCAGCCCTTGCAGCCCACGCACAAATCCATGGCCTCCCGCACAGCCTCGCTGGTGAAAGCGTCTTCTGCCTTCAAGCCGTCAAGCTGACCCGACAGCGCCAGGCGCAGCGTGTTGGCCCGTCCGCGGGTCAAATGTTTCTCGTCGCGCGTCGCGCGGTAGCTGGGGCACATGGTGCCGGCATCAAACTTTCTGCAGTGGCCGTTGTTGTTGCACATCTCCACGGCCTTGGCGAAACCGTGGGCAGGGTCGCCGCCCGTGCCCGGCTCGCTGGTCTGCTCGGTCACCGGGTCGTTCTGCACGTTCCAGGCGCTCCAGTCCAGCGCGGTCTTGATCGGGATCACCTTGTAACTGGGCGGAAAGCGCATCAGCCGCGCATCGTCCATCTTCGGCGGGTTGACGATGCGGCCCGGGCTCAGCAGCTTGATCGGGTCCAGGTAATTCTTGATCTGCGCGAAAGCTTCGTTGATCTTCGGGCCGAACTGCCATTCAATCCATTCGCCGCGGCACAGGCCGTCGCCGTGCTCGCCGCTGTAGGCGCCTTTGTAGCGGCGCACCAGGGCCGAGGCTTCCTCGGCGATCGCGCGCATCTTGGCCGCGCCCCCCCGCCGCATGTCCAGAATCGGCCGCACATGCAGCGTGCCCACGGATGCGTGCGCATACCAGGTGCCCTTGCTGCCGTATTTGCGGAAGACCTGCGTCAGCGCGTCGGTGTATTCGGCCAGGTGCTCCAGCGGCACGGCGCAGTCCTCGATGAAGCTGACCGGCTTGCCGTCACCCTTGAGGCTCATCATGATGTTCAGGCCCGCCTTGCGCACTTCCCACAGGTTTTTCTGCGGCGCGTCATCCATCATCTCGACCACCGAGCCGGGCAGGCCCAGGTCGCCCATCAGCTCGACCAGCTGGCGCAGCTTGGGCGCCAGTTCAGCCTTGGAATTGCCCGAGAACTCCACCAGCAAAATGGCGTCGGGCCGGCCGATGAGCGCGGTGCGCACCGTGGGCGCGAAGGCCGGGTTCTGCAGCGAAAGCTCGATCATGGTGCGGTCCACCAGCTCGACCGCGCTCAGCGTGCCGTCGCCGCCCAGCTTCACGATGTACTGGGCCGCGTCCATGGCCTTGTAAAAGCTCGGGAAGTTCACCACGCCCAGCACCTTGGTGCGCGGCAATTCGGCCAGGCGCAAGGTGAGCGACTTCGTCAGCGCCAGCGTGCCTTCGCTGCCCACCAGCAGGTGGGCCAGGTTGACCGAGCCGTCCTGGGTGTAGGGCCTCTCGTTCTGGTTGTTGAAGATGTCCAGGTTGTAGCCGGCCACGCGGCGCAGCACCTTGGGCCAGTGCGCCTCCAGCTCCGGCCGCAGTTGGTCGGACAGCGCCTTCACATAGCCGCCCAGTTCGCGCGCGGCGCCGCCAGCGCTGTCATAGCGCCCCAGCTCCAGCAGGCTGCCGTCGGAACGCCAGGCGCTGGCGCCCAGCACGTTGTGCACCATGTTGCCGTAGGCAATGCTTCGGCTGCCGCAGGAATTGTTGCCCGCCATGCCGCCCAGCGTGGCCTGCGCGCTGGTCGACACATCCACCGGGTACCAGAGGCCATGCTGCCTGAGCGAGGCGTTCAGGTGGTCCAGCACGATGCCGGGCTGCACCTCGGCCGTGCGCTCACCCGCATCAACGCGCAGGATGTTGCGCAGGTGCTTGGCGTGGTCGATGACCAGGCCTGCACCCACCGTCTGCCCGCACTGGCTGGTGCCGCCGCCGCGCGGGACGATGGGCACCCGCAGGTCGCGGCAGATGGCCAGCGCGGTTTCCACATCGGCATCCGTGCGCGGCACGAACACGCCCACGGGCATGGCCTGGTAGATGGAGGCATCGGTGGCATAGCGCCCGCGGTCCGCCGGCGAGAACAGCACCTCACCCTGGGTTTCGGCGGCCAGGCGTGCGGCCAGCCGGCCGGCCACTTCATTGCTCACGCGGGCTACGTCGTCATAAGCCTGGGCAGCGGCTTCGCGGCTGACCTTGAGGGGGAGGGGGGCGTTCATCGCGGCGTTTCGCCTTTTGGTGGGGATGGGTGTGGCAGCCGGATGGGGTCAGGCCTTGGCGCTTGCCGCTGCGGCGGCACGCAACTGCTGCACCACGACTTCACGCTTGTTGGCCAGGTGGGCCAGCAGCACGCGGCGCATGGCCGCGCCGTCACGCGCTTGCAGGGCTTCGATCATCAGCTCGTGTTCCTTCACGGCCGCTTTCCACTTTTCCTCATCCTGGTTGGAGCGAAAGCGCAGCGCCTGCAACCGGGCATTGACCTGCGCATACGTGCTTGCCAGCACCGGGTTCTTGGCTGCGGCGTTGATGGCGTTGTGGATGGCGGCATTGAGCCGGTAGTAATTGGGCAGGTCGCGGCGTGTGTAGGCGGCCAGCATCTCGAAATGCATGGCCTTGATCTCCGCCAGCTCGGCTTCGGTGATGCGCTCGGCCGCCAGCTCGCCCGACTGCGCTTCCAGCCCGGCCATCACCTCGAAGGTGTTGAGCACGTCGGCTTCCGTCAGCTCCACCGCGATGGCGCCGCGATTGGGCAGCAGCTCCACCAGGCCTTCGGCGGCCAGCATCTTGATGGCTTCACGCAGCGGGGTGCGCGAGACATTGAGCACCTCGCTGAGCTCGCGCTCATTGAGCTTGGCGCCGGGCTGGATGCGGTTTTCCACCAGCATCTGGCGCAGCCGGTGCGCCACCTGCTCATGCAGGGCAGCGCGGGGGATGGGGATGATTTCAGCAGCCATGAGGTAATTTTGTATGCAAAATTTACCCGTGTCAAATCCAAGTTTATGAAGTAGTTAACCTTTTGATGTATTGACAAATGAATTTTGTATGCAAAAAATAGCGACTCATTTCAGGAGCAGATCGCCATGTTGACGCTTGACTTCCATCCCACGGGGCGCCATTTTTTGCAGATTCCCGGCCCCTCGCCGGTGCCGGACCGCATCCTGCGGGCCATGAGCCTGCCCACCATCGACCACCGCGGCCCCGAGTTCGCCGCGCTGGGCCTGAAAGTCCTGGCCGACATCCGCAAGATCTTCCAGACCCGGCAGCCCGTCATCATTTACCCGGCCTCCGGCACCGGCGCCTGGGAAGCGGCCCTGTCCAACACCCTGAATCCCCGCGACCACGTGCTGATGTACGAAACCGGCCACTTCGCCGCGCTGTGGCAAAAGCTCGCCGCGCGCCTGGGCCTGAAGACCGAGGTCATCAGCTATCCCGGCGCCGAGGTCTGGCGCCACGGCGTGCAGGCTGCATTGATTGAAGAGCGCCTGAAGGCCGATACCCAGCACAGCATCAAGGCCGTCTGCGTGGTGCACAACGAAACCTCCACCGGCGTCACCAGCAACATCGCCGCCGTGCGCAAGGCCATCGATGCCGCCAAACACCCGGCGCTGCTGATGGTTGACACGATCTCCGGCCTGGCTTCAGCCGACTACCGCCACGACGAGTGGGGCGTGGACGTCAGCATCAGCGGCTCGCAAAAAGGCCTGATGCTGCCGCCCGGCATCAGCTTCAACGCCGTGTCCGCCAAGGCCATCGAGGCCAGCAAGAAGGCCACGCTGCCCAAGGCCTTCTGGGCCTGGGACGAGATCATCGAGATGAACAAGACCGGTTATTGGCCGTCCACCCCCAACACCAACCTGCTGTACGCCCTCAGCGAGGCCTGCGACATGCTGCTCGAGCACGGCCTGGAAGCCGTCTTCGCGCGCCACCAGCGCTGGGCCACCGGCGTGCGCGCGGCGGTCAAGGCCTGGGGCCTGCAGATCCAGTGCGCCGACCCGGCGGTGTATTCCCCAGTGCTGACCGGCGTGATGATGCCCGAAGGCATTGATGCCGACGCAGTGCGCAAGATCATTTATGAGCGCTTTGACTGCTCGCTGGGCACCGGCCTGGGCAAGGTCAAAGGCCGCATGTTCCGCATAGGCCACTTGGGCGACTGCAACGACCTCACGCTGATGGCGGCGCTGTCCGGCTGCGAGATGGGCCTGAAGCTTGCGGGCGTCAAGCTCGCGGGCTCAGGCGTGCAAGCCGCCATGGAACATTTCTCCAGCCATGCGGCCGTGGTGCCGCAGCGCAAGGCAGCCTGAAACGCCGCCGCGGCAAGGCCTCTTCCATCACCATCAAAAGGGAAACCATGCAACGCAGAACCTTTATCAGCGCGACGGCGGCCACGGCCGCCCTGGTGGCGTCACCCATGCTCAAGGCGCAGACACTGCCGTCCGGCCCGGTGCGCATCGTCGTGGGCTTTCCGCCGGGCGGCGGCACCGACGCGCTCGCGCGCGTGGTCGGGCAAAAGCTCTCCACCATGTGGAACACCTCGGTGGTGATTGAAAACAAGGGCGGCGCCGCCGGCGTGATCGCGGCCGACTATGTGTCCAAGCAGGCCGGTGACGGCAACACCCTGCTCATGGCCCACATCAACAGCCACGCGCTCGGGCCCGCGCTGGGCCTCAAACTGGGCTACAACGCCGAACGCGACTTCGTGCCCATCAGCATGGTTGGCGTCACGCCCAATATGCTGATCTGCAATGCCGACCAGCCCGCCAAGACGGTAAAGGACCTGGTCGCGCTGTGCAAGGCCAGGCCCGGCCAGATCAGCTTCGCCTCGGCCGGCGGCGGCTCGGCCCAGCACTTCGCGCTCGAGATGTTCAAGCTGCAGGCGAAGATTTTCGCGCTGCACATTCCTTACCGCGGCTCGGGCCCGGCCCTGGTCGACCTGATAGGCGGGCAGGTTAATTACTGCTTCGAGACCATGACCTCGGCCACGCCGCACGTCAAAAGCGGCAAGGCCATCGCGCTGGCGCAGACGCGCCTCAAGCGTGCGAAAGGCCATCCCAACGTGCCCACCATGGCCGAGTCGGGCTTCCCCGGTTTTGAAGCCACCGTGTGGTACGGCCTCATGGGCCCTTCCAAAATGCCGGCCGCCATGGTGCAGCGCATGAACGAGGACGTCAACAAGGTACTCGCCATGCACGACGTGCAGGAAAAGATGGAGCAGTACGGCGCCGAAGACGGCGGCGGCAGTGTCGAGAAATTCGCGGCCTTTATCAAGGCAGAGCAAAAGAAATGGGCGCAGGTGGCCGAGCAGGCCAAGGTCAAGGTCGACGCCTGAAGCTGGTTGCCGCGCACCTGGGTAAGACCGGCCTCAGGCCGGTTTTTTATGCACAACAACAAATTTTTTATCAGCAAGAGGTTGGGATCGTTTCATGACAGTTGTGAATTTTTCAAGGGCCGGCCGTGCGCTGGCCGGTTTTTTCCTGTGCGCCGCCAGCGTGGGCGCTTCGGCCGACATCATCCTGGGCCACTCGGGCGACCTGTCAGGCACCAGCGCCGCGCTCACCACCGACTATGTGCGCGGCATGAATGCCTACTTTGACGACGTCAACAAAAAAGGCGGCATACGCGGCGAGAAGATCAAGCTCGTGAGCCTGGACGACGGCTTCAACCCCGACAAGACCGCCGATAACACCAAGGCGCTGATCGAGCAGAACGCCGTGGCCCTGGTCGGTTTTCGCGGCACGGCCAATATGCTGAAGATCGTGCCCATCGTCCAGGGCGCGGGCATCGCCCAGATCGGCAACACCAGCGGCGCCAAGTCGTTGCGCGACCCTTATGTGCCCAACCTCTTCCATGTGCGCGCCAGCACCACCGACGAGATCGAGGCGGCCGTCAACCACGCCTGGACCATAGGCATCAACAAGATCGCCGTCGCCTACCAGGACGACGCCTTCGGCAAGGAGGGCCTGGACGCGCTCAACGCCGCCATGCAAAAGCGCGGCGCCAAGCCGGCCGCCGTGGCTCCGGTACCGCGCGGCACGGTGGACGTGGACAAAGCCGTGGAAGTGATCGCCGCCGCGCAGCCGCAGGCGGTGATACTCATCGCCCAGGCCAAGCCCAATGCCGCCTTCATCAAGGCTTACAAGGCCAAGGGCGTGAGCGCGCAGTTCATGGTGCTTAGCGTATCGTCGGGCCTGCATGCCGAGCTGAAAGAGCCGGCCGCCGGCACCATCGTCTCGCAGGTCGTGCCTTACCCCTTCACCGAGCTGGGCAACGCCGTTGTGCGTGAATACCAGGGCGTGATTTCCGGCACCGCCGACAAGAAGTTCAGCTACAACAGCATGGAGGGCTTCCTCAATGCCAAGCTGGTGGTGCGCGCGCTGCAGAAAACACCGGCGCCCATCACGCGCGCCAAGCTCATCGGCACGCTGGAGACCTTCACGAACGAGGACTTGGGCGGCTTCGCGCTGACCTACAGCAAGCAGAGCAACCTGGGTTCGCGCTTCGTCAATCTGACGATGATTCGCGCCGACGGGACTTTCGCCAGGTAAAGACTCGCCTTAAGCGGCCGGTGGCGGCGGCGTCTTCGGTTCGTAATCGCACCAGGGCGCCACCGCGCACTGCCAGCACAGCGGCTTGCGCGCGATGCACACATAGCGGCCGTGCAGGATCAGCCAGTGGTGCGCGTCCACCAGGTATTCGGTGGGCACGCGCTTGAGCAAATTCATCTCGACTTCCAGCGGGTTCCTGCCCGGTGCCAGGCCGGTGCGGTTGCTCACACGGAAGATGTGGGTGTCCACCGCCATCACCGCCTCGCCGAAGGCTGAGTTCAGCACCACATTGGCTGTCTTGCGGCCCACGCCGGGCAGGGCTTCCAGCGCCTCGCGCGTGCGCGGCACCTGGCCGCCGTATTGCTTTACCAGGATCTCGCAGGTCGCCAGCAGGTTTTTGGCCTTGGTGCGGTACAGCCCTATGGTGCGTATGTAGGACTCCAGGCCTTCGAGTCCCAGGTCCAGCATCGCCTGCGGTGTATTGGCCACCGGGTAGAGCCGGCGCGTCGCCTTGTTCACGCTCACGTCGGTCGCCTGTGCGCTCAGCAGCACGGCCGCCAGCAGCTCGAACACGCTGGTGTATTCGAGCTCGGTCACCGGCATGGGGTTGGCCGCCTTGAGCGTGGCGAAGAACGGGGCGATGGCT
>Ga0209564_1002174_pt1 | contig 16498 bp, 11 predicted proteins | sample AraplaCol_mMF_r2_FD_184272 | JGI IMG/M metagenome (GOLD analysis project Ga0209564, IMG submission 184272) | Arabidopsis root microbial communities from North Carolina, USA - plate scrape MF_Col_mMF_r2 (SPAdes) (version 3) | ecosystem: Host-associated > Plants > Roots > Endosphere | place: USA... | reverse complement strand
CGCCCTTGCTACAGTAGAAAATGTAATGTTCAGTTCCCTGGCAATATCGTGGATCGTTATTCTCTTCATACTACATTTAACATACAATTTTAATGATCCATTTTTGTTTTTTCATGTTTTCTTTTATTTTTATGCCAACGTTGGCATAAATTTATTAAACTGATACAATTAATCTTCTCACTATGGCAAAAATTGTCACTGGCAGTAAAGAATTCTTTAAGGGCATAGGGGAGATCCGTTATGAAGGACCTTCCACAGACAACCCGCTGGCGTATCGCTGGTATGACGAAAACAAGGTAGTAGCCGGAAAGACCATGAAAGAGCACCTGCGTTTTGCAGTAGCTTACTGGCACTCTTTCTGCGGAAACGGCGCCGATCCCTTTGGCGGGCCCACTCACATCTTCCCCTGGGATGAAAAATCCGACCCTGTTGAAAGGGCGAAAGACAAGATGGACGCAGCTTTTGAGTTCATCACCAAACTTGGTATGCCTTACTACTGTTTCCACGATGTAGACGTGGTAGACTATGGCAACGATATTGCCGAAAATGATAAAAGATTGCAGGCGCTGACAGACTATGCAAAGTCTAAACAGTCTGACAGTGGTGTTAAGCTTTTATGGGGCACTGCCAACCTCTTCTCACACCGCCGTTACATGAACGGAGCCGCCACCAACCCTGATTTTCAGGTGCTCTCTCATGCAGCAGCACAGGTAAAAGCAGCGCTGGACGCTACTATCGCGCTGGGCGGCGAGAACTACGTATTCTGGGGCGGCCGTGAAGGCTATATGAGCCTGCTCAATACCGATATGAAACGTGAACAGGAGCACCTGGCCAGGTTCCTGCAAACAGCAAGGGACTATGCCCGTAAACAGGGCTTTAAAGGCACCTTCTTCATAGAGCCTAAGCCTTGTGAGCCTACCAAACACCAGTATGATTATGATGCAGCTACGGTGATCGGCTTCCTTCGCCAGTACGATCTGCTGAATGATTTCAAGCTGAACCTGGAAGTGAACCATGCTACACTGGCGGGTCACACCTTCCAGCACGAACTGCAGGTAGCTGCAGATGCAGGCCTTCTGGGCTCTATCGATGCCAACAGGGGCGATCAGCAGAACGGCTGGGATACAGACCAGTTCCCGAACAATATCAACGAAGTAACGGAATACATGCTGATCATCCTCGAAGCCGGCGGCTTTGGCGGCGGCGGTATCAACTTCGACGCCAAGATCCGCAGGAACTCTACTGATCCGGCAGATCTCTTCCACGCACACATCGGCGGCATAGACACCTTTGCCCGCGCATTGGTGGTGGCAGATAAAGTGCTGCAGTCTTCTGATTATAAGAAGATCCGCAAAGATCGCTACGCGTCTTACGACAGTGGCAAAGGCCAGGAATTCGAAGCAGGTAAATTATCACTGGAAGATCTGCGCGCTTATGCGGTGGCACAGGGAGAACCCGCGGTAACCAGCGGACGGCAGGAATACCTGGAGAATATCATCAACAGACACATTTAAACATAACACACAAAAAACGATCAGGAGCCTGGCTGCGTAAGCAGTCAGGCTTTTTCTTTTACCTGTAATCGGTTACAAATACGTCTTTTGCTAAAAACAATAACTAAATAATAGGGCTCAGTGTTAAAAAAAATTAAATTTTTTTTCGCCTGAATAGCCCCCTGGGGAGTAAAAAAGTGTCCTTACTGTATATTTATTCAAAGGGGAACATGACCCTCTCTTGTCGGGAAATAGCTGTACTGGTTTTATTCGTACATATAAGGTGACATGAACCCTATATATCAAAAACCGAAGACCCCCTGCTGAATATGCCTTATAAATTCCTGGTTTCCCTCTTTGTTATGACGGGCGCGTTGGCTCCCGGCATCAGTGCGCAGCAAAAGCCGGGAGAAAGGCTTGTCAGCTGCCAGCGGGAAAACATCAGACTGGCAGATTTTTTCAGTCTGGTATGGAACCAGGTACGACTGCAGGCATTTTATAACGATGAGCAGATCAGTAGTGATGAGCGGGTAACTGTCAACTTCAACAATGAACCATTAGATAATGTACTGGCTATTCTGTTGAGGAAAAGGGGACTTACCTGGTATTACCGGGAGGAGACTTTCGTGATCCTTCCTAAAAGACCGGGAGACCCTGACCTGGGGAAATTGCCCGAAGCAATAACTGTAAACGTTAAAGGCATCGTAACAGACACTCACGGTGAACCTTTGCAAAATGCTACTGTAATGGTGAAAGGTGCCCGCAAAGGAGTCTCCACTGATAAAGGCGGAAAATTCGTACTCTCTGATATCAACAAAAGATCAGCTTTGACAATCACTTGCGTTGGGTTCACTCCCAGGGACATACAGTTATCCGGTAATGATCACCCGGTAAGTGTCCAGCTCGAACAGCTGATCACCGGGCTGGATGAAGTCGTGGTCATCGCCTACGGCGCCAGTAGCCGCAGATACCTTACTGGTTCTGTCAGCAAGGTAACAGGAGAGGAGATCATGAAACAACCGGTATCCGATCCCCTCGTAGCCCTGCAGGGACGCACGCCCGGCTTGCTCATCACGCAAACTTCCGGTCTGCCCGGCGGCGAAGTGAAGGTAGAGCTGAGAGGAAGGAATAGTATAGATGCCGGGAATAATCCCATGTATATTATAGATGGTGTGCCTTTCCCGGGCACAGCGCTCACCCTGAATAATGTATTGAAGAATGGCGCTACCATCAGTCCCTTAGGGGCTTCCAACCCGCTGAATATGATCAATATCGCGGACATCGCCAGTATCGAAGTGCTGAAAGATGCTGCCGCTACTGCCATCTACGGATCAAGGGGCGCCAATGGTGTTATACTCGTCACTACTAAAACAGGCCAGCCAGGGAAGCTGAACATGGATGTAAACCTGTATACCGGCGTTGGCACAGTGGCCCACCATGTAAAATACCTTGATACCCGGCAATACCTGCAGATGCGCAGGGAAGCCTTCCGCAATGATAATAGCACACCGCATGATGTGGATAGCGATCTGCTCAACTGGGATTCCACCCGTAATACCAACTGGGAGCAGGAACTGCTGGGCAGAACCGCTCACATTACAGACGGACAGCTGGCCTTTTCCGGGGGCAGTCCTACCATGCAGGTGCGTATCAGCGGAGGATACAGGCGCGAAACAACGGCCTATCCGGGCAGCTTTGAATATTCAAAGGCAGCAGGGCGTATCAACCTTGCCTTGTCTACACCTGATAAACGGGGCAGGGTAGCGGTGGCCGCCAGTTATGTGGGCGACCGGAACTACCTGCCTAAAGCAGATCTGGCTGCTTTTGTTATTACACCGCCCAATGCCCCCGCCGTTTATAATGTAGACGGATTGTTAAACTGGGAGAATGGATTCAGGAATCCCATGGCTAATCTGCTGACGTATTATAAAGCCAATACCAGTAATCTCATGACCAATGCTACATTGAATTATGAGCTCTGGCCCGGCTTACAGGCAAAAGCCAGTGTAGGATATAATAAGATGGAGATGGAGGAAGTGCAGCCCAACTCCCTGCGCTCGGTGAATCCGGCAACTGGCACATTTCCAGGGATCACCCGTTTCGCAGATGGCAGCAGCAAAAGCTGGATTGCCGAACCACAGCTGAGTTACCTGGGCAGGCTTTCAAAAGGCCAGCTCGGCTTATTGATAGGAGCCACCTTTCAGCAGGAAATAAGAAACCAGGAAGGAGTAAGTGCGGTGGGCTATACAAACGACGCCCTGATCGAAAATAAAGCAGCCGCAGGCAAACTGTCTCCCTTTGGGGGAAGCGCTTACTACCAATACCGCTATAGCGCCTTGTTCACGCGTATCGATTATAACTGGGAGGGGAAATATATCGCAAGTCTCACAGGAAGAAGAGATGGTTCCAGCCGTTTTGGCCCCGGCCGACAGTTTGCCAATTTCGGTGCCCTGGGCCTGGCATGGATCTTTTCTAAAGAAGGATGGTCAAGGAATACCCTGCCCTTCCTGAGTTTCGGCAAGCTCAGGGCCAGTTACGGCACCACGGGCAATGACCAGATCGCGGATTACGGTTATATCACTACTTATTATGCACCTGCCGCTGCAACCTATCAGGGATTGAGCGGGCTCTGGCCCACCCGTTTGTTCAATCCCGGTTATGGCTGGGAACTGAACAAGAAACTGGAACTGGGATTGGAGCTGGGCTTTGTGCAGGATCAATTGCTGTTCAGGGCTAACTACTATCGCAACCGCTCTTCCAACCAATTGGTGAATTATTCCCTCTCCGGCTTAAGCGGTTTCAAAGCCATCCAGAGCAATTTCCCTGCAGTGGTGCAGAATACCGGCGTGGAGATAGAAATTAACACGGTAAATATAAAGCGGGACCGTTTTAACTGGACCAGTACCTTTAACATCAGCATGCCTGATAACAAGCTGCTGGCCTTCCCCGGACTGGAAAATTCTACTTATAACCGCTATTATACGGTAGGGCAGCCGCTGAACATACTGAAGGGGTATCGCTACCTGGGGGTAAACCCGCAAACAGGCGTGTACGAATTCGAAGATGTAAACAAAGACGGAAAGATAACACTGTCGGGCGACTATACAGCAACGAAGAAAGTAGGCGTCATCCTCTACGGCGGCCTGCAAAATACGCTACGCTATAAAGGCTGGCAACTGGATGTATTGTGCCACTTTGTAAAGCAGCAACGCTATGACTACTGGAGTGTTTTTGCCAATGCCTCCCCGGGCACTGGCATGGTGAATCAGCCACTGGATGTGTTGCAACGCTGGACGGCTCCGGGAGACAGAACCAATATCCAGCGTTTTACCCAGGATGTTACTGATGTATACAATGCAAATTCAATAAAAAGTGAGAGTGATGCGGCTATCACGGACGCCTCCTTTATACGCCTGAAGAATGTGAACCTGTCCTGGGGGCTGCCTGCCAGATGGATCCAGCGGTTGCGTTTGCAAAGTGTACGCTGCTATATACAGGGACAGAATCTGTTGACGATTACCAGCTACAGTGGAAGAGACCCGGAAGTGGCGACCAACCAGGATGTATATCCGCCACTACGGATATGGACCCTGGGGCTGCAGCTCAACCTTTAAATATTCCTTTTGCATGCATATACGAAATCAACAGCTATCAACCATTTACAGATCGCAGTTATTGCGGATGGTCCTGTTGGTTTGTATCTTGCCTGCCTGTAAGAAGTTCATTGAAGTGCCCCTGCCCGGCACGGAAGTATTTCCGGAAGATGTGTATGACAGCGACATAACCGCCAGTGGCGCGGTGACAGGCATCTACGGATACATGATCAACAGCAATGACTGGGCCAGCGGCAATACGCAAAGCGTTACTTTTTTATGTGCATTATCTGCCGATGAGCTGGAAAACTATTCATCAGAACCGGTGCCACGGGAGTTTTACGAGAATGCCATAAAAACAAATAATACCGCTATTGAAAATGCTTTCTGGGATCCTGCATACCGGTATATTTATGCGGCTAATGCAGTACTGGAGGGCCTGGACCGATCGCCCGGCGTTACTGCGGCCACTAAAAAACAGTTGCAGGGAGAAGTCTTGTTCATACGTGCTTTTTGCCACTTTTACCTGGTGAATCTGTTTGGAGCAGTTCCTTACCTCGATTCAACAGCTTATGAAGATAATATTGTCAGATCGCGTATGTCCGTGCAGACGGTCTACGAGCGGATCATAAAAGATCTGCAGGCGGCGCAGGCTAAGCTAAGTGTGGAATATGCAAGAGTAGAAAGAGTGCGTCCTAACAAATGGGCAGCTACGGCTTTACTGGCGCGGGCATATTTATACGCAGGGAAGTGGAAGGAGGCCGAAGCACAGGCTACCGCCATCATTGAACAAAGCGCCGCTTATCAGCTGGACTCCCTGAATGGAGTGTTCCTGAAGAACAGTAAAGAAACGATCTGGCAGTTAATGCCAAATAATTCAGAAGCAGGCAACACCTGGGAAGGCAGTAATTTCATCCTGAATGCAGTACCTTCAACAGGAGAGAGCAACGCAGCTATTTTAAGTCAGCAACTGCTGAAAGCATTTGAAAATGGGGATCAACGCCGTAGGGCCTGGGTGGATAGTATTGCTTCGGCAGATAGCAGCAGGTTGTATTATTTTCCATATAAGTACAAGATACAGAACAGTACAGATCTGCAGGAATATTCAATGGTATTGCGGCTGGCAGAGCAATACCTGATCAGGGCAGAGGCCAGGGCGCAACAGGGAAAGATAGACGGGGCAAGAACTGACCTCGATATGATCCGTCAAAGAGCAGGACTACCCGCTACTACCGCCAACAGCAGGTCTGTCCTTTTGAACGCCATCGCACACGAAAGACAGGTAGAGTTATTTACTGAATGGGGACATCGCTGGTTTGATCTGAAACGTACCGGCACGGCCGACGCCATATTAGGTACGGTAAAAGCACCAGGCTGGCAAACAACAGACGCACTTTATCCTATACCACAGAATGAATGCGCGCAAAATCCTGAACTGACACAGAATCCGGGGTATAATTAGCTCCTCCGTTTGATAGTGCTACACCAGCAAAAAGGTATTTAAGCTATTATCGATAAACGGTACAGGAGGAGCCTGGCGCCTGTAAGTGCTGGGGAATGTAAATTTTAAAACATCTCCATCATGAAAAAGAAATTGTTGCTGGCAATTTGCGTTTTTGTGTTGGCAGTAAGCACCACCTGGGTAATGAAAGCCAATGTCAGGGCCAACGCCTATTACAGAGATACGGACGCTCCCGGCTTTTGTCTTTATCCGCTGGCTTTGCCTGCAGCTTGTTCGGTGACGGTTACCGGCACTATTTGCCGGTCCAATGGGAATCAGTTTACTTACTATAAAGAGGCAACGTGCAGTAGTCCTTTCTACTGGCAGCCATAACTGTAAACAAGGATCCAATGTCCATCCGTTTATTTCGCTCACTCCGGCTGTACAGGAGCAAAACAGGTTTGATCATAAGCAGTTTCCTGCTTAGCATCGCCACGGTATGGATCTTATACCTGGCCTCAGATAAGATCAATCACCGGCCCAATGGCTTTATACGGCTTGTTCCACCGCATATGGCCACACCGGAGAAGATACTGGACATCAAATACAATTCATACTACATTGCAGGCGCTTCTCCTACACAGATCTACCTGGGAAATGCCGTCGCTGCAACCTATGTGCTTAAAATGAATTATTCATTGTCAGATACAGCGCATATGCGGCTTCAACCGGCCCCCGGAACAGCACTGTCCGGACCTGCAACGATCATGATAGATTCTCCGCATATCTATATGACAGAAGGCACACAGGGTGCTATACTGCATGCCTTCCTGGGAGATCCTGTCCTGCATCAGTTACCCGAAGGGCGCAGGCAATTCTATAATGCAAGACCGGTATCAACAGCCTCCTTTATTCTCCGGCTATACGATAGTGCACAGCACCAGAACGTACTGGCCAAACGTACACTGGATACTGCCTTTCTGCAGCCCCGCATACCTGTGCTGGAAAAACAGGTAGACGGAGTGTTCTGTACGGACGGAATATTGGATTATGATCCTAATACGGCAAAATTGGTGTACGTGTACTACTACCGTAACCAGTTTGTTTGTCTCGACACTAACCTGAACATACAATATAAAGGTCGTACGATCGACACCGTGAGCCATGCCCATATCAAAGTAGCCTCGCTCGTGGCGGAAGGCAGGAACACGCTTGCCTCTCCGGCAGGAGTAGTGAACCGCTTAAGCTGCATGGATGGGAAATGGATCTACATCAATTCAAAACTGATGGCGAACAATGAGAAGAAATCGGAGTTCGATAAGCTGTCGGTGATTGATGTCTATTCGCTCAGGGATGGGAGTTATCATTTCAGCTTCTATCTTCCTCAGCTTGGCGACAAAAAACTACGGGCATTCCGTGTGTTTAACAAAACATTGGTGGCCTTATACGATCACTACGTATACACGTTCAGGCTAAATTTTTAGATCCAGGATGTAAAAAGAATGGATCTAGCTGGAGTAGCAAATAAGGAGCCGGATATTTATCCGGCTCCGTTTTTTATGATCAATAGATAAATAAGTAGCGTTAGTCAAATAATCCCGTGCTCACTTCATCAATATGCGGCAGGTAAAGGCGGATCTCTTTGAATAAGAGATGTGGATCGATAGGTTTTAACAGGATGGCTGCGGCGCCTGCGGCGCTTAAGGCTTTCTCATGTTCATGTGCGCCCGTGCAGATCAGCACAGGAATATCCTTGTACAGCGGGTTCTTTTTTAAGAGCAGCAAGGTTTGCTCTCCGTCCAGGTCGGGCATCTGGTGATCCAGTATGATCAGCTCCGGCAGCTGTTTGGTTTTCTCCAGGTATTGCAATGCTTCCCGTCCGCTGGAAGTACAGATGGCATTGCATCCATACATGGTCAGGTATTGGGAGAACAGCATGTTGTTCATGTTATTGTCGTCTGCCAGCAGCACATTGATATTGCTCAGGTCAATGTCCGCTTCTGTTACTTCTTCTTCAATATCTACAACATGGCCTTCCTGTAAAGGAAGCGACACGGTAAAAGTAGTGAGCCCGTTCCTGCTGTACAGTTTGATCCGACCTCCCAGGCTGTCTACTTTATTCCTGGTGATGTAAAGACCTAAGCCGCTTCCTTCCGTGTATTTGCTTCGTTTATCAGTTGTATACATTTCAAAGAGGACAGCCTGCCTTTCCACAGGAATGTCAGGACATTGATTGCTGAAGGCCATGCTGAACATACCGGCGCTCCTGGCGATCTGGATATGGATGACGGAATTTCTGTCTGCATACTTGATCGCATTACCCAGCAGGTTGGTAACGATCATGGTGAGCTTTAATGCATCCGTCACAATAATATCCGGCATTCCGTCAGATACTTTTAATTCCAGTTTAAGCCCCCTGGATCGTGCACTTACTTTGTGCAGGTTCACCACTTTTTTGATCAGCGAACGGATGGAAAAAGTATCTTCATCGGTTTTGTCTGCATTCCCTGATTCTATCTGTGCAATGTCCAGTACATTGTTGAGGATGTGACGCATGTTATGCTGCGCCGTAAGCTGCTGGTCAATATACGGCTCCAGCTTCTTCATGTTGGCATCCAGTTTTATTTCTCTTTTGATCAGCTGCGATATCAGCGACATGGCATTCAGCTGGTTCCTGATCTCATGCGATATTTTCCGGTATACAAATGTTTTCAGGCGGTTAGCCAGGGCTTTGTTCTCCTTGGCGTAATACACCACTACCAGTACATCAAATAGCAGGAAGAAAGGGATGGCGGTCCATCGCAGCAGGAACTGCCTTTGTACGCTCATGACAAGCGGCTGGAATACCTGGAAGTAGTAGTTCAGCTCCAGCAGCAACATGGTCAGCAGGGTAGCGCTGACGCTGATGAACTGCTGTCCGGGCTTTGGATACACCAGGAAACAAGTGCCGCAGAGACATACTACTATCAGTGATACATTGATCTGCGGTCCCAGTAAAATGCCGAAATACAGTGCGCTGGCGCAGTGCACAAGTGTGACGGCGATGCAGGCCAGGCTGTACTGTCTTTCCTTATTCATCAGTATAACGCTGCAAAATAACAGGCAGGCCGTTAACGCAGGTAGCTGTACTTTCCACAGCTCTCCGAAAAGATAAAAGAGGTTGCCGGTTACAAATGCAATAACTGCGCTGACCAGGCTGATGGCATTGACGATCATGACCCTTTTAGCTGCTTCTTCAGGCAGCCCGCTTGTTCCTGTGAGTATAAAAGGCTTGTAAAATGGAGTAAGTCTTTTTTTGACCTTGGTGAATATTGAGGAAAAGGTTCCGGCCATAGTCTTACGAAATGAATAGTTCAAGGCATTCATAAGGATAAATAATGGGGTGGTTATTTGAGTTTAGGACTTCGTAACGTTAAATGCGCTTTGTGCTTATCTGTGCGCGCTGTTCGGTATTGCTAATAAAGGCTGTATGATATATGCTAATGGTGTTGAGGTCCCCTGTTGTATTTGTGCTTTTCTTTGTATCGCTTCCTTATCTAAAGTGATTCGAAATTACGCTTTTTCTCTATACCGCCAAACTGTAAATTGCCGCTCTTACGATTTATTTGCGCAGATCAAAAAAAAGTATAAACTTTGTATCTATAATTCTTACCTCATCATGGAAACAGACTGTCATTCGGTCAACTTGGTAAAAGCGTTTGTTGCATCCCGTTTTAATACTTCACCACCTGAAATAATAATATAAATAACAGGAGAATATAGATAACTATCAGTTTTATCTGCCATGGATCATTATGTTCTATGGCCAGTGGTCTGACACCATTTATCCCTTAACATTTTCACACTTATACACTACCATTATGCAAAACACTGAAATTCTCAGATGGGTATTACTCATCGGTATCCCTTTACTATGCCTGGTTTTCTACAGGTTCATCCTGCGCATCTTCTTTGGCGTAGTGATCGTGCCGGAAGACCGCATCGGTCTGGTCACCAAAAAATTCGTGCTCATTGGTAAGCAGGAGCTCCCCGAAGGCCGCATCATTGCGCTGAACGGCGAGGCTGGTTTCCAGGCACAAACACTGGCGCCGGGCGTTTACTTCTGGAAATGGATCTGGCAATATTCCGTCACTTTCCAGCCCTTTACCGTTATTCCTACGGGTAAGATCGGCCTGGTACTGGCCAAAGACGGTGGCGAACTGGAAACAGGCGCTATCCTGGCGCGTAAAGTGCCCTGCGACGTATTCCAGGATGCAAAGGCTTTCCTTCAGAACGGTGGCCGTAAAGGCCGGCAAACAGCCATTATCACGCCGGGTTCTTACCGTATCAATACCTTCCTCTTCGAAATAGAGATCACAGATATGGTGAGCATCCCTGAGAATGCCGTAGGTATCGTTACCACGCTCGAAGGTAAGGCCATCGAAGAAGGACAGATCGCCGGTAAAGTGATCCTGGAGCACAACAAGTTCCAGGATGTAGACACCTTCCTGCAGAACGGCGGCTATAAAGGCTTGCAGGAACAGGTAATGCTGGCCGGTTCTTATTTCCTCAACCCCTGGTTTGCCAGGGTGGAGATGGTGAAGATGACCGAGATCGCCATCGGTCATGTAGGTGTGGTGATCTCTTACGTAGGCTCGGATGGTGAAGACCTCAGCGGCGTTGAGTTCAAGCACGGCAACATCGTGGCCAAAGGCAGCAAAGGCGTATGGGCAGATCCTTTAGGCCCTGGTAAATACCCTATTAATCCCTATATCATGAAAATTGAGATGGTGCCTACTACCAACCTGGTGCTGAACTGGGCCTCCGCCCGCAGCGAAGCGCACATGTTGGACAAGAACCTCTCTACCATCACCGTGAGGAGCAAGGACGGTTTTACCTTCAACCTCGACGTAGCGCAGATCATTCACATCCCTACCACCGAAGCGCCCAAAGTAATTGCCCGCTTCGGTAACATGAGCAATCTGGTAACACAGGTGCTGGAGCCTACCATCGGTAACTACTTCCGTAACTCCGCCCAGGACGCTGATGCGATCGACTTCCTGAAGAGCCGTAAGGAAAGGCAGGAATCCGCCAGGAATCATATCGGCCATGTGCTGGAGCAGTACAACGTATTCGGTGTAGACACGCTGATAGGAGACATCGTACCGCCCGATAGCCTCATGAAAACGCTGACAGACCGTAAGCTTGCCGAAGAGCAGAAAGTAACTTACGAAACACAGATGAAGGCGCAGGAAACCCGTCAGGCCCTCGAAAAGGAAACAGCTATCGCCGAAATGCAGAAAGAGATCGTAAAAGCAGACCAGGGTGTAGTGATCGCAGAAAGGATAGCAGACGCCTCCGTGAAGAAGGCCACCGGCGACGCCAACAGTGTACGCTTACAGGCCAACGCAGAAGCAGACCGTCTGAAATTGCTGGCCGGCGGTGAAGCCGAGAAAGTACGTCTCCTCGCAAAAGCTGAAGCAGAACGTACAGAATGGATCGCCAAAGCCGAAGCCGAAAAGATCTCCCTCACCGGTAATGCAGAAGCAGAGAAGGTCCTGGCCATCGGTAAATCCAGCGCAGAAGCCTATCGTCTTGCCGTAGAAGCCATGGGTGGGGATAACTTCACCCAACTGAAAGTAATGGAATCCATCGGCGCTCAAAAAGTACGCATCATGCCGGATGTCCTCATCGGTGGTAATGATGGCGCCGCCGGTCCGATAGGCGGGCTCCTGGGGCTTCAGCTCTTAGAGCAGGTGCAGAAGAAAAAAACAGATAACGAGTAGTTGATTCACCACCACCTAATTTGACCACTCGCACTGTTTTTATGCCTAAATGATCAATCCTGCCACAAACACAAAAACTACTTTTGCCCCAAGCAAGCAAACAGTTCATAAAGTGTTTAATTGTTACAGGTTAGAACTGAAATGTGTCGGGAGTAATGTTCTCATTACTCCCGGTTTTTATTGCTTACTTTTTCTCTGAAACTCCTTCGGCAAAATATCAAACGCTTTCTTAAAAGACCTCGTAAAATTCGCCGTATTCTGAAACCCCGTTAGATACGACACCTCCTTTACCGGGTGCACCTGCTTACTCAACAACATTTTCGCATACTCCATCCGCTGCGCCTGGTAATACTGATAACAGCTCATCCCAAACAGGGATTTAAACACACTCTTAAACTTAGTCACGCTCATATTACACATCCTCGCCAGCTCTTCCACCGTCATCGGCGGACGTTCAAAATCGCTTACATACAGTTCTTTCACCTTCATCACTTCATGCCGGTTGGTATGATGATAATGCTCCTGCTGTTCACGCCCGTTAAAGAACTGAAGGTACCACTGGTTCAACAGGTAATAAGCTGCGCTGATCATCCCCGAACGCTGCACAAACTCCGCATGCCCCTTGTTATCCGGCTGCTCAAAGATCTGGTCTATTCGGTGCTGCACCACTAAGGGCAAAGCAATAATACTGCTGAAAGGATGCCCGTTCACAAAATCCTGCACCAGCGGATGATGGAACGGATGCTCCGTCAGCCGTAGCTCCTCCAGTGCAAACCTCCGTGAGATGATCACCAGGAAGGCACGGTGTCTTTGTCCTGCCGGGAAGCGGAAACTGCTGCCTAAACGGGTACTATGTACGAAAATGCAATCATGATCTATCAGGATGTGCTTCCCATTGTTACTGGTATCAGTAAAATGGTAGGAGTGATGCCCGTAGCGGCAGCCGATCAGGTAATATTGATCCTCCGCCAGTGCACGGCTGTTGATCAGCAATGCCTGCTGACCCGTAATATCAAGCATCATACAATACATACCCTCAAATAGCTCGCGGCATTCTATGAAGCCCTCGCCCGTTGCAGCAGGAATAGGAACGCGGTTGTCCGCAACAGGCGCCGTATGCGGGCCGTTCGACGTATAGGAAGCCGTAATTTCTTCCAGCATCCCCGTCGCTGGACCGGGCGTGAAGTATACGGCAATGCTGTTGTTATCCTTCATGAACCATTTTTGGTACTTTAAAAAAATACAAGTCCTGGCCGGCTTTATTTTAAAAAACCAACAGGTGATCAAACGCAGAATAAAGAATGGTTGAAATGGCTACCCCGGGAAAAAGGCCTGCTACAAAGGGCGCACGCTTGCTTTTGGTACGGTATCCCATCCTCTAAAAAAATCATGCCAAATATTTGAGGCACAGGAACCATTTCGTCGCAGGCTTATCCCTGATGGCCGACGTCTTGCAGCTGATAGCAGCTAATTTCTGACTGGTTGCCGGCTGCCTGCTGCGCACTGCCAACTTTTTCCTAATTTAGCGCCTCACATTTAATAGATATGCCCCAACCAGACGGCACTAATACCATGTTTCAGCTGGCGGCAGATTTTGTCCAGAAGACCAACCGCCATATCTTCCTTACCGGCAAAGCGGGTACAGGCAAGACCACTTTTCTGAAATACATCAAGGAACAAACTTTCAAGAATACCGTAGTGGTAGCGCCTACCGGTGTTGCCGCCATCAATGCAGGCGGTGTTACCATGCACTCTTTTTTTCAATTGCCTTTCGGCCCTTTTATTCCGGGAACCAAAAGAGGATTTGGGGAGGAAGATGATTTCGGCATGGACCGCCATGCGCTCTTCCGCAGCATTCGCTTCAACCACGATAAAAAGATGCTCTTACAGGAGCTGGAGCTGCTCATCATCGATGAGGTGAGCATGGTCCGCGCCGATTCCCTGGATGCGATAGACGCCATCCTGCGGCATTTCCGCAACCAGCCGCTCTTGCCTTTCGGTGGTGTACAGGTGCTCTTCATCGGCGACCTTTTCCAGTTACCACCCGTGGTGCCGGATGCGGAATGGCAGCTGCTCCGCGAACACTACGCCAGCATTTTCTTTTTCGACGCCAAAGTGCTGGAACAGGCGCCGCCCCTGTATGTAGAGCTGAAGAAGATCTACCGCCAGAACGAAGCCTCCTTTATCGACCTGCTGAATGGTATCCGCAACAATGATATGACAGCCGAACAATTCGGCCTGCTGGATCAGCGCTACAAGCCTCACTTCACCGGTATTGATGAACAATATATCGTACTGACTACCCACAACCGCCGGGCCGATGAGATCAATGCTTCCCGCCTGGCGGCCATGCCAGGCCCCGTTCACCGTTTCGAAGGCGCTATAGAAGGCGACTTCAGTGATAAGGCCCTGCCTACGGAACAGGTGCTGCAGCTGAAGCCCGGCGCTCAGGTCATGTTCATCAAGAATGATCTGGCCGAGATAAAGCGCTATTACAATGGTAAAATAGCCACCGTGAAAGAGATCCGGGACGAGCGTATCATCGTTACCCTCACCGGCAGTCATGATGAGCTGCAATTGGAAAAAGAGACCTGGCGCAATATCCGCTACACCTATAACAAAGCCGATAACCGTATTGAAGAAGAGGAGCTGGGCAGCTTTACCCAGTATCCTATCCGCCTGGCCTGGGCCATCACCATTCACAAAAGCCAGGGCCTTACCTTCGAGAAAGCGATCATCGATGCGGGCAGCGCCTTTGCCCCCGGACAAGTATACGTGGCGCTCAGCCGTTGTACCTCGCTGGAAGGCCTGGTACTGCATTCCCGGATCCATCCTTCCGCCATTCGCAATGATGGCCAGGTGACCGCCTTCGCTTCCCGCGAGAATGCTGCCAATGAGCTGGAAAATCTCCTGGATAAAGAAAAGCGCGTATTCTGGGCCAACAGCCTGGTACAGCTCTTCAACTGGCAGAAATTCATCGCCGTGCTCCAGGAGCATGCTGCCTCGCTGCAAGGCAAGAAACTGCCCAATATAGAATCCGCATACGCCCTGAGCCGCCTCCTGATCGATAAGGCCGTACAGCAGCAACAGGTAGCCCAGAAATTCCGCCAGCAGCTCAGCGGCCTGCTGGACGATATCGTGGAATCTGATGACATTACCCCGCTGCGTGAACGTATGGCGAAGGCCATCGGCTACTTCACCCAATCCATTCATGACGACCTGATCAAGCCCTTGCAAGGCCACATCGCCGAAGTAAAAAGCACCCGTCAGCGTAAATACCAGGCACAGCTGGAAGCCCTTGAAGTATCCCTCTGGAATAAGCTCCGGCAGGTATGGCAGGCAGGCTACGGCGATCAGCAGTTCAACGAAGGCCTGACAGATTACTCACAACAACGTACGGAGGTCGCTGCCGCCAAACCGGCTAAACAGAAACCGGAAGCGGGTGGCAGCCGTCGCGGCAGCCTGGAGCTCTACCTCGGCGGTAAAACTATCGACGAGATCGCCACCATCCGGCAGCTGGCTGCCAGCACTATAGAAAGCCACCTGGCCCAATGCGTAGGCGCCGGAGAACTCCCACTGGAACGCTTTGTTCCCAAAGAGAAAATAGACCGCATCCTACCCCTGGTAGTGGAACTCGGCCATACCGCCACAGGTCCCATCAAACAGCGCCTGGGCGATAGCGTCACCTATGCGGAGATCCGCGCCGTTCAGGGGTATAGCCGCTTGGAGAAGTAACCGGGGAGCAGCGCTCCGCGCTAATCTCCCCGTCGTTGCGCTTCGCGCAGAAGACATCCGGGTCTTCCTCCCCCGTCATTGCGAGAAGCGCAAAGCCCTGCGGGAGGGCGCGACGAAGCAATCTCCAAACGACAAACGGGTCTTCTCCCTAGTTGGCAGTTCAACAAACCATTTGTACTTTTGCCCTTCCTTACCTGCAACTGCACTCAATACTAACGACTAACAACTAATGACTAACGACTGAATTTATGACTAACAACTTAAAATTGAGTGTATTAGACCAATCGCCCATCCGTCGCGGAAGCAATGCCGTTGAAGCTGTACAGGAAAGCATTCAGTTAGCCCGGCTTGCAGACCGTCTTGGATACACCCGTTACTGGCTCTCAGAACATCATAACACCCGCTCGCTGGCAGGCTCTGCCCCCGAGATCCTCATCGCCCGCCTGGCCGGTGAAACCAAACGTATCCGGG
>Ga0209564_1002156_pt1 | contig 16604 bp, 15 predicted proteins | sample AraplaCol_mMF_r2_FD_184272 | JGI IMG/M metagenome (GOLD analysis project Ga0209564, IMG submission 184272) | Arabidopsis root microbial communities from North Carolina, USA - plate scrape MF_Col_mMF_r2 (SPAdes) (version 3) | ecosystem: Host-associated > Plants > Roots > Endosphere | place: USA... | reverse complement strand
CCATCGCCAACCGTTTCACCGCCAACATCAAGGGCCTGACGCAAGCTTCGCGTAACGCCAACGACGGTATCTCGATCGCTCAAACGACCGAAGGCGCGCTGAGCGAAGTCAACAACAACCTGCAACGTGTCCGTGAACTGTCGGTGCAAGCCGCCAACGGCACGAACTCGTCGTCGGACCTGAAGTCGATCCAGGACGAAATCAAGCAACGTCTGTCGGAAATCGACCGCGTGTCGGCTCAGACCCAGTTCAACGGCGTGAAGGTCCTGGCCAAGGATCAAAACATGTCGATCCAGGTTGGTGCCAACGACAGCGAAACGATTTCGATCGCCCTGAAGCAAATCACGTCGAAGACCCTGGGCGTTGCCGGCTTCAGCGTTGCTGGCCCGCAAGGCGCCACCGCTTCGATCGGTTCGGCTGCTGCTCAAACTGCCCTGGGTTCGGCCACGCCGGTGACCGCTGCTTCGGCAGCGGGTATCGCCAACGCCGACATCCAGCGCGCTCTGGGCCTGAACACCTCGGCTGCCGTGAACTCGCAGTCCGTGGTTGCTGACTCGAACGGCAACTGGTTCGTGCAAGTGAGCATGACCGGCCTGACCGCCGCCGACGACGCAGCTCTGTCGTCGAAGGGCTTCGCCGGCAACGGTACCGCCACGTCCGCCACGATGTTCATCGCCGTCAAGCCGAGCGACGCTTCGGTGTCGGGTTCGACCGCCGGCTTCACGCTGACCGGTTCGTCGCTGCAAGCTTCGGACTTCCAGCAAGCTGCCACGACCAACCCGCTGGCCACGCTGGACAAGGCCCTGGCAACGGTTGACAACCTGCGCTCGAGCCTGGGTGCTGTGCAAAACCGCTTCGAGTCGACGATCAACAACCTGAGCACGACGGTGAACAACCTGTCGGCCTCGCGTTCGCGCATCGAAGACGCTGACTACGCAACGGAAGTGTCGAACATGACCCGCGCGCAGATCCTGCAACAAGCTGGTACGTCGGTTCTGTCGCAAGCGAACCAGACCACGCAAAACGTGCTGTCGCTGCTGCGTTAATCGCCGCGCCGCAAGAAACCGGGCCGCAAGGCCCGGTTTTTTTGCCGGAGTGTTTTGCAGGCAGACCACTGCCTGCAAAGCATTTCAACCGTAGTGTTCTTCCTGCCCTACTGGACGGAGCTGACCATGGCATCCACTCAACCCGTTTCCATGCCGGCGGCACGCATTTCCGCCGAACCCGCGGCCGTTGGCCCGGCACCCTCCGTGCCGGCCCTGGCCGCTGCCGCCGTTCGTCCGGCGGCTGCCGCCCAGAACATGGATGCCCATGCCGGCTCGGGCGATACGCCGCCCAGCATGACGGCGGCGGTCGAGGAGCTGGTCGACGTGCTCAAGACCACGTCGATCGGCCTGCGGTTCGAGATCGACGACACCACCCACCGCGTGATTACCAAGGTTGTGGACAAGGAAACCGGCGAGCTGATCCGCCAGTTGCCGAGCGAGGAGGTGCTGCGCTTTGCGCGCGCCATCGACAAGCTCCAGGGGCTGTTCGTCAGCCACGCCGTCTGATTTACCGCAAGCCCAATCAGTTGAAGCGATAACAACAGGTAGAAAAACATGTCCGGAATCTCCTCCATCGGCATCGGCTCCAATCTCCAGCTGCAGGACCTGCTCGACAAGATCCAAACGAACGAGAACACCGCGCTCGACCAGATCAACACCGAGGCCACCAGCTACCAGTCGCAGCTGAGCGGCTACGGCACCATCAAGAGCGTGCTGGACGCCTACTCGGCCGCCGCCAAGACGCTGGCCACCGCGTCGACGTTCGGCGCCGTGAAGGCAACGGTGGGCAACAGCAGCGTGCTCTCCGCCGCCACCAGCACCACCGCCGTGGCGGGCAGCTACAGTATCAACGTGACCTCGCTGGCCCAGGCCCAGAGCCTGGTGTCGAAGCAGGTGGCAGACCAGACCGCCGCAGTCGGCGCGGGCACCATCACGATCGACTTCGGCGCCGACCTGGCCACCGGCGGCACGCCGACCAGCACCAAGACCGTGACGATCGGCTCGGACACGTCGCTGCAAGGTATCCGCGACTCGATCAACAAGGCCGGCATCGGCGTGACGGCCAGCATCATCAATGACGGCAGCGGCACGCCCTACCGCCTGGTGCTGACGTCGGACAAGACGGGCACGCAGTCGCAGATGCGCGTTTCGGCCGACAACAGCGCCGTGAACGACATCGTAGGCTACGATCCGGCCCTGGCCACGCAGCCGAGCGGCATGCAGGAGAAGGTCAAGGCCGCCGACGCCGCGCTGACCATCAACGGCATCGACATCACCAGCCAGAGCAACACCGTGGCCGAAGCCGCCCAGGGCGTGACCCTGACGCTGACGGGCACCGGCACCACCAGCATGAGCGTGACGCGCGACGACGCGTCGATCAAGAATGCCGTGCAGGGCTTTGTCACCGCCTACAACAACGTGCTGACGGCCGCCAAGACGCTGACGGCCTTCGACACCACCTCCGGCACCAAGGGCGCCCTGAACGGCGACAGCACGCTGCGCAACATCCAGACGCAGATGCGCGCGATGCTGACCACCCCGATGTCCGATGGCAAGGGCGGCATGGTCACGCTGTCCGACATGGGCGTCGAATTCAGCCTCGACAGCTCGAACTCGGGTTCGCTGAAGGTCAACGACGACAAGCTGACGAAGGCCATCGCCAACAACCTGACCGGCATGACCGCCTTCTTCTCGGGCACCAACGGCGCGTCGGGCATGGGCAAGACCGTCACCGACTACATCGACGGCCTGAACGCCACCGGCGGCGCGCTCAGCGCGGCCACCGACAGCCTGACGACGACGCTGAAGGACCTGGAAACCAAGTACAGCGCAACGCAGGACCGCATCACCGCCACCATGGACCGCTACCGCGCCCAGTTCACGCAGCTGGATCTGGCAGTTTCGCAAATGAACCAGACCAGCAGCTACCTGACGCAGCAGTTCGCGGCCCTGACGTCCAGCAGCAAGTAAGAATCGGAGTATCGCCATGTTCGCGCGCCAAGGTATCAACGCCTATGCCCAGGTTGGTGTCCAGACCGGAGTGATGAGTGCCAGTCCGCACAAGCTGATCGTGATGCTGTACGACGGCGCGCGGTCGGCCATCGCCCGGGCGAAGTTCCATCTGGAAAACGGCGAGCTGGAAGCGCGCGGCAATGCGATCTCCAAGGCCATCAACATCATCGACAACGGCCTGCGCGCGGTGCTGGACCACGAGGCCGGCGGGGAAGTCTCCGCCAACCTCGAATCGCTGTATGAATACATGACGCGTCGCCTGATGCTGGCCAACCTGCGCAGCGACGCCGACATGCTGTCCGAAGTGGACGCCCTGCTCGAGAACCTTGCCTCGGCATGGGCCGCCATCGATCCGGCCGCACCCGCAGACGCCACGCCGGCAGATCCGGCGGCGGCATCGACACCCGTTTTGCAGGACAACTGATGATGTTCGCCATGTCCCCCATCGTTCGCAGCTACGAAGAGCTCCTGGTGCTCTCCGAGCAGATGCTCGACGCCGCACGCGCGTCGAACTGGGATGCGCTGACCGATCTGCAGAAGGTCTATATGGCCGAAGTGGATCGCCTGCGCCAGCTCGACCACAGCACGCCGTTCACCGATAACGAGCGCCTGCGCCGCTTCCAGCTGCTGGAACGCATCCTGGCCTACGACGCCCGCATCCGCGACCTGACCATGCCGCGCCTGGCCGAACTGGGCGCCCTGCTCAACAATTCGCGCCGCAAGCTCGAACTCTCCGCAACCTACGGCGCCATCTGATCGCGCGCCCTCCGGCTGACGGAGAGAGCGGCGCGACGCGTATCGCATCCGCTCCCATCGCTGACACGCGTCCATGACCGGCATCCAGATTCCTTCCAGCCTGATTCCGCATCAGGCCCCGGACCCGCAGCTATCGCGTCCCGCGCTGGCCATCGACAAGCTCGCGGCGCTGATGCCGGTGCAGGACGTGTCGCAAGGCGACGTGCAGTCGTCCACCGGCGAAACCGTCCAGGCCCGCCAGCCCAACGCGCTGACGCCGGGCGGTGCCGATCCGCGCCTGGCCGGCCAGACCACTTCCACGCGCGAAACGCTGAGCTTTGCCGCCAAGGCGATCCTGGACCTGTTCGAGGCCGGCGACGCCGCGCCTGCGCGGCCGAACTCGCCGCTGCTGGCCGCATCGCCATCGGGCCAGCCTGGCGCAGCGCAGGATCTTGCCAGTGCGCTGGCACGCTTTGTCGACCAGAGCGGGCTGTTCTATGAATCGCATCTGACGCAATGGGTGATGGGCCAGCGCCCGTTGTCCACGCTGCTGCAGGAACCGCAGGCCGCGCTGCGCAATCCGGCCCAGACCCAGGCTTCGCCGCCGCAGGGCCAGCCAGCTCCGGCCGCGCCGGCGCCTGCCGCCCTGCTGCCATATGGCGGCCCCGCGGCACCCAGCGCACTGCCGCCGCCCAGCGCAACGATCCTGGCCGAACTGACGCGGCCGGTCATCTACCCGCTATCCACCGGCGTGCCGGTCCAGGGCGCACACGCCCAGCCGCATGCCGGCAACACCGCGCAAAACCCGGCCAATGCCGCCACGGCACCGCAGACCCCGCAGAGCCCCGCCGCCGAGCAGCGCCTGGCCGCGCATGCGTCCGCCGCCGCGCATGCCTATCAGGTGACCGCCGAGATTTCGCATCAGGGCCATCACATCGCCCAGGCCCAGCATGCGGCTATCGTCGCCAGCTGGAACGCGCCGGACGGCACCGGACCGGCCCAGGCGCAGCCCGACGCGGGCCCGCCGATCCATCCGTCCAGCGAGGGCGTCGTGCGCCAGCAGCTCGAACTGCTGGCCTCGCAGCAGTTCCGCGCGACGATCGACGCCTGGCCGGGCATGCCCGTGGATTGGGAAATCACCCGCGAGCATGGCCGCGAGGCCGGCGGCGGTTCGGCCGAACCGGCCACCTGGAGCACGCGGCTGCGCCTGAACCTGCCTGCGCTAGGCAGCGTGGATGCCGTGCTGACACTTGGCGCGCAGGGGCTCGAGGCCCGCTTCGTCGCGACCGGTTCCGATGCCGCCGCGCGCCTGATCCAGGGCCGCGCGGATTTCCGCACACAGCTGGAGGCGCGCGGCATCTCGCTGCTGAACATGAACGTGTCGACGCAGGACACCCCGTCGACGCCCACTGTCATCGCCCTGCCAGCATGAGCGACCACCCGTCCGATCGCGGCGCCGCCGTCGCCCTCTCCTACCAGACCAACGACAACGCGCCGCGCGTGGTCGCCAAGGGCTACGGCATGTCCGCCGAGGCCATCATCACGCGCGCCCGCGATGCCGGCGTCTACGTGCATGGGTCGCCGGCGCTGGTCAACCTGCTGATGCAGGTGGACCTGGACAGCCAGATCCCGCCGCAGCTGTACGTCGCCGTGGCCGAACTGCTGGCGTGGCTGCACCGGATGGACGGATCGGATGGCGCATCCGAAGGCGCATCCGAAGGCGTGCCGGCCCTGCGCTAAAGCCCCCTCCCCGCGCAAGCCGGGGCGCCGCAAACGGCACCCCTGCCGCGCCCGGCTTGAAATAGCGCCAATTTCGGCCCGTGTTCCGGCCGCTGGCGCAGAACGTCCCTTGTTACTGTGCAGGCATCGATCAGACCGTCCGTTTCGCACGGGCCGACATCGCGCCTTCGCACACAACGCCATGAACAAGAACGTTTCAATGGGTCCCGCGCAGCGGATGATCCAGCACGCCTGGAATGCCTACAACGCCAACAAGTATGCGGAAGCCCTGAAGCACGCGCGCGCGGCAAAGCGCATCGCCGGGACGATGCCCGATGGCTATTACCTCGAATCGTTGGCGCTGTCCGGCCTGAACCACAACGAAGAGGCGCTGCGGCTGGCCGAAGCCGGCGTGCGCCGCTTTCCGAACCATTCGGGCTTCCTGGGCCTGTGCGGCGCACTCGAAGTCCAGCTCGAAAACTACGACAAGGGCATCCCGCTGCTGAAGCGCAGCCTGGAACTGCAGCCCGGCTCCGCTCACCTCTGGCAGACCCTTGGCACCGCCAGTTTCTACAACGGCGACTACTACCAGGCCCGCCTGGCAGGCGAAAAGGCCGTGGCGATGCTGCCGAACGATCCCATTGCCATTGGCAACTATGCATCGGCATTGCGCGAATCGGGCAGCACGATCGAATCCATCCCGGTCTTCCGCCGCGCCTGCGCGCTCGATCCAACGCAGCGCGTGAACCGGTCCAACCTGCTGTTCTCGCTGCTCTATGACGAGACCATCGGCGCCGATGAACTCCGCCGCGAGGCCATGGACTGGGCCCGGACGCTCGCCCGCACGAAGATCGACGGACCGGCATTGCAGCCCAGCGAAGGCCAGCGCATCCGTATTGGCATCCTGTCGAACGACTTGCGCCGCCACGCCTGCGCCTATTTCCTGATCCCGCTGATCGCCAACCTGGACCGCACCCGCTTCGAGGTGCATCTGTTCTCGCTGTCGAACATCAACGACAGCATCACGAAGAAGATCCGCGTCTACGCCGAAGGCTTCCACAACCTGTACAAGATGTCCGAAGCCGACGTCGTCAAGGCAGTGCGTGCCCAGCGCTGCGACGTGATGATCGACCTTGGCGGCTATACAGGCGCGTCGCCGCTGACCTACATGGTGCAGCGCCTGGCGCCGAAGCAGCTGACCTGGCTCGGCTACCCCGGCACCACGGGCATGGAGCAGATCGAGTACCGCGTGACGGACTGGACCGCCGACCCCGAAGGCTTCGACCACAACTACACCGAAAAGCTGCTGCGCGCGCCGGTGTTCAGCGCGTTCCATCCGATCGTCACCAACCCGCTGATGATCTACGACGCCCGCTATCGCGTGCAGCCCACGCCGGCGCTGGCCAATGGCTACATCACCTTCGGCTCGTGCAACACCATCGCCAAGCTCGGCCCCAAGACCATGCGGCTGTGGAGCGCAGTGCTGGCGCGCTGCCCGAACGCCCGGATGCTGGTGGAGGCAGCCGGCTGCGAACAGCAAAGCGTGCGCGAGATGCTGTTCGAGCGCATGGCTGCCTACGGTATCGACACCTCGCGCGTGGAACTGATCGCACGGGACGGCAAGAACCAGTACGTGACCTACCACCGGATCGACATCGCACTCGACACCGCGCCGGTCACGGGCGGCACCACGACCTGCGACGCCATCTGGATGGGCGTGCCCGTGGTGAGCTTCGCGGGCGACACGTTCCACCAGCGCGTATCGGCCCCGTTCCTGCACGCCGCCGGCCTGGACGAACTGATCTGCGACTCCGAGGAACGCTACGTGGAAGTGGCATGCGCGCTGGCTGCCGACGTGCAGCAGCTCGACAACATCCGCCAATCGATCCGCCCGCGCGCTGAAAGCAGCGAAATGTTCGACGCGCCGCGCTTCGCCGCATGGTTCGAGGACCAGCTTGCCGAGATGTGCGGCGAGACCAAGCCGGTGGCGGCACGCACCGAGCCGCGCCAGTCGGGCATCTTCTTCAACGGCCAGTGGTATCCGGCCGAAACGCTGCTGATGTCGGTGGCCGCTCACATCCACCTGGGCGAATGGCAGGCCGTGCACAACGTGCTGGAAAACCTGACGTCGACCTGGTATCGCCACTGGGCGGTGGCCTATGGCCTGGCCGAGTACAAGTACCACAACGGCGCCCCGGACACCGCGATCGAATTGCTGGTGGAAGCCATCGGCATGCGCCCCTACGCGCTGCCGCTGTATCGCAAGCTGGCGGCCTGGCTCGACGAGCAGCAGCTCGACAAGTCCGGCCTGGCGGCGCTGCTGGAAGAGCAGTTCGGCCTGACGCTTGCCACGCTCGAAGCCTCGCCCCCGCCCAACGCCTTCGAAGTGCTCGGCATTTCGCTGGATCTGCCCATCACCGAACCCGCCACCGAAGAAGCAGAGGTAACCGCATGAAAGCCGTCATCCTGGCCGGTGGCCTTGGCACCCGGATCTCCGAAGAATCGCATCTGCGGCCGAAGCCGATGATCGAGATCGGCGGCAAGCCGATCCTGTGGCACATCATGAAGATGTACTCGGCGCATGGCGTCAACGAGTTCGTGATCTGCCTGGGCTACAAGGGCTACGTCATCAAGGAATACTTCGCCAACTACTTCCTGCACATGTCCGACGTGACGTTCGACATGCGCGAGAACCGCATGGCGGTGCATCACCGCAAGGCCGAGCCGTGGAGCGTGACGCTGGTGGACACCGGCGAGGATTCGATGACCGGCGGCCGCCTGCGCCGCGTACGCGAATACCTGACGCCGGGCGAGGCATTCTGCTTTACCTACGGCGACGGCGTATCCGACATCGACATCAGCCGCGAGATTGCCTTCCACCGCTCGCACGGCCGGCGCGCCACCGTGGCCGCCGTGCAGCCGCCGGGCCGCTATGGCGCGCTTGAACGTGGCGACAACGAGCTGGTCAGCGGCTTTACCGAAAAGCCGCGCGGCGACGGCGCCTGGATCAACGGCGGCTTCTTCGTGCTGCAGCCCGAGGTGATCGACCTGGTCGAGGACGACAGCATGTCGTGGGAAGAAGCCCCCATGCGCGAACTGGCCCGCAGCGGCCAGATGGCCGCCTTCGAACACACCGGCTTCTGGCAGCCGATGGACACGCTGCGCGAGAAGAACCTGCTGGAAGACCTGTGGCAATCGGGCAAGGCACCGTGGAAAATCTGGTAACGAACGGCAATCCCGACAGCGTGTTCGCGGCCTATCGCGGCCGGCGCGTCTTTGTCACGGGCCACACCGGATTCAAGGGCGCCTGGCTGGCGTTGCTGCTGGCGCGCTTCGACGCGCAGGTCAGCGGCTACGCGCTGGCGCCAAACACCGAACCGAGCCTGTTCGATGCCGCCGGCGTGCGGTCGGCGCTGGTACGCCATACCGTGGCCGATATCCGTGATGCCGCCACGCTGGCGCAGGCCATGCAGGACGCGCAGCCGGAAATCGTGCTGCACCTGGCGGCGCAACCGCTGGTGCGCGCCAGCTATCGCGATCCGGCCCAGACTTGGTCCACCAACGTCATGGGCACCGTCAACGTGCTTGACGCGGTGCGCGCATGCCCGTCGGTGCGCGCCGTGATCGTGGTCACGACCGACAAGTGCTACGACAACAAGGAATGGCTCTGGGGCTATCGCGAAACCGATCCGCTCGGCGGCCATGACCCCTACAGCGCCAGCAAGGCCGGCACCGAACTGGTGGCCGCCAGCTATCGCAAGTCGTTCCTGGCCGGGCGCGGCGTGCTGCTTGCCACCGCGCGCGCCGGCAACGTGATCGGCGGCGGCGACTGGTCCGAAGACCGCCTGATCCCCGACGCCGCGCGCGCCGCCGCCGCCGGACGCACGCTGGAAATCCGCAGCCCGCAGGCCACGCGCCCATGGCAGCACGTGCTGGAAGCGTTGTACGGCTACCTGCGCCTGGGCAGCCGCCTGCTCGATGGCGACGCCGCGCTGGCCGACGCCTTCAATTTCGGCCCCGAGCCGCGCGACAACCTGCCGGTGGCGACCGTGCTGGCCGGCTTGCAGTCGCACTGGCCCGAACTCGACTGGAAACACTGCCCCCCGCCGGGCGCCGCGCCACACGAGGCGCGCAACCTGTATCTCGACGCCGCACGCGCCCGCACGGAGCTGGGCTGGACACCGCGCTGGACGCTGCAAGAGGCGCTGGCCGCCACGGCCAGCTGGTATCGCACCGTCCAGATGGACCCCACCCAGGCGCGCGCCATCACTGAACGACAAATCGGGCAATTCTGCGCATGACCGCTCAACTCAACGCTCACCCCGCGAACTGCCGCGCCTGTGGCGCGCCGCTGACCCACACGATGGTGGACCTTGGCCTGTCGCCGGTCTCCAATGCCTTCATCAAGCCCGAGAACATTGCGCACGGCGAGATGTTCTACCCGCTGCATGCGATGGTCTGCGACAGCTGCTGGCTGGTGCAACTGCGCGATGCCACGCCGGCCGAGACGCACTTCCACGACGACTACGTGTACTTCTCGTCGTTTTCGACGTCGTGGCTCGACCACGCACGCCGCTATGTGGAGTCGATGACCGCGCGCTTCGGGCTGGGACGGCAAAGCCGCGTGATGGAAATCGCCAGCAACGACGGCTACCTGCTGCAGTACTTCCACCAGAACGGCGTGCCATGCCTGGGCATCGAGCCGTCGGCCAACACCGGGGCCGCCGCGCGCGCCAAGGGCATCGACAGCCGCGAGCTGTTCTTCGGCGAGCGCACCGCGCGCGCCCTGAGCGTGGAAGGCTGGCAGGTGGACCTGCTGCTGGGCAACAACGTGCTGGCCCACGTGCCCGACATCAATGACTTCGTCGGCGGCATGCCGCTGGTGTTGAAGCCCGAAGGCGTGGTGACGCTGGAATTCCCGCACCTGCTGCGCCTGCTGGAACAGAACCAGTTCGACACGCTGTACCACGAGCACTATTCGTACCTGTCTCTGACGGCGCTGGTGCCGATCCTGGCGCGCGCCGGCCTGCGCGTGTTCGACATCGAGCACCTGCCCACGCACGGCGGCAGCCTGCGCCTGTTTGCCTGCCACCAGAATGCGAAGCACGCCACCACGGCGGCCGTGCAAGCCTGCCTGGACGAGGAAACGCGTGGCGGGCTGAACGCCACGGCGCGCTATACCGCGTTTGCCGAAGGCGTGCGCCGGGCCCGCATCGACCTGCTGGCCTTCCTGATCGACGCCCGCCGCCAGGGCAAGCGGGTGGCCGCCTACGGCGCCGCCGCCAAGGGCAACACGCTGCTGAACTACTGCGGCATCGATGCCGACCTGGTGGAGTACGTGGTGGACCGCAATCCGGCGAAGCAGGACAAGCTGCTGCCCGGCTCGCGCATCCCGGTATATGCGCCCGAGGTCATCGACAGCCGCAAGCCCGACTATCTGCTGATCCTGCCCTGGAACATCAAGGACGAGGTGATGGAGCAGATGGCCGGCATCCGCGCCTGGGGCGGCCGCTTCGTGGTCGCCATCCCCGAAACCGTGGTGCTGCCGTGATTTTCACGCCCGCCCGCATTGCCGGTGCCTGGATCGTCGACCCCGAACCGCTGGCCGACGAGCGCGGTTTCTTTGCGCGTACGGTCTGCGTGGAGTCGTTTGCGGCGCACGGCATCGATGCACGCTTCGTGCAGCAGAGCGTGTCGCGCAACACGCGCGCGGGCATCCTGCGCGGCATGCATTTCCAGCACGGCGCGCATGCCGAGGACAAGCTCGTGCGCGTGACCACCGGTGCGGTCCATGACGTGATCCTGGACCTGCGTCCCGAATCGCCCACGTACCTGCAATGGCAGGCCCTGGTGCTCGATGCCGAAGCGCAGCGGGCCATCTTTATTCCGAAAGGCGTGGCGCATGGCTTTCAGACCCTGTCGCCGCTGTCCGAGGTGTTTTACCAGATGACGGTGCCGTTCGCTCCCGGCAGCAGTGCCGGCGTGCGCTGGGACGACCCCGCCATCGGCATTGACTGGCCCGGCTGCGCGGATCGATTGATCTCCGCAAAGGACCTGGCCTTGCCCACGCTGGCCGAGCTGGCCGCGCAATCCAAACTTCACCCTGAAAACTGACTATCCCAAGCGGAGCCACCCATGACGACTGAACATTTGCAGAAGCTTTCCGACGCGTTGCGCACGGTGGGCGGCAGCGCCGCCGCCCGAGACAAGGTCATTGCCCTGTGCAAGAGCATCGAGCAGGACCTTAACGCCTATGAAGGCAGCGTGCGCGACGACATCACCGGCCCCATCGTCGATGCGATGTACAACGATGGCTCGCGCCTGCGCAAGACGCTGGCCGATGGTACGGTCTTCGAATTCCTTTACCGCACCAAGATCGCCCGCGACTTCCTGATGAGCAGCCCGGCCGCTCCTGACCACGTCTGGGAACCGCAGACCACCAAGCTGCTGGTCAAGCTGTGCGAGCACGGCGGCAATGCCGTGGTGGGTGGCGCCTACTTCGGCGACCAGGTGATCCTGATGGCCCGCCAGCTGGCCCGTGCCGGCGGCACCTGCCACGCGTTCGAGCCCAATGCCGACCAGCTGGGCATGCTGCGCAACAACGCCGAACTGAACAAGGTGGAGAACATCCGCAGCTGGCGCCTGGGCCTGTGGTCGGACAGCACCACGCAACTGCGCCTGGAAGGCCACGACTCGTTCGCCCACGCCGTGCACAGCACCGGCCCCGCCGGCGACGACAGCTTCAACACGGTGACGATCGACGACTACTGCGCCCAGCAGAACCTGGACAAGCTCAGCCTGATCATGCTCGACATCGAAGGCGCCGAGCTGAACGTGTTCAAGGGCGCCGCGAAGCAACTGGCGCGTCCGGCCGGCGAGGCGCCGAACCTCGTGTTCGAAGTGCACCGCCACTACGTGGACTGGAGCCGCGGCCTGGAGAACGCCGAGATCATCCAGCTGCTCAAGGGCTATGGCTACCACGTCTACGCCGTGCGCGACTTCAATTCGAACGTCGACATGCAGGGCCGTCCGGTGGAACTGGTACCCGTGGACAACGTGTACCTGGAAGGCCCGGCACATGGCTTCAACATGGTCGCCGTAAAGGACCCCGCACTGCTGCAAGGCCAGGGCTTTGCCGTCGTGCCGGGCGTCAGCCCCAAGCTGCTGTGGCACCGCGACCCGGCGCTGCACCACCCGGCCAACTGAGGATCGCAATGCGCTGTACGGTAATTGGCGGCGCCGGTTTTGTCGGCAGTCGCCTGGCCGACACGCTGCGGCGTGCCGGGCATGAGGTCTGGGTGCCGGCGCGCGGCGACCGCGCGCTGCTCACCCGCGACCTGGGACACGTCTACTACTGCGCGGGACTTACCGCCGACTACGCCGCACGGCCGTACGACACGGTGACCGCGCATGTCACGTTGCTGGCCGACGTGCTGCGCGCCAACCGCTACGAACACCTGGTGTACCTGTCATCGACCCGGCTCTACGACACGTCGCAGCTGCCCGTGGGCGACGAGGCCGCGGCCCTGACGCTGCAGCCCGCCAATCCGCGTGCGCTGTATGACTTCTCGAAGGGGCTCGGCGAGAACCTGTGCCTGACCGTGGCAGCTGGCCGCACCGCCGTGGCACGCCTGTCGTGCGTGTTCGACTGGGCACCCGAATCGCCGGGCTTCCTGTCCGAATGGCTGATGCGCGCCGCCACCGAGCGCGCGTTCCGGCTGGACAGCGACGCCGGCTTCGTGCGCGACTATATCCATCTCGATGATGTGGTCGACGCACTGGTCGCCATGTCCACGCGGAAGGCCGGCGGGATCTTCAACGTCGCCAGCGGCGAGAACGTCTCGAACGGTGATCTGGCCGAGGTGTTCAACACGGCCGGCTGGGACATCAATCTGGCCCGCAGCTCGCCCGTGCAGCGGGCAGCCGAATGCAGCACGGCGGCACTGCGCGCGCTGGGCGTGGCACCGCGCGACGTGCGATCGGTGGTGGCTGGCTATCTGGAGGGCGTTCGCCCATGGAACTGATCGGACAGACCCGCGATTCGCTGGCGGCCTACACCTGTGCCCAGGTAGCCAACCTGGTGCCGGACGGCCGCGGCGACGCCCTATTGCCCGTGGTGTCGCGCCATATCGACGAAGCCCTGGCCCGTACCGGCCGGTGCATCGACGCCGTGCGCATGTGGCGCCCCGGGCAGTTCAACTACCTGCATTCGTCGCAGTATTGCCAGTACCTGTATTACCTGGCGAATACGATCTGGCGCAACGAGCGCAACGGCGAGGCGTGCACGAAGCTGTTCCTGCTCAACAAGGCCCTCAACGCCATCGACCTCTTCTACGAGATCGAGATGCCCGAGGTGTTCCTTATCGGGCACTCGGTGGGCATCGTGCTGGCCAAGGCCACCTACGGCAACTACCTGGTGCTGTACCAGAACTCCACGGTCGGCAAGAACCATGGTGTCGCGCCCGTCATTGGCGACGGCGTGGTGATGTACCCGAACACGGCCATCATCGGCCGCAGCCACGTGCGCGACAACTCGGTGGTGGCGCAGGGCGTCAGCGTGCTCAATCGCGAAACGCCGGGCAACTGCCTGGTCTATGCCGGCCAGGCTGGCGACCTGGTCTGCAAGCCGTCCGGGGAACGCGCGGCGGAGGAGTACTTCCGCGTCTGAGCCCGGTCGTCGCAGCCGGAAACAGATAGCAGATAGCAAAAAGGCCATGCCGCTTTACGCGGGCATGGCCTTTTTGCCGTGGCGCGCCGCGGCGCACCCGACGCGAACCGGGTGTCAGACCGGCATGTTCATCATTTCCTGATAGGCCGCCGCCAGGCGGTTGCGCACCTGCACGGTGGTCTGGAAGGAAATGTTGGCCTTCTGCATGTCGATCATCACGTCGTTGAGCGACACGCCGGGCTTGCCCACTTCGAAAGCCTCGGCCTGGCCGTAGGCGCGTTCCTGGGTGGCGTTCAGGCGTTGCAGCGAGCGTTGCAGTTCGCCGGCAAAGCCAGCCGTGGCGGCCGAAGCCGCCGGGGACGAGGTGGTTCCGCCGCCAGCTACCTGCGCCAGGCCGCGCAGTTGCTGGAGCATGCCCTCGATGGAAGAAATGGTCATGGCACGTACAGGTTGGTCAGTCGGGACAGGATTAATGTGACGAAAACAATACACGCCATCCTGTTTCAGCCCTCGCACTGTACTGGCGGCCCGTCTTTGTCCAAAGGCTGAAATCGGCTGGAAAACATCGCCTATTCAGCCGATTGTTCAGCGCCCGTCTGCCCGATCATCGCTACCGTGCCGGATCTGGCGGATCGACGGGTTCTTGTCTCGCCGCCAGAGTCCATGGAATTCAACTATCGCGGGGAGTGCGCGTGTTTTTTCAGCAGCGTAAAGTGAGCCGTGCCGAGATGATTAACGGCAGCGAAGGCCAGAGTGGTAAGGGCAGGGAATGCCCGGCCAAGCCGGAGACGTGCGCATGAACGCGGCCGCCACCCTGCCGAACGGCGCGGCCCTGGTCGAGAAGCTCAAGGGCAATCCGCGCCTGCCCATGATGCTGGGCGGCGCGGCACTGGTTGCCGCCATTGCCGTGGGCGTCATGTGGTCGCGCCAGCCGGACTACAAGGTGCTGTACACCAACCTGTCCGAGCGCGACGGCGGTGCAGTGATCCAGTCACTGCAGCAGATGAACGTGCCGTACAAGTTCGCCGAAGGCGGCGGCGCCGTCATGGTGCCGTCCGACAAGGTTGCCGAGACGCGTCTGCGCCTGGCCAGCCAGGGCCTGCCCAAGAGCGGTACCACGGGCATGGAACTGATGGACAACCAGAAGTTCGGCATCAGCCAGTTTGCCGAACAGGTGAACTACCAGCGTGGCCTGGAAGGCGAGCTGGCACGGTCGATCGAGTCGATCGGCGCGGTGCAGTCGGCCCGTGTCCACCTGGCCATCCCCAAGCCCACGCTGTTCGTGCGCGAGCGCCAGAAGCCCACCGCTTCGGTGGTGCTGCAGCTCTACCCGGGCCGCGCGGTCGATGAAGGCCAGGTGGCCGCCATCACGCACCTGGTGTCGTCGAGCGTGCCCGAACTGACGCCGAAATCGATCTCCATCGTCGACCAGCAGGGCAACCTGCTGTCTGGCAGCAACGACCGTTCGATGGACGCCACCCAGCTCAAGTTCGTGCAGCAGGTGGAACAGAGCTACGTCAAGCGCGTGGAATCGATCCTGGCCCCGATCCTGGGCAAGGAAAACGTCCATGCCCAGGTGACGGCCGATGTCGACTTCTCGTCGGTGGAACATACCGACGAAAGCTTCAAGCCGAACCAGGACCCGACCAAGGCCGCGATCCGCAGCCAGCAGACCAGCGAATCGAACCAGCAGGGTGGTTCGGCCGTGGGTGGCGTGCCCGGCGCGCTGTCCAACCAGCCGCCCGCCGCCGCCGTGGCCCCGGTGACCACGCCGCAGCCGCCCCGCCAGCCCGGCCAGCCGAACCCGCCGGCCCAGGCCCAGCCCAACCAGGCCACGCAGACCGCCGAGAAGACCGGCCCGAGCAGCAACCGCCGCGACGCCACCACCAACTACGAGCTCGACCGCAGCGTGCGCCACGTGCAGCAGGCGCCGGGCGGCGTGAAGCGCCTGTCGGTGGCCGTGGTGGTGAACTACCGCAGCAAGGTCGACGCCAAGGGCAAGCCGGTCACCGAGGCGCTGTCCGCCAAGGAACTGGCCCAGATCGAGAACCTGACCAAGGAAGCGATGGGCTTCTCGGCCGAACGCGGCGATTCGCTCAACGTGGTCAACAGCCCGTTCACGTCCGACAGCAAGACGGAACCGGAACTGCCGCTGTGGAAGCAACCGCAGATGATCGACCTGGCGAAGACCGGCGTTGGCTACCTGCTGCTTGCCCTGCTGGCCGTGTTCCTGTGGTTCAAGGTGGCCCGTCCGGTGCTGCGCAAGTACACCGCACCGGCTCTGCCCGCCACCACCGATACCACGGAAGCCACCGCAGCCGAAGCCGTGCTGCCGCCGCCGGAAGAGGAAACCAATCCGGAAGTGCTGCGCCTGGCCGCGAAATATGAAAGCGATCTCGCCCTGGTGCGTGACGCCGCGCAAC
>Ga0209564_1002151_pt1 | contig 16647 bp, 14 predicted proteins | sample AraplaCol_mMF_r2_FD_184272 | JGI IMG/M metagenome (GOLD analysis project Ga0209564, IMG submission 184272) | Arabidopsis root microbial communities from North Carolina, USA - plate scrape MF_Col_mMF_r2 (SPAdes) (version 3) | ecosystem: Host-associated > Plants > Roots > Endosphere | place: USA... | reverse complement strand
AGGAAATGGGTTGTGGCACTCGCCGCAAGCACGATGCTGCTCGCGGGTCACGCATTCGGCGCAGACAAGAAAGTGGTGGCCGTGTCGATCCCGGCTGCCGACCACGGCTGGACGGCAGGCATCGTCTACCACGCGCAGGCCGCAGCAAAGGAAATCAATGCCGCGTTTCCGGACGTGGAGGTGGTGGTAAAGACCTCGCCTTCGGCAACGGCGCAGGTGAGCGCGCTTGAGGATCTGTCGGCCGGACGCAAACTCGATGCTCTGGTGATCTTGCCTTACACGTCCGAGGAACTGACGACCCCCGTCAAGGCGGTAAAGGATGCGGGAACCTTCATCACGGTCGTCGACCGCGGCCTGAACGATCCAACGATCCAGGACCTATACCTGGCTGGCGATAACATCGCCGTCGGACGCAACACTGCAAAATTCATGATCGACAAACTGGGCGGCAAGGGGAACCTCGTCGTGTTGCGGGGAATTCCGACAGTGATCGATGACGAGCGCATTCAAGGATTCCAGGACGCCATCAAGGGCACTGACCTCAAGGTACTCGACATCCAGTATGCGAACTGGAACAGTGATGAAGCCTTCAAGTTGATGCAGGACTATCTGGCCAAATACCCTCAGATCGACGCCGTATGGGCAAACGACGACGACATGCTGCTTGGGGTGCTCGAAGCGGTCAAGGAATCCGGGCGCAAGGATATCAAGCTGGCACTCGGCGGCAATGGCATGAAGGACATCGTCAAGAAGGTCATCGACGGAGACGCCATGACCCCGGTTGAAACGCCATACCCGCCAGCGATGATCAAGACCGCGATCTACATGACGGTCGCCAACTTGGTCGGACAGGCTCCCACCAGAGGAAACGTCAAGCTCGACGCGCCTCTCATCACGCAGGCGAATGCGAAGGAGTATTACTTCCCGGACTCGCCGTTCTAATCATAGAAACAGGGGTGGCAAGGAGCCACCCCGCCGCATGAACAAAGAGGAGTAAATCATGCCAGGCAAGAAGATACTGATGCTGACCGGTGAATTCACCGAAGAGTACGAGATCTACGTTTTCCAGCAGGCGATGGAAGCAGTTGGCCATACGGTCCATGTCATCTGCCCTGATAAGAAAGCCGGAGATCTCATCAAGACCTCGCTTCATGACTTCGAAGGCGATCAAACCTATACCGAGAAGCTCGGACACTTCTTCACCATCAACAAGACATTCTCAGAAGCCGAAGTGCAGCTAGACCAATATCACGCTGTTTATGCTGCCGGTGGCCGCGGTCCGGAATACATCCGCACCGACAAACGTGTGCAGGCCATCGTCCGTCATTTCCACGAGAAGCAGAAGCCGATCTTCACGATCTGCCATGGCGTGCAGATCCTTGTTGCGGTCGACGGCGTCGTGCGCGGGAAGAAAGTCGGTGCGCTCGGCGCTTGCGAGCCGGAAGTCACACTCGCAGGCGGTACCTACATCGACCTTTCGCCGACCGAGGCCTACGTTGACGGCACGATGGTATCCGCAAAGGGATGGACGGCGCTCGCCGCATTTATCCGGGAATGCCTGAAAGTGCTCGGGACAGAGATTCACCACCGGGGTGATGTTGCACAGGCAGCCTAAGCTCCAGCGACCTCTCTATCAGGGTCGCCGTCGCACGGCGGCCTTCACAAGTCCGCCCACCAGACCGGTGCTGCCGGCAAGAAGGATGCGTTGGTTCATGCCATGTCTCCCTCGGTAGGTCCGGGGGCGCCGGTCCGTTGGTATGCAAAGCTGTCGTTCAATGAAGCCCGCCTGTTACCATGGCATCAGACCTGGCTGCGTTCATCTCGCGCCAGCGGTTGGGCGGCATGCCCTCCCATTCGCGAAAGGCGCGATAAAAGGAGGTTGTATCCTGATAGCCGAGCAGGCAAGCAACCTCGTCGATGTCGGTCGTCGGGTCCGCAAGCAGATGGCGGCCCATATCTCGGCGCGTGTCGGTTAAGAGGTTACGGAAGGTCGAGCCTGTCTCGGTGATGCGTCGTTGGAGACTGCGTTCACTCATGCCTAGTTGCTTCGCCACGTCGGACAGGCCCGGTTGACCGCTCGCCAAGTTGCGCTTCAAAATGATCTTCACCTGTTCAGCGACGGAGCTTTGCGCCTCCAGTTCGCCGAGCGCAGCGCTGAGCGCCGGTGTCAGCATCTCCAGCATATCGAGATTGTGGCCAGGGAACGGCTTGTCGAGATCGGCAGCGTCCAGCACCAGCAGGTTACGCGAAGCACCAGTGCGGACCGGGCAGCCAAAATATTCGGCATACGCCGTGTTCACCGGATCCGGTCTGGCAAGATCCAGCCGTCGCGGCACGATTGCGCCCCTCGTCGCGCGCCGCCCCATTTCCACGAGCGTCGCGAATGTGATGTCGACGGAAATCGCAGGCTCAGTTCCAGTAGCGAAGGGCCATTCAGTGGAGATTATGCAATCACCATTGGCCTCGGCAATATGCAATTGCTCCGGTGTGCAGAGGCGCTTGAAGCGCGCGAGACGCGCCAGTCCGTCGCGATAGTCGCGGGCATAGAAAGCCGCGAGGCTCGGCGGTGGATGGACTGCCGTGTCAACCGTCTGCACCATGCGAATGCCAAGCATCGGATCGCCCGACAGGTCCGAGAGTGCCTGCATCAATGCAAAATACTGCGTTGATGTAACAAAGGTCTGACCGCCTAGATTCAGCGTGGCCGGCAACCGGGCCTGCCGCAAAAGCGTGGCGGGACGGACGCCGTGCTCCTCGATCGCCCGCCAGAAAGCCAGCGGAATTTTGCATTTATCGCTTTGCGTCATCGGCAACTCCTTCTATGCCCGTTGGGCTTTCAAGGCTTTGGATATCCCCGTCGCCATCCACATCATGCCGTCGAAAGCGCGATCGGACAGAACGCGACGCATGAAGATCATAGGCTTGGCGCCGAAGCCAATTGCATAACGAGTCCTGGGCTTCGATGCGGTCACGGCCTTTGCGATAGTATCGGCAATGACTTGCGGAGGCGACTGGCGCTTCCGGCTATCCTCGCCGACCATAGATTCCGCCATGGCATTGGCCTGTACCGCGTACGGACCTTGACCGGAGGTCTGGCGCAACTTGTCCGCGGCAATGCCTGCCCATTCGGTTTTGATGCCACCCGGCTCGATGACAACCACGTCGATGCCGAAAGGCTGCAATTCCATGCGGAGGCAGTCACTGATCGCCTCGAGCGCAAACTTGGTGCCGTGATACCAGGCTCCGAGCGGCGTATGGATCTTGCCGCCCATCGAGGTGATGTTGACGATGGTGCCCGACCGCTGCGCCCGCATGCTAGGCAGGGCAAGCTGGATCAGTCTGACCGCGCCAAAGACATTGACGTCGAACTGCGCGCGCGCCTCGTCCATCGGAACATCCTCGACAGCGCCGTAGGAGCCATAGCCGGCATTGTTGACGAGCACGTCGATGCGGCCCGCTTCTGCGATGATTGCGTCGATTCCCGCCAGCATGGAAGCGTCGTCGGTCACGTCCATCGCGAAAATCTTGATATCGGATTTGGTCAGGTGTCGCATGCGGTCAATACGTCGCGCGGCGGCGTAAACCATATAGCCGAGGCTCTTGAGTTTGAGGGCTGTGGTTTCCCCGATACCTGAGGAAGCACCCGTGACGAGTGCGACTTTTGTGGCCATGTGAACGGTTCCTTTGTTCCAACGATTAGTCCAAGCGGCCCTTTTGAGGCAGCGTCGTTTCCGAAACTTAGACTAACGCCGACACCCGCCATTGCATTGGCATTAGGTGTCACAGGACTTGCACATTGCGCCAACGCGTTGGCTCGAAGCACTTCGTTATCAAGAAGTCGTTATTCGCCTTTTGGCACTGGTTTGGACCTAGAGCCTGCTCATTCTCCCTGCAGCCATGGTGGCCGAGGACAATTCAAATGGGTATTGCACAATATGATCCCGCCTCACTGGGGCGCCCGGCCTGGAACGCCGGCAGGAACGTCGACAGAGAGGCCGCTGAAAAAGCGGCAAATTTAGGCAATTCGTTTCTCTTGATAGAGCGGGGCGTATGCGAGACCGAGCACTCTGTTCGATCTCGCGAGCGACAGCAAGCCACGAGGCTGCGATCTCGTAAAGATCAAGATCGGAACGCTCGTCACCGGGGGCCAGGGGATCCGAACACAAGCAACGGTCATCCGGCAAAAAAAGGACGTCGGGTACAGTTGGAGACTACGGCGTAAGAGGCGGCACCATAGATGACTTCGCATTTCGAAGCCCAGTCGATCACGCTGATCATCTCAGCAACCGCCACTATGCTAGGCTGGTCGATAAGTGGGTCACTGCGATCGGAATGCGTTGGGAAGATTACGGCACGCACTCTCTTCGACGCACGAAGGCTGCGATGATCTACAAGGCTACCGGAAATCTTCGTGCGATCCAGATATTGCTCGGTTGTACCAAGATCGAGAACACGGTCAGGTATCTGGGTGTCGACATCGAGGATGCGCTGGAACTGGCGGAGCTTACTGAAATTTGAAAATGCGCGGCCTCGTGCCACGCGGGGCCGCGCATCTTCGCGGCCCCATTTCAGCCGTTCGGATACTATGGTCAGTGTCCCAAGCGCTGCCATGGAGTTGAGCGCAATAAAACTCAAAGACGACAGCAATGCCAGCCATGCTGGCATGTCGATGGTGACAGATCGTCCGGCCGACGTTGGGTCCGGTCGATGTCGTCAAGACCTGATGAACGAGAGCAGATCGGGGTTGAGGACATCCGCATGTGTGGTCAGCATGCCATGGGGGTAGCCCGGATAGGTTTTCAAAGACCCGTTCTTGAGCAGGTCGACCGCGCGCGGCACGGAACTTGCGAAGGGCACGACTTGATCGGCCTCGCCATGCATGACCAACACCGGCACGCACGTCGCGCAAAAAGATCCGGCCGCAGGACCTTGCCCGCGAAACTTACGTCAGTTCGGCCAGAATTTCTCCCGTACTGCAATCCTTGATCCAAGATTACGCGACGAAAGTTGGGATCACACTCAAGGCAGAGTACGAAGGTGAAGGCATACCATCACCAATGTCGCTCGTCGTGTCTACCGGTGGAGTAACGCTTATTCCGCTTTATGCGCAAAATATGCTGACGCCAAATGTCGTTGCTAGAGCACTTGAGGGTGTGCCTCCGACAATTGATCTCACCTTAGGATACAACGATTCACATTCCTCACCTTTGCTCCGCCGATTTTTGTCTCGTTCTGATGAATTAGTTGCCAACGTACAAAATCAGAGCATCATCCGCTATGCCGAAGTTCCATAGCAGAGACCAAGCTCATGCGATTTCTGCTTCTTGGCGTGCTCCCGAATTTTCGGCTAATGTCTGCAATCAAAGGCGACGCCGAACGTTCCGGTCATTCGGGATGGCCCCCGCCCTGAGCAAGCTTTAGCGCAAATGCTCTGCATCGGCCGGGCCCTTGAGCTCGTCCGCGATCCATGTGAGCGAAGCTCCATGCGGGTCGGTCCAGGCGACAGGAGAGCGGTTCAAAGATAGGAGGAAGCGCCCGGGTGGCCAGCTTGTTCCTGCTCGCGTGGCGATGGACGGGAATGCGCTGGGGAACTCGTTCGATACCCAATACGGAGCGAGACGCATCGCCTGTTCGGCGAAAGCCTCTCTGTCTGCGAGGTCGGAGATGTAGTCGAGAACGGCCGTGTGAAAGACGACAAGGGTGGCGTCCTTTGGAGCTTCGCTGCAGAGCCGAACGAACTCGCTCCCGCGCAGGTCACCCTTCACGATCCGCGGCTTGACCGTGGCGGCGATTTTCACGGCGGCCTGCAGATTGGCAAGTCGTTCCGTCTGCTCTGGCCAGACCAGCGTCTCAAGCCATGCGACTTGCGCAGGATCTGAAGCATCAATTGGACTCAGGTCCAACCCCGCTCGCCAGACGACGTGTGGCGCGGCCGCCGGCAATGGGGTCATCTCGCTGGCGGAGCAACGGAAGACAGGCGGCTCCAAGGCCATCACGGGTGCGCGGATCGCCTTGTGGCCGTAGTCGTAGCCATAGAGGTCGGGCATGAGGCAGAGCCCTGCGGAGGTCCCGACTTCGAGGAGCGCCAGCGGCTGCGGCAATCGCGCCAGGACGGGGAGCAGCGAAGCGCACCTTCCTGGTTCGTTGGTTTGTGTCGAACGCTGGAGCATCAGCGAACGGACAGCGTCGGGATGGGCCAGGAGCACCTGTCGGAACTCGGTCCAGCCCGTCGGCGTGCCGAACAGGTGACGCACCGCCGCAAGCAGAAGGTTCGGTTGCCTTTTCATGTCCGGCAGGGTCGATAGGAAGCCGAGGGTCTCCCGGTCCGCAGCAACCGCACGAGCTAACGCCTCGTAGAGCGGCGAACGGCCGAGGGCTTCTGCATCGGCGAAGCGAACATACCGGGCTGAGATCTCAGCCAAGCCATCCTCGTCCATGTCCGCTGATCCTCGATTTCGACGTCTGGCACAGTACACGATCTTAGGATCTAATGGCAGGCAAATATGGACTTCGGATGCGCAAGGAAAAGGCCCGCCGGCTAAAAGATCGCTGAAGCAAAAAACTCCAGGTTCTTCGAAAAGGAAGTTTCCTACCTGATGTGATCGCCAGACTTGCTGCGCAGTTGGCGGGACAACTCCAATCGGCGGAAGGCGAATTTGCGCGGGCTGTAGTGGCAACTGCTTCTAATGAACTCCCAATTTTCGTTCCCGTATGACCGAAACCAGCTACCGCTGTCGTAATGCCATTCATAGGCAAAGCGAACCGCGATGCGATTGCCGGTAAAGGCCCAAAGCTCCTTGATCAGTCGATATTCGAGCTCGCGTTGCCATTTCCGGGTTAGAAAGCCGACGATCGCTTCGCGGCCGGTTACAAATTCCGAGCGGTTGTGCCACTGGCTGTCCCTGATATAGGCCAGCGCTACCTTTTCGGGGTTCCGACTATTCCAGCCATCCTCGGCAAGTCGAACCTTTTCTGTTGCGGAACCCGTTGAAAACGGAGGCAAAGGTGGTCTTGTGGCGTCCATTATTTTTCTCCCAAGGCGGCGGCGAGCCGGGCACGCAGCTCTATATTTTTCCGATTCCAGTTGACCCAAACGCTCGCGCAACGGTGTCACCGCTTTCTCCACCTCGCCTTCGGTGTAGCGTGGAGTGATGTGCTGAGGGCAATTCCAGTCGAAGGCCTCCAGGCGTAGCCGTAAGATCCGCTCGGTTTTCGCCCGGTAGCCCGCATCGAAAACAAGGTCGGTGAGTGCCGGGGTCGGCACCGAGTGCCAGCCTCTCGACATGCATATAGATCTTGAGACGGGCGCGTCGCGGATAATCGACTAAAAAGAGACAGGCTCGGTTGTGTGCGGCGAAGTTGCCGGTGCTGATATATTGGCGGTTACCCCGGTAGTCGGCGAAAGCCAGCGTCTTGTTGTCGACGGCTTTGAGAAAGCCCTGCGGCCCACCGCGATGCTGGACATAGGCCAGTCGGTTTCCGACACAGAGGCGATATAGAAGCTGTCTCGTGCCGCTATGAAGGCAAGTTCACTCTCGGTGAAACTATCAGACGCGCGATGGTGATCGGCTAACCATATCTGATCAGCACCCATTTCAGCTTGGGCCCGGCGCACATTTGGAGTGATTGCAACTTCCAAAAAATGGTAAGGCATGGGTGTTCCCAAATTCGAATATAGTATCCGCTATTCAGCGGTGCGACCTCGATTTGGCGGAGCCTCGGTCACACCGCCGGCGACTATGGCTAGTCACTTCTTGGCGACGTTGCGATCCAGGAAGTCGTTGATAAGGGGAGCAGCGACATCCAGCTTTTCTTCGAGCAGGAAATGACCTGAGTTCAGGATATGGATTTCTGCATCCGGCAGATCCTTGAGGTAAGGATGAGCGCCTGCCTCGGGAAAGATAAAATCGTTCTTGCCCCAGACGATGAGCGTGGGTGGCTTGCGCTCACGAAAGAAACGTTGGAAGTCAGGGTATAGCGGCACGTTGGTTCGGTAATCGTACAGCATATCGAGCTGGATGTCCTTGTTCCCAGGGCGATCCAGAAGGGCTTGGTCATGAACCCAGTTGTCCGGGCTGATGCGCGACACGTCTTCCATGCCGTCGGTGTACTGGAACTTGGTGGTTTCGAGCGTGAGCAAACCGAAGAGCGCTTCGCGGCTCTTTGCTGATCCATCGGACCAGTAGGTCTTGATGGGATCCCAGAATTCCTTCAGTCCTTCATCATAGGCATTGCCGTTCTGGATGATCAGACCGCTGACCCGTTCCGGATGCTTCAGTGCCAGGCGATAGCCCACGGGCGCGCCATAATCCATGACGTACATCGCGTAGCGCTTGGCCTCCAGACGAACCATCAGCTTGTCGACGATGTCGGCGGCCGCGGCAAACGTATAGGCATACGTACTGCGATCGGGAGTGGGGCTTTGCCCGTAACCCGGATAATCCGGCGCGATGACATGGTACCGATCTGCAAGAAGCGGAATCAGATTCCGGAACATATGAGACGATGTGGGAAAGCCATGGAGCAGCAGCACGACCGGAGCGTCGCCCGGACCGGCTTCCCGGTAGAAGATATCGAGGCCATCGATCTTTGCAGTTCGGTAGTGGATGGGAACCGGAGCCTCGCGAACATCTGTCGTGGCCTGCGCGGGAAACGCGGACACAACTGTTGCGGCAGTCATGCTGGCGGTCGCCAGCATCAGGCACATAATCAAGCTACGCATGTTAATCTCCCTATAAGTCGAGATGAAACGAAAATTGGTTTTGAATGAAGGTTGCTTTTGCCGTTTTGGCCGAGCAAGCGCCGTCGCGATAAATAACGTCACCGGAGGCGACAGCCCCAGGTCAGGAAATGTCAGTGGTGTGGAATTCGATGCACGTAAATTTTGGCTATGAACGCGCCGGCGGACCGGCCGACGTCGTCGTTCATCAAGGGCCTCGATGGATAGGAGTAGGCTGGTTTTCGACGGCTCTCAATTGCGATCTAGGTCACGTGCAACTAGACAAGGGCATTGCCGCCATACACCTTCGTCTATTGATTTGCCCTTACGCAACCCGCAGAAATCCCGTAACTATTTCCGGCGGACGATCGACCATCCTTCTACATTTACTGACACGGAGTCGTCCCGAACTCTGAACGGAGAGGGTTGTGGAACGAGAGCCGGAAACCGATCCCATTATCGACCTGATCCCCGCCATGGTGTGGTCAGCGACCTCGGAAGGCATGCTGGATTTTGCAAACCAGCATTTTCTGGAATTTATCGGTGCGCCGCTTGAGGAAATTTCCGGAGAGGGCTTCTACAAGCTGTTTCACCCTGACGACACGGCACATCTCGCTTCCGAATGGCATGCTATTATGGCCTCGAAGACTGCCAGAGAAGTCGTGGGCAGGCTCAAGCGCGCAGATGGTCAATATCGCTGGTGCACGCTTCGGCAGAAACCTCGGCTCGACGCCGAAGGAAATGTCACGAGATGGTATGGCGTCGTCCTGGATATCGAAGACCGCAAGGAGGCCGAAAACGCGTTGAAGAAAACCAAGACTGCGCTTGCGGCCAGCGAAGAGAACCTCAGCCTGATCATCAATTCGCTTCCGGTTCTCGTATGGTCTGCAAGACCGGATGGCAGCGCCGATTTTGTCAATAAGAGGTGGTTGGATTACGCAGGTCGCCCCGCTGATCAAATCCTCGAATGGGGCTTTCTGGACTTATATCATCCTGACGATATCCCAAGCATGGTGGACATCTGGAAGAGAGACCTTGAGCATTCCGACCACACCGTTCTGAAGGGACGCATCCGCGGAGCCGACGGCAACTACCGCTGGTTCTATTTCGCGGGCCGCAAGCTGGTTGATGCCAACGGCATCGTGCGTTGGTTCGGCTGCAATATCGATATAGAAGACCTACAACGTGCGGAGATTGCTCTCCGGGACAGCGAAGCTGCGCTCAGGGAAAGTGAGCATAAGCTTAATCTTATCATCAACACCATACCCGCGATGGCCTGGTCCTGCGCCCCGGATGGACGGCTTGAATATTTCAATCGCAACTTGATCGATTATGTCGGTCTGCCTTTTGATGAAATTGTCGGCTTCGGCTTCTATCGCATGTTTCATCCTGATGACGTCGAGCCGATGCGTGCGGCATGGGACGAGATTGTTGCTTCGAAAATAAGTCGCCCGGTCGATGCTCGTATCAGACGCGCCGATGGCGAATATCGATGGTTCAACTTGCGACAAAGCCCGCTGTTGGATGCAGACGGAAATGTTGTGAGATGGTACGGCGTCGTCGTTGATATCGAAGATCGCAAGCGGGCTGAAGAGTCCCTGCGGCAGAGCCAAAGTGACCTCGCGCATGTGACGCGGATGACGGCCACAGGGGAGCTTGCCGTTTCGATTGCCCATGAAGTCAACCAGCCACTGATGGCAATCGTCACGAGTGCTGGCACATGTCTGCGCTGGCTGCAACCGGGCCACACTGATCTGGAGCAGGCGCGGATGGCCGCCGAAAGGGTTGTTCGGGACGGACATCGCGCGGGCGACATTATCACGAGTATCCGCGCAATGGCTCAGAAATCGCCAGCGCGAATGGAGCAGACGGATTTACAAGATGCCCTGCATGAGGTGTTGAGTCTTTTGACGGGCGAACTGCAAAGGCGTGAGATAGAGGTCGGCCTCGATATGGGGGAAATGCCTATCGAAGTCGTAGGAGACCGGACGCAACTGCAACAGGTTGTTCTCAACTTAGTCATGAACAGCGCTGAAGCGATGACAGCTTCGCCAAGGGCAAAGCGCATCGCCATCAGATGTGCGGTTCAGAATGAGCGTGTAATCGTGAGTATTTCGGATACCGGCCGTGGGGTACCGGTCGGCGAGTTGGATCGGATTTTCGAAGCATTCTACAGCACGAAGGCCGATGGTATCGGAATGGGCTTGTCGATTTGCCGCTCCATCGTCGAAGCGCATGGTGGCCGGATCTGGGCTTCAGAGGCGGAAAATGAGCAAGGAGCAGTGTTCTCATTCACCTTGCCAAGGGCGGAGGATACAGGCGCCTTATGATGGATGATCGCAAAAGAGGCCGGCCGACCGTCATCATCATCGATGATGACGAAAGTGTCCGCGAAGCTCTGAGAGGACTTTTTGAATCTGTCGAATTGACCGCCGAAACCCATGGTTCGGTGGCAGAGTTTCTTGCTGCGGATGATCCGGATCGGGCTGGCTGCATTGTTCTGGATATTCGCCTGCCTGGTCAAAGCGGACTGGAATTTCAAGAGGCGCTCGCAAAAAGCCGACACCCCAGGTCTGTTGTGCTGATCAGTGCTCATGTCGACGTGGCGATGGCGGTCCGCGCCATGAAGGCCGGAGCAATCGATGTCCTTACCAAGCCAGTACGCGAACAGGACCTGCTCGAAGCCGTGAACCGCGCTTTGGCAAGTGATAGCGCCCGACGGGAAGAGGCAAATCAAACGGCAGCAGTGCGCCTGAGGTATTCCAAACTCACCGACCGCGAGCGGCAGATTATGACTTTGGTTGTTGCCGGGAAGCTGAACAAGCAGATCGCCGCTGAGGTTCAACTCGCCGAGGCCACAGTCAAGCTTCATCGCGGCCACATGATGCGGAAAATGCACGCATCCTCAGTTGCGGATCTGGTTAGGATGGCGAGCATTCTGGAGGGCTGAAATTAGACTCTAGGAAAGAACGGCGGATAGACCAAAGGGGCCGCGGTCCTTCCTCAAGTGGTGGCGATTGAATGAATTCGCCGATGCGTGAATTAGGATCCGAAAACCTTTCGCTGCGATTTGGAAGTATTCTGTCGCGTGGAGGACGCTCACCTTTCGTTCAATCTGGCAGGCCTGCTTTGCGATATCCGTCGACGAAATGGTCACACGTGGCCTGATCTCGAAAGGGCTGTGAAGCGACCCAATGGCTGATTGTGAAATGTGGATTGCTCGCCATGAACAGCTCGCCTTCCTGATGAGCCTCGTCCGTTCGTCCTAGTTGTGCAAGGCTCGCTGCAAGCACACGCCGCGAAATTGTTTGGTAGGTAGCCTCATTGCGAAGCGTGACCACTGCCGCCTTATACTGGCGCGCGGCGTACTGGGCGAACCCCAGATCCCAATAATACCATTTGGGGGGATGTGGGTTCAGGCGGAGTGCCTTTTGTACCTGTTCAACAGCGGTGTCCGGCTTACCGCTCAACACCGAAAAGTCCGACATGTCCGCCCAGGCGTCAGCGTAATTCGGGTCGATCTCAAGCGCGGTCGCGAACTCGGCATCCGACTCGGGCCAGCGCCGTTCATATGCCAGCAAGTGGCCAAGGACGAAACGGCAGCCGGCATCGTTCGGGTCGAGCTTCACGGCTTTTTCAGCCATGGCAACGGCCACAAGCCGGTTGGGTAGTTCTGGCTCGCCCCACTGCGCCCAGGCCTGCCAGAGATGAAATGCCAGGAGCCGGTGCGCCTCGGCATAAGCCGGGTCGAGACTGATGGCCCGCTGGAACAGAACGCGCGATTCGCGCCCCGCCGCCGGCGATATCCCGAGTAACCCACGCCCGCGTACGCAAAGATCATAGGCTTCCATGCTGTTTGGCCGGCTGCGGGGCGGCTGTGTCGCCAGGCGGCCGATCAGAGCCTCGACGATCCTGGCCGTCACTTCATCCTGCACAGCGAAGATATCTTCAAGATCGCGGTCGAACCGGTCCGCCCAAAGATGATTTCCGCTGATGGCATCGATCAACTGAACGTTAATGCGCACACGACCGGCAGCGCGGCGGGCGCTGCCTTCCAGCAAATAGCGGACGCCAAGATCACGGGCGATCAGCCGGATATCAATCGACTTTCCCTTGTAGGCAATGGTCGAATGGCGGGCGATCACGAACAGGCTTGCGTTCCGCGACAGATCAGTGATGAGATCTTCAGTCAACCCGTCTGTGAACACATCCTGTTCGGCGTCGCCGCTCATGTTGATGAAGGGAAGTACGGCGATCGATGGTTCTGACGGCAGAGGCAGCGGCTCGGGTTCGCCTTTCCAGTCTGCAATTGCCGAATGCCGCACCCGGTAGACGCGCACTGGCTCAGCAATGTTCTTCAACGACTTCTGGCCCAGATCGTCAAAATCGGTCTCAACCTTCCGCTTGACCTGATCGTAAACGCTGCCCGATACGCAGATGTCTCCTGGCTCGCCCAATGCCTCCAGCCGAGCGGCAATGTTGACGCCGTCGCCATAAAGATCGCTACCATCGACGATGATATCACCGACATTGATGCCGATGCGCAGGGTTACCCGCCGGGAGGCCGGTAAACTGTCGTTGGCTTCTGCCGTGCCATATTGCAAGTCGACTGCACACTGGACGGCATCGACCGCACTGGCGAACTCGACTAAAACGCCGTCACCCATGACCTTGACTAAGCGACCTCTGTATCGCGTGATTAGGGGAGCCAGAATATCGCGCCTTCGGGCCTTTAGGACCTTGAGGGTTCCTTGCTCGTCAGCTTCCATAAGACGGCTGTAGCCGACCACGTCCGCGGCCAGAATGGCGGCAAGGCGGCGCTGGATGCGTTCTTCGACCATTGAGGTGGGTGCCTGAGAACATTCGCTCGTACATATGGTATTGGGATCATTCGAAGATGTCCATCGCAGCGCCCCGGTTCCCAGTTTTGTTCTATCGGTAGAGAGTTCCGAAGGCGCAATGTGACAGACGCACACTGCGAGGGGCGGTGTCATCGAACCCGAATTTCTCCTTCTTCGGCCCGCGGACAGAGCCACGATGCCGTCTGGTTCGTCACGACCATTGTCGTATGGCGTGCATGGAACTTCCCACTATGGAGCGTTGGCAACCTTTGCTGGCAAAGTTCAGATGTTCCAGCCCATGTGCTTCTAGGCTCGGGCATAGATTGTCGGCGACGTGCGGAATAATGGCGTCGAGGTTCGATCCGTCTGCATCAATCCATCCCTCTGGGACTGCACCCTCGAACCTATCGGCAGTACCGGCCGCCATGCGGATCGCGATAGCAAGTTCCCGACGGGCAGGGGTGACGAGTTCGCCCATGGTGGCGGGCCGGATCCACGCGACAAGCGAGATGCCTGCGGTTCAGCCTCGCGACATCTTCATTCCCGATCTCCATATTGATAGTTTGAAGATCAAGGCTCGGACAACTGGCGCGACAGCGCGATGGCTACCGAAGGAGGCCGTCGATCCCGAACTCGTCCCATCCGCTTAACCCGGTTGCGGCTTCATCGGGTCGTTCGTTTTTTTCTTTTTTCTTCAGCGAGCGCGTCAACTTCGCCTGATATGCGGCCCGTCTGCGATTTTCCGCCTTAGCCGCAGCGTCGATCTCGCGCCATTTGTCCACAGCGCCACGGTCGAGAAGATCTTCGACAACATGGGGGTCGAATACGTGAAAGGTGATCTTCCTTGCGCGTCCTTGCAGCCTGACCGTTCGCGTTCCAGCGCTGGGCAGGCGGCCGTCTTCGAGCCAGCGCTTCCGCTCTGAAGCCGTGATCGCCAGGATATCCTCGATCTCCCTGGGAATGACCGCAAGGTCTGCGATGTCGTCGAGCGCCTTGGAAACGGCCGATGCCGTCGCTCTGAATGCTGTCTTCGAAGTCTCTGGCATGACGAGGATGAGCCCGCTCGCCTGCACGTCCAGCAATTTCCGGACTGGAGATGGTAGTCGGGAGCGGATTTCCTGTAAGATCCCCTTCACCCTGACACTAGATCCCAAGGTCGCCTCCACGGGAAGCGGCCACTCCCTGATCAGCTCGGGATCGTCGCTTTCCTTGCTTTTCGTCTTCGTCTTTGTCTTGGGCATCTCGCAGGAGATGGTGTCGAAAGGGGCGCGCGTCAACGGAACTTGGGATGATTTCCCACGTTCTCGCAGCCAGGAGGACCCCATGTCCGTGCCAAACGAACCATTGTGCCGCCGCCATCGCCGTTGCCCGTCGATACGCCACTGCGATCCCGACCGCGATCCCGGCGAGGAACCGCTTCCCGATCCCGAACCCGATGAGGGCGGCGCTCCACTTGGTTGCCCGACGTGGGGCCTACTCTGCAGAGGACTTCGTCTTTGGCCGGAGGAGCGACGATGACCAAGGATTGGCGTGACGACCTGAGCCTGAAGCTCGAAGATTTCATCGACACGTTTGTGGTGAAAGGCGCAAAGGCGACCGACGTTTACGATGCCATCCAGAATGAACTCGACCGCCTTAGGATCGCGTATGACCGCGACCCGGATCCCGCGGACGACCAATCGGACGAGGCGATCGAGGAACCGTCAAACGACTGGCCCGCCTCCCAGGCCTGACCCACGTTGGGGAAGCCGGCTGGCTCATCCTCCGGTTAATTGTCCGCTATAAGGTGGCAGAGGCAACCGAGGCGGAATCACATTCATCACGCCGACGAGTGATTTGCATCGAATCAGGCAAGTTAATCTTCCGATCTGGCGAAAGCACCTTGGCGCAATTTCCGCGGTGTCCAGGCTCCGACCGGAGTCTGCTCGGCCAGTCGGGTGGAGAACCACCACGCTGGACTCATTGCCGGGAACAAGGCTTAATGCTGCGCGGGGATGGCTTGGGGGCTGCCGATCATGAGATCACCGTGGCAAATGGATGATAGTGCCGATGTACTCGATGCTGTCGTCGTCGGGGCCGGCTGGGCGGGCCTCGGCGTCAGCTATTGGCTCGCACGAAGAGGGATGCGCCATAGCGTATTGGAGCGAGGCCGCATAGGAGAGACGTGGCGTACACAGCGATGGGATTCCTTTCGGATGAATACCCCCAACGTGCAGACAGTCATGCCTGGCGATTCCTACGATGGTTTGGACCCGTCCGGTGCCCTGACGCGCGACCAGTTTGTCGCTCTCCTCGAGGACTTTGCCAGGCGCAATGCGCTGCCGATCGAAGCGGGAACCGCGGTCAGCGAACTCACGCACGAGAATGACGCGTATCGACTGACTACCTCACGCGGCACGCTTTTGGCGCGGAACGTGATCGTCGCAAGCGGCAACCTGAATTGTCCGGTGCGCCCATCTTGGGCCGCGTCGTTACCGCCCGTCGTTCGCCAGATCGACGCTTCCGACTATCGCAGCGCTGCGGATCTCCCCGATGGGGCGGTGCTGGTCGTCGGAAGCGGCCAGTCGGGTGTCCAGATCGCGGAGGAGCTTGCGCAAGCGCGACGAACAGTCTTCCTTGCCACCAGTCGTGTCGGACGGCTCCCCCGTCGCTACCGAGGCCGCGACATCATGGTCTGGCTTCTCGAATGCGGATTTCTTGACGTGCGACGGGAGGAGGTCATTCGACTTGCGGGACGCATCCCGCCTCGTGGCGTCCTTGGGTCGTTGCACACGATAAGCCTTCAGGCGCTCAGCGCCCAAGGTATCGTGCTTCTTGGGCGATTGACTGGTGTCGAGGGCGACGACCGCCTCTCGTTCGCCGACGATCTCGAAGCGAATGCTCGCTTTGCAGATGAGGCCTCCGACAACATCAAACGTCATATCGACGAATATATTAGCCGCGCTGGAATCGATGCACCCGTTTCCGAACCCGACCCGGCGGAGACGGTCGCGATGCGTCGGCCGAACCCGGCGATCGCGTCGCTTGATCTCTCACGGTCCGGCATAACGACCGTGGTGTGGTGCACGGGCTTCAAGGGCGATTTCA
>Ga0209564_1002143_pt1 | contig 16670 bp, 14 predicted proteins | sample AraplaCol_mMF_r2_FD_184272 | JGI IMG/M metagenome (GOLD analysis project Ga0209564, IMG submission 184272) | Arabidopsis root microbial communities from North Carolina, USA - plate scrape MF_Col_mMF_r2 (SPAdes) (version 3) | ecosystem: Host-associated > Plants > Roots > Endosphere | place: USA... | reverse complement strand
CTCGTGCGAGCCCGCCGTCACGGCTACCGCGCGCGTATGGCCACCAAGAACGGCCAGAAGATCGTCGCGCGTCGCCGCGCCAAGGGCCGTAAGCGCCTGACGGCCTAACAGCCTTCTCCCGTCTCTCTTCGGCGGGAAACTAGACCATGATGGAAGCCGCCCTTTCCTCGAACCAGGCTCTGCGCCTGCGCCGGAAAGGGCGGCTTTTTTCATGACCGAAGCCCAGCTTCCGCGGTCTCCGAAGATCGAGCGCCTGAAGAAGCGCCCGGACTTCCTGAAGGCCGCCAAGGCCCCCAACCTGGCGCGCGGCGCGGTGTTCCTGCAGATGCGTCCTCGCCACGACGACGACCCGCTGATCCGGGTCGGCTTCACCGCCACCAAGAAGATCGGCGGCTCGGTCGAACGGAATCGCGCAAAAAGACGCCTCCGCGAGGCCGCCCGACTGCTTCTCCCCCTTCATGGCCGCCCGTCTTGCGACTATGTGTTCATCGCCCGCGGCGGTACCGGCCTGCGGCCATGGGGGCGTTTGCTTGACGACGTTAAAACCGCGCTGATAAGCCTCGCCGCCGACCTCGATCGCGCGGGCCCGGGCCAGCCGCCCGCTCCGCACGCCCCCGCCGCGTCCGATTCCTCCGTTTCTGGTTAAGTCCCAACCCATGCAGAACGACACCAACAACAAGAACACGCTGCTGTTTCTCGTCTGCGCGTTCGCGATCCTGATCGGCTACCAGTTCTTCATCCTGGGCCCGCAGCAGAAGAAGCAGGAAGCCGAGCTCCGCGCCAAGAAGGCCGCCGAGGCCCAGGCCGCCCTGCAGCCCGGCATGACCCTGGGCGCCGACGGCCTGCCGCAGCCGCTGAAGCTGTCGCGCGACGCCGCCAAGGCCCAGAGCCCGCGCATCAATGTCGACACCCCGGCCCTCTCGGGCTCGATCGCCCTGAAGGGCGCCCGCATCGACGACCTCTGGCTCAAGCGCTACACCCAGACGTCGGACAAGAATTCGCCGCCGGTCGAGCTGTTCCGCCCCGAGGGCGCCGAGCACGCCTGGTTCGCCGACTTCGGCTGGGCCGGCATGGCCGGCATGACCGGCCTGCCCACGCCCAGCACGGTGTGGACCGCCGCGCCCGGCCAGGTGCTGCGCCCCGACACCCCGGTCGTCCTGACCTACGACAACGGCCAGGGCCTGGTGTTCACCCGCACCATCTCGGTCGACGCCGACGCCATGTTCACCGTGGCCGACAGCGTCCGCAACCAGGGCGGCGCGGCCGTGGCCTTGGCCCCCTACGCCTCGGTCCAGCGCCAGGGCATCCCGACCGAGGGCCCGCACGGCCTGGGCAAGACCCAGATCGTCTACGAGGGCGGCATCGGCGTCCTGGGCGGCATCGACGGCGTCAAGGACGGCAAGTACCTGCTGCAGGACCAGGCCAAGTACCCGAAGTGGAAGAAGGACAAGCCGGTCCAGGACAACCTGGAATCCAAGGGCGGCTGGATCGGCATGACCGACAAGTACTGGCTGGCGGCCCTGGTCCCCGAGCAGTCCGAGACCATCAAGGGCCGCTTCATCGTCAAGCCGGTCGGCGGCGTGGACATCTATGAGTCGGCCTTCACCGGCGCGCCCCAGTCGCTTGCGGCCGGCGCGACCCTGACCAACACCACCCGCCTGTTCGCCGGCGCCAAGACCGTGCCGCTGCTGACCCGCTACGAATACGGCGGCAAACCGGTGGTCTGGTGGCAGTTCTGGAACCGCCCGGCCAGTGTCATCCCCAGCTTCGACAAGGCCGTGGACTGGGGGATGTTCTCGGTCATCACCCGGCCGATCTTCAACATCCTGGAGATCTTCTACAAGCTGGTGGGCAACTTCGGCGTGGCCATCATGCTGCTGACCGTGACCCTGAAGCTGATCCTCTTCCCGCTGGCCGACAAGAGCTACGAGTCGATGGCGAAGATGAAGAAGATCGCCCCCGAGGTCGAGAAGCTGAAGGCCAAGCACAAGGACGATCCGGCGAAACAGCAGCAGGAGATGATGCAGCTGTACGCCAAGGAGAAGATCAACCCGATGATGGGCTGCATCCCCATGCTGGTCCAGATCCCGATCTTCTACTCGCTGTACAAGGTGCTGACGGTGACCATCGAGATGCGGCACGCGCCGTTCTTCGGCTGGATCGTCGACCTGTCGGCGCCGGAACCGACCACCCTGTTCAACCTGTTCGGGGCGATCCACTGGGATCCGGCCACCCTGCCGCTGCTGGGCGCCTCGATCGCCCACCTGGGCGTCTGGCCGCTGCTGTACGGCTTCACCATGTGGCTGACCACGGCGATGAACCCGCCGGCCGGCGACCCGATCCAGCAGAAGATCTTCCAGTTCTTCCCGATCATCTTCACCTTCACCCTGTCGGGCTTCGCCGTGGGCCTGGTGATCTACTGGTGCTGGAGCAACGTGCTGACGATCATCCAGCAGTACATCATCATGCACCGCTACAAGGTCGAGAACCCGATCGACAAGCTGATCGCCCGCTTCAGCGGCAAGTCCGTCGGGGCCACCTGATGGACGAGCTGGGCTACAGCGAAGAGGAGATCGAGGCCGCCCGCGTGCTGTTCGCCCAGCCGGCGACCTTCATGATGGGCGCGGTCAGGATGGACGGCATGCCCGCCCCGACCCTGCCGGAAGTGGCCTTCGCCGGCCGCTCGAACGTCGGCAAGTCCAGCCTGATCAACGGGCTGGTCGGGCAGAACCACCTGGCGCGCGCCTCGAACTCGCCGGGGCGCACGCGGGAGGTCAACTTCTTCGTGCTGGCCGAGAAGCTGCGCCTGGTCGACCTGCCGGGCTACGGCTTCGCGCGGGTGTCCAAGAGCATCGCCGACAAGTTCCAGGACCTGGGCCGCGCCTATCTGCGCGGCCGGGTCAACCTCAAGCGCGTCTACTTGCTGATCGACGCCCGCCATGGGCTGAAGGCGGTGGACGTCGAGGCCCTGGACGCGCTGGACGTCGCGGCGGTCTCCTACCAGATCGTCTTGACCAAGGCCGACAAGATCAAGCAGGCCGAGCTGGACGCCACGGTCGACCGGACGCTGAAGGCCATCGCCAAGCGCCCGGCGGCCTTCCCCAAGGTGATGGCGACCTCGTCGGAAAAGGGCCACGGCCTGCCCGAGCTGCGCGCCGAGATCGCGCGGACCTGTTTGAGCTAGGGAGCCGCCCTCGTCCTTCGACAAGCTCAGGATGAGGGCTACTTTCGACCTCGAAGCGGCTGTAGAAATCCTCATCCTGAGCTTGTCGAAGGACGAGGATTTCAGCCCCCCGGTTCATCCTATCCACACCATCGTTCCCAGGCCTTAACCTTCCGGCGACGTCCGCCGGCTAAGGCCACGCCTCCCGTTTCCGAGAATCCCCCATGACCCGTCACGAACTGAAGACCTGGCCGCAATATTTCGCCGCCGTGCGCTCGGGCAAGAAGCGCTTCGAGATCCGCCGCAACGACCGCGAGTTCGCGGTGGGCGACGTGCTGGTGCTACGCGAGTTCGATCCGGAGCAGGACGCCTATACCGGCCAGGTCGAGGAGCGGCAGATCACGTTCCTGCTGTCGGAGGAGGACTACGGCGTCATCCACGGCTTCGTGGCCATCGGCTTCGGCGAGGTGGTCCATCACGGCGACATGCCGGCCGACGGCGCCCTGACCGCGGCGCAGCTGGCCCACTGGCACGAGACGGCCTCCAACAACGCCGCCCTGCGCGCCCAGGACGCTCGCAAGGTGGCCCAGAGCTACGCCGCCCCGACCACCGGCCGCGCCGCCATGCCGGTCGCCGCCGATCGCCACAACGCCGTGGCCGCCGCCGCCGAGGCCGAGGCCGGCTTCCACGCCGCGGCCGCCAAGATCGTGCGGGGGAAATAGGTCCCCTGCGCTGTCATCCCAGACAAGGCCCGCGGTTCGCCGATCCGGGATGACAATGGTGTTGAATGGAAAAAGGGCGGACCTCGCGGTCCGCCCTTTTGTCGTTCCGGCGGTAAAGCCCGGAGCTACGCCGCCTGGCTGACCTGGGCCGGGAAGACGTCGTCCATGCGCAGATAGGTGATCAGGCGGCTGTCCAGCGAGATGATCGCCTGGATGAAGCGCAGCTCGTCGGTGCCCAGGTCCGGGGTCGGCTGCAGGTGGTCGCGCGACACGGTGAAGGTCTCGCTGACCGCGTCGACCAGGATGCCGGCCAGGCGGTCCTGGCACTCGACCACGACGATGACGTGGCGGGTCTCCGGAACGGTCACGCCGAGGCCCAGGCGGTTGCGCAGGTCGATGACCGGCATGATCGCGCCCCGCAGATTGATCACGCCCTTCAGATAGGCCGGGGCGTGCGGGATCGGGGTGGCCGGGGTCCAGCCGCGGATCTCGCGGACCGTCTTGACGTCGATGCAGAACTCCTGCTCGCCGATGCAGAACGAGATCAGCTCCAGGGCGGGTTCGGCGTGGTCGGTCATGGCGGGGTCCCGAGGGTCGAAAGTCTTCGCGGCGAAGGCCGAAAACCGGTTTCGCGTCGTCCGCCACAAGAGCCCGGGCGCCGTTTAATAACGGTTAATGTAGAGCTTGTGGGGCGGCGTCGAATTGTCGCGCAGGCGTCCAGCGCCGGCTAGGGCTCCGACGCCCCGACATCGCCCTCGTCGGTCAGGTTGAACTCGTACCAGACGCCGTTCAGCACGCCGAAGGCGACGGCCAGGCCCAGGCCCAGGATCCAGGTGAAATACCACATGGCTGAAACTCCTCAGTACAGGGCCGGGTCGGTCTTGAGCGCCGCCGTGCTGGTCCGGCCCCACAGCACCTTGAACACCCAGGCGGTGTAGAGCAGCACGACCGGCATCAGCACGACCACGACGATCAGCATGATGAACAGGGTCAGGTGGCTGGATGAGGCGTTCCACACCGTCAGGCTCGAGCGCGGATCGATCGTGCTGGGCAAGATGAACGGGAACATCGACAGGCCGACCGTGGCCACGATCCCCGCCGCCGAGGCCGAGGAGCCGCCGAACGCCAGGGGCGCGGACCGCCGCCACAGGCCCAGCAAGGCCAGGACCGCGCCGCCGAAGCCCAGCGCCGGCGCGGCCAGCATCCAGGGATGGCGGCCAAAATTGTCGAACCAGGCGCCGGGCGCGGCCACCGTGGCCATCCGCAAGGGATTCGACGGCGCGGCCGGATCGAACGCGCCCTCTATCCGGAAGCCCAGGCGCGTGGCCAAGAGCCCCCCGACCAGGAACAGCAGCAGGCTGGCGATCGCCGCCGCCGTCCCGAACCGGCGGGCACGATCCTGGACCACCCCCGCCTCGGCCTTGATCCCCAGCCAGGCCGCGCCGTGCAGCGCCAGCATGGCCACCGACAGCAGGCCGCAGACCAGGGTGAACGGGGTGAACAGGCCGAAGAACGCGCCATGATAGGTGGCCCGCAGGTCGCCATCCAGCTTGAACGGCGCGCCCTGCAGCACGTTGCCGACGGCGACGCCGAACACCAGCACCGGCACGAAGCCGCCCGTGAACAGGGCCCAGTCCCAGAACGCCCGCCAGCGCGGGTCCGGCCGCTTGGACCGGTACTTGAAGCCGACCGGCCGCAGGATCATCGCCACCAGCACCAGGAAGATGGCCAGGTAGAAGCCCGAGAAGCTGACGCCGTAGACCAGCGGCCAGGCCGCGAAGATCGCCGCGCCGCCGGTGATGAACCACACCTGGTTGCCTTCCCAGGTGGCGCCAACGGTGTTGATCACCATGCGGCGCTCCTCGTCGGTGCGGGCGACGAAGGGCAGCAGCGCGCCCACGCCCATGTCGTAGCCGTCGGTCAGGGCGAAGCCGATCAGCAGCACGCCCAGCAGGCCCCACCAGATCAGGCGCAGGGTCGGATAGTCGAGGGGGAGTTCCATGATCCGATATCTCCTAGGCCACGGCTTCGCCGGCGGGCGCGGCCAAAACACCGGGGGGGCCGGACGGGAAGGCTTCCTGCTCGGCGAACGGCCCCTTCTTGATGGTCCTGAGGATCAGCCCGACCTCGACCACCGCCAGGGCGCCGTACAGCAAGGTGAAGACCACAATGCTGGTCAGGATCTGGGCCACGCTCAGCGACGACGGGGCCAGGAAGGTCGGCAGCACGCCCTCCACCGCCCAGGGCTGGCGCCCGACCTCGGCCAGCACCCAGCCCAGCTCGGTCGAGATCCACGGCAGCGGGATGGCCGCCACGGCGATCATCAGGAACCAGCGGGTGTTCTGCCGCCGCAGGGCGGCCAGCACGAAGGCGGTGGCGAACAGGGCGATCATCAGGAAGCCGATTCCGGCCATGATCCGGAACGACCAGAACATCACCGGCACGTTGGGCACGGTCTCCCAGGCGGCTTTCTGGATCAGCGCCTTGTCGGCCGTTCGCGGGTCGGCGACATGGCGCTTGAGCAGCAGGGCGTAGCCCAGGTCGCGGCGATGGGTCTCGAACACGCCGCGCGCCGCCAGGTCCTTGGGATTGGCCTTCAGGGTCTGCAGCGCGTCGTAGGCGACCACGCCGCTCTCGATCCGGGTCTCAGCCTGGGCCACCAGCTCGAAGATGCCGGCGACGGGCCGGTCCAGGCTGCGGGTGGCGATCAGGCCCAGGACATAGGGAATCTTGATCTCGGCGTGGGTCTCGCGCGCCTTCAGGTCGGGAATGCCGAAGGCGGTCAGGCCGGCCGGGGCGGGTTCCGTCTCCCACATGGCCTCAAGCGCCGCCAGCTTCATTTTCTGGTTGTCGGTCAGGGCGTAGCCGCTCTCGTCGCCCAGCACGACCACCGACAGGGACGAGGCCAGGCCGAAGGCGGCGGCCACGGTCAGCGAGCGCTTGGCGACGCTGACATACCTGCCCTTCAGCAGGTACCAGGCGCTGACGCCCAGCACGAAGACCGCGGCGATGGTGTAGCCGGCGCTGACCGTGTGCACGAACTTGGCCTGGGCCACCGGATTGAACAGCACGGCGCGGAAGTCGGTCACCTCCATCCGCAAGGTGTCGGGATTGAAGGCCGCGCCGACCGGGTTCTGCATCCAGCCGTTGGCGACCAGGATCCACAGGGCCGACAGGTTGGTGCCCAGGGCGACCAGGAAGGTGACCAGCAGGTGGGTGACCGGCCTCAGCTTGTCCCAGCCGAAGAACATCAGGCCCACGAACGTGGCTTCGAGGAAGAAGGCCATCAGCCCCTCGATGGCCAGCGGCGCGCCGAAGATGTCGCCGACATAGTGCGAGTAGTACGACCAGTTCATGCCGAACTGGAACTCCATGGTCAGGCCGGTGGCGACGCCGAGCACGAAATTGATGCCGAACAACGTGCCCCAGAACCGGGTCGTGGTGCGCCAGATCGGCCGCTTGGTCATCACATAGACGCTCTCCATGATCACCAGCATGAAGGAGAGGCCCAGGGTCAGGGGCACGAACAGGAAGTGGTACAGCGCCGTCAGGGCGAACTGCAGACGAGAGAGGTCGACGACGGCGGGATCCATGCAGCGCTCCGGTTGTCGTTGGCGATCGATCGCGCCAGGGACTTTCCACCCCTAGACGCCTCGTGGCTAGGGCGCTTTGATCCGGATCAAGGACGCGCCCGTCCCCGTTCCCTAACGACGGTCCATGTCCGCCAGTCTCACCGCCCAGCTCGAGGCCGTCGCGCGACCCTGGCTGAAGGCGTCGGCCCGGTCCGGCGGCCGGGCGTCCTCGGCCGCGTCGCTGTGGCTGCTGGCCGACGTCCCCGCCGCGATCGCCTTCGCCGCCGGCCTGGCCCTGGCGATCGACGCCCTGCCGCGCGGCCTGGCCGCCGCCGGGCCGTGGCTGGTCGTGCTGGCCCTGGCCGCCGCCGCGCGCGGCCTGCTGGCCCGGCGCGCCGCCGAGGCCGGGGCCCGGGCCGCCGCCAGCGTCAAGGCCCAGGCCCGCCACGACGCCGTCGCCTCGGTGCTGGGCGGCCGCGTCACCGGCGGCGAGGCCCTGTCGGCCGTGGTCGAGGGAGTCGAGGCCCTGGACGGCCACGTCGCGCGTTTCGAGCCGGCCCGGCGGGCCGCCGCCGTCGCCCCCCTGCTGCTGATCGCCGCCATCGCCGTCGCCACCCCCGTGGCGGCCGGGATCCTGCTGGCGACCCTGGTCCCGTTCGGCCTGGTCATGGCCCTGGCCGGCGGAGCGGCGGCCGAGGAATCGCGGCGGCAGTTCCTGGCCCTGGAGCGATTGTCCGGCCTGTTCCTCGACCGGGTCCGCGCCCTGCCCCTGGTGCTGGCCTTCCAGGCCGAGGGCGCGGTGACCCGCGACCTGTCCGTCGCCGCCGACGACCTGGCCCGGCGAACGATCCGTGTGCTGAGGGTGGCCTTCCTGTCGTCTGGAGCGCTGGAGTTCTTCGCCGCCCTGTCGGTGGCCCTGGTGGCGGTCTATTGCGGCTTCAACCTGCTGCGCCTGCTGCCCTTCCCGGTTCCCGAACAGCTGGACCTGAAGCGCGCCTTCTTCGCCCTGGCCCTGGCGCCGGAGGTCTACGCGCCCCTGCGCCGCCTGGCCGCCGCCTATCACGACCGCCAGGCCGCCGAAGCCGCCGCCCTGACCCTGGCCGCCCTGCCCGCCCCCGCGCCCGCCCCGCCGGCCGCCGCCTTCGGCGCCCCGCCGGCCCTCCGCTTCCAGGCCGTGACCGTGAGCTACGAGGCCGGCGAGGCGCCGGTGCTCGACGGCTTCGACCTCGACATCGCCCCTGGCGAGGTGGTCGCCCTGCTCGGCCCCAGCGGCAGCGGCAAGACCACCCTGCTGAACCTGCTGCTGGGCCTGGCGCCCCTGAGCGGCGGCGAGGTGTCGATCGGCGACCAGCGCCTGTCGCACCTGGGCTCGATCGCCGCCTCGGTCGCCTGGGCCGGGCAATCGCCGGTGATCCTGCCCGGGACCCTGGCCGACAACCTGGCCCTGGCCTATCCGGGCGCGGACCGCGAAGCTATCCAACGCGCCGCGCGCGCCGTCGGCCTGGACGCCGTGCTCGACGACCGCGGCGGCCTGGACACCAGGCTCGACGAGCGCGGCGCCGGCCTGTCCGGCGGTGAACGCCGGCGGCTGGGCCTGGCCCGCGCCCTGCTCAAGCCCGCGCCGATCCTGCTGCTGGACGAACCGACCGCCGACCTCGACGCGGCCTCGGAACAGGCCCTGTTGCCGATCCTCCGTGAAGCCGCGCACGGCCGCACGACTCTGATCGCCACCCATTCCGAGATCGTGGCCGCCCTGGCCGATCGCGTGGTGCGGCTGTGAGCGTGTCCGAAACCAATAACGTCTGTCATCCCGGACAAGCGAAGCGCAGATCCGGGACCGCCGGAAGCGCCGGCGCTCAGGCCCCGGTCCCGGATCTGCGCGCTATGCGCTTGTCCGGGATGACAGACATTTGCGGCGGGACGGATGCGATGATCCCGCTCTCGGGAGCGCGGCTATGAGCGCCGGCCCCCTCGCCGCCCTGATCCGCCAGCAACGCAAGCGCCACGCCGACGGCCTGCGCCTGGCCGCGCTCTCGGCCGCCGTCGTCGGGGCGGGCTCGGTGCTGCTGCTGGGACTGTCGGGCTGGTTCCTGACCGGGGCGGCGATCGCCGGACTGGCCGGACTGGCCTCGGCTCAGGCCTTCAACGTGCTGCTGCCCAGCGCCGGCATCCGCCTGCTGGCCATCCTGCGCACCGCCTTCCGCTATCTGGAGCGGCTGTCGGGCCACGCCGCCGCCCTCAAAGCCCTGGCCGCCATCCGCCCGACCCTCTACGCGGCCCTGGCCGCCGCCCCGCCCGTCCAGGGCCTGCCCCTGTCGCGCGGCGAGGCCTCGGCTCGGCTGGTGCAGGACGTCGACGCGGTCGAGACCCGGCTGATCCGCCTGTCCGCCCCCTGGGGCGCGGGCGCCGCGGTCGCCGCCGGCCTGGCCCTGGCCGCCCCCGCCGGCTGGGCGCCGGCCCTGGTCGTCGCCCTGGCCGCGGCCGCGACCGTGCTGAGCGTCCGCGCCCTGGCCCGCCGCCTGACCGCCCGCACCGGGCCGGCGATCCAGCAAGCGACCGGCGACCTGAAGGACGCCCTGGCCGCCTACGCCGCCGCCGCGCCCGAGCTGCGGGTCTATGGGGTCCAGGAGCGCGCCGCCGCCGAGATCGCCGCCAAGGGCGCGCGGCTGGACGCCCTCAAGCGCGACGCCGTCGCCGCCGCGGGCTGGCTGGCCGTGCTGCAGGCCGCGATCCTGGGCCTGGCCGTCGCCGGCGTCCTGGCCCTGGCCCACGACGCCGCCACGCCCCTGGCGGCCATGGCCGGCCTGGCGACCGCCATGGCGCTGGAGGGTCTGGCGGGCGTTGGCAAGGCGTTCGAGCAGGAGGCCGGCGCCGATGCGGCGGCTGACCGGCTGGACGCGGTGCTGGAGCATGGGCCGAGCTTGGCGGGCGCTCAGGACGCGCCGGATCGTCCGAGCCTGACCTTCGGCGAGCTTACCGTGGAGCCTGGATCGCGACTGGTCCTGACCGGTCCTTCGGGCGTGGGCAAGACCACGGTGCTCGAGCGACTGCTGGGTTTGCGCGGCTTGAACTCCGCTCATCCCGGCATTCGCCCGGATGAGCGGTTGTTGTGCGGGGGCCAGGAGCCCGACGCGCGCGCCCGCCCCGCCTTCGCCCACGCCCCGCAGGACGCGGCGATGATCGCCGGCACGGTCCGGGCCAACCTCGCCCTGGCCGGCCCGCATCCTGACGAGGCCGTGTGGGCCGCCCTGGCCGACGCCGCCCTGGAGGCCCGGGTCCGCGCCCTGCCCCAGGGCCTGGACACCTGGATCGGCGAAAACGGCGAGCGGCTGTCGGGCGGCGAGCGGCGGCGGCTGTCCCTGGCCCGCGCCCTGCTGCGCGACGCCCCCTGGCTGCTGCTGGACGAGCCGACCGAAGGCCTGGACGCCGCCACCGAGGCCCTGGTCGTCGCGCGGCTGGACGCCCGCCTGAAACGCACCGGCCAGGGTCTGGTGCTGGTCAGCCACCGCCCCGCCCCGCATGCCCTGTGCGATCAGCAACTGCCAATCGCTCCGCCAGCGGCTATAGGGTAGCCGACCTTGCGCAGCGGAGATCGCTATCACGTGATGACCACGGTTTCGGCCGGGACGCTGCACAGCGACCTGCGGCCCCGGGCCTATCTGGCGTGCATGGCCACGGTGCTGGCCTGCTGCCTGATCCAGCTGGCCCTGCCCCCCGGCTTCACCGCCCCCTCGGCCTTCCTGCTGTTCGTGCCGGCCGTGCTGATCAGCGCGGCGGTCGGCGGCCTGGCGCCGGGCCTGTTCGCCACCGTCCTGGCGGCGGGAGCCGTGTGGCTGTTGAAGGTGCGCGGGACGCCCGACCAGGCCACGGCCCTGTCGAGCCTGGTGTTCGTGATGATCGGCTTCGGCATGTCGGTCGGCGGCGGCTGGTTCCATGCCGCCCGCTCGCGCGCCGCCGCCATGACCCATCACCTGCAGTCGATCCTCGATTCGGCCCCCGACGCGGTGATCGTCATTGACCCGGCCGGGGTCATGACCTCGTTCAGCCCCGCCGCCGAGCGTCTGTTCGGCTGGACCTCGGCCGAGGCGATCGGCAGGAACGTCAGCCTGCTGATGCCCGAGCCCGACCGCGGCGGCCACGACGGCTTCCTGGCCCGCTACAGCCGCACCGGCGAGAAGCGGATCATCGGCACGGGCCGCATGGTGGTGGGCCGGCGCAAGGACGGCACGACCTTCCCGATGGAGCTGGCGGTCGGCGAGACCCGGGGCCTGCAGCCGTTCTACACCGGCTTCATCCGTGACCTGACGGAACGCCAGCAGACCGAGGCCCGGCTGCGCGACCTGCAGACCGAGCTGGTCCACGTCTCGCGCCTGACCGCCATGGGCGAGATGGCCTCGACCCTGGCCCACGAGCTGAACCAGCCGCTGTCGGCGATCGCCAACCTGCTGACCGGCTCGCGCCGGCTGATCGACCGCGGCCGGCCCGAGGACCAGGCCAAGGTCCGCGACGCCGTCGACAAGGCCTCGGCCCAGGCCCTGCGGGCCGGCGACGTGATCCACCGCATGCGCGAGTTCGTGCGGCGCGGGGCCAGCGAGCGCGCGCCCGAGAGCCTGTCCAAGGTGGTCGAGGACGCCGCCGCCCTGGCCCTGATCGGCGCCCGCGAACACCTGGTGACCACCCGCCTGCAGCTCGATCCGGCCGCCGACGCGGTCTATGCCGACCGGGTGCAGATCCAGCAGGTGCTGGTGAACCTGATCCGCAACGCCGTCGACGCCATGGCCGACTCGCCGCGGCGTGAACTGACGATCGCCAGCCAGCGGTTGGAAAGCGGATCCGTCCAGGTCAGCGTCACCGACACGGGCTCGGGTATCAGCGACGACTTCCGCGAGCGATTGTTCCAGCCGTTCATGACCACCAAGGCCGAGGGCATGGGGGTGGGCCTGTCGATCTCGCGCTCGATCATCGAGGCGCACGGCGGACGCATCTGGGCCGACCCGAACCCGAAGGGCGGCACGGTGTTCCACTTCGTCCTGCCGCCGCGTAGAGATGACGACGAGGACAACAGGGACCTGATCGATGAGTGAAGCCGTGGTCCACGTGGTCGACGACGACGAGAGCGCCCGTGAATCCCTGGCCTTCCTGCTGGAGGCCGCCGACTTCGAGGTGGTCAGCCACGCCTCGGCCCTGGCCCTGCTGGACGCCCTGCCGCTGGACGGGGCCGGCTGCGTGATCACCGACATGCGCATGCCCGACATGACCGGGCTGGAGCTGGTGCGCGAGCTCAACGCCCGCGGCTGCCGCGTGCCGATCATCATGATCACCGGCCATGGCGACATCCCCCTGGCGGTCGAGGCCATGCGGGCCGGGGTGGCCGACTTCATCGAAAAGCCGTTCGGCGAAAGCCGGATGATCGACGCCCTCAACCGCGCCCTGGAGGCCGGCCCGCCGCCCCTCTCCCAAAACAAGGCCGCCGCCGCCGGAGCCTCCGACGAGGCGACCCTGGTCCGCCAGCGGCTGGAGACCCTGTCGGAGCGCGAGCGCCAGGTGCTGGACGGCGTCGTCGACGGCCAGCCCAACAAGGTGATCGCCCGCGAGCTGGGCATCAGTCCGCGCACGGTCGAGATCTATCGCGCCAAGCTGATGGCCAAGATGCACGCCGACAACCTGGCCGCCCTGGTGCGCATGACCCTGTCGACCCGGCGGGGGTAGGACGCGCGGCGATCGCTGCGTTCAAGCCAAGCTAGGTAGTCCTCCTTAGGCGTAGGACCCGACTGTACCGCCCGGCTCCGGCGACCGAGATTGGGCGGGCCAAGAGATCGGGAGATCGCCATGCTGTCCGTGATCCAGACCCCCGTCCCCACGGCCGTCCGCCAGCCGGCGGCGGTCGTACTGGACGGCCTGCATCAGAGCTTCGGCCGCGACGAGACGATCTTCGACGAGGGCCAGCCGGCCGACCGGATCTACCAGTTGATCTCCGGATCCCTGCGCACCTGCCGGATCCTGCGCGACGGCCGGCGGCAGATCGAGGCCTTCCATTTCGCCGGCGACGTGTTCGGCCTGGAGAGCGGCGAGACCCACCGCGTGGCGGCGCAGACCCTGGGCCCGGCCCTGGTGCGGGTGATGCCGCGTCCCGCCCTGGCGGCCCTGGCCCACGAGCGCGGCGACGTGGCCCGCCGCCTGCTGGAGCTGACCACCGACAGCCTGCGCCGCTGCCAGGACCACGTGCTGATGCTGGGCCGCCGCACCGCCAGCGAACGGGTCGCGGCCCTGCTGCTGGACCTGGCCGAGCGGACGGGCGCCCAGGCCCTGCTCGACGTGCCGATGACCCGCCAGGACATGGCCGACTATCTGAGCCTGACCATCGAGACCGTGTCGCGCACCGTCAGCCAGTTCCAGCACGACGGCCTGATCGCCCTGCCGACGACGCGCAAGGTGCTGTTGCGGAATAGGGCGGCGCTGGAAGCGATGATCGACTAGGACGACGCCACGTTCATCCACGCCGACGCCGTCTCGCCCGGCGCCAGGACCTTGATCCCGCTGTCCTGGCCATTGAACGGATCCGGCCGGTTGGCGACCGGTTCGGCGCAGACGAAGTCCGCGCCCGGCGGCGAATAGACGTGCAGCCAGCGGCACTCGGGCGAGGCGGTCAGGGTCGTGCTCGCCCCGCCGGGCGCCGACAGGGTCGCGACGCCGTTCCAGCCGGTGTAGCAGTTGTCGATCAGCTCGGAGACCGCCGTCGGCGCGCCGGCCGCCCAGTCCGAGCGCCAGACGCCCTCGACATGGGTGGTGGGCAGGCAGTCGTCGTCGGTCAGCCAGACGCCGGTCACGCCGGCCTGCAGCCGCTCGCCCGGGCGAGCCGGGAAATAGGGGTGGAAGCCCAGGCCGACGGGCGTCGGCTCGGCCCCGGTGTTGGTCACGGTCAGGTCCTGGCGCAGGCCCTCCTCGCCCAGGGTGAAGCGTTGCTCGGCGCGATAGGCCCACGGCCATTCGCCGGGCGGATGGTCGAAGGCCAGCACCGCCTGCGTCTCGCTTGCCGACACGACGGTCCACGCCCCGCGCCACGCCTGGCCGTGCAGGGCGTGCGGGTGGTCGCCGAGGTTGGGCGACAAGGCCACCTCATGGCCGCCGAAGCCGAAGCGCCCGTTCCGGATGCGGTTGCAGAACGGGACCAGGGCGAAGTTGCCGGTCTCCAGCACCTCGCTCGTCCCGGCCGGCGCCGGCCGCAGCACGTCGCGGCCGTCCCAGGTGAACCGGCCGACCGAGCCGCCCAGGGCGGGCAGCAGCTCGACGCGGGCGCGGGCGGTCTGCAGGACGACGACGGTCATGGGAGCCTCGGAAGAAGGACGACAACGTGGCCTGCCTAAGCGGATCGCGGCCCGGAAACAAGCACCCCTTCCCCCCGGCGTTCGACGGGCGCCGGGGGGAAGGGGGAAGCGGTAGGCCCCAGCCGATCGGAGCTGTCATCCCGGACAAGCGCCAAGGCGCAGATCCGGGATGACGGACCTACGGGATGGTCCCTATCCGACCTCCTCCACGTCCTCCGCGACCCGTTGGTCGCCGGCGTCGACCGCCAGGCCCAGCTTCTCCGACATCAGCAGGGTCAGCAGGGCCTGCATGACCCCGCCATTGGCCCCGCCGTCGCCGCCGGCCCCGGTGATCGAGACCTTGGGCACCACGTCGACGCCGCTGGTCTCCAGGGCCTCGGCGAAGCGCTCGGCCACCTGGCGGGCCAGCTGGTAGCGGGCGCCGCCCGAGGCCTCGACCTGGCTGGCGATGGCCTCGGCGGTGGCCAGGCCGACCTTGCTGACCCGCTCGGCCTCGGCGGCGGCCAGGGCCACGACCTTGCCGGCCTCGCCCTCGCCGAGCAGGCGGGTGGCGTCGGCCTCGGCCTTGGCCAGGGTCCGGCGCTGCTGGGCCTCCTGTTCGGAGCGCGCCAGGCTGGCCTTGCCGGCGTTCTGCTGCACCTGGATCGACAGCTGGCTCTCGGTGATCGCCGTCTGCTGCTTGGCCAGGGCCTCGGCCTCGCGCAGCTCGCGCTCCTTCTGGGCGGCGAACTTCTGCCGCTCGTAGGTGCCGATCTGCTCGTCGGCGATCTGCCGCTGGCGAAGCTGGGTCAGGATCTTCTCGATCTGGTCGTCGCCGGTGGCGGCGGGGCGCGGCGTGCCGATCAGCACCTCCTGCAGCTCGAGGTTATAGAGACCGAACTTGGCTTTCATCTCCTCGCTCGACTGGCCCTGGATGGCGCTGCGGTCCTGCAGCAGCTCGATCAGGGTGCGGGTCTGGCCGATGTTCTTGAAATAGGCGCTGACCATCGGGTCCAGGGTCTGCTCGACCAGCTTCTTGATGTCGCCGAACCGCTGGATGACCAGCGGGGCCTTGCGGTAGTCGATGTGGACCACGACCGAGACCGGCAGGGTCGGCTCGAACGCGTCGCGGGTGATCAGCGACACCTCGGCCAGGTTCTCGTCGAACTTGTGCGAGCCCACGGCCATCGTCTCCCACTTCAGGATGAAGTTGGTGGTCGGCACCATGGTCACGCGGCCGGCATAGGTGTTGAAGGCGTACTTGCCCGGCAGCAGCGGGTCGCGCCACACGCCGCGCTCGCCGTTGGCCACCAGCTCGCCGTGGCGATAGCCCTCGCCCGACGTGTCCGCGCCCAGCGCGCCCGTATAGGACACCACCACGCCCACCTGGCCGACCTCGACCACGGTCTTGTTGATCCGCTCGACGGTCGCGAACAGCCGGTTGATGTAATAGGTGCCCTCGACCAGCACCTGCAGCTGGCGACCCTTGCGACCGCCGGCGGCCAGGAACTTGCCGGCCTCCTGAAAGCTGTTGTGGAAGGTCGCCGGATCGTCCGGGTCGCCGCCCACCAGAGGTGCGATCAGTTCACCCGACGGCAGCCCAGGGCCGTCATGCACGGTGATCACCCCGATCTGGTCGTCGGCGTCCTTGATCACGACCGGCTCGAAGCCGCCGCGTTCCTCGATGATCTCCGACATCTGGGCCAGCAGGGCCGCCTCGTCGCGGTCCAGGCTGAGGGCGAAGGTGCGGTCCTTGGTCACCACCACGAACTGAGCCAGGTTTATCGCATAGGCGCCCTCGCGCAGGATCTTGCGCTGCGGGCCCTTCTGGCCGCCGGCCTCGAGGAAGGCGCGGGCGTTCTGGAAGTCGACGCCCTCGGGGTGCGTCGCCAGGGCCTGGTCGGCCTGC
>Ga0209564_1002138_pt1 | contig 16688 bp, 15 predicted proteins | sample AraplaCol_mMF_r2_FD_184272 | JGI IMG/M metagenome (GOLD analysis project Ga0209564, IMG submission 184272) | Arabidopsis root microbial communities from North Carolina, USA - plate scrape MF_Col_mMF_r2 (SPAdes) (version 3) | ecosystem: Host-associated > Plants > Roots > Endosphere | place: USA... | reverse complement strand
CGTCAATATCGACGTCACCGTGATCGTCGACGGCTGGCACGGCGACACCTCGCGGATGTACGGCGTCGGCGAGGTGGGCCCGCGCGCCCGCCGCCTGGTCGAGATCACCTACGAGGGCATGAAGCGTGGCCTGGACGCGGTGAAGCCGGGCGCGACCCTGGGCGACATCGGCCACGCCATCCAGTCCTATGTCGAGGCCCAGCGCTGCAGCGTGGTGCGCGACTTCTGCGGCCACGGCCTGGGCAAGGTGTTCCACGACGCGCCCAACATCCTGCACTTCGGCCGCCCCGGCCAGGGCGCGGTGCTGAAGCCGGGCATGTTCTTCACCGTCGAGCCGATGGTGAACCTGGGCAAGCCGGCGGTGAAGGTGCTGGGCGACGGCTGGACGGCCGTGACCCGCGACAAGTCGCTGTCGGCCCAGTGCGAGCACTCGATCGGCGTGACCGAGGACGGCTACGAGGTGTTCACCGCCTCGCCGGAGGGCCTGTTCCAGCCGGCGATCCAGGGCGGCTGAGACTCGACAACCCCCAATTGATCTGACCTAATTCGCTCTCGCAAGGCGGGGGCGCGATGGTCAGCGGCAGATCACTGAAGGCGACCCCGCCGGGCGTGGCCGACGCCGCCCCGGCCAATGGACCGGCCAGTGGGCCGGCCAAGGGTCCGGCCGCCCACCAGCTGGGCCATCGCGAGCGCCTGCGCGAGCGGGCCAAGGCCGGCGGCCTCGTCGCCCTGCCCGACTACGAACTGCTGGAGCTGTACCTGTTCCGCACCTTCGCGCGCGGCGACGTCAAGCCGATGGCCAAGGCGCTGCTGGCCCGGTTCGGCTCGTTCGGGGCGACGATCTCGGCCTCGATCGAGGAGCTGAAGACCGTGCCCGGGGTCGGCGAGAGCGCCGCGATCGACCTGAAGCTGCTGCACGAGGCCGCCCTGCGGGCCGGCCGCGACAAGATCGCCAAGCGGACCGTGATCTCGTCCTGGACGGCGCTGCTGGGCTATGTCCGCGTCGCCCTGGCCAACGAGCCGCGCGAGCAGTTCCGCGTCCTGTTCCTCGACAACAAGAACCAGCTGATCGCCGACGAGGTGATGAACCACGGCACGGTCGACCACGCCCCGGTCTATCCGCGCGAGGTGATGCGCCGGGCGCTGGAGCTGTCGAGCAGCAACATCATCCTGCTGCACAACCACCCCAGTGGAGACCCCACCCCGTCGCGGCCCGACATCGAGATGACCAAGCAGATCGTCGAGGCCGGCAAGGCGCTGAAGATCAACGTCCACGACCATCTGGTGGTCGGCCGCGACGGCGTGGCCAGCTTCAAGGCGTTGGGGCTGTTCTGAGCGCGCGGGACGGCCCCTTCCCGATTTCCGCATACAGCCTATAGTCGCGTTACAGCCGGGGGGCTTCCTGGAGGATCGCGATGAATCGACGTCTTCTCCTCGGCTCGGTCCTGGGACTTCTGATCCCGGGCGTCGGCCTAGCCCAGTCGAACGAACAGCACGGCAGGCCCGGCGGCCATCCGGGCGGCGGGCGTCCCGGCGCGGGCCCGCCGTCGAGGCCTTCGCCCGGCCCGCCGCCTCGGCCGACGCCAAAACCGCCGCCCAGGCCCCGTCCGCCACCGGGCGGCCATCGCCCGCCGCCGAGACCGCGCCCGCCGCCCCCGCTGGGTCCGCACCGCCCCGGCGCCGGACGCCCGCCCGGCTTCCGGCCGATCCGGGGCCCGCGCTGGCGCTATCCGCGCGGCTATCGCTATCGGCGCTGGACCGTCGGCCTGATCCTGCCGGCGCTGTTCCTGGCGCCGGGCTATTATTACGAGGACTACTGGCGCATGGGCCTGGAGGGTCCGCCGTGGGGCTATCGCTGGGTGCGCTACGGCCCCGACCTGCTGTTGGTCGACACCCGCACCGGGCGGATCGACGACGTCATCTACGGGGCGTTCTACTAGGAACAGGGGGCAGGTGCTCGTGCGGCGAACACTTGCCCCCTACTGGCCTTCGGCCGTCTTCCCCCATAGGGGGAAGAGCGCGAGGCTCCGCCCCCTCGCCGCGACAGACCGCGAAGCGGTCAGGTAGGGGCAAGTGCGACGCCTCCACCTTGACCCCGCCGCCCCGATCCCCGAGCGTGGCCGCGCCAAACGCCATGTCGGAGTCCAGATGTCCCGCCTGCTGACCGCCCTGCTCGGCTCCGCCGCCCTGCTCGCCGCCGCCGTCCCTCTCGCGAGCCGGGCGGCCGAAGCCGCGGTCTCCAAGGCCGACCGCGCCCTGCACGAGAAGGCCCTGACGCTCGACACCCACCTCGACACGCCCGAACACTTCGCCCGCCAGGGTTGGAGCATGGTCGAGCGGCACGAGGTCAGGGCCGACGGCACCCAGGTCGACCTGCCGCGCATGGACGCCGGCGGCCTGGATGGCGGGTTCTTCGTGATCTACACGGCCCAGGGCGCCCTGACCGCCGAAGGCTATCGCCAGGCCCGCGACTTCGCCCTGGAGCGCGCCACGCAGATCCGCGAGATGGTCGCGGCCCACGGTGATAAGTTCGAGCTGGCCTACACCGCCGACGACGCCGAGCGGATCAACAAGGCCGGCAAGAAGTTCGTCTTCCAGAGCATGGAGAACAGCTGGCCGATGGGTGAGGACCTCACCCTGATGGACACCTTCTATAAGACCGGCGTGCGGATGGCCGGGCCGGTGCACTTCAAGAACAACCAGTTCGCCGACAGCTCGACCGACAAGCCGATCTGGCACGGCTTCTCGCCGCTGGGCCTGCGTTGGCTGGCCGAGGCCAACCGGCTGGGCATATTGATCGACGTCAGCCACGCCTCCGACGACGTGGTCGACCAGGCCGTGCAGCTGTCGAAGGTCCCGATCATCGCCTCGCACTCGGGCGCCAAGGCGATCTACGACCATCCGCGTAATCTGGACGACGGCCGGCTGAAGAAGATCGCCGACGCCGGCGGGGTGATCTGCATCAACTCGGTCTATCTGAAGAACACCGCCGCCAGCCCCGAGCGCCTGGCCGCCCTGAAGGCCCTGGGAACCGCGCCCGACAGCGAGACGGCGACCGAGGCCGAAATGGTCGCCTATCTGAAGAAGCGCGCCGAGGTCGACGCGAAGTTCCCGCCGGTGCGCGCCAGCTTCGAGGACTTCATGGCCAGCCTCACCCACACCCTGAAGGTGGTCGGGCCCGAGCATGTGGGGATCGGCGCCGACTGGGACGGCGGCGGCGGGGTGATCGGCTTCGAGGACGTCGCCGACCTGCCCAAGGTCACCGCCCGGCTGAAGGCGGCCGGCTACACCGACGCCGACGTGGCGGCGATCTGGGGCGGCAACGTGCTGCGCATCGTCCGCCAGGCCCAGGACTACGCGGCCAAGGAAGCCGCCAAGGCCAAGCCTATCGGATAACGTCGTTCTCGGTTACCCTTGCCCGGGCCTCGATCCGGGAGGGTTCCGAATGGTTCGCATCGCCTGTTGGGCCGGCGTCGCCGCCCTGATCTTCCTCGCCGCGCCCGAGGCGACCTGGTCCGCCAGCTTCGACTGCGCCAAGGCCGGCGCGCCCACCGAGAAGGCGATCTGCAAGGACGCCGTGGTCTCCAAGCTGGACGAGCAGGTGGCCGCGGCGTTCAAGGCCGCCCAGGGCCTGTGGCCGGCGGGGAACTGGTCGACTTTCATCCGCAACGAGCAGCGGGGGTGGCTGAAGGATCGCAACGCCATCTGCAAGGCCGACATCGCCTGCCTGAGGCAGGACTATCAGCGCCGCCTGACCTTCCTGACCCATCCCAGCCTGAAGTGGATGGGCCGCTATGTGGCCGGACGCTGCCCGGACGACGGGGTCTATCTGGACGTCACGCCCGGCTACCCGGACGCCGGTATCGATGTCGAGCTCTACATCTGCCCCGATCCCAAGGGGAACATGCTGCTGCAGGCCAAGGGCGACGTCGACGCGTCGGGCAGGTTGAGCTTCGACGACGCCGGCTGCCCGCGCGTCCTGGCCTTCACGCCGGACGTGGCGACCCTGTCGGCGCCGAAGACCGAGCGTTGCGCGCTGGGGACGGATTCGCGGGTGTTCCGGCGCGATCCGGCCAAGTCGCCCTATCTTTTGGAGTAGGTGATGACCCGTCTCGCCGCGCTTTCGGCCCTGCTGCTGGCCGCCCTGGCCCCGTCGCTGGCCGCCGCCGCCAGCTTCGACTGCGCCAAGGCCCGGACCAAGGTCGAGAAGCTGATCTGCAAGGACCCGCAGCTGTCGCACCAGGACGAGGATCTGGCCAAGGCCTATGGCGAGGCGCTGAAGGCCTGGGACGGCCAGATCGCCGCCTATGTGAAGATGTCTCAGCGCGGTTGGATGGGCTCGCGCGCCTTGGAGACGCCGGGAATGAGCGGAGGCGGGATCCTTTGCGAGGACGACGGGACCGCCCTGTCCTGCCTGCGGACCATCCATGCCGATCGCATCGCGGTGCTGAGGAGCCCGGGCTTCCGGCTGAGCGGGATCTATGCGCGCGGCCAGGATTTCCTGCGCATCAAGGCCACGCCGACCGGCCTGGACTTCGCCTACCAGCTGACCGACGCGAACGCCTCCCAGGGCTTCACCGACGAGACCGCCAAGGTGAAGGTCGTCCCCGGCCAGACCGTCGTGGCCTTCCCGCTGACCGGGACGGGTCCCGACGCCTGCCGGCTGGACGCGGCGTTCAGCGCCGACCAGGTGGTGCTGACCCAGAAGGGCCCCTGCGGCGGCGCGAAGCTGGGCGGATGGTGGATGCGCGATCAGACGCGGGATCCGGAAGCGGAGATGTTTTGACGCTCTCTCACCGCTGTCATCCCGGAAGCGCGCAGCGCTGTCCGGGATCCAGGTGAACGCAACGCCTTCGCCCAGTCTCCTGGATCCCGGACAGCCTCTGCGAGGCTTCCGGGATGACAACCGTGGAGCGTTCAGGCCTTGGCGCGACGCCGCTCCCACGCGTCCCACACCCGCCAGCCCAGCAGCACCGCCAGGATCGCCGCATAGACCAGCGGCGGCCGGTGGTCGGCCTTGACCAGCAGGTAGTAGTGGACCACGCCCAGCGGCACGATCAGATAGATCAGCCAATGTAGCTTCTGCCAGGTGGCCCGCCCCAGGCGGACCACCCAGCCGTTGGTCGAGGTCACAGCCAGCGGGACCAGCAGTATGAAGCCGGCCATGCCCAGGGTGATGAACGGCCGCTTGACGATGTCCTTCCACAGTTGGCCCCAGTCGAAGAACAGGTCGACGCCGATATAGGTCAGCAGGTGCAGGCCGATATAGCTGAAGGCGAACAGGCCGATGGTGCGGCGGAAACGGACTAGGCGCGGCTTCTTCAGGATCCGCGCGGCCGGGGTGATCGCCAGGCCGACCAGCAGCAGGCGCAGGCCCCAGACGCCGATCTGGCGGATCACGGCCTCGATCGGATTGGTGCCCAGCTCGCCGCTGAACCCCCGCCAGGCCAGCCAGGCCAACGGCGCGAAACAGGCCAGCCAGACGGCGGCGTAGACCAGGTTGTCCCGGGTTTTCGAGGGGCGCTTGCGCCTGCCCCCTCCGTCGGCTTTGCCGACACCTCCCCCAGAGGGGGAGGATCTACGCCGAGCCAGATTCTCCCCCCTTGGGGGAGCTGGCGCGAAGCGACTGAGGGGGTCGCGCAGCGCCATCAGAAGTCCCGCTTCAGGTCCATGCCGCGATAGAGGTCGGCGACATACTGGCCGTAGCCGTTGAACGGCAGGGTCTCGCGACGGCGGAATTCGCCGATCCGGCGCTCGGTGGCCTGCGACCAGCGCGGATGGTCCACGGCCGGGTTGACGTTGGAATAGAAGCCGTACTCGCGGGGGGCCAGCAGGTTCCAGGCGGTCGCCGGCATGCGCTCGACCAGGCTGATCCGCACGATCGACTTGGCGCCCTTGAAGCCGTACTTCCACGGCACGACCAGCCGCAGCGGCGCGCCGTTCTGGTTGGGCAGGACGTCGCCGTAGAGGCCCACGGCCAGGATCGTCAGCGGGTGGACCGCCTCGTCGATGCGCAGGCCTTCGCGATAGGGCCACCGCAGGGTGTCCCAGCGCTGGCCGGGCATTTCGGACGGCCGCATCAGGGTCTCGAAGGCGACGAACTTGGCCTTGGAGGTCGGCTTGACCTGGGCCAGCAGGTCCTTGAGCGGGAAACCCACCCAGGGGATCACCATCGACCAGCCCTCGACGCAGCGCATGCGGTAGATGCGCTCCTCCAGCTTCTGGCCCTTGATCAGGTCGTCGATGGCGAAACTGGCCGGCTTTTCGCACTCGCCGTCGACGCGGACCGTCCAGGGACGGGTCTTCAGCGCGCCGGCGTTCTCGGACGGGTCGTCCTTGTTGACCCCGAATTCGTAGAAGTTGTTGTAACTGGTGATGTCCTTCTTCGGGGTCGGCGTCTCGGTGGTCGAGAAGCCCGGCTTGTAGGCCAGGCCTCGCGCGCCGGCCGTCCCGGCCGCCGCCAGCAGCCCCAGCCCCGCCGCCCCGCCGATGAACTCGCGCCGCCGCAGGTACAGGGCCTGGTCGGTGACGTCGTTGTCGGTCAGGTCGGGGGCGTGGCGGATCAGCATGGCGGGCTCCGGGGAGGCTACCCTGGAAGATACGTCCTGAACGGTCCAATGGTTACAGGCCAAAGGCGGTTCTCGCTCGGCGCCGTGCGCGATCGCCAAAAAGGCGAGATAAGCCGCCATACACTTTTAACTAGCATTTTGATCGATTTCGCGCATAGATCGCACTCGAGCGCCGCCGACCGTCGGCGACGTCGTCCTCCGTCGGTCCATGCCGGCCGGCGGACGATCCACTCGAGACACAGGGAGAGCGTCATGGGTTTCTATGGTCCTGAGCCTTTCGACACGGCCGAGGCGACCTACGTCTGGACCGGCCTGCGCGAACCGGGCTTCTTCAGCGTCAACGTCAAGGGCCACGCGCCCAACTTCACCAGCGGCATCCAGCTGGTCCGCGACCCCCATTTCGTCGGCGGCCTGGCGATCGACGTGATGGGTTGGACCGGTCCCCTGGGCCAGGGGACGACGCCCTACGCCGTCCACGGCGTGTTCGGCGGCTTCTACCTGCCCAAGATCCTGATCGTCGGGCAGAACAAGCGCCTGCTGATCGACGTGAAGGAGATCCCCTTCACCACCGACGAGGCCTATGTGAAGCACCTGACGGCCGCTCGAAAGCTGGAAACGGTCTAGCCGGACGCTTGGGGCGCGCTTCGTCGCACGAACGCGCGCCCCCTCCGGGTGTCAGGCCTTCACCACCGCCTCGAACGCCGCTCGCGCCTCGACCTTCGCCTTGGCCAGCTTGGTCTTCAGCGACCGGAACTCGCGCACGCCTCCGGCCCGGGCCAGCAGCGCCCGGAACGCCTTGGGCTCGGTGTCGGGGTGGTGGCCGTCCTCCAGCGCCACCTTCAGCAGCTGCGACAGGTCCTGCTCCAGCCGCCAGGCCGCCTCCAGGGCCGCCAGGGCCGCCGCGTCGCCAAGCCCCGCGCGCGCCAGGGCGGCCAGGGCCTCGCCGGTGTTCTGCGCCAGCGGCCCGCCGCCGGCCGCGTGAGCCAGCTGCAGGAACTGGGCGGCGAATTCGATGTCGACCAGGCCGCCGGGGGCGAGCTTCAGGTCCCAGTCGCCCTTGCCGGGCCGCTCGTCCTCCATCAGCTGGCGCATCTCCAGCACGTCGACGGCGGTCTTGCCCGGGTCGCGGGCCCGGCGCAGGGCGACGGCGATCGCCGCCTCGGCGCGGGTCTGGAAGGCGGGGGACGAGGCCCAGATCACTCGCGCGCGGGTAAGAGCCTGCAGCTCCCAGGTCTCGGCCTCGCGCTCGTAATAGTCCTCGAAGGCCGCGAAGCTGACCGCCACCGGCCCCTTGGTGCCCGAGGGCCGCAGCTTCAGGTCCACCTCGTACAGCGTGCCTTCGCCGGTCGGGGCCGACAGGGCCGAGGTCAGGCGCTGGGTGAAGCGGGCGTAGAAGCTGTCGGCGGCCCAGCCCTTGATCGCCGACATGGCGGCTGGATCGTCGGCCGCATAGAGCGTCATCAGGTCCAGGTCCGACTTGGCGGTCATCTCGCGCGAGCCGGCCTTGCCCAGGGCGACCACCGCCACCTGGCCCGGGAAGGCGCCGCCCAGCCGCTCGACCTCGGCCAGGGCGGCCGGGGCCAGGCCGCCGACGATCAGGTCGGCCAGGTCGGCGAAGGCGGCGCCGGCGTCGCGGGCCCCGGCCGTGCCGCTGATCACCCGCACGCCGATCCGGAAGCTCTGGTCGCGGAACAGCCGCCGCGCGGCGTCCATCGCCCCCTCGAAGTCGGCCGGGTCCCAGGGGGCGTCCCTGGGCATCTCGATGGGGCCGAAGAAGGCCGGGTCGAGCAGGGCGTCGAGGGCCGTGGGCCGCCGGGCCAGGGTGCTGGCCAGGCGCGGGGCGAAGGCCATGACCTCGACGATCAGCTCGAACAAACGCGGCTGGGCCAGGAACAGCGACTGGATCTGCACGCCGCTGCTGAGCCCCGCGAAGAAGTCGCCGAACCGGTTGAAGGCGTCGTCCGGCGCGCCGGTGGCGTTGGCGGCGTCCAGCAGGCGCGGGGCCAGGCGGGTGAACAGCTCGCGGCCCCTCTCGGTGCGGGTGGCGGCGATATGACCGTGGTGCCAGCCGCGGATGGTGGCGGCCACCCGTTCGGGATGGGAAAAGCCCATGCGCTTCAGGGTCGCCAGGGTCTCCGGATCGTCCTCGACGCCGGTGAACACCAGGCTGCCGAACCGCGAGGACAGCGCCTCCTCGCCCTTGAACAGCGCGCCATAGCGGCGGTTCACGCCCTTGAGCACCTGGCCGACCACCGCGTCGAAGCTGCGCAGGGCGCCATGCCCCCACAGGGCCGCCACCTTCCTGCGGTCGGCGTCGGACTCCGGAAGCTTGTGGGTCTGGTCGTCGGCGATCATCTGGGCCCGGTGCTCCAGGGCGCGCAGGTCGCGATAGGCCCTGGTCAGGTAGTCGCGGTCCTCGGGGGTGACATGCCCCGCGTCCGACAGGGCGGCCAGGGCGTCGAGGGTCCGAGGGCTGCGCAGGCCGGGATGGCGGCCGCCCAGGATCAGCTGCTGGGTCTGGACGAAGAACTCGATCTCGCGGATGCCGCCGCGCCCCAGCTTCAGGTCCGCCCCCTTGGCGGTCAGCCGGTCGTCCACCTTGTAGGCGTGGATCTGGCGCTTGATCGAGTGGATGTCGGCGATGGCCGCGAAGTCGAGGTTCTTGCGCCAGATGAACGGCTGCAGCTCGGCCAGGAACACCTCGCCGCGGGCCCGGTCGCCGGCCGCGATCCGCGCCTTGATGTGCGCCGCCCGCTCCCAGTTCTGGCCGACGCTCTCGTAGTAGTCGAGGGCCGCGTCGACCGGCATGGCCGGCGGGGTCGAGGACGGGTCCGGACGCAGGCGCAGATCGATGCGGAACACGTAGCCGTCGACCGTACGCTCGGCCAGCAGCCGGCCCAGGTGGTTGGCGATGCGCACCGCCACGCCCTGCGGCTCGACGCCCTCGGCGACCGGCAGGGCCTCGGGCGCGTAGAAGATCGAGAAGTCGATGTCGCTGGAATAGTTGAGCTCGAAGGCCCCGTGCTTGCCCATGGCGACGCAGAACAGGCCCGGGGCCGGGCCGTCCGGGCCCTCGCCCACGCGGGTCAGGGCCCCGCGCGCCACCTCCAGCCGCACGGCCTGGGCCAGGGACGCGTGCAGGGTCGCGTCGGCGAAGCGGGTCAGGGCGGCGGTCACCGCGTCCAGGTCCCAGACCCCGCCGAGGTCGCACAGGGCGGTCAGCAGGTGCAGGTCGGCCTTCAGCTCGCGCATCAGACGGCGGGCGGCCTCGAAGTCGGGCTCGGCGGCGACGGCCTCGGCGGCGGCCAGGATCTGGCCCAGCCGCGCCTCGGGGTCACCGTCCAGGATCGCGGGCAGGCGCTTGCCGTCGCGGCGCGCCAGGCCGGTCAGGTAGGGCGAGGCGGCGAAGATCGGCGCCAGGGCCGGCCAGGCGGCCTCGACCAGGGGCGCGGCCTCGCCGACCCGCCGGGTGATCGCCTCGTGCGCCCGCTCGGCGGCCTTGGGATCGACCACGGGGCCGCAGGGGGTGAGGCGTTCGAGCAGGCGAGTCATGGCGCGCACTGTGGCGTGACCCTCTTCCACCGTCATCCCCTGCCGTCGCCGTCACCCGTTTTGCGCGGGAAACCCGAGCCGGGGTTCGAAAGGGCGGTGGCCGGCCGGACCAGTCCCCCGGAACAAGTCGAGGGACGAAGGCTGTCGGGAATGGACCGCCTACCCCGCGAACAGCTTCACGTACTCTTCGACCGGCCGACGGGTGAGCGTGTCGTTGATGTAGATCGGCGCCACGCCGTTCTCGGCCCTGGCCATTCGCACGCCCGCCTGGCGCATGCGGTCGAACAACCCGTCGGCGCTCTTCGGCGCGAGGACCAGTTCGCGGATGTTCGAGGCGTTGGGCGCGGGTTTCAGGGTCGCGAGCCCCTGGGCCTTCAGCGCCGCGAACAGTTGGTCGGCGGCGGCGAAGGCGGCGCGGTGACGGGCCTCGAAATCGTCCAGCGCGGCCAGGGCCAGGATCGCGCAGGGCCAGCCCTGGTAGATCGTGCCGCCGAACCGGTGGCGCAGGTCGCGGACCTTGGCGATGTCGGCCTTGCCGCCGGCCAGCACCGCCCCGAACGGCGCATCCAGATACTTGTAGAGCGAGACATAGACCGTATCGAACAGCGCCGCCGCGCCGGCGATGTCGTAGCCGGGCGGGGCCAGCAGCAGACGCGCTCCGTCCAGGTGCAGTCTGATGTTCTTGCCTCTGGCGTAGGCGGCGATCTCGCGGATCAGGGCCGGGGCGACCATCTCGCCCTTCACCCGCCGCACCGGACTTTCCAGGACGATCGCCCCGACGCGCAACGGATAGGGACCGTTCTCGGCCTCGTCCACGGCGGCCTTGATCTCGGCCAGACCCGGCGCGGCGCGCCCGTCGGCCAGGGGCACGAGGTTCAGACCCGACAGCAGCTGGGTGGCGTCGCTTTCGTCGCGATAGAGGTGGCTCTCGCGCGGAACGATGACCCGCGAGGCGTCGCCTGCGAGGACGCGGGCGGCCAGGTGGTTGGCCAGGGTTCCTGTCGCCAGGAAGGCGCAGTCCTCCTTGCCCAGCAGCTTGGCGAACCGCGCCTCCAGGTCGGCGACCGCGCCGTTGGCCAGGTAGGAATCCCGCGGCTTGCCGCCGCGCTGGGCCAGCTCGACCAGGCGCCGGGCGGTGCGCTCTGGATCGGGCGGGGCGCTGTCGCCGACCAGCCAGACGCTGCGGGCGTCGACGGGCGGAAACGGCGGCGGAGCGGATTGGGCGGCCTGCTGGGCCCAGCTCATGGTCGGGGCGGCCGCGCCGACCAGAGACAATGTCAGGAAATGGCGGCGATCCATCGGAAATCCTCGGTGGCGACAGGACTCGCATAACATCGTCCGTCGCATCGGGAGCGTTAAAGCTTGCTCATGATCGCCGTCGCTTGACAGTCTATGTTACAGGCGTAATCGTTGGCGTCGGAGACCGAACGCCATGAACATCACCCAGGCCGAAAGCCGCATCATGGATGCGCTCTGGACGCGTCAGCCGTTGACGGTGGACGAGATCATGGCCGAGGTGGCCGAGGCCCAGGGCTGGGGCGAGGCGACGGTCAAGACGCTGATCAACCGCCTGCTGAAGCGCAAGGCGATCCGGTCGGATCGCATCGACGGCCGGGCGCGCTACGCCCCGCTCATCCAGCGCGCCGACTATGTGCAGGCCGAGAGCCAGAGCCTGCTCAACCGCCTTTTCGACGGCCAGCTGACGCCGCTGGTGGCGCACTTCGCCCAGCATCGCGCCCTGTCGACCGACGAGATCAAGCAACTGAAGACTCTGATCGAGGGTCTCGAACATGATGGCTGAACTGCTGGCCCTGACCCTGTTGCGCACCCAGGCGGCGGCCGCCGCCGCGGTGCTGCTGGTGCTGCTGCTGCGCGGCCCGATGCGGACGCTGTTCGGGGCGGGCCTGGCCTATCGCCTGTGGGCCCTGGTGCCGGTGGCGGCCATCGCCACGGTGTTCCCCAGCCTGTCGGAGACCTTGGGCTCGGGCGCGCCGCCGCCGCTGATGGGCGAGGAGCGCGCCGTGCTGGTGATGGCCGTCTGGCTGGCCGGCGGCGTCGCCCTAGCCACGGTGATCGTGCTGCAGGAGCGCGCCTTCCGGGCCCGGGCCGAGGCCGGCCGCGCCGGCCCGGCGGTGATGGGCGTCTTCTGGCCCCGCATCGTGCTGCCCGCCGACTTCTCGACCCGCTTCGACGAGCAGGCGCGCAAGATGGTCGACCTGCACGAGCGCGCCCACATCAAGCGCGGCGACCCGATCGCCAACCTGGCCATCGCCGGCGTCCAGGTCCTGGGCTGGTGCAATCCATTGATCCACCTGGGCGCCCTGTGCGCGCGGCTGGACCAGGAGATGGCCTGCGACGCCTCGGTGCTGAGCCTGCGCCCCAACCTGCGGCGCCCCTACGCCGAGGCCCTGCTGGAGGCGCACACCCGCCGAACCGGCTCGCCCCTGGCCTGCTTTTTCGCGGCCCATCCGCTGTTGCTGCGGGTCAAGCTGCTGGCCCGGCCCGAGCCCAGCTATCGCCGCCAGACCGCCGGCGCCGCCGCGATCGCCCTGATCGCGGTGGTCACCGCCCTGGGCGTCTGGACGGTCACCCCGCGCGGCCCCATGCCCAGCCAGGAGATCTCCTGGCCCGGCCGGTTCGTCGGCGACAGCCCCGTCGACGGCATCACCCTGCCCAAGCTGCATCACTGATCACGTCGGTCGCGGCCGTTTTGCGCCCTCGGCTTGACGGCTTGGATTACATCTGTAACTTTTCAGAACTACAGACGTAAGCCGAACGCGGCGACAGGCGGGGCGAGACTATGACCTTCGTTCTCAGGATGCCGGCGGCGCGCGGCCGGCGAAGCCGGCGCAGGTCCCTGGCGGTCAGGATCTTCGACTTGAGCATCATAGTCCTGGTCGCCTTCGCCGTGGGGCTGATGGTGATGTTCACGGTCCAGTACGAGCTGAAGGTCGAGCCCAAGGCTCCGGCCACGGGCGCGCGGCTCGTCCACGCCAGGTCGATGGCGCGGGTGCGCTGGGCCAGCGTCAAGCCGCGGCTGATCGCCCGCCTGGCCCAGCCGCACGCCCTGGAGCTGGGCAAGGTCTGGGCGCGGCGCGACGGTCGGGTCTGCGGCCTGGTCAACGGCTGGGGCAGCTTTGGCGGCCTAACCGGCATGACCCGCTTCTACGCCCAGGGCGACGAGCCGGTGTTCAAGCAGGACGGCCGCCCCGACTTCGAGGAGGAATGGTGGGCCTGCAAGCGCGACCGCTATGTGGTCATCCGCGAGGGGTCCGAGGAAACGGGGTTCTGCCCGACCAAGCTGGGGCGAGAACGGTGTTTTGACGTGGTGTACGGGCGGTAGAGGGGGCGTCCCGCTTCGCCCTACTCCACCCGCGGCAACACCAGCGCCACCCGCAGGCCCGGACCGAAGCCGCCGTACTCGCCGGGCCCTTCGGCCAGCTCCAGCCGCCCGCCGTGCGAGGCGGCCACCGCCTGGACCAGCGACAGGCCCAGGCCCGCCCCAGGCTCGCTGCGGCTGTTCTCCAGCCGCACGAAGCGCTGGACGACCCGGGCGCGGTCGGCCTCGGGCACGCCGGGACCGGTGTCGGTGACCGAGAACTCCAGCTCGCCCGACGAGGTGCGCCGGGCCCGCAGCATCACCGCCCCGCCCTCGGGCGTATATTTGATGGCGTTGTCGAGGATGTTGGCCAGGGCCTGGGCGATGAATTCGCGGTTGCCGCGCACGCCCAGGGCCGGGACGATCTCGGCCTTGAAGTCCAGGCCCTTGTCCTCGCAGCTGGCCTCGTAGAGCTCGGCCATGTCCGAGGCCAGTTCGCTGGCGTCGAACACGGCCTGGTTCGGCGCCTCGCCTGCCGCCTGCAGACGGGCGATGGCCAGCACCGCGTTGAAGGTCTTGAGCACGCCGTCGGCGTCGACCAGGGCGGTCTCCAGGGCCGCCACCGGATCGCCCTTGCCGTTCTCGGCGTCGATCAGGGCCACTTCCATCCGGGCCCGCAGTCGGGTCAGGGGCGAGCGCAGGTCGTGGGCGATGGCGTCGCCGGCGTGGCGCAGGCCGCCCATCAGCCGCTCGATACGGTCGAGCATGTCGTTGAGGCCCTCGGCCAGCTCGTCATATTCGTCGCGGGTGCCGCGCACCCGGGCCCGGGCGTGCAGGTCGCCGGCCCGCACCGCGTTCACCACGTCGACCAGGCCCTGCATGCTGCGCGAGACGTTGCGGCTGATCAGCACCCCGCCGGCCAGACCCAGGATGATGACTAGCGCCCCGGCCCCGCGCAGGGCCCGGACGATCTTCATCACATAGCCTTCCGACTCCTGGACGTCGGCCCCGACGAACAGGGCCTCGCCGCCGCTGAGCCGCTCCTGCACCCCGCGCGCCGCGCGCTTGACCTCGGCGCCGTCGATGTCGGTCTCGGTGAGCTTGAAGGTCTCCCAGGTCGGCCCCGGGCCTGTGAAACCATCGATCGGCGATTCCTCGATCGAGCCGGAGATCCGCTTGCCGTCCTTGTCGAGCAGCAGGTACAGGAACGGCCGCTCGCCAGTGGCGCGCTCGACGATGGTCTGGTTCAGGGCGTTGACCCCGCCCACCCGGTAGGCGGCCTCCAGGCTCTCCATCTCGCGGGTGATGTCGGCGTCGGCGCGACGGTTCACCTCGCCGGCGGTGGCGATGTAGATGTAGCCGAGGAACGCGCTCGCGGCCGCCGCGAACAGCGCCAGGAACAGCAGGGTCAGCCGGAACGGCGTGGATCGGATCAGGCGCGGCAGGCGCATGGGTCAGCGAAACTCTTCAGGCGGAGCCTTTCTCCGCTAAGCCGTAGATGACCGCCCGGGGCGGCGCGAGCAAGTGAACCTCTGTTCACCCGCCCGCCCCCGCCTACGGATCGAGGCGGTAGCCCGCCCCGCGCACGGTCTGCAGCATGGCCCGGTCGAAGCCCTTGTCGATCTTCGAGCGCAGGCGGGAGATGTGCACGTCGATGACGTTGGTCTGCGGGTCGAAATGGTATTCCCACACCTTCTCCAGCAGCATGGTGCGGGTCACCGACTGGCCGGCGTGGCGCATCATGAATTCCAGCAGCTGGAACTCGCGGGGCTGCAGGTCGATCTCCTTGCCCTGGCGATGGACCGTCCGGTTGATCAGGTTCATCTCCAGCTCGCCGACCTTCAGGGTCGTGGCCACGGCGCCGGTCTCGCGGCGGCGCGACAGGGCGTCGACCCGGGCGATCAGTTCGGCGAAGGCGTAGGGCTTGACCAGGTAGTCGTCGGCCCCGGCCCGCAGGCCGGTGACGCGATCGTTGATCTCGCCCAGGGCCGACAGGAACAGCACCGGCGTCTGGTCGCCCTCGCGGCGCAGGGTCTCGACCACCTCGACACCGTTCTTCTTGGGCATCATCCGGTCGACGATCATCACGTCGAACTTGCCCTTGCCCGCCTCGGTCAGGCCGGCCTCGCCGTCGGGCGCGTGGACGCAGTCGTAGCCGGCCTCGGTCAGGCCGTGGCGCATCGCCTGCGCCGCTTCGAGGTCGTCCTCGATGATCAGAATACGCATGCCCAATCCTCAGACCTTGCCCCAGATGCACGAAAGGGCGCCACCGTGCGAATCGATGACGCCCTCTATCGTGTTGTCATCACGTCCCGGCGATGGTGACGTGATCCGCGCGCGGGCGAAAGCCCCCGCGTATCGTCGTTACCCTGACGCCCCTACGGCGCGATCTTCAGCGGCACGATCGTGGGACGACCGGCGCGGACGATCCGCAGGTTGACGCTGGGACGCTGCAGCTTCTTGGCCGCTTCGACCGCCGACGACACCTGGGCGGCCGACGAGACCGGATCGCCGTTGACGCTGGTCAGGACGTCGCCCTTGCGCAGGCCCTTTTCGCCGGCGTCGGAATTGGCCTTCACGCCGTCGATCAGCACGCCCTTGACGGCCGGGTCGATGCTGTAGGTGCGGCGGGCCGCCTCGTCGATCGGGACCAGGGTCATGCCCAGGGCTTCCGACTTCTGGACCTGCGGCTTGGCCGGCGCGTCGGCGCCGCCCTCCTCGCCGTCGTCGTCGTTCAGCGACAGTTCCTTCTCGGTCGGACGCACGCCCGACTTGATCTCGATCATGCGGGGCTTGCCGCCGCGCAGGACCGACAGCTTCAGGGTGTCGCCCGGACGGCCCTTGGCCACTTCGCGGGTCAGCTCCGAGCTGTTCTTGATCTCCACGCCGTTGACGGCGGTGATCACGTCCTCGGGCATCAGGCCGCCCTTCTGGGCCGGACCGCCGGCCACCAGGTCGGCGACGATCGCGCCCTTGACGTCGCCCAGGCCCTGGGCGTCGGCCATTTCCTTGGTGAAGGGCTGGATCTGCGCGCCGATATAGCCGCGCACCACCTTGCCGCCGCTGATCAGCTGCTTGGCGGTGGCCTCGGCCACATCGGCGGGGATGGCGAAGCCGATGCCCACCGAGCCGCCGGTCGGCGAGAAGATCGCGGTGTTGACCCCGATCACCCGGCCGTAGATATCGAACGACGGGCCGCCCGAGTTGCCACGGTTGATCGGCGCGTCGATCTGGATGTAGTCGACGAA
>Ga0209564_1002133_pt1 | contig 16736 bp, 14 predicted proteins | sample AraplaCol_mMF_r2_FD_184272 | JGI IMG/M metagenome (GOLD analysis project Ga0209564, IMG submission 184272) | Arabidopsis root microbial communities from North Carolina, USA - plate scrape MF_Col_mMF_r2 (SPAdes) (version 3) | ecosystem: Host-associated > Plants > Roots > Endosphere | place: USA... | reverse complement strand
TTGACGGCGAAGTCACCGACGATACGGTCCCGATAGATCCTCGGATTGTGCGAAGTCAGCGTCCGGGCATTTCGCCAGTAGCGATCGAGATCGTTGCCGCGCTTGATCGCCGAGGAGCCCAGAGCGTCGAAGAGGATGGTCGTTGCATCGAGGATCAGGCTGGAGACAACGGTGACGGATTGATTGATTTCCAGTTCCGCAACTGCATTGGCCTCGTCGACACAAGCATTGCGCCGGGCCTCGAATGCCCGCTGCAATGCATGTGCGTTCTGCAGGACGATCGCACGGGCGGCATAAGCCGCACTTCTGACACGACCGACCACCTGGAGGATCTGGGGGTCCTGGCTTACTTGCGAGGCGTTGCCATGGCTGTAGATGCGCGTGCGCTCGGCGACGAGCCGCGCGACGTCGTTCGAAGCGGCACGTCCAATGCCGGCAAGCGTGGCGAGATGAACGAGCTGGAAGAAGGCTGTGGCGTATCTGAAGCGCCCGCCCGGCGGATTGACTAGGTCGCTGGAGACCGAGACATTCCTGAAATGCGCGGTTCCGCTTGCGGTCAGGGTCTGGCCGAATCCATCCCAGTCATCGACGACCGTGACGCCTTCGGCATGGCGAGGGACAACCGCACCGACCGGTTCACCGTTCTCATCATTGCCGCCGAGATTGATCCAGTCGGCGAAAAGGGAGCCGGTCGTGTAATATTTCGAACCGTTAAGCACCCATCCATCGTCTTTCTGCACCAGCCGGGTGGACCAGGATCCGACCTTGGCGTCGCCAATTTCGGAGAAGCCGTTGCCAACGAGCGTCCGCGCGCCAAGGCGTCCTTTCCAGGCATCCGCCCATTCGACGTTCTCACTGTTCAGCACGTCTTCGGTAAACGCGATATGCGGGCGCAGAATGTTCGTCAGGTTGGAATCGGCTGCCGAAAGTTCGATCAGAAGCCCGAAAAGTTCGGGCAGCGTTGCACCGAACCCGCCATCTGCTTCCGGCAAGCGCAGGACGGTGAGACCCGCGTCCTTGAGCCAGGCAACTTCATCATGAGGCAGCCTGCGGTTCAGGTCGCGTTCGACCGCAGTGGCGCGGATCCTCTCAAATGTCGGCCGGAATTGTGCGGCGAACTCATTGAACCTGTTGGATGTCCCACCGCCCCAGGCCAGGTCTTCATGTGTCATAAGATTGTCCGATGTCATTGTAACTGCGATCTGGAAGTGGCGCCGTCGGCGACACCGAGCCATTTCAGGAGTTGAAGCCGTGACTGGTCGAAGGCGGGATCGCCTGCGAACCTTGGCCGCTGACGCCTGACGCCCATGGTATGCGCGACCTGCCCGGCATCCATGACCAGGATGCGGTCTGCGAGGAGCAGAGCCTCGTCGACGTCATGCGTGACAAGGAGCACGGCCTGACGATGGCGTTGCCAGAGGTCGGCGACCAATGCCTGTGCCTTCAGACGGGTAAGGGCATCCAGTGCACCGAAGGGTTCGTCGAGGAGCAGGAGGTCGGGGCTTCGCGCGAGCGCTCTGGCGAGCGAAGCACGCTGGGCCTCGCCCCCGGAGAGATCCTTGGGCCAGGCGTTGGCGCGGTGCGAGAGCCCGACTTCGTCGAGCGCAGACTGCGCCCTTGCCCTGTCCCGCCGGTTTGCGGTTCCTGCAACGACGTTTCGCCAGACCTTTTTCCACGGGAAAAGGCGGGGAGACTGAAAAGCCACGCCACGATGGGGAGAGACGAGTACCTCTCCATCAATGTCGTGATCGAGATCGGCAAGGATGCGAAGGAGCGTGCTCTTGCCACATCCGCTTGCACCGAGAAGTGCGACGAACTCGCCTCGGCGAATTTCGAGATCAAGGTTGTCGATGACGGTCCGGTCCCCGAAGCGGCGCGTCAGACCGCTAACCTTGACCGCCACGCTTGAGCGGGTGTCCCCCATGCTATTCTCCCTCAAAACCCTGACGCCAGCTCAGCAGAACCTTCTCCAGCAATCTGACGATCAGATCGGCACTCAGTCCAAGGAGGGCGTAGATGAACAGGCACAGAATGATGATGTCGACGCGATAAACCTCGCGGGCGTGGGTGATGAGATAGCCAAGCCCGCCCTGAGCATTGACGGTTTCGGCAAACACCAGCGCAAGCCAGGCAGACCCAAGGGCGTAGCGCAGGCCGACGAGCAGGCCGGGAAGAGCACCCGGCAACACCACCTCGAAAACCATTGCGGTACGGTTGAACTGAAGCGTCTTTGCCGCTTCGATCAGGTTGCGGTCGACGTTCCTGATGCCGGCAAATGTGTTGACGTAAAGCGGAAAGCAGACAGCGAAGGCAACCAGGGTGATTTTCGGTGTCTCGTCGATGCCGAGCCAGATGATGAGAAGGGGGACCAGCCCTGCCCAGGGGAGGGTTCTCATCATCTGCATCGGAGCGTCCACCAGATCTTCGCCGATGCGAAGTAAACCGGAGACAAGTGCAAGGCCGACGCCAGTCGCAAATCCAAACGCAAAGCCGATCGATGCGCGTGTCAGGGATAGCCGCAACGCCTCACCGAGATCGCCGGACGTATAGAGTTCCTGCAAAGCGCTCCACAGGGCCGATGGTGCGGGAAGAAAATCCTCCGGCACTGCGCCTGAGGCCGTGGCGTACCACCACAGGAAGGCCAGAAAAACAGGCCCCAGGCTCTTTCGAATTCCCCACGGAACGACAATGGATTTGCCGCGCCCCGGCACGATACGCTGAAGGTCGGTGACCTCGATTATCTCCGGTCGCGCGGGCAGGGGCCTATTGCGCCCCTCTAATGGCGTCGATGTCGCTGGCATCAGTTTGTCTTTGCCAGCTTCTTGTTTTCGCTTTCGACGATGTCGTCGAAGTCCTTGGCTACGACATCCTTGACGTCGAACTCCTTGCGGAACTGGCCGTTTTTGAAGAAGAACGAAACTTCCTTTTGCCAGCCGGCAATCGCTTCGCCATTCGTTGCAGGAACGAATTCAACCGAGGATCGATTGGCCTGCAGCTCGGCAGCATCGAGCGAAATCTGCGAGAGTTTGGCGACCTGTTCGGACCATTCCTTGGGATGATTGTTGACCCAGGCCTGGGCCCGGATGATGCGCCGGGTCAGGTCTTCGAGTGCCGCGCGCTTGAGAGCGTCGTCATAGCCGGACGTCGGAGCGTAGAGGACGTTTGGCGTATCGACCACCTTTGCCAGGTTCTGGAGGATCACGGCGCCGTGCTGCTTCTGGGCGATCGCAGTATTCGGATCCCAGACGACGAACGCGTCGACCTGACCATTCACCAATGCTGATAGGCCATCCGTGGTATTGAGGTTCAGAATGAGGTTCTTGTCCCAGGAGACGCCGGCGGCGTCGAGAGCCTTGGCGAACTGGTAGTGCTGCTTCGTGAAGTGCGGCAAGGCGATTTTCTTGCCCTTGAGGTCCGCGACTGTCTTCAAGGGCGAATCAGCCCGCACCAGGATCGCACTGCCGCCTTCCTTTCGCTCGACCCAGCCCGCGAGGATGGTAATCTTGGCGCCATTGGCGATCGCGGTCAGAACGCCGGTATCGCCGCCCGCAGCAATGTCGACATGGCCGGCACGCAACGCTTCGACGAGAGGCGGCGTGGAATCGAAGTCGGCCCATTCGATCTTGTAGGGCGTGCCGTTCGCTTCACCGGACGCAAGGAGCTGACGATGGAGCCCTGTCTTGTTCGGCGTGCCGACCGTCACGGTGACGCCAGACAGATCAGGGGCGCTCTGCGACCAAGCGGCGCCCGCGAGCGCTGCGGCGAGAGCAATCCCGCCTGCGAGTTTCAGGATGGATGTGGTGAACGCGTTCGATGCCATGGCGGATGAGCCCCTCAATAGTCGGATCGTTGATGACGAAACCGTACCGGCATCGCTCTCTTTTTATAAGAAAATATTATCTATAGAATCTATGTACTATTGAAGATTTTTTGCGCTGGGCTGTGTGGGCGAGTTTGCAATTCCTTCGTATCGGAAGGTCCGCGCCCTACGATTTCGACCTGACCAAAGGAGTACCGATATGGCGGACAAAGAAATATCGCTCGACGAATTTGAAACTTGGCTGGCAGACGGAAAGGAACTCGCAGTTCTCGACATTCGCGACCCGGCAGATGTCGGCTACGCGTCTCCGCTGTTTGCGACAAACCTGCCTGCGGAACGGCTCATCAAGGATATCGGCCGTTTTATCCCGAGGCAGGTCGTACGGACGGTCCTGATCGACGATGGCACGGGCGTTGCCCGCCGTGCGGCCGCCGGTCTCGAAAAAGAAGGGCGCGGCAACGTCGTGGCACTGGAGGGAGGCATTCCGGCCTGGCTTGACAGGCATGGGAAAGAGGGTGGACCGACCTTTGACATCCCTGGGGTCGACTTCACGCTGGCCGTGCAACGGGAGAAAGGCACACCGTCGATCAGCGCTGTGGAGCTCGAGGATCTTCGCCGAACGGGAGCCGATGTCGTCGTCATCGACACACGCACCGTAGCCGAGTTTGCCCGCGATCACGTGCCAGGCGCGGTCGCTGTGCCCGGAGCAGAACTTCTGCTTCGCTTCAAGGATGTCGTCCCGTCGGCCGACACCAAGGTCGTGGTTTCGTGCGCCGGTTTGCCAAGGGCGATCCTCGGAGCTCAGACCCTGATCGATGCGCGTGTGCCGAACGAGGTCAGCTTCCTTCATGACGGAACCAAGGCCTGGACGGCTGCCGGATTTGAACTCGAAAGCGGGCAGACGAGGACCTACCTGGCTGCCAGTCCCGCTGCACGGGAATTCTCAAAGGGTGCTATTTCCAACCTCTCTGAGGATGACAGGATCCCGGAAGTCGATCTACCCACCGCCCGGCTGTGGTCGCAGGACAACGGCCGAACAACATATCTTCTCGACGTTCGCACGCCTGAAGAATATGCCGAACGCCATCTTCAAGGTTCGATCTCGTCTGAAGGTGGGCAGCTGCTGGCCGTGGCTTACCGGACAATTTCGGTCCGCGGCGCCAGGGTTGTGCTGGTAGACGATGTGAGTGGGGTTCGCGCCAGAACCGTTGCCCATTGGCTGCAGCGGCGCGGTTACGAGCTGGCGATCCTGCTGGTCGATTTCGAATCCGGCTTCGTGTCGGAAGTCGCCTGATTTCCGCCGCTGTTTCAACCAGTCCAGGGCGGCAGCGAATGCTGCCCTGATCTCTTCGCGGCTGAGCAAGCGAAGTGAGCTGAGCACTTTCCGGACCACGCAGGTTCTTCGCAGTTTCCAATCCGTGGTCGTCGTGGCGGTGCGAATCTTTCGCTGAGAACGGTTCGGTTGATATGAAATCTATCAAAGGCAGGCGCCCTTGACGCCGGTCATCGGCGGTTGCTTCAGCGCCCTCGCGCTTCCTTCGGGTTGCTGATATCCAGATAGGACAGGGGGAGCTCGGTCGTGAACTTCAGCTCCTGCATCGCAAATTGCGAACTGACGTTTCCGATCTCGACCTTCGCCACCAGCCGCTTATAGAATGCGTCGTATCCGGCAACGTCGGGCACGACGACCCGCATCAAATAATCGACTTCGCCGCTCATGCGATAGAATTCGACCACTTCGGGAAAGCTCGTCACCACCTCCGAAAACCGGCGCAGCCATTCCGTCGAATGTGTCGTGACGCGGATCGACACGAAAACGGTGACGGCGGCGTTGATCTTCGCCGCATCGAGCAGCGCAACCCTCCGGCTGATGACCTTTTCTTCCTCGAGTTTCTGAACCCGCCGCCAGCAGGGCGTGCTCGATATGCCGACCGCCTTGGCGAGCTCGGGTCCGGGAACACTTCCATTGGCTTGCAGCAGCGCTAGAATCTTGCGATCGACCCTATCCATTCGATCTGTCCGTCTCGGTTTTCTTGGTTGCGTTTCTCATTTTCGATCATTCTCCGCCGGCAAATCGCGATAGCGCAGACTTGCCCGCGCTCGCCCTTATCATGTGGTTTTGGGGTGCGTGCGATCGCGCCGTGATCGCGTCACGATGATGGCGCTCGAGCTGGAATTCGCGTCTGAGCCCCGGGTTGCCGGCGAGCTCGAGCGCCGCGCTTGTCACAGCGACGGCATTTTCGATGACCACGTGGCGCACCAGCATCCCGTCCATTCCGACGGGGCGCCTTTCATCTACGTCTTCTGCAAGCGAGCGCAGCAGCCGGCTGTTGGTTGCAAGCCGCACCTCGATGTCGCCAATCCCGTCCTGAATACGGGGAACCGTCGACAGCGGCGCACCGAGGCTCGCCGGTGCGTGACTGGTCGCAAAAGCAACCACGCGGTCGCGTGCAGCGCGCGCAACACCATCGTAGACCGCGCCGATCAGGGCGAAGAAGAAAGCCGTCGCATGCTCTTCACGGCGAAGCGGCTCCGACGCCGGCTGTGACTCGATGATGTCCTCGAAGGGAACCACCACGTCATCGAGAACGAGATCGTCGCTTGCGGTCGCCCGCATTCCGGCAGCATCCCAGGTCTTCGCGATGCGCAACCCCGGGCTGTTCATAGGCACGAGAAACGACGCAAGCCTTGGTTCGGCCTCGTCTGTCAGCGCCAGAAGTGAAACCCACGTGAGAACTGGACTTCCGGTGACGTAAGTCTTTCGGCCCGTGATGCGCCAGACATCGCCGTCGCGCCTTGCGATGGTTTCGGGAAGCGCTCCATGGGCAGGCGAGCCGATGCGCGGTTCGGCCTGGGCCGCGTTGATCAGGGCGGGACCGGCGCAATTTGCTGCCAGCACACGCTCTTCGAGATGCTCCGGCCAACGTCCGTAGCGGCGCAGCGTGTAGTGGCTATTGTAGTGCATCGCCAAAACGAGAGCGGTCGACGGTTCACCGCGCGCTATTTCACCGATTACGGCGATCGCATCGGCAAGCCCGCGGCCATATCCTCCGGCTTCAGGTGCCGACACGAGGCCGAGAAGCCCGGCCTCGTGGAGGTGAGTGAAATTCTCGAAGGGAAATTCGCCGGTCGCATCGTTGTATGCGGCGCGTTCGGCGAACTGCGCGCCAAGGCGGCGCGCCTTCTCGACTGGATCCACCTTCGTCTGCAGCATGGCGCTGTCACCCGTTACGCGACAGCACGGGCCTGAAAACCGTCGATGTGACGGTGATCGACCCAGCTCGCGATATCGAAGTCGGCAGCCAGAAACCCGAAATCGCGCAGGAAATTCTTGTAGTACTCGATCGCCCCGACGAGCTCTGCGTCAAGGCCGAGGCCAAGACGGCGATGAACGTCCGCGCCGTTTGCGGCCAGCACCTGCTCTTCGGTTGCGCCGGCTTCGCGGGCGACGAAGCGGCGGGTCTCATCCGGATGCGTCTCAGCCCAGGCGCTGGCTCTGTGGATCGCTTCGATCAATCGGTAGACGAGATCGGGGCGTTCATCGGCGAGGCGGTCATCGACGGTCAGAACGCGAGGCGAACCGGAATTGATGCGGATCTTCGCATCGGGATGGAATCCGAATTCCGTGACCGCGACAGCACCTATGAGGTTAGCGGCGCTGATGCCTGCCGTTCCCTTCACGTAGATCGCGTCGACTTCGCCACGCACGAGAGCCGCGATTTCCTCACCATAGGCCTGGCGCCGCTTCAGCCCGAAAAGCGATGGTCCCTCCTGGGTGGCAAGAACGGATTCGGAAAGCGCGATATCGACGACGTCGACCTCATCGAGCGCGAGCCCCTCGAGCGACAGCGCCGAAACCAGACCCTTCAATGCCGTGGCGCGCATGAAGTCGACAATTCCCTCGGGCCGCCGTGCAATCCCGAACCTTCGCCCTTTCAGATCTTTCGTCGACCTTATGCCGGTGCCAGACAGCGTGATGATCGCCTGGAACTCGTCGGTCCAGGTGATCCCGATCAGCCTCGTCTTGCGGCCTTCAGAGCGGGCGCGGATCGGCGGAACGTTGCCGCCGTGGCGGAACGACCAGTCCAGCGTATGGTTGAAATGGCTCTGGCGCACTTCGCGATCGGGGGAATCGATGATCGACTTTAGAGTCACGCCTTCCTTCGAAAATCCCTCTTCGAGAAAGCCGAGCTGGGCTGCAAGACCGACCGGCGTCGGCACTGGGCAACGGGTATACCAGATTTCGGAAATGGCGGTGGATGTCACGGTCTCGTCCTTTCAGTGGCGCAGTCCGGCCTGCTTCATCAACGGCAGCACGTTGCTTCCGAAGAATTCAAGGTCGTCGCGAAAATCGAAGAAGCTAAGCTGGAGGCCGTCGACACCGGCGGCCTTCAGCTTGAGAAACTGGTCGACGACGCTTTCGGGCGAACCGATGACCCGGATATTTCCGCCGATGAAGCGATAGGGATCATGGGGGTCACGGCCCTTCCATGCCTGGGCGTCGGAGTTCAGCGACTGGAAGCCCTGCGGCGACCGCTGGTCGCCGTGAGCGGCGATCCTGTCGGCAAGCTCCCAGGCTTCCTTTTCGGTCGGGCGGCAGATGACCATAGGGTTGAGGAGCGTTCGCACCGTGCGGCCGACATCGATCGCGGCATCCTTGACGCGCTTCGTGTGATCGGGAAGCGACTGCAGCGCACTGTCGATGTCAGCACCGGTCGGGCTGGTGATGAAGACGATATCGGAATAGCGCCCCGCGAAGGCGATCCCCGCGTCGGAGCCGGTCGCGTTAACGAGGATCGGGCGCCCGAAATTCGGCTTCGGGGTCACGAATCCGCCGCCGAGCTTCCAGGAGCTCTGCCCCTCGAAGGAGAAGTTCTCGCTATCGCTCCACAGACGCTGGACGACCTCCAGAAATTCTGCGGCCAGTTCGTAGCGCCTATCATGCTCGATGCGTGGCCAGCCGAACATTTCGTGCTCGACGGCCCGGTGGCCGGTCACGACATTGATCCCCCAGCGCCCGCCGGTGATGTGGTCGAGCGTCGCTCCGAACTTGGCGAGATGCAGCGGGTGCCAGGGCCCATAAAGCACATGCATCGTCGAGATTAGCATGATCTTCTTGGTGAGACCCGCGAGTGCTGCCGTCGACACGAAGCTGTCGAGCGCCTGACCGTTGAAGACGCCCCCGTAGCCACCTTTCGGCAACCACTGCGACAGGGCAAAAACCAGGTCGAACCCCAATTCTTCGGCCCTTAGTGTCAGGGCCTTGTTATACTCGAACTGCCAGTCGGTCGACCGCTCGAGCGTCGACTGCGTCCAGCCGCCGGCCTGGATCGGCAAGAAGAGGCCGAGAAGGACGGGCTGGTTGAGTGCCTTCGACAGCGGGCTGTCAGGGAAGTCTGTGGGGGCAGCGAATTTCGGCAGGCCGACGATTGAGCCCGGAGGATGCTGTATGGACATGATAATCTCCCGTGTCTTGCCCGCCGGTCAGGATGCCGCGACATAGGCATAGGCAAGGCTGCCCGAGACGCCTTCGCCACCGACCGTGTGGTCCTGGATGCGTTTGTTGTAGATGGTCAGTTCAGGCTGGCTGACGATGTCGATCGCAGGCAGATCCTCGACGAGGATCGACTGGATCTCGCGCCATTGAGCGACGCGCTTGTCGGCATCGACCTCGATTGCAGCCGCTTCCAGAAGCGTATCCACTTTCGGGTTGCTGTAGGCGGCCCCATTGGAGAAAGGCACGCCGGGCTTGAAGTTATTGCTCCAGTAAAGGCGCTGCACGCCAACCGTCGGATCGAACAGGTTGCTCATTCCCTCGAAAGCGAAGTCAAAGTCACGGTCGGTGTAGATGCGCTTTGTATAGGTGGCGAAATCCTGGCTCCTGACCGTGGCGTCAATACCGACCTTGGAAAGCGCCTGTCGGATATATTCAGAGCCACGTGGGTAGGTCTCGCCGCTCGGCACATAGTCGAGATTGATGCGTGCACGGATGCCATCACTGCCGCGCGGATAGCCGGCGTCGTCGAGTAGTTTTTCAGCGATGGCGAGATCGATCGGGTAGGTCTTCAGGTCAGGATCGTACCATTTGGCGAGGTTGGGATTGATCGGGCCTGCGATCGCAGCGCCATAGCCGTAGTTGATTGTATTGAGAATGACCTTGCGGTCGATCACATGGGCAAATGCCTGTCTGACGCGTTTGTCCTTGAAAAATGGCCGCTCAAGATTGAATTCGATACGGCTGACGCCGTTGGAATATTGATAGCCACGTTCCTCGAACGCGATGGCTTCGAGCGACTTGAAGCGTTCGAGATCGCTGAGTGGAACAGGGGTCGATGGAGCGAGGTCGATTTCTCCGGTTTCGATGGCAATTGAGCGCGCGGCTGCGTCGGGGATGAAGCGGACGATGAGCTGGTCGAGATAGGGACGCGGCTGATCCCAGTAATCGCTGTTGCGCTCGTAGACGATGTGGCTGCCGCGGACCCATTCCTTGAACCTGAATGGGCCGGTGCCGACTGGCGCCAGGTTTGCGGGATTTTCGGCGACTTTCGTGCCTTCATAGATATGGCGCGGCACGATTGGCGTCTCGGACGCGGCAAGCGCCGTGATCAGATAGGGCGCCGGCTTCGACAGCTTCAGGATCGCAGTGAGCGGATCGGGTGTCTCGACGCTCGTAAGGTTCAGGAATGTGTTGCGGCCGCGCGGGTGAACCTCCTTGAGCGTGCTGATCGAGAAGGCGACGTCATCGGCCGTGAAGGGCTTGCCGTCATGCCACTTGACGTCTGCCCTCAGCTTGAATGTGTAGGTCAGGCCATCGGGGCTGATCTGCCACTCCGTTGCCAGAAGCGGCTTGGGATTGAGGTCGAAATCATAGGTCAGCAGGCCCTCGGTGACCTTCGGCGATACGTAGACGGCGTTGAATGCCGTGTGGGCGATCGTCGTGAGAACCGGCGGCTCCGCTGACAGGAGCAAAGTTGCGCTGCCGCCGCGCACCGGAGCAGCAACGGCCGGAAGGCGGCTTGCGGCAACGAGACCGAAGGCTGCCGAGGAAAGAAGGAAGGTACGTCTGGTCGTGATGGCCGGCATCTTGGTTCCTGTCAGTTTTGGTCCCGTGGCATGGATTTGCCGTGAGCTTGTGTTGCGCATTCTCCGGATCGGCCTTGAACGAGCGATTTATTGCGCCGCAGGGCTGACATTAGAGATTTAAATTCCATCGATCGCCAAATATGGTGATAAAATTTTACTCACGGCCGGTAAGTTCCTATCAGATGGAATTATTTTCCAATCTGGATTTGACAAAACCCACCGATTTAGTCAACTACTAACAGGGTAAGCAGAGCAGAAATCTTCCAAACTGACGAAGGAGAGAGGCCGATGTCGGCGTACCGAAGGATTGCCGGGAGCGTCCGCAAGACGGTGCTTCAGGCGATCCCGACGATGATCGGGATCGTCATTCTCAATTTCTTCCTGCTGAAGCTCGCTCCAGGCGACGCCGCAGACGTCATGGCTGCCGAATCGGGTTCGGCTACCGTCGAAACCATGGCGGCCCTGCGCTCACGTTTCGGCCTCGACAATCCTGTCCTCGTGCAGCTCGGGCACTATCTGAACAACCTCGCACATTTCAGTCTCGGTTTTTCCCCGCGATACGGAATGCCGGTTGCCGATCTGATCGGGCAGCGGCTTCCAGGCACGCTGATCCTGATGCTTGCCGCCTTGCTGATTGCGATTGCCGCGGGACTGCTCCTGGGCTCGCTGATGGCGGCATTTTCGGGTCGCCTTCCCGACCGGGTGATTTCGGTCGTCTCGCTGCTGTTCTATTCCATCCCGGGCTTCTGGATCGGCCTGATGCTGATCCTGCTCTTCTCCGTCAAGCTCGGCTGGCTGCCGAGCGGCGGCGACAGTACCATCGGGTCGCGATTGACGGGATTCCCAGCCTTTCTCGACAGAGTGCGCTACATGGTCTTGCCAGCCACGTCGCTCGCACTCTTCTATCTTGCGATCTATGCGCGCCTGACGCGTGCGGCGATGCTCGAAGTAAAGTCGCAGGACTTCGTGCGCACGGCACGCGCCAAGGGCGTATCGCCTTTCGTGCTGACGACGCGCCATATCCTGCGAAACGCCCTCATCCCCATCACCACGATGGCTGGAATGCACTTTGGCGGCATGCTCGGCGGCGCCGTGGTGGTCGAGACCGTCTATAGCTGGCCCGGTCTCGGACGCCTCGCATTTGAAGCAGTCATGGCGCGTGACTTCAGCGTGCTGCTCGGGATCCTGCTTTTATCGTCCTTTCTCGTGATCGTCGCCAACGCCACCGTCGACCTGATCCAGGCATGGATCGACCCGCGTATAGGAACAAGCCGATGACCCGTCAAAAATCGCGCTCCTATGGCGGCGAGATCATTGACCTCGCCACCCCGTCGCCGGAGGCACAGGCGCCCGTTGGAACAACAACCGCGCAACCGCGCTGGACGCATATTCATGCACCGGATGTGCGGGCCACCGCGCCAGCCTCGGGGTGGCGTGGTCCGCGGCGCGAACTCAAGGTTTTCTTCTCGAACCCGACAGCGCTGTTCGGCATGGTCTTTCTGCTGATTGTCGCGCTATCGGCGATTTTCGCAACACTCTTCTATCCCGGCGACCCCATGGAAATGGTGGCGCGGCCATTCCTCTGGCCAGGCCAGAACGGCGACTATCCGCTCGGGACAGATTCGATGGGGCGCGACGTGCTCGCCGGGATCCTGCACGGCGCGCGGATATCGCTCACCGTTGGTATTGCCGCAACTCTCCTCGGCCTGTCTGTGGGTATCGCCATCGGTGCAGCTGCTGGATATTTTGGCGGAATGGTCGATGATCTGCTGGTCAAGCTGATCGAGATTTTCCAGACGATCCCGAGTTTCGTGCTGCTCGTCGTCCTCGTCGCCATCGCCCAGCCGACCACAGCAACCGTCACGGTTGCGATCGCGATCGTCAGCTGGCCGACCGTGGCGCGGTTGACGCGAGCCGAATTCCGGGCAATCCGCGAGAAGGATTACGTGCTGGCTGCACGCAGCCTCGGATTTGGGCACGCCCGCATCATTTTCCGGGAGATCCTGCCAAATGCGCTTCCGCCCCTGATCGTCACCTCGTCCGTGATGGTCGCAAGCGCCATCCTCATGGAATCGGCGCTGTCGTTCATGGGGCTTGGCGATCCGAACCGCGTTTCCTGGGGTTCGATGATCGGGGCCGGCCGTGACGTCATCCGCACCGCCTGGTACCTGACGGCGCTGCCTGGACTGGCGATCGTCTTTACCGTGCTTGCTCTCAACCTGATCGGCGACGGCCTCAACGATGCTCTTAATCCCCGCTTCTCGGAGGATCGCTGATGCCCCCAATTCTGGAGGTCCGCAATCTCGCGGTCCGCTTTCCATCGGCCGAACCGGTCAAGGGTGTAAGTTTTTCCGTTGACCCGGGCGAAATGCTGGCGATCGTCGGGGAATCGGGATCCGGCAAGTCGCTGACGGCACTGAGCCTCATGGGCCTGCTGCCGCGCCAGGCGCGGCCGGCAGGCGCGATCCTGCTCGGCGGGCGCGATCTGCTTGGACTTTCGGAGCGTGAACTCAGGCGTATCCGCGGGCGCGATATCGCCATGATCTTTCAGGAACCGATGACCTCCCTCAATCCGGTCCTGACGATTGGTGCCCAGATTGTCGAGGTCTTGCGAATTCATGAGGACCTGAGCGCAAGGCAAGCACGGACGCGAGCCATCGAGTTGCTCGATCTCGTCAGCATTCCGGAACCCGGGCAGCGTATCGACGAATATCCCCATCAGCTGTCAGGCGGCATGCGCCAGCGCGTCATGATCGCCATTGCCGTTGCCTGCAATCCGAAGCTTCTGATCGCCGACGAAGCGACGACCGCACTCGACGTGACGATACAGGCACAGGTGCTTCAATTGCTCGACAACCTGCGCGCCAAGCTCAACATGGCGGTGGTCCTCATAACCCACGACCTGGGCATCGTGGCGCAATGGGCCGACCGCGTCGTCGTCATGTATGCAGGCCGCAAGGTCGAGGAGGGATTGCCGGGGCCGGTCTTCGATCATCCCTACCACCCCTATACGCAAGGTCTGCTGTCGGCATCGCCACGCCTGAAGGCGAATTATCACTATCGCGACGGACCACTGTCGGAAATCCCGGGGTCCATCGTTTCGGCCGCCCAGGAGAAGGGCTGTTCTTTCCGGCCCCGCTGTCCGGTCGCGCGGCCTGCCTGTGCGAAGACTGTTCCCGAACTCTCTTCGATCTCGCACGGCCGCGAGGTCGCCTGTCCCTATGTCCCGGTTGCCAAGGAGACCTTCCATGTCGCTCCTGTCGGTCGATAGTCTCTCGACCCACTATCCGGCCTCCGGCGGCACCGTGCGTGCCGTGGACGGCGTTTCGCTCGAAATCGCCAGGGGCGAGACCGTGGCGCTTGTCGGTGAATCCGGATGCGGCAAGTCGACGCTCGGCAAGTCGCTGATGCGGCTCGTCAATCCCTCATCCGGCCGCGTCAGCTTCTCCGGCAGCGATGTGACGGCGATGTCGAACAGGCAGCTGCAGACGATCCGCCGCAGCGTGCAGATGATCTTCCAGGATCCCTTTGCCTCGCTCAATCCCCGCCACACGATCCGGACGATCCTCACCGCGCCGCTTGCTGTTCACGCTATTGGCGAGCGCCGGCAGCGTGAAGCAATCGCCGCGAGGATGATCGACTATGTCGGTCTGCCGGCCGACGCGCTTGATCGATACCCGCATGAATTTTCCGGCGGCCAGCGTCAGCGTATCGGTATTGCGCGCGCACTGATCCTGCAGCCGGAACTCGTGATCTGCGACGAGCCGGTCTCGGCGCTCGACCTTTCAATCCAGGCCCAGATCCTCAATCTGCTGGTCGAGATGAAAACGGCACTGTCGCTTTCCTATCTCTTCATTTCGCATGACCTCTCGGTCGTGCGCTATTTCGCCGACCGTGTCTTGGTGATGTATCTCGGCCGCATCGTCGAAAGTGCGCCGACCAGCGACCTCTGGAGCGGGGCCAAGCATCCGTACACCCAGGCGCTGCTTGCCGCGGTCCCCGATCCGGCGCGTCGAAAGCAGGCCGCTCCGATCACCGGCGATCTGCCGAGCCCTCTCAATCCACCCGCCGGATGCCGCTTCCATACGCGCTGTCCGCTCGCAACCGACATCTGCCGGAGCGAAGATCCGGCTTTGCGCCAATTCGGCGGTGGCCATGCGGCCGCCTGCCACCATGCCCAATAAAGGAGAATGACATGGTCGATTATCGCTATCTTGGACGAAGCGCACTGAAAGTGTCGCCACTCAGCCTGGGAACGATGATGTTTGGGGGGCCGACGCCTGACGATGTCGCATTCCGCATCATCGACAAGGCGCGCGAGCAGGGGATTAATTTCATCGATACGGCCGACGTCTATCACGACGGAAAGTCGGAAGAAGTCGTCGGACGCGGCATCAAGTCCAGCCGCGATCATTGGGTGCTCGCGACGAAATTCGTCAACTCGCACACCAAGGGGCCGAACCTCGGCGGTCATTCGCGCAAATGGGTCATCGAAACCGTCGAAAACTCTCTGCGCCGCCTCAACACCGACTATATCGACATTCTCTACTTCCACCGTGCCGTTTTCGACGCACCGCTCGAAGAACCGGTGCGCGCGATCGCCGATCTCATCCGCGCCGGCAAGCTGCGCTATTTCGGCGTCTCGAACTTCCGCGGCTGGCGGATCGCCGAGATCGCGCATCTCGCCGATCAGCTCGGCATTGACCGGCCCGTCGCCAGCCAGCCGCTCTACAATATCGTCAACAGGACGGCAGAGGCGGAGCAGCTGCCGGCCGCCAGCTACTACGGTCTTGGTGTCGTCTCTTATTCGCCGCTGGCGCGCGGCGTCCTCACCGGCAAGTATGAGCCGGGCAAGGAGCCAGCAGCCGATACCCGTGCCGGACGCGGCGACAAGCGCATCCTGGAGACGGAATGGCGTCCTGAATCGATTGCCATAGCCCGCGAAATTGCAGCGCACGCCGCCCGCAAGGGCGTCGCACCGACCGAGTTCGCGCTCGCCTGGGTGTTGAACAACAAGCTCATCTCGGCAGCCATCACTGGTCCGCGTACCGAGGAACACTGGGACAGCTATATCCGCGCGCTCGACGTCAAACTCGATGCGGAGGACGAAGCGCTGGTCGATCGCCTCGTCACCACCGGCCATCCCTCGACGCCCGGTTTCAACGATCCGAGCCATCCGGTCGAAGGCCGCGTACCGCGAAGTGCGGCCGCAGGTGGCGAGAACGTCGTGCCGCTGACGCGCGCAGTTGCCTGAACAGCCGGCGGACCGGCGCCTCGCCGGTCCGCCTTCATTTCATCACGCCCGGAAAGTCCATAAACATGCCGAACACCGCCCCTTCAGCTTTGCCGTCATCGGGTATATCGGCGGGGGCCGATCTCGCATTGCTCCTGTCGAAAGTTCCCGAGCTTGCAGCCGAGATTGGCAAGGACGCTGCCAGGCGCGATCTCGACCGTGAACTCCCCTTTGAAGCGTTCCGGCAGTTCAAGGAAGCCGGTCTTGGCGCGTTGCGTATCCCAGTCGCGCTCGGCGGCCCAGGGGGATCCGTCCTCGACTATATCGAAACGATCATGGCGATCGGCGCCGCCGATTCCAACGTCGCCCACGCGCTCAGAAGCCACTTCAATTTCACCGAGGCGCTCGTTCTCAACACGAGTTCGGCCAGTGACAGAACGCAGCTCGGCCGAGTTCTGTCGGGCAAGCTTTTCGGCGGCGCCCATACCGAACAGGGCACGAAACGCCCAGGCGAAGTGACAGCGAGATTGACGAAATCCGGCGACAACTTCCGTCTCAACGGCCGCAAATGGTATGCGACCGGTACGGCCTTCTCCGATT
>Ga0209564_1002122_pt1 | contig 16818 bp, 17 predicted proteins | sample AraplaCol_mMF_r2_FD_184272 | JGI IMG/M metagenome (GOLD analysis project Ga0209564, IMG submission 184272) | Arabidopsis root microbial communities from North Carolina, USA - plate scrape MF_Col_mMF_r2 (SPAdes) (version 3) | ecosystem: Host-associated > Plants > Roots > Endosphere | place: USA... | reverse complement strand
AGGCCATCGAAGGCGCGAAAAAATCGAACGACAAGCCCACGCTGATCATCTGCAAAACGCACATCGGCAAGGGCTCGCCGAACCGCGCCAACACCGCCAAGGCCCACGGCGAGCCGCTGGGCGCCGAGGAAATCAAGCTCACGCGTGAAGCCCTGAATTGGCCTTACGCGCCGTTTGAAGTGCCGAAAGAAACCTACGACGCCTGGGACGCCAAGGCCAAGGGCCTGGCCGCTGAAGCCGCCTGGGATGCGAAATTCGCCGCCTACAAGGCCGCCCACCCCGAACTCGCCGCCGAACTGGCCCGCCGCATGAAGGGCGATCTGCCCAAGTCCTTCGCGCAGCTCGCGGTCGACACCGTCATCGGCGCGCACACCAAGGCCGAAACCGTGGCTTCGCGCAAAGCCTCGCAGCTCGCGCTCGAAGCCTTCACCGCCGGCCTGCCCGAAATGCTGGGCGGCTCGGCCGATTTGACCGGCTCCAACCTCACCAACACCAAATCCACGCCCAGCCTGCGTTTCGACATGAACGGCGAGGTCGTGCTGACGGCCAATGCCGAGGGCGTGAGCGCCATCGGCCGCCACATCAACTACGGCGTGCGCGAATTCGGCATGGCCGCCATCATGAACGGCATCGCGCTGCACGGCGGCTACATCCCTTACGGCGGCACCTTCCTGACTTTCAGCGACTACAGCCGCAACGCCATCCGCATGGCCGCGCTGATGAAGCTGCGCGTGGTGCACGTGTTCACCCACGACTCCATCGGCCTCGGTGAAGACGGCCCGACGCACCAGTCCATCGAACACGCCGCCAGCCTGCGCCTGATCCCCAACCTGGACGTCTGGCGTCCGGGCGACACGGCCGAAACCGCCGTCGCCTGGGCCGTCGCGCTCGAAAACAAGAACAAGCCGACGGCCCTGCTGCTGAGCCGCCAGAACCTGCCTTACGCGCCCAAGCACGACCTCGGCAACATCAGCCGCGGCGCCTACGTGCTGGCCGAGCCTGAAGAAGTGGGCCTGAACAAAAAGGCCCAAGCCGTGATCATCGCCACCGGCTCGGAAGTGCAGCTGGCGCTCAAGGCGCAGGAACTGCTGGCCGCCCACAAGATCGCCGTGCGTGTGGTCTCCATGCCCAGCACCACCACCTTCGACAAACAGAAGACCGCCTACAAGACCGAAGTGCTGCCCGAAGGCATCCCCCGCATCGCGGTGGAAATGGGCGTGACCGACGGCTGGTGGAAATACGGCTGCGCGGCCGTGGTCGGTATCGACAGCTACGGCGAATCCGCCCCCGCGCCCGTGCTGTTCAAACACTTCGGCTTCACGGCCGAGAACGTCGCCGACACCGTGCGCACGGTGCTGAAGAAGTAATCCAGCCTCCACATCCGTTCGGGCTGAGCCTGTCGAAGCCTCGTTGCTTGGCAGAGACCCTTCGACAAGCTCAGGGCGAACGGACAGGCGGAACACCGTTATTTGAATTTCAACTTCCAGGAGCAACAGAAAATGACGATCAAACTTGGTATCAATGGTTTTGGCCGGATCGGCCGCAACGTGTTCCGCTCGGCGATCAAGAGCTTTAACGACATCGAAATCGTCGGCATCAACGACCTGCTCGAGCCCGACTACCTGGCCTACATGCTGAAGTACGACTCGGTGCACGGCCGCTTTGAAGGCGACGTGTCCGTGGACGGCAACACCCTCATCGTCAACGGCAAGAAGATCCGCCTGACGCAGGAACGCGACCCCGCCAACCTCAAGTGGGGCGACATCGGCGCCACCGTGGTGCTGGAATCCACGGGCCTGTTCCTGGACAAAGCCTCGGGCGAGAAGCACCTGGCCGCCGGCGCGAAGAAAGTCATCTTCTCGGCACCGTCCAAAGACGACACCCCGATGTTCGTCTTCGGCGTCAACGACAAGACCTACAAGGGCGAGGCCATCATCTCCAACGCCAGCTGCACCACCAACTGCCTGGCGCCCGTCGCCAAGGTGCTGAACGACAAGTGGGGCATCAAGCGCGGCCTGATGACGACGGTGCACGCGGCCACCGCCACGCAAAAAACCGTGGACGGCCCGAGCAACAAGGACTGGCGCGGCGGCCGCGGCATCCTGGAAAACATCATTCCCTCCTCCACCGGCGCGGCCAAAGCCGTGGGCGTGGTGATCCCCGAGCTCAACAAGAAGCTGACTGGCATGTCCTTCCGCGTGCCCACCTCCGACGTCTCGGTGGTCGACCTGACCTGCGAACTCAACAAGGAAGCCACGCTGAAAGAAATCTGCGCCGAGATGAAGGCGCAAAGCGAAGGCGCGCTCAAGGGCATTCTGGGCTACACCGAAGACAAGGTGGTCGCCACCGACTTCCGCGGCGAGACCTGCACCAGCGTGTTTGACGCCGACGCCAGCATTGCGCTGGACGGCACCTTCGTCAAGGTCGTGGCCTGGTACGACAACGAATGGGGCTATTCCAACAAATGCCTGGAAATGGTGCGCGTCGTTTCGAAGTAATCGCCGCAGCTTCCACCCAAAAAAAGCGCCTTCGGGCGCTTTTTTTGTGCCCGATATCTATTCATGACTACCTTGAATTCTTGGGGTTTTCTCTATAATAAAGAGTATAAATATCTATTCATTTATTTATTCAACAATTAATTCAATGGTAGCTCCCTCCCACACCGTTGATCGGGTCGTCAGCGCGCTGCGTTCGCAAGGCGGCGTTGCCACCAGCGCCGAGTTGCAGGCGCAGCTGGGTTTGAGCCAGCCAACGGTTTCGCGCGCGCTGACACCGCTGATCGCGTCGGGTGAGGTGCGCAGCCTGGGCGCTGCACGCTCAAGGCGCTATCTGCTCCCGCGCCATGTCGACGGTGTGGGTCGCGAGGTGCCCATCATGCGGGTGGATGCCCACGGCGTGGTCACGCCTTTAGGCCGCATGGTGCCCCTGCCCGGCGGTGGGTTTTGGGTAGACGAAGCCGACGGCGTGAGCCAGCGCCATGACGACCTCCCCTGGTTTTTGAATGACATGCGGCCCCAGGGGTTCATGGGGCGCACCTTTGCGGCGGCCCATCCCGAGTCGCGACTCGCGGCCGACCCGCGCCGCTGGAGCGCGGACGATGCCTTGAAAGCGATGGCCGTGTTTGGCGACGACCTGCCGGGCAACCTTATTGTGGGTGAACAGGCCTTTGAGCGATATCACAGTCTGGCGCAGCGCGCATCGCGCGTCGACTCCTGGCGCGAGTATCCAGCGCTGGCGGAGGCCGCCATGCAAGGCAGTCTGCCTGGCTCCTCCGCCGGGGGAGAGCAGCCCAAGTTCTGCACTATCAGCGGCGGCCGTCATGTGCTGGTGAAGTTTTCCCCTGCCGGGGATTCGCCGGCCAGCCAGCGTTCGCGCGATTTGCTGGTGTGCGAGCACCTGGCTCTGCAGACGCTCGGGCAGGCGGGTCATCCGGCGGCGGCGACGCAGATATTTTTTGCCGGCGGCCGCATCTTTCTGGAGTCAGAGCGTTTTGACCGCACGGCCAAGGGTCGTATCGGCATGGTGTCGCTCGAGGTCTATAACTCCGAATATGTGGGCAAGATAGACAACTGGGCCGCGACGGCCAACCGCATGGCCGAGAGCCGGCTACTGACGGCGGACGACGCCGCGCAGCTGCGCTTCCTGGAAGCTTTTGGCCTTCTCATTGCCAACACCGACCGCCACTACGGCAATATCTCCTTGCTGCTCAAAGACGACGACTGGTTCCTGTCGCCGACATATGACATGCTGCCCATGCTGTATGCGCCTATCAATGGCGAGGTGGTCGAGCAGGACTTTGCCAAGCTTGCGTTGCAACCCACCACCGCCACGCTGGGCGAGTGGGCGCAGGCCAAAGACCTCGCCATGGCATTCTGGGGCGCCGCCGCGGCGCACGCCTTGATTTCTGAAGGCTTCAAGGCCATTGCCGCCAGGAACCTGCAGACCCTGCAAGCGCTTTAAGTTTGCTCTCCGGCAGGCCGCGGCCCATACAAAGAGCGCCTTCGGGCGCTTTTTTTTCGGCTTCGTACATCAAAAGGCCGCAGGCGGTCAATGTCCATTGATTCAGGGCCGTTCAGCCCGTATGGTCCCCGCATGCCGCGCCCATGCCGCGCGGCGCAAGGGAGGAATGACCATGGCGCTGCAGCCGTTCCGGGATTGGCTCGTCCAGAAAAGCTGGGCACAGGGCGTGTATTACAGCAAGGCCGTGGCCTGGCTGTTGCCGCCGGCGGCGCTCGCCGCCGATGCGGCTTACTTCAACATCGCGCAGCAACACCGGCCGCCGGGTGTGACCGGCCTGCTGGCCTGGCAGCTCACGGCGGAGCTGTTCTTCATCACGGTGATCCTGGTGGACCGGTTTGCGCCTCGGCTGCGCGGCCGGGAAGGCGCGCTCAATACTGCCTGTGCCGGTGCCATGCTGCTGGCCACCTGGGTAGGCGCCGTCCACGGCGCGATGTGGGGCGATTTGTCCATCTATGCCGCGGGCGCGACCTTTGTCGCGGCCGTCATGTGCACGCCCAGCCCGGTGCGCAAGCCCATGTACCTGCTGAGCTTCGGGGCGCTGAGCCTGGCCGTTGCCCTGCGCGGGTACGCGGGCCTGGCACTCCTGGCCGCACTGGTCAACCCGTTTTGCATCCTGGTGCTGTGCACGGCGCTCGACGAGCTCATGCTGGCGCGCAATGCCGAGCTGTACGCCGAGATGCAGCGCGCCGAGAGCGAATGCGCGCGTGCCGACAAGGTGCTGTACAACGTGCTGCCGGCCTCCATCGCCGATGAGCTCAAGCGCGAAGACAAGGTCAACGCGGTGAAGTTCGACAACATGGGCGTGCTGTTCGCCGACATCGCCGGTTTCACGAGTTTTTCACGCAGCTTGCCGCCGGACGCGCTGGTGCTGGTGCTGAACCAGATCTTCTCGGCCTTTGACGGACTGGTGGAAAAGTACGGGCTGGAAAAAATCAAGACCATAGGCGATGCCTACATGGTGGTAGCGCACCACCGGCTCGACAGCCTGGGGTGGCTGGCGCTGGACATGGGGGAAGCCTTGCAGCGCTACAACACCGCCAACGGCACACAGCTGGCCATGCGCATAGGCATGCACGCGGGGCCCGCGGTGGCGGGGGTGATAGGCGTCAAGCGCTTTCTCTACGACGTCTGGGGCGACACGGTCAATGTGGCCAGCCGCATGGAAGCCAGCGGCGAGCCGGGGGCCGTGCATGTCAGCGAGACGGTCTACCTGCAGACACGGCAGCACTTTGCCTTTGCCGCGCGCGAGCCCATAGAGCTCAAGGGCCGCGGCCGCATGGCCACCTACTGGCTGCTGGGGCCGGTACTGGAGGCAGGCCCGAAAGCGGGGCGGCGCGACACGCCAGAAACCCTCGCGGCTTAGCTTCCCAGCAGTTCGGCCGGCAGCGACAGGCCGGGCCGCTCGTCGTCCCAGGCCATGGCGCTCATCTTCCAGCCTTGGGGCGTCTTGATGAATTGTGTGGAGATCACACCGCGCGCCTCGAAGGCCTTGCCGTCCTGGGTCCCGGCCTTGCCGTAGGCGCTGTAGCGGTGCGCGATATTGCCGAAGACCTGGGTGATTTCCGAGAGTTCCCATTCCTTGAAACGCGTGAGCGCGCCGCTGTCCACCAGGGCTTGCCGCGGCGCGATGAACCCGGCGATGGTGGATATCTCGGGTGTGGAAGCCGTGTTCTTGATCAGCAGGCCGGCGGTGATGAACAGGCTGTGGATGTCGTCGTAGGCCGGTTTGTCGCCGGGCTCAAACGACACCGCGCGGAAGAAGCGGGTGCTCAGGCTATCAAGCTCCTGCTTCACGGCGGTGCGGCTGGGGTCTTTGTTCATGCGGGCTCACTCCTTCTGCGATGCCGCAGTGTAGGAGCTTGCCGCAAGTCCTGCAGGAGGAGGGAATACCCAACGGGCGCTCCCGCCTGCGGCGAACGCCGCGCTGCGCTCAGCCCCCGGCCGGCTTTTCTTCCCGGCCGCCCGGGTGGCGCGCAAAGCGTGCCGGCTCACGGCCGTGCACCGGCGCATCGTCGGCAAACGACCAGCCGCCGAACTGCGTGCGCCGGTAGTCGGCCATGGTCTGGGCGATCTCGGCCTGCGTGTTCATCACAAAGGGCCCGTACTGCACCACCGGCTCGCCGATCGGTTTGCCCTGCAGCAGCAAAAACTCCGCCTCACCGGCGCCGGTGTTGTGCAGCACCACGGCATCGCCGGCGCGCAGCTCCAGTGCCGCATGCTGGTCAAGCAGCCGGCCGGCGACTTCAATGGACGTGCCCTTGAAGAAATACAGCATGCGGCGCGTGCCGTCGCCGCTTGCCGCGGGCAGCCCCCAGCGCGCGCCAGATGCCATGCGTATCGTCCAGATCGCCACGTCGGCATCAGCCTGCGCGGCCCAGGAGTCAGGTGGCGGCGGCAGAGGCGCACCGGCACCCGCCAGCCGGCCCGCCACCACGGCGACTTCGGTCGTGCGGCCGTTGGCATCGGTGGCCGTCAGGCGCGGAATGTCCTGCCCCCAGAACATGGTGAAGTGCGGCTCGCTCATCTTGCTGCGCGCCGGCAGGTTCAGCCAGATCTGGAACAGCTCCAGCGGGTTGTCGTTTTTTTCGTCGAGCAACGGAAACATCTCGGCATGCACGATGCCTTTGCCGGCGGTCAGCCACTGCGCATCGCCCCGGCCGAAGCGCGCGGTCGCGCCCAGCGAGTCGGAATGGTCGATCAGGCCCTTGCGCACCACGGTCACGGTTTCAAAGCCGCGGTGAGGGTGCGGGGGAAAGCCGGGAATCTTCTCGCCGTGGTACATGCTCCAGCCGTCCTTGCGACTGAAGTCCTGGCCGATGTCGCGCCCGGCCAGCGAAGCGTCCGGGCCCATCTCTGCATTGGCGCGGGGGTAGGCGTCGTCGTGGTACGCGCAAAAGAGAAAGGGGTCGATGGTGGCCCACGGAAAGCCGAGCGGCTTGGCCTGGAGGACAGGGCCGGCAGTGGACGGGGCAGCTGAACTTGCGGTGGAGTCGGCAGACATGGCGATGCCTTTCGGGCGTGAGATTTTCAAACAGTCACAGGCACATATGAGGCCGGATGCCCTTGCTTCAAGCGCGCGGCCGGCCCGCCAGCCGAGGCCACCTGGCGTGTCCCCAAGCCCGCTCAGGCCTTGAGCTTCCACCCCGTGCGGAAAATCCACCACACAATGCCCAGGCATAGCGCCAGGAAACCCATGATGGCTGCGACGCTGAGACCCACATTGACGTCGGCCACGCCGTAAAAGCTCCAGCGGAATCCACTGATCAGGTAGACCACCGGATTGAAGAGGGCGATCTTCTGCCACAGCGGCGGCAGCATGTTGATGGCGTAAAACGCGCCGCCTAAAAAGGTCAGCGGCGTCACCACCATCATCGGCACCACCTGCAGCTTCTGGAAGTTGTCAGCCCACAGTCCGATGATGAAACCGAACAGGCTGAAGGTCAGCGCGGTCAGCAGCAGGAAGCACAGCATCCAGAACGGGTGGGCGATCTCATAGGGCACAAAGAGGCGCGCCGTGGCCAGGATCAGCAGGCCCAGCATGACGGACTTGCTTGCCGCCGCGCCCACATAACCCATCACCACCTCCATGGACGACACCGGCGCCGACAGCAGCTCGTAAATCGTGCCCGACCACTTGGGCATGTAGATGCCGAAGGCCGCGTTGGAGATGCTCTCGTTGAGCAGTGACAGCATGACCAGGCCGGGAATGATGAAGGCGCCGTAGCGTATGCCCTCGATGTCGCCCATACGCGAGCCGATGGCCGCGCCGAACACCACGAAGTAGAGCGAGGTGGAGATCACCGGCGAGGCGATGGACTGCATCAGCGTGCGGAAGGTGCGCGCCATTTCAAAGCGGTAGATCGCGCGGATGGCGTGCCAGTTCATGCGGCCTCCTTGTGTGCGGCGGGTTTGTCTGCATGCACCAGGCTCACGAAGATGTCCTCGAGCGAACTCTCGCTTGAATGCAGGTCCTTGAAGTCGATGCCGAGCTCGGCCAGCCGCTTGAGCAACGCCGCGATGCCGGTTTCCTCGGTTTGCGAGTCGAAGGTGTAGACCAGGGTGTGGCCCTCGCCGGACAGCTCCAGCGGCAGCCCCGCCAGCGCGGCCGGAATGCTTTGCAGCGGCGTTTGCAGCTGCAGGCTCAACTGCTTCTTGCCGAGCTTGCGCATCAGCACGGTTTTGTCTTCGACCAGAATCAGCTCGCCCTTGTTGATCACGCCGATGCGGTCGGCCATCTCTTCGGCCTCCTCGATGTAGTGCGTGGTCAGGATGATGGTCACGCCGCTGCTCTGCAGCTCGCGCACCATTTGCCACATGCCCTTGCGCAGCTCCACGTCCACGCCGGCGCTGGGTTCATCGAGGAACAGGATGGTGGGCTCGTGCGAAAGCGCCTTGGCAATCAGCACCCGGCGCTTCATGCCGCCCGACAGCGACATAATCTTGCTGTCCTTCTTGTCCCACAGGGAAAGGTCGCGCAGCACCTTCTCGATATACGCCGGGTTCGGCGGCTTGCCGTAAAGGCCCCGGCTGAAGCTCACGGTGGACCACACGGTTTCAAAGGCATCGGTCGAAAGCTCCTGCGGCACCAGGCCTATCTTGGCGCGTGCGGCCCGGTAGTCGCGCACGATGTCGTGCCCGTCGGCGGTCACCGTGCCCGAACTGGGCCTGACGATGCCGCAGACGATGCTGATCAAGGTGGTCTTGCCCGCGCCGTTGGGGCCCAGCAGCGCGAGAATTTCGCCGCGCCGGATGTCCAGGTTCACGGACTTGAGCGCCTGAAAACCCGAAGCATAGGTTTTACTGAGTTGCTGGATGGAAATAATGGGATTGGCTTGCACGCGGCATCCTGGTGAAAGTGGCACCGGAAGACCGGTGCCAGAAGAGACCCGGATCATTCTATAGAGCGCGGGTAAAAAATGCCCGCCAAGGGTTTTCAGCGCGGCGCGGCTGTTTGTGAGGGTGCGCTGCCGCTGATTCGGGACAGGCTGTCGTGGGCCCGTCCTACAGCATGCATGGCCGTCCATGGGTAACTTGGACATTCATCCTGTTGTCTGCATCGGAAATGATTCTTTCAAGGCAGCCAGGCATACGGCGACCGCTGCGCGGTTTCCGGATGTTTGTGTTCCGGCAAAGCGTTGTGACCGATATCGGTTTCATGCACATGGTCCGTAAAAAAAACAGTTTACGGTCAGGTCCTGTTGACAGGCCCTGGGAACGAACTGTTGGCGCACGCTATCCGTGCGAATTTCTCACCAAGGACCTCTTATGAAATACCCCCTGCTTTTAGCCGCGCTTGCCGGCACGTTGGCCCTGAGCGCCTGTGAACGCACGGTTGTCGCGCCGCCTGCCGCCGTTGTCACGGTTCCCGGCCCCGCCGGCCCTGCTGGCGCCACCGGCGCCTCCGGTACCGATGGTGCCAAAGGCGCCACGGGCGCGGGCGTGGGCATTCCCGGCCCGACCGGCGCCACCGGCGCGACAGGTGCAACCGGCTCCACCGGCTATGAAGGCGCCACGGGCGCAACCGGTGCCACCGGTGCCACCGGCAATACCGGAAGGACTGGCCAGACCGGCCAGACTGGTGACACGGTCGTGATCGTTCCCGCACCGGCCCGTTAAGTCGCCAACAGCTCGTAGGCTGCACAGGCCGGCGCACGCGCCAAGCGTTCGCCGGCCTTTATTGATTCCGCGGCGGATCACGCGGCCGCGGCGACCCGCAATGCGGGAAAAGGCCCGCGCCAGGCCGGCAGTTCGTTGAGCTGCGTATGCCTGCGCCGGATTTCCGGAAAGGCCTGCAGCGGCAGTCCGGTCTTGCCCGCATGAAAGCCCGAGGCGTAGGTTTTGCTGAGCTGCTGGATGGAAATAATGGAGTTGGCTTGCACGCGGCATCCTGATGAGAAGGTGTGGCACCAGATGTGGCACCAGAAGAGGCACAAATGATTCCATAGGGAGCAGAGAAAAATGCGGGGGCCAGGGCTTTCCTGAAATCCCCTGGACCGACGCTTGCCGAAAGTTCAGATCGACGTCTTTGTCACCGTGCCGGTTCGAAGCGCTCGCCTCGGCCCCGTCCTGCAGGGCACAAGGATCAGGGCCGGCGAAACGAAAACGACTGCCGGCCCCAGTATGCAGAGCGCAGCGAATCCAGCCGCACCACGCCCCCGGTGGAAGGCGCATGCACAAAGCGGTTCTCACCGACGTAGATGCCGGCGTGGCTGGCCACGCCTGCCTGCACAAACACCACCAGGTCGCCGGTACGCGCCGAGTCCGCAGGCACGGGTTGGCCCCAGTTCACCAGCGCGGCCACGGTGCGCGGCGACGCGATGTGGGCGCGCGAACGGTAGACGTGGCCTATCAAACCGCTGCAGTCAAAGCCGGACTCCGGCGTGTTGCCGCCATAGCGGTAAGGCGTCCCCACCAGGCTGATGGCATAGAGCGTGACGTCGTTCGCCTCCTCCACAGACAGGCGTGGCGGTGCCGTAGATGCGGAAGAAGGCGCTGATGGCAAGTTGCCGCAGCCGCCGAGTGCCATGAGGGTGGCCAGTGCAAACAGGACGGCAAAGACCGCGCGAGGACTGGTTCGGGCTCGAGGTGCGAGTGCGGCATGGGGCATCGCCGCATTGTGTCAGCCGCGATGTGCAAGGGCAACCGGGCCCTGCGGCCGCATTGCCCGGTGGCTTGCCCTGTTGTTTTCACGCGGCTCACAAACCTTCAGCTTCAGGCGGCCGCCGATTGCGGGAAAGGCTCGCGCCAGGCCGGCAATTGCTGCAGCCGCTCATGCCAGCGCCGGATTGCCGGAAAGGCGTCCAGCGGCAAGCCGGTTTTCCCGGCATAGGGCAGCGTGATGGCCACCGCGAAGTCCGCCACCGTCAAGGCATGGCCGACAAGGTAGTCGCGCCCTTGCAGGTGTGACTCCAGAACCGCGGCGTAGCGCTCGAAGTCAGGCGTCACCCTCGCAATCTCGGCCGGGTCGGCCTGGCTTCGAAGAAAGCGCGGCTTGATGATGTGCTCGAAGTAGAAAGTGCTCGCGGCCGGCGCGAATTCGGTCGCGTCCCACATCAGCCAGCGCAGCACTTCGGTCTGGCGTTTGTCGCGAGGCCATAAGTCCGAGCCGGCTTTCTCCGCCAAGTGGCACATGATGGCGTTTGACTCCCACAGCACCAGCTCGCCGTCGACCAGCACAGGCACCTTGGCGTTGGGGTTCATCGCGCGGAATTGCGGCGTGCGGTGCTCGCCTTTGTCCAGTGTCACGTAAATGAACTCCACCGGCAAACCGAGGTGCCTGGCAACGGCGCAGGCTTTTCGCGGATTGAGCGTGTCTGAGTAATAAAGCTTCATGGACCGCGGCCTCACGGCATGGGCCGGGGATTGATCACCATCCACGACACGCCGAAACGGTCTTGCACCATGCCGAAGGCCGAGGCGAAGAAGGTCTCGGTCATGGGCATTTCAACCTTGCCGCCCTCGCCAAGCGCCTTGAAGAGGCGCTCGGCCTCGGCATCGCTGGGCGCCGTCAGCGACAGCGAAAAGCCCTTGAACTCGGGCTTGCCGGTGCCCATGCCGTCGGATGCCATCACTTCGGTCTCGCCGATCCTGAAGCTCGCGTGCATGATGTTGTCCCCGGGGATGGCGCCGCCGTCCGGGCCGCAGCCCTCGGTCGGGGGTTCGGGGTTTTCCTTGAAGCGCATCTTCATCGTGACTTGCGCGCCCAGCGCCTTTTGGTAGAAGGCGATGGCCTCTTCGCAGCGGCCGTTGAAAAACAGGTAGGACTGGACAAGCATGGCTGGCTCCTTGGTGAGTGAGTTGGATAGCTAGGGGTGGACGGGATAAACGCTTGGCGGGATTCGGGATTCGGGATTCAGGCGCCAGCTTCGGCCTTCTGTGCGGCATGGGCCTCAACATTCATGCAGGCCAGTTCCCAGAGATGGCCGTCGAGATCCTCGAAACCGTGCTGGTACATAAAACCGTGGTCCTGCGCCTTGCTGGGTGTGGTCGCGCCGCCGGCCACGGCCTTGCGGACCATCCCGTCGATCTCTTCGCGGCTGTCCGCCGAAAGGCAGATCAGCACCTCGGTGCTCTTGCGCGCGTCACTCACCGGCTTGGGAGTGAAGGTCTTGAAGTAGCTCTCGACCAGCAGCATCACGAAGTTTTCTTCGCTCACGATCATGCAGGTGGCGTTCTTGTCGGTGAATTGCGGGTTGAACCTGAAGCCCAGCGAGGTGAAAAACTTCACCGACCTGTCGAGGTCTTTCACGGGCAGGTTCACAAACATCTTGGTGGACACGGGTCTCTCCTTGGTTGATCAGGGGCTCATATAGACGGGAGGGCTTCATGCCTGGTCGTAGGCTTCCTGGAGCTCCTTGATATTGATCTTGTGCATCTTGAGCATGGCCTTCATGGCCGCGCCGGACTTGGCCGGGTTCTTGTCGCCCAGCATGTCGCCGAGGACAGTCGGGATGATCTGCCAGGACAGGCCGAATTTGTCTTGCACCCAGCCGCACTGGTTGGGCGCACCTCCGGCCGAGAGCTTGTTCCAGAGTTCGTCCACCTCCGCCTGCGTCTTGCAGTCCACGAACAGCGAAATCGCGGGCGTGAAGCTGAAATGCGGGCCGCCGTTGAGCGCCATGAACTGCTGACCCTCGAGCTCGAAGCTGCCGGTCATGACCGAACCTTCGGGCCCGGGGCCTTCCTTGCCGTAGCGCCTGAGCATGGTGATCTTCGAGTTCTTGAAGATGGAGACATAAAAGTTCATGGCCTCCTCGGCCTGGTCGTTGAACCACAGAAAGGGGGTGATTTTCTGCATGCTCGGGTTCCTTGTAAGAGCGGTTTCACAGGGGAAATCCAGGATTTCGGGTCTTGCGCGGTGGCCCAATCAGCAGTATTGTGTACACCGTCCACAAAAGAATAGCAAAGATAATGAACGCTGTCCACATAAATAAGTAACAAGCCATGTCGAGCGCGCCCCAGATACCGCCACCCCGCAGCACCTACCGCCACGGGGACTTGCGGCGCGCCCTGCTGGAAGCCGGTGTCGAGCTGGCGCGCGCGGGCGGGCCCGAGGCCGTGGTGTTGCGCGAGGCCACGCGCCGGGCGGGTGTTGCGCCCAACGCGGCCTATCGCCATTTCGAGAACCGCCAGGCTTTGCTTTATGCGGTGCGCTCCGTCGCGCTGGCGGCGGTGGCCCGTGCCATGGAGGCCGAGCTGGCGGCCGTGCCGCCGGATCTGCCGCCGGCTGAATTTGCCCGCGACAACCTGCGTGCGGTCGGCACCGGCTATCTGCGTTTTGCGCAGGCCGAGAGCGGGTTGTTCCGCACGGCCTTCGGCCCTTCGGACGATCTCACGAAAAGAAGCCAGGGCACGCCGGGCGACAGCGAACGCAAGGGCCAAAGCGGCCTGGACCCTTTCGAGCTGCTGGGCGCCGCCATCGACAAGCTTGTGAGCGCCGGCCTGATGTCACCCGAGCGCCGTCCCGGCGCCGAGTTCCTCGCCTGGTCGGCGGTGCACGGCCTGGCCATGCTGGTCGTTGACGGCCCGCTGGGTCCTGTCCTGGGCCAGCAGATGCAGCAGGTAGGCCAGCGCGTGATTGATATGGTGGAAAAAGGCCTGTGCGAGAAGCAGGCCTTGCCACCCTGATCCGGGATTTTCAGAAGTTGTGCAGGATGCCCACGCCGTAAACGCGAATCACGTCATTGGCCACGCGGTTGTTCGGGTCCTGGCGGTCATAAAAGGCGTAGAGCGAAGTGCGATTGCTCATCTTGTAGGAGTAGCCCGCCTGGAAGCGCTTGAGCTTGGCCGCCGGATCGCTCTGCACATCCTTGCGGATGTAGTTGGCCATGACCTTGCTGGTGGGCGTCAGGTCCCAGGACGCGCCAATCATCTGCGCATCGACCTTGCTGCGTGACAGCGGCCCACCCACAAAGTTGTCGCGGTTGTAGACCGCCCATGCCCTGACTTCACCGAAGTCGTAGGAGCCCACCAGCATCCATTTGTTCTTGAAGTCATTGAGCAACGCGCCGCCGCGTTTGCTGTCGGTGCCGTAACCAAAGCCCAGGCCCAGCGGGCCGCCGCCTTCGCCGTAGCTGACCGAGACATCGGTCTGCTTGTAGTCGCCCTCAAAGCGAATCGGGCCCGCGGGAGTTTCCGCCAGGCCTTCACCGTTGAGGTAATGGCCGGCGCGGAACACAAAATTGCCGATCACAGGGCTGGCGTAACCGACGGCGTTGGACACGCGTGTGCGCGCATTGAAGATGGAGGTGCCTATGGCGGTAGCGCCCGCGTCGTGGATGACGTATTCGATGTTCCGGCTCAGGATCGCGTAGATCGGCGTACGACTGGGCGCTGCGGAGTCGATGCGGCCGATGTTGACGACGCCAAAGTCGCCGCCGATCCCGATATAGGAGTTGCGGTACATCGGCGTGCTCGATGCTCCGGTATCTGAAGAAATCCCCATCTCCAACCCAAAGAGGGCCTTGAGCCCACCGCCCAGATCCTCAGTCCCTTTGAAACCCAGTCGCGAGGCGTTGCCGGTAATCAGCGTCTGGGAAAGAGAGCCGGTCTTCGAGTTCTCAAAGCTTGTATCCATTCGTCCGTAAATCGTCACCGTGCTTTGCGCCACGGCGGCCACGGGTGATATTGCGCCGGCGGCTACCGTAGCCAGGCAGATCATCTTGAATTTCATCCCTCACTCCTCAAAAGTTTTTATCGATGGCGGAGATTCATCACCGCCGCTTGGGTTGTCGCGGGCAAAGTTCGCCCAGGCCGCGGAAGGTTTCGTCTTCAGCGGGGCTGCAAATTCAGGGGGAAAAGCGCGGGCCTCAGCCGTCCGGCTGTGGCGTGACGCCAGGGTGGTGGAGATTCATGCGCAAGGCTTGTTAACAGGCCCTAGTCCAGAACAATCTTGTTGGCTTGCGCCACGTTCTTGAAGAACTGGATGCGCTGGATGACTTCCTGCCGGTACTCGGCGGGCCGCACATTCTCGGGAAGCATGGCGCCACGCTTGCGCCAGATTTCCTGCGTCTCCTTGTCACGAAGAATGCTGCGCATCGCGTCATACAGCGTCTGGATGATGGGCTCCGGCGTCTTGGCCGGCGCTGCCAATCCTGTCCATGAGGTGAGGTTCAGGTCGGGAAGCTTGAGCTCCTCAAACGTGGGAACATCCGGCAACTGCGGCACGCGCAATGGCGCAGCAACGGCCAGCGCGCGCAAGCTTCCGTTCTGCAGCATGCCGAGGTTGGACGACAGGTTGTTCCAGGTCAGCTGCACCTGGCCCGACAGCAGGTCCGTCAGCGCCGGCCCGGAACCTCGGTACGGGATGTGCGTGATGAACAGGCCCAGCTTGGCCTTGAGCAGCTCCATGCTCAGGTGCGCGACCGAGCCGTTGCCCGATGAGGCGTAGTTCAGCTTGCCTGGGTTGGCCTTGGCATAGCGCACAAACTCGGCGAAATTCTTGACGGGCAACTTGGCGCTGGCCACCAGCACATTGGGCAGTCGGTCGATCAGCGTGATGTAGGCGAAATCGTTGACCGCGTCATACGGCAGGGTGCTGGACACCGCGGGATTGACCACATGGGTCGACTGCGAGGTGACGACCAGCGTGTAGCCGTCGGGCGCGGCCTTCGCGCCAATGCCGGTGCCTATGGCGCCGCCCGCACCGGCCTTGTTGTCGATCACCACCGGCTGACCGAGCAGCTTGCCGAGCTTGTCGGACACGGCGCGCGCCGAAATGTCCACCGCGCCGCCGGGCGGAAAAGGCACGATCAATGTGATGGGGCGGTTGGGCCAGGCGCGCGCCTGGCTGAATGCCGGGCAGGCCATCGCGCCGGCAGCGCCGGCCGCCATGCCGAGAACCTGCCTGCGGTTGCGGATAAGTGTCATGCTGTGTCCTTGAGCTGGGCCTTGCGTTCGGCCTGAATGGTTTCTTCCCTGATGTAATCCGCGATGGCCTGCAGCACCAGGTGGATGCGCTTCCTGAGTTCCGGAAACTGCCGCCTGGGCTCGCGTGTTTTTTCGTTGAGGTAAAGGCCCCGGTTGATCTCGATCTGCAGGCTGTGCCGCCCGAGCGCGGGCCGCCCGAAAGTGCGCACCAGGTCCTGGCCGGCATAAGGGTCGTTCAGCGCCACCGTGTAGCCGTGCCGCCTGAAGGCCTCGCCCACAAAATCCATGAAGGGCGCGCCGCAGCTCGCGCCATGCAGGTTGCCCAGCACGACGTCGGCCAGGGGTTTGTCCGGAAGCCCCAGGCGTGCATAGGCATTGCTGGGCATGGAATGAAGGTTCAGGTGCCACCATCCGCCCTGCCGTGTGCCGGCGCCGGCCAGCGCGTCCGCCAGCGCGCGGCGGTAGGGCCGCCAGCAGCTCTCAATGCGCCGCGCAACTTCGTGGGCGTGGAGCTTGCGGTTGTAGATCGCCTCCAGCGCCGGCGTCTTGCTGAACACCAGGCCATTGCCCAACCGCACGCAGCGGTCCGACGGTGAAACCGGCCCGCTCCATTCGCCGTCCAGCATCGCAAGGTCTATGTCGTCCTCCGCGCGGTTGGTGTCGATGTAGCTGCGCGGAAAGGTCGCGTGCACCAGCGTCGCACCCACCAGCGGCGCATCGCTCCACAGCTGCTCGATCAAGGTGTCCTCACATTGCCGCAGCTGCTGCAACTCGATCGCGAAGTCGAAGTCCTGCGGATAGTAGGTGCCGCTGTGCGGGGAATCGCACACGAGCGCGATGGGATCGCCGGTGGGGCGTAAGACTTGGACGGGTGCGGTGTTGCTCATGGGCCGCAGTGTGCCGCCGAGGCCGCCGGGGGGCAAACGACAA
>Ga0209564_1002115_pt1 | contig 16874 bp, 18 predicted proteins | sample AraplaCol_mMF_r2_FD_184272 | JGI IMG/M metagenome (GOLD analysis project Ga0209564, IMG submission 184272) | Arabidopsis root microbial communities from North Carolina, USA - plate scrape MF_Col_mMF_r2 (SPAdes) (version 3) | ecosystem: Host-associated > Plants > Roots > Endosphere | place: USA... | reverse complement strand
ACCTTCATGACCGTCTCTATACTCAGCGGAGAGGTTCGCGGCCGCCATGAGGGCGAAAGGAACATCCGGGATGTTTCGGAGGGCGTGCGTATAAGCAGGACGACCGCCGGAGTCAATGCGCGGCTTGGCCTCAAAGCGGGCATAGGCGTCGGGAATGGCGGTAGAGCTCCACGGCTCAAGCCCGATCCCGCGGGAACTTAACCGCTCTGTCGCCCCTTGTGATTGCAGCCCCCTCACGAACCCCGGTAGCCTGCCCTCATGGATAGACGCGTTTTCCTCGTTCTGCTGCTGGCCGGCTGCGCCGACACCTCGGTCAACGCGCCCCTGGCGCCGTCGGTCGCCCCGCCGGCCCCGCCACGCACGCCGCCGCCCGCCCCCGCCGCGCCCAGCGCCGATCCGGCCGCCTCGGGCCAGGCCGTCGGCTTCGACGCCTGGCTGGCCGCCTTCAAGCAGAAGGCCCTGGCCGCCGGCCTGACCCAGCAGCTGCTGGACCGCGAGCTGGACGGCGTGACGCCCGATCCCAAGGTGATCTCGCTGGACGGCCGCCAGCCGGAATTCTCCAAGCCGGTGGGCGACTATATCCGGGGCGTGGTCGGCGAGGACCGCATCGCCGTCGGCCGCGACAAGCGCCAGACCCTGGCCTTCCTGCCCGACATCGAGAGCCGCTACGGCGTGCCGCGCGACATCCTGCTGGCCGTCTGGGCCATGGAATCGGCGTTCGGCAAGATCCAGGGCAATTTCGACGTCGTGCGCTCGATGGCCAGCCTGGCCGCCGACGGCCGCCGACGCAATTGGGCCGAGGGCGAGCTGATCGCCGCCCTGAAGATCATCGCCTCGGGCGAGGACACCCGCGCCCAGCTCAAGGGCTCGTGGGCCGGGGCCATGGGCCAGACCCAGTTCCTGCCGTCCAACTACCTGTCGACCGCCGTCGACTTCGACGGCGACGGCCGCCGCGACATCTGGGGCAGCGACGCCGACAGCCTGGCCTCGGCCGCCAACCTGCTGAAGAAGGGCGGCTGGAAGCCCGGCGTCGGCTGGGCCAAGGAAGTGATCCTGCCGGCCGGCTTCGACTACGGCCTGGCCGAGGGGCCGCGCGAGGTCCCGTCCTGGTGGGAAGCCAAGGGCGTCAAGCGCGCCGACGGCCTGCCCTGGACGCCGGCCGACGCCGCCTCGCCCGCCGGCCTGATCCTGCCCGCCGGCTGGTCGGGCCCGGCCTTCCTGGCCCTGCCCAACCACTTCGCGATCCGCACCTACAACAACTCCACCTCCTACGCCCTGGGCATCGGCGTGCTGGCCGACCGGTTCGCGGGCGGCGGGCCGCTGGTCGCCGCCTGGCCGGCCGAGACGCCGCTGAACCTGGCCGACCGCATGGCCGCCCAGATCGCGCTGGGCCGCCTGGGTTTCTCCCCCGGTCCGGCCGACGGCGTGATCGGCGCGGGCACCCGCAAGGCCCTGCGCGCCTGGCAGGCCGACCGCAAGCTGCCCGCCGACGGCTATCTGTCGTCCGACATGGTGGTGCGGCTGAAGGCGCAGGCGGGGATCAGCTAACGGACGGTGATGTCCACCGCGATCCGCCGGACCGCGCCGTCGGGACTGGAGCCCTGCAGCACCATCCGGTCATGGCCGGCGTAGCCCGAGGCGGCGGTGTAGAAGGCTTGATGACCCGGCACCTTGCGGCTGTTGCAGGCCGCGCGGGGATTGCCCGGCGGAAAGGCCGCGAAATAGGGATCATCCTTGATCACCGCCGTGCCATGGGCCGGCGGCTCCAGGATGGTCAGGGACGCGCCGGGCTCGTGGACCGAACAGTCGGGATCGATGGCGGTATTGGCCCAGACCCGGATCGGATTGCTGCCGACCACGGCCTTGGCGATGCTAAGCTTCTGGTAGCCGGCCGCCGGCGCGACCGGCTTGACCGTCACGACATATCGGCTGGGCTGGGCGGAAGCGGCCGACACGACGGCCAGCCCCGCAGCGCAGGCCAGGATGAACAACTTGGAGCCCACGAGCGATCTCCCTGAGGCGTCACTTTCGGGAGGCTGCGCCGGGTTCGTTTCACGACTATTGCAGGCCCCGCGAGCCCTCAGTGCGGCCCGCTCGCGTCGATCGAGCTGGCGTCGACGACCTGGGCCTCGTCGCGGGCCTCGCGGGGGGCCGAGGCGTCGCCGACCCGGCGCATGATCGGGTCGAGCAGGGCGTAGGCGACCAGGCCGGCCAGCACCGCGACGTTCATCAGATAGGGCGAGGGGTGGGCCCACTTGTAGAGCGCCACGCCCAGCACCGGGGCGATGATCACCGAGGCGCCGTTGATGGCGCTGATCGCCCCGGCCACCGCCCCCTGCTCCTCGTGTCCCACCGACAGCGAGGCGCCGGCCGTGAAGCCGGGCCGGGCGAAGCCGTAGCCCAGGCTGCACAGGGCGAAGCCGACCACCAGGGTGTGGTAGTCGGGCGAGAAGGCGACGATCAGGTTGCCGGCGGCCGCGCTGCCCGCGCCCAGCCACAGCAGCTGGCGCGGGGTCAGGCGTAGCATGCGGATCAGGCCCCATTGCGCCAGCAGGCTGGCCACGGCGCCGGCCATCATCGCCACGCCGGCGAAGGCCGCCGCCTGGGCCGGCGAGATCTTCAGCTTGTCGATGACCATGAAGCCCAGGGTCTGCTGGTTCACCGTCTGGGCGCTGGCCAGCAGGAAGCCGTAGACGATGAAGGGCATGATCCGCCGGTCGTTCCAGCGCACGCGGGCCCGGGGCTTGTGGGCCGTGTCGCCGACACGCTCGGGGATCTCGTCGGGCGTCTCGGGCAGGCCGCGCACCACCAGGACCAGCACCACGATGGCGATCAGCGCGAACGAGAACATCGGCCCCGACAGGGTCAGCAGCGGGAACACCAGGAACGGCGCGACGGCCGGGCCCAGGATCGTGCCCAGGCCGCTGGCCGAGGCCATGGTGGCCAGGGCGTTGGTGCGGTCGGCCGGCGCGGTGCGGTCGGCGACATAGGCCTGGGCCGCCGGGTTCGAGGCGCTGCCGACCAGGCCGAAGATCGCCCGCGACAGGGCCGCCCCGGCGAACACCGCCAGCGGGACCATCAGCCCCTTCAGCCCCATCAGGATGAAGAAGCCGAAGCCCAGCATCGACACCGCGAAGCCGGCCATGCCCAGGATCACCATCGGCTTGCGGCCGCGCCTGTCGGACATCCGCGCCCAGACCGGCGACATCACGCCCCACGCCAGGGCCGACAGCGAGAAGATCGAGCTGATCAGCACGTCGGGGATGCCGACCTGGCGGCCGATGGCCGGCAGCACGGTCTGCAGGGCGGTGTTGCCGGCGGCGCTGGACAGTAGGACGGCGAACAGGATGGCGAAGGCGCGGCCCCTGGCCTTGTCGTCCAGGCGGACATCCGGGCTGGCGGCGCTCATGCTTCCCCTCCGGCGCGCGTGGCCGGTTGGTCCGGCCTATGGCGTCAAACATCTGTTAGGCGGGTGCGGCGAAAGGCGCAACAGGGCCGCAAACCAGCGCTCACCTTGGATTAAGCATTAACGGCGATGATCTCGGCGCAAGTTACCGGGGCTCTCCACGTCATGTTCCAGATCATCGGCATCGTCCTGCTGTTCGGCCTCGTGTTCGGCAGCTTCATCATGTCCGGCGGCAAGATGGACGTGATCATCGAAGCCGCCCCGCACGAGCTGATGTGCATCCTCGGCGCGGGCATCGCCTCGTTCCTGATCTCGAACTCGATGACCGTGATCAAGGCGACGGCCGGCGGCTTCGGCAAGATCTTCGCCGGCCCCAAGTGGAAGACCGGCGACTATCGCGACCTGCTGAGCCTTTTGTTCCTGCTGACCAAGACGATGAAGTCCAAGGGCGTCATCGCCCTGGAAAGCCACATCGAAAAGCCTAACGACAGCTCGATCTTCCAGCGCTATCCGAAGATCACCAAGGACCACTTCGCCGTCGACTTCATCTGCGACACCCTGCGGATGATGACCATGAACCTGGAGGATCCCCACCAGGTCGAGGACGCGATGGAGAAGCAGCTCGAAAAGCACCACCACGAGGGCCTGGCCCCGGCCCACGCCCTGCAGAGCCTGGCCGACGCCCTGCCCGCCCTCGGCATCGTCGCCGCCGTGCTGGGCGTCATCAAGACCATGGGTTCGATCACCGAGCCGCCGGCCGTGCTGGGCGCGATGATCGGCGGCGCCCTGGTCGGCACCTTCCTCGGCGTGTTCCTGGCCTACGGCCTGGTCGCCCCGTTCGCCACCCGCCTGACGGCCGTGGTCGACGAGGAGGGGGCGTTCTACAAGATCATCCAGTCGGTGCTGGTCGCCCACCTGCACGGCAACGCCGCCCAGATCAGCGTCGAGATCGGCCGCGGCAACGTGCCGAGCGAGGCCCAACCCAGCTTCCTGGAACTGGAAGAAGCCCTGCAGGCCATCCCCGCCGAACCTTGATAAGGGCGATCACGGACCGATCACGGATCCGTGAACAATTGTCTTGCCCCTGCTACAGAACTGATGTTCTGTGAGGTCGTGACGCGGCCCTCTCGGCCGCAGTCGCCAGACAAGCAGTCGCAAGGGAAGTCCCTATGACCACCAAGATTCTCCGCTCGATCCTGATCGCCGGCATGGCCGTCTCGGCCCTGTCGCTGGCCGCTTGCGGCAAGAAGGCCGAAGAGTCGGCCGACGCCTCGGCCCAGAAGGCCCAGGAAGCCGCCGCCTCGGCCAGCACGGCCACGGACGCGGCTTCGAACGCCGCGACGGCCGCCGCCGACGCCAACAAGGCCGCCGCTGACGCCGCCGCCGCCCCGGCCGCCCAGGACGCCACGACCGCCGCCGAAGCGCCCGGCACGACCACCACCACGACCACCACCGAAAAGAAAACCGAGCCGGCCGCCCACTAAGGCCAGTTCGCTTCGCAGCGATCGGAAGGGCCGTCCGCGAGGGCGGCCCTTCTTCTATGGGGGCGGGCGGCCCTATAAGCGGCGCATGAGCGCCCCTGCCGCCCCCCCTCCCGACGCCCCGTCCGCCTCGCCCCTGGTCTGGCGCGACGACGGCCTGCCGCAGTCGGCGTTGTACGGCGACGTCTATTTCTCCAGCGCGGACGGCCTGGCCGAAACCCGCGCCGTCTTTCTGGCCGGCTGCGGCCTGCCGGCCGCCTGGCGGGGCCGCGACCGTTTCGTCATCGGCGAACTGGGCTTCGGCACCGGCCTGAACATCGCCGCCCTGCTGGACCTGTGGCGGCGGGAGAAGACCCCCCAATCCAAGCAAGGGGGCCAGCGCCTGCACGTCTTCTCGATCGAGGCCCATCCGATCACCCGCGACGAGGCGGCCCGCGCCCTGGCCGTCTGGCCCGAGCTGGGCGAGGCCGCCCAGGTACTGCTCGACCACTGGCCGGGCCGGGCGCGCGGCTTCCACCGCATCGACCTGCCCGGCTTCGACGCGACCTTCGACCTGGCGGTGATGGACGTCGAGGACGCCCTGGCCGCCTGGGACGGCGCGGCCGACGCCTGGTTCCTGGACGGCTTCTCGCCGGCCCTGAACCCGGCGATGTGGCGCGAGGCAGTCCTGGCCGCCGTGGCCGCCCGCAGCGCCCCCGGCGCGCGCGCCGCGACCTTCACCGTCGCCGGCGCGGTGCGGCGCGGCCTGGCCGCCGCCGGCTTCCAGGTCGACAAGCGCCCCGGCTTCGGCCGCAAGAAGGAACGGCTGGAGGCGGTGGCGCCCGGCGTCGCGACCGCCCCCCCGCGTCCGCGCCGCCTGGCGGTGGTCGGCGGCGGGATCGCCGGCGCCGCCATGGCCCGCGCCGCCCGGGCCGAGGGCCTGGCGGTCACCGTGTTCGACGACGACCAGGCCCCGGCTTCGGGCAACCCCGCCGCCCTGGTCACCCCCGCTCTCGACGCCGGCGGCGGTCCGCGCGCCGCCCTGCCCGCCCAGGCCTTCGCCCGCGCCGTCGCCCTCTACGCCCAGCTGCCCCAGGCGGTGATCGCGCGCGGCGTGCTGAAACTGCCGGTCGGCCCGCGCGACGGCGAGCGCCACGCCGCCGTCGCCGCCCAGGACCTGTTCGAGCCGGGCGCGATGGCCCTGCCGGACCCCGAGGCGGTCGCCGCGCGCCTGGGCGAACCGGCCGCCGGTCCCGCCCTGGACATGGTCGACGCCCTGGTGGTGGAGCCCGCGCGCGTGATCGAGGCCTGGCGCGGGTCGGCGATCGCGGCGCGGGTCGCCCGGCTGGCGCGTGAAAACGGCGTCTGGCGATTGTTCGATCCGGACGACCGCCTGCTGGCCGAGGCCGAGGCCGTGGTGCTGGCCGGCGGCGCGGACCTGGCCAGGCTATGGCCCGCCGCTCCGATCCGTCCCGTGCGGGGCCAGGCGACCTGGACCGACCGCCCGGCTCCGGCTCCCGCCGCCTTCGGGGCCTATGCGGTTCCCACCCGCGACGGCGTGCTGTTCGGGGCCACCCACGATCGCGGCGACGTCGCGACCGAAGCCCGCGAGGCCGACGATCGGCGCAACCTGCAGACCCTGGCCAAGGGATTGCCCGGCCTGGCCGCCCGGCTGGCGGACGCGCCCCTGCGGGGCCGCGCCGCCGTGCGCGCGACGACGGCCGACCACCTGCCGCTGGCCGGCGCGGTCCCCGGCGCGCCCGACGGCCTGTTCGTCCTGGGCGGCCTGGGCGGGCGCGGCTTCTGCCTGGCGCCGCTGCTGGCCGAGCACCTGACGGCGCGGATCCTCGCCCTGCCTTCGCCCCTGCCCAGACCCCTGTCGGACCTCCTGGAGCCTTCGCGATTTCCATCGCGCGCCGCCCCTGGAGCGGTATAATCGGACGAAGAAGGACAACGCCGCATGAAGCGCAGGTTCCTCGCCCTCGCCGCCTCGACGGTCGCACAGGCCCGCTTCACGATGGCGCAAGTCCAGACCCGGCCCGCGGAGGTTCGCGACAGGAGCCGACACCCCAGAATGTCGGCCTGACCGGCGCCCGACGCCCTCTCGGGCTTTCCGGATGATGGCGCTCCCGACACCCTCGGGGGCGTCCTTCTTTTTTGGGATGGCCCCCATCTCCGGTCCCGCACGCCTCTTGGCGCGGCGCCGGCCTCCCCCGTCACGCCGCGCCATCTCGCTTCGCGGGGAGGCAGTCGCACATGACCCAAAATAAGGCTGTCATCCCGGACGAGCGCGCAGCGCGAAGATCCGGGACCGACGCGTGAACGCAAGCGCTTCCGGCGGTCCCGGATCTGCGCGCGACTTTCGCCGGGCTTGTCCGGGACGACAGCTCTTTTCTCGGAAAATCCATATGCGATCGCCCCGCGTCGAGGAGGAGGAGGAATGGAAAAAGGGCCCGGCGTCGCCGCCGGGCCCTCCATCTTCGTCGTGATCGCGATCTTTAGAAGTTGATCGAGATCGTGGAACGGCGGTTCAGCGGTTCCTTCACACCATCGCCGGTGGCGACGGCCGGTTCGCTTTCGCCCTTCCAGTCCACGGCCAGGGTGGTGGCCGCGACGCCGGCGCCGACCAGAGCGTCGGCCACGGCCTTGGCGCGGCGCTCGGAGAGCTTGGCGTTGTACTTCGGAGACCCCGAGGTGTCGGTGTGTCCGACCACGGTGATCTTCGTCGCGTTGCCGCCCTTGGCGTAGTCGGCCGCTTGCGAGACCACGGCCTGGGCTTCCGGCGTCAGCACGTACTGATCGAACGGGAAGTAGACGATGAACTCACGCGCCTCGTAGGCCGGAGCCGGGGGCGGCGGGGGCGGCGGGGGCGGGGGTTCCGGCGGCGGGGGCGGAGGCGGCGGAGGCGGCGGCGGCGGCGGCGGGGGCGAGCCGAAGGTGTAGCGGACGCCCAGCGTCAGCGAGGTGTCCTTGTACTTGCCTTCGTAGGTGCCGACGTCGGTCACCGCGCCGAAGTGGCCCGCGCCGCCGACATTGGTCGTCACCGAACCCCATTGCAGGTCGTCCGTCTGCAGGTAACGGCCGGTCAGGTCCAGCGACCAGTTCGGCGCGAAGTCCCAGGCGATGCCCAGGATGCCTTGATAGGCCAGGGCCTGGTCGACGTCGTCGAAGCTGGTGTTCTGGAACTGGGCCGCGCCGGCCGGCACGCCCGAAAGCTGGCCATAGACCTTGTTGTGGACCCAGGCCGTACCCACGCCGGCGCCGATGAACGGACGCCAGCTGGAATCGGGCATGAAGTCATAGATGACGTTGGCCATCAGGGTGGTGGCCTTCAGCTCGCCGTCCGGCTTGCCGCAGGTCGGGGCCGCCGCGGTGCGCTCGATGCCGGCGGTGCAGAGACCGATCGGCTGGGGATCGGCGGCCGAGCCGCGGACGCTCCTGATGTCGCCCGAGCGATAGCCATATTCGCCTTCGACGCGCCAGTTCGGGGTCAGCTTGTAGCCGATACGACCAAACGCCGCCCAGTCGTCCTTGGCGGAGAACGTCCAGTCGGACGCGCCCGTGGACGACGAAGCCTTGACGCCGTCGGTCGTGTGGTACCCGACGTCGCCGGCGACGTACCATCCGCTCAACGCGCTTTGGGCGGAGGCGCCTGACGCGGCGCAGAGCGCAAGCGTCGCGACACCAGCCAGCAACCGGATTTTCATGTTGTAACCCTCTACGTGAATGTCGTGAAATCGGATTGGAGCGATCTCACGACGACAAACGCGCCAGTAGCAAAATAAGGTGTGGCCAAGGCGCCACATTCGCGCCATTTCGTCGGAAAATCGACGCAGTGCCCGGGAACTGGGGGATCACGCCCCGAAGAATAGCGCCGTTCTTCCACGACGCGGCCCAATTCGCCCTCCCGACGGAGCCCCAAACCGTTGTGTCGTGAAAGTTGCGGGCGGATCACCGCCGAGGTCCCAGGACCTCTCGCGCCATGTCGATGAAGGCGCGCAGCTTGGGCGCCTGGGCGGCGCGACGCGGGAAATAGAGGAACAGTCCGGGCTCCTCGATCGCCGTCTCGGGCAGCAGCCAGCGCAGTCGTCCCTCCCTGACGGCCTCGCGGACCAGCGGCTCGAATACATAGGCCACGCCGACCCCCGCCAGGGCCAAGTCTCGGGCGTAGAGCGGATCGGTGACCCGGGCGCTGCCCCGCACCCGCACCGCAGTGTCGACGCCGTTCTCCCGCACCTCCCAGGCATAGTCGCCGCCCGTGGAGACCAGGCGAAAGCCGATGCAGTTGTGATCGCCCAGATCCGCCAGGGCGCCGGGAGCGCCTCGGGACTGGAGGTAGGCCGGAGCGGCGACCATGATCGCCTTGAACGGCAGGGTCAGGCGCACGGCGGTCATGTCCCGAGCGATCATCTCGCCCAGCCGCACGCCGGCGTCGTAGCCTCCGGCCACGATGTCGATCAGGCCGTCGTCGGACGTCACCTCGATGACCAGGTCCGGGTGGCGCCGAGCCATCTGGGCGATCACCGGGGTCAGGGCGATCTCCAGCGCCACCCGCGGGACGTTCAGGCGCAGCACCCCGGCCACCCTGCCCCGGCTAGCGCGCAGCCGCTCGATCGCCTCGTCCACCTCCGCCAGCGCCGGGCCGACCTCGGCGACGAACCGCGCCCCGGCCTCGGTCAGGGCGACGCTGCGGGTGGTGCGGATCAGCAGCGGCAGGCCCAGCCGTTCCTCGACCGTCTTGACCGCGTGGCTGACCGCCGAAGGGCTCATGCCCAGCACGGCCGCCGCCGCGGCGAAACCGCCTTGCCTGGCGACCGCCAACACCACGGGGAAATGGACGATCAGGTCTCGATCCATTCATGTACAATATCGAATAGACCCTTTCATTTAAACCATCTTGTCGTGTGATTGGCGCGTTGCGATCTTCACCCGGCGTTCGGACGGAACGCCTTGCCGCCTCTGGAGATCGACCATGACCGCCCTCGCTCCCAAAACCTGGCTCATCACCGGCGCCGCCTCGGGTTTCGGTCGCGCCTTCGCCGAGCACGCCCTGTCGCTGGGCGACAATGTCGTGGCCACCGCGCGTTCGGTCTCCAGGCTGGACGCCCTGGTCGACCTGGCCCCGGACCGGGTGCTGGCCGCCAAGCTCGACGTCGACCAGGCCGGCGACGCCGAGGCCGCCGTCGATGCGGCGGTCGCCCGCTTCGGCCGCCTCGACATCCTGGTCAACAACGCCGGCTACGGCGTGGTCGGCGCCCTGGAGGAAACCCCGGACGCCGAGCTGCGGGCGATCATGGACACCAACTTCTTCGGAGCCCTGGCGGTGATTCGCGCCGCCCTGCCGGTGTTGCGCGCCCAGCGCTCCGGCGCGATCGTCAACATCTCCAGCCTGGGCGGCCAGCTCTCGTTCGCCGGCTTCTCGGCCTATTCGGCCAGCAAGTTCGCCCTGGAGGGCGCTTCGGAAGCCCTGGCCCAGGAGGTCGCCCCGTTCGGGATCAAGGTGCTGATCGTCGAGCCCGGCCAGTTCCGGACCGACCTGGCCGGCGGCGGCATGCGCCACATGCCGATCCTGCCCGCCTACGACGACACCGTCGGCCCGACCCGGGCCTTCGCTCACGACATGCACGGAACCCAGCCCGGCGACCCGCGCAAGGCCGCCGCCGCGATCGTCACGGCGCTGGAAGCGGAGAAGACCCCGCTGCGCCTGCAGCTGGGCGCCGACGCGGTCGAGGCGGTGCGCGGCCATGCCGAAGCGCTGCTGGCGGACCTGGCGGCATGGGAGGCGGTCGCGAACGCAACACGCCACGACGACGCCTGAGCAGCGTCGGGTCGAGCTGGATTAGGGAGAAGGAATGGTGGACGCGACAGGGATTGAACCTGTGACCCCTACGATGTCAACGTAGTGTTGGCCTCTGAAACCCTTGCTGTTGCAGGGATTGGCGTTCGTTGGTTCCCTGTTTTGTTCACGCCTTTTCGACGCCATTCTGGGAAATTACTGGGAACCAGCTTGCTCCGCCTGCCTTGGCTTTGGGGTTGGTGGAAAGCGGAAACTGATCTTCATCGCCGGATGCTCGGCCTTCACGAACGCGATCAGCTTCTCGGCAGCGCCCAAGGCGTTGAAGTACGCCTCGTCGGTGTCGGTCCATAAGAAGGTGGCCATTTGAAAGAGGCCCGGAAATCGAGGGTCCGCTTTGGCAAGGGCCTCGTTGGATGCGCCTTGGTTGATCAGATCTATATACTGCAGCGTCACCGCTGCCCGCGTTTCGGAGTACGATCGCATCAATGTGGTCACCCCCCGCGCATTGATCTCACAATCGTTTAGCTGTGCAACCAGATCGCTGCGGCCCTTTCGAATGAAGACGCCAAGGTCATCTGAATTAAAGCCGATAACCTCCGAGGTCAGAACGGGCTCGATCATCACGCGCCAGTAATCCTCCGGCTTGATGTCTGGCGTTGCGCTAAGGAAATTTTCCACCCCCAACTTGGCTCCGATGACGATTCCGACTATCCGGCCGAAGTTGTGGACGACGCGCCAGGTCGCGATCTCTTCCCTTTCGGCCTCAGCCTTTTTCTCTGCTCGAAGCGCCAGACTCCGGGTGTGTGCGTTGGCCATCGCGGTGGCGGTGAGCGTGACCGCGCCACCGATTACGGAACCGAACAAGGCGGCGATCAGCTCGGTCGATGTCCAGATGCTTTCAGCCGCAGGGGTGTTGCCAAATACAACAGTCAGGTCCGACATTTAGCTGAGTGCCTTCCGTGCCCGGGCGTTGTGGCTGGGCCGGTGATGGCCGTAGTTGTCCTCGAGCGTCTTCATGGTCATGCCGGTGAAGGCGGCGGCCTCCCAGGCCGGGCAATCAGCCTCCATCAACCAGGTGCAGCAGGTGTGTCGGAGCCAGTGCGGCGTGACCTCGGCCGCCAGGCCTGCGTCGGCGACGATCGCCTCAAAGCCCGTCCGGACGCTGTCGATCGGCGCGCCGCCGTGGTGCAGGACCGTGTTGGCCATCTCCAGGTTCTCCTCCTCGAGGAGCCTGGCGGCTTTCATGTCGTCGAGCTTTTTCCAGCGACGCATGTGCGCCAACAGGCGGCCGGTGATCTTCACGACAGGCCGGCGCTTGGTCTTGTGATCCTTCTCGCGCTTGCCGCGGCGCCAGATCATGCCGGCGTCGAGATCGATCCAGGCCTGCACGGGCGATTCCGCCCAGAGCAGCTTCATGGTCACCGTCGGCCGGCTGCCGGAATAGACGCCCATCACGACGAAGCGGCGTAGGTGGGCGCGGTTGGCCCGCACGCTGCCGCCCAGATATCTCCAGGAGCGCTTTCCGGCGGCGTCGACCTCGATGCGGTAGCCGCGCGCGGCCATGAGCAGGGCCGCGACCTGGTCGCGCGTCAGGGCGTCGCGAGGGCTTTCGGGCTTGTCGGGAAGCCAGACCTTGGGGCGGTTGCTGAGCGGGTATTCGCCATTCCAGTAGTGGATGGCGGCCGACAGGTCCTCGAGCTCGCGCCGGGCGCCCTGATCGCTGACGCGCTTGTCCAGCGCGTCGCCGTACTTGGCCTGCTTGAGCGGCTGGGTGATACGATCGGCGACGTAGGCCTGGCAGGTCGAGCGCCGAACGTCGGCCAGGGTGTCGGCCCCGAAGAACTTCATGAGCGCCTGGACGCGGACGTTCGTGGCCTTCGGGTCGGCGAGCTTGGGGGCCTTCTCGGTGAGATAGAGGGCCAGGACCTCGGCGATTAGGACCTTAGCTGGATCACCTCGGCGCTGGCGATCATCGACAACTTCTTCTTCCTGGGTCCGAACCGCCGACTTTTGGAGGATGTAGGCGGCGAGCTGCGCTTCGGCGCCATCAGGGCCAGCGAGGCCATCTGGACCGCAGCCTGTGCTGATCTCAACCTGTCCGTCTCGGATGTAGTAGATGTCGGGGATCGGCTTGCCGGTGCGGGCGTGGATCCGGCCGGAGCGGAGGTGGAGGCGGGGGCCTTTCGAACGTCGGGACATGCTCTTGCGGGCTCGGGTTGGAAGAGCGCGCGGACGCTCGCGGGAGTGATCCACAATAGCCCTCGGACTCGGGCAGGGGTCAATCGGCCCTTGGCGATCTCGGTGCGCAGTGACGACACGGTCACCGGACCGGCCGGCCAGAACACGGCGGCGTACTCGGCCAAGGTCATGACCTCGTCGGTGGCCCATTGTTCGGGCCTGGGGCGCTGCTGGGCGCGCGCCAAGGGGTCGCGACGGCCGGCCATCACTCGCCTTCGTGCTCGATCTGGCGCTCGCCGATCGGGGCGCTCGGATCGGTGGCGAACATCCAATAGTGGGCCTCGACGGCGAGGGCGACCGCCACCCAGAACGCCAGGGCGGCCGCGACTGCGATGACGCGCCCCAAAGCGAACAGGTGGCGATCGACGGGTTTCATATGGCGGTCGCCGAGGGCTGGTCGAGCAGGCGGAAGCGGCTCGGGTAGAAGTCGCAGCTGGTGTCGGTCGGGACGTGGCCGAACATCGCGCAGCACTTGCGGCAATGGACGCAGTCGCCGCAGCTCTTGCCCTCCGGAAGGCGCATAGCGGCGTCGTAGTCGATCTCGTTCTCGACCTGAGCGAAGGGCTGAAAGCCTTCCTCCAGCGGGAGGGTTTTGGGCTCGATGAAGGTAAAGGTCATGCTTGACCGCCTTCGAGATGATGCAGCACCAGTTCGTCGGCCAAGGCCGCTGCGCCGGCGACGCCCCAGTCGTGATCCGGGTGTCCGACTTCGATGCGATCGCCGGCCAGTGCGTCGTCGATCGACATCTCGACGATCGCCTGGGCGTCCTCGCGATCCGCACCGCCGGCGACGCAGGCCTGAACGACCAGGGCCACGAAGGCGTCGTGCTGGCGTTTGCGGCGGCCGAGCTCGGCGGCGATCAGTGCCCCGGCTCTCGCCAGGTCGCGGCTGGCAGATTTGGGCTTCCACCATTCCAGCGCCCATGGCCAGCCGGGCGGCGGCGCACGCTGGATGTCGGCCGGGGCGTGGCCGCTGACGAAGCGCAGGGCCGAGAGGATGTAGCAGTAGCCCGCCTCGGCCAGTTGGCCGGGGTAGTTCTGGTCGTCATGGTCGGCGTCGAAGCCTTCCTCCCGAACCTGCCTGACCCGCTCGGTGCGAATGACTTCAGCGCCGTGGTCGCGCTGCAAGTCGCGGAACCGGTCACACAGCACGGCGACCCAAGCTGGATCCCAGGCGCGCTCGTCTTCGATCATCTCGCCGATCAGCGCGACGAGCTCGGGGTTGGTGAGAAGGATTTTCGCCATCACAGCCTCCCCATCTCGGCCAGCTTCACCCGGGCCCGCTCGAGGCGTTCCTGGATCTGCTCGGCGGAGAAGAGATTCGTGGCCTCGAAGGCGATGACGTAGTCGCGGGGCGGCTCGCTCTCCTCCTGCTCGATGCTTTCGGGCGGCATGCGGACCTTGTCGCCCGTCTTGATCGAGCCCTCGTCATTGCAACTGGCGTGCAGGCGAACGTCAGTGCATGGCACTTCGACCTCACCTGGCCAGATCTGCTCCCCACACCCTTCGCAGCGGTCGAAATACTCACCCGCGACAGCGTCCTTTAGGCCCTGGTAGGCGCTGAGCAGTCTCTGGACCAGAAAGGCCTTGGGCGCGGCTCGCACCTCGAGCGCCTGCAGTAGCTCGCCGATTTCGCAGGCCTGGTGCTCGCGCCAATACTGGCGTTCGGCCAACAGGGCGCGCACCTCGACCGGCTCGCCGGTCGTATCCAGTACCATGAGTTGGGCGGGCCCGATGTCGCCCAGCTCGACCCAGTGGTCGACCTTGCCGACCACAGTGAGGGCCGCCTCGTCGCCGCCGACGATGCTGATCTCCTTGGCCTCGATCTCCACGCGCCCGCTCATTGGTCGAGCTCCCGCGCCAGATCGGCGGCATTGGCGCGGCCTAGCATGGCCAGCGGACCGCGGAAGGTCTCGACCCCGCAGACCATCCCCGCCAGGGCCCAGCACACACCCAGGAGGGCGGTGATCCAGGTTCTGGAGCCGAAGACCAGGTCGACGGTCGAGCACAGCAGCAGCAGCAAGCCAAAGGCTACGGTGACGACAGCGCACGCCGTCTTGATGGCCGCCCAGAACGACCGCCAACGGCGGCGGCGGGCCTTTTCGGCGGCGCGCGCCGCCTCGATCTCCCTGTTGACCGGCGGCATCACGCCGCCCTCCCGATGGTCGGCGCCACCGAGTGGCGCGCCTCGAGCGCGGCCTGCAGCTGGCGGCGGCCGCCGCCGGCGAGCCACGCCCAGCCGATCAGGCGCGTGCGCGCGCCGTCCTCGCCGAGCAGCCAGACCGCCACGCCCAGGACCTCGCCCAAGCCGCGGATATTGAGGGGTGCTCGGTCCTCAAGCTCGATCGCCGCGTCGCCGCGATCGACTTGGATGGCGCGCGCCAGGTCGCGTAAAGTCTCGTAGGCCGTCGGCTTGGCCAGGGGGTTGGTCGGCTCGCGCACAAGCGCGTAGCGGACGTTGGGATCGTCCATGCGGGGGCTCCTGAAATAGGCCAAGGCGGCCTCGATGAAGGTTGCGGTTGGCGCGGGGGCGCGTCCGACCGGGGTGGCGAAGGCGGGGGAAGCGATGGCCATGGTCAGGCGTCGGCCATGTGGTCGGCGGCCACGCCCTCGGATGCGAGCGGCGCTCGCACGACCTGGCCGTCTTCAATGAAGTCTTCGGCCCAGTCGTTGGCGATCTGACGCGCGGTTTCCCGGTCCCATTCGAAGCCGTCGTCGCCAAAGGCGCAGCCGCTATCCTGCTCGTAGCGCTTGAGGGCCTGCACGGCCTGGACAGAGGCAACGACGGCGTCGGAGACGCTGTGTTCTTCGGTCAGGGTCTCGGCGATCCACGCCTCGAAGGCCATGGGCGTGACAGGCGCTTCGTCTGCTTCGGGCCAGCACCCGGTTACGGCGTTAAGCGCCAGAATGGCGAGCCTTGCGCTGCGGCTGGCCCTGACGGTTATCTCCGTCCCGCTGGCGGTCCGGGCAAAATTGTAGCTGTTGGCGACAGCCGTCCACGGAGCCGCCGCCGTCGCTTCCTCGAGCATCTGCCGGATTTTCGCGCCGAGCTTCGGGAGCTCCATTGTCGGCGCCACCGCCTCGAGCTCGGCGAGGCGGCGCTCGGCGAGCTCGAGGCGCGCCTTCTCCTTGGCCTCGTGCGCCGCCCGATCGCGTTCCGATTGGGCCTTCCGGTCGAGCAAGGCTTGGGCCGCCGGCGATACCGGGAACGGCGCGTTCAGCCATTCCGTCGCATAGGCTTTGGCCTTCCGGCACTTGTCGGCCGTCTCCCGGCCCAAGAGGGCCTCGCGCAACTCGCCGATGACCTTCGTCCTGACCGACTGGCTGGTCAGGACTTCGGCCTTCCACTGGCCCATGAGCGCGCGCTCGGCGCGGTTTGTGATCTTGATCCGCGTGGATCCGTCGCTGCTGGGCTTTTCGGGGTCGCCGCCGGTGATCAGGTCCTCGGAACGTAGGTTCGCGATGACGCCGGGCGGGGCGTTGAACCGCATGGGTACGCCTTGGTAGTTGTCGCCCATGTAGCCGCCGGGCTGACGTTTGAACGCGTCGTGGATCTCCAGGAGGATGAGAGCGTGCTCAGCGCGCACGGTCGGCGCTGGCCCGGCCGAGGGCGGCTTCGGTAGGTTCAGCCAATAGGTCCAGTACTCACCGGCTTCCTGCAGGCGGTCGTGCTCTTCGTCGTCGTGCAGCGCGTCGGTACGCGCGAAGCGCAGCCCGTCGTCGCCCGCATAGATCATGCGAGCGACGAACTTCTCGCCGCGAGACAGCAGCGACACGGCTGAGCCGCCGTTGAAATAATTGAAGGTGATATAGCCGCCCTGCAGCAGGGCCTTTTCCGCCGGGTGACAGTTGTCGTTGACGGTCGGGATCTCGGTGACCCGGGTCGACCGACCGACTGCGAGGGGGTGACTGAACGGCTTGGCCCGGATGGCTGCTGCGACCTCCACCAGCATCAACGCCATGTGTTCGGTCGG
>Ga0209564_1002101_pt1 | contig 17042 bp, 14 predicted proteins | sample AraplaCol_mMF_r2_FD_184272 | JGI IMG/M metagenome (GOLD analysis project Ga0209564, IMG submission 184272) | Arabidopsis root microbial communities from North Carolina, USA - plate scrape MF_Col_mMF_r2 (SPAdes) (version 3) | ecosystem: Host-associated > Plants > Roots > Endosphere | place: USA... | reverse complement strand
CGGCCCTATGCCGACCCCGGCAATTGCCTACCTGACCCGCGCATTGCGCCTGCAGGCTGGCGTGGTGATTTCGGCTTCGCACAACCCGTTCCAGGACAACGGCATCAAATTCTTCTCCGACCAGGGCACCAAGTTGCCGGATGCGGTCGAGCTCGACATCGAAGCCATGCTGGACCAGCCAATGGAATGCGTGTCGCCCGAAAAACTGGGCCGCGCCCGCCGCCTGGATGACGCCCAGGGCCGCTACATCGAATTCTGCAAGAGCACCTTCCCGTACGAGCTGGATCTGCGCGGCCTGAAAGTCGTGGTCGACTGCGCCCACGGCGCCGCCTACAACATCGCCCCGCACGTGTTCCATGAGCTGGGCGCGGAAGTGGTTGCCATCGGCAACAAGCCGGACGGGCTGAACATCAACGACGGCGTTGGCGCCACCGCTCCAAAGGCTATGGCAGCAGCCGTGCTCGAGCATAAAGCCGACCTCGGCATCGCCCTCGATGGCGACGCCGACCGCCTGATCATGTGCGACGCGAGCGGTCGCCTGTATAACGGCGACGAGCTGCTGTACGTGATGGTCATGGACCGCGTCGCCAACGGCGGCGTGGCTGGCGCCGTCGGCACCTTGATGACCAATATGGCGGTCGAGGTCGCGCTGAAGGAGAAGGGCATCGGTTTCGCCCGCGCCAAAGTGGGCGACCGCTACGTGCTCGAAGTGATGCAGGAAAAGGGCTGGATCCTGGGCGGCGAGGGTAGTGGCCACCTGCTGGCACTGGACAAGCACAGCACTGGCGATGGCATCATCTCTGCGCTGCAAGTGCTGTCCGCGCTCAAGCGCAATGGCAAGACGCTGGCCGAGATCGCCGGCGAAGTGACGCTGTTCCCGCAAACGTTGATCAATGTGCGCGTGCCGGCCGGTTTCGACTGGCAGAAGAACGCCGCGATGGTCGCGGAAAAAGAGAAGGTGGAAGCCGAGTTGGGCGATACAGGCCGCGTGCTGATCCGTGCATCGGGCACCGAGCCGCTGATCCGCGTCATGGTCGAAGCCCGCGACGCCGACAAAGCACAGAGCATGGCGCGCCGCATCGCCGATAAAGTGGAAACGGCGCTGGCTGCTTAAAGTTGCCGTACCGACATTGACGGACGATGCCTCGCCGGGGTATTATTCGTTCATCGGAGTGTAGCGCAGCCCGGTAGCGCACCTGCTTTGGGAGCAGGGGGTCCAAGGTTCGAATCCTTGTACTCCGACCAGGAAATTCCTTGAGCGGGTTGTCCACGGACAGCCCGCTTGTCATTTGCGGCATGGCTTTTTACTGCATCGCCCGCGACTCTGCCCTTAGCTCAGTTGGATAGAGCATCGGCCTTCTAAGCCGAGGGTCGCAGGTTCGATTCCTGCAGGGCAGGCCAATAAACTCAATCAGTTACATCGAATTTGTGCGCCACAAAAATTGTCAACAATGCTTTGCGGAGGCACTGCGTAGGCAAATTCGGCAAACCAATCCCCATGCATTGCAAAGCATGGCCGTGGACTTCTGTGTGAATCCTTGATTCGAAGGCAAGCGAAGAGGCGGCACCGAACTGCTAGCGCGGAGCCGCCTTGGTACAAATGAAGGGAGTTCGCGCACCGATCAGTACGCGACGGGAGATCGCCAGACGACTGGGTATCTCTCGCAACACCGTCCGGCGATACCTACGGTCGGAAACCACAGAGCCCTCCTATGCAGAGCGGCGATCGTCGTGACCGCATGGCGGCATTCGCCAGGCAGTGGAAGGTGGGTAAATCGGAGTGGGTCAATTCTGCGAGCAAACGAACAGCAAGGCAGCCCGGATAGGTGGGCGCGGTAGTATCACATTGTTTGAGTCAAGTTCGCTCTCTCTCACTGAACTATTTTTTTGTCAATTGTGACATTTGGTGATTATCGCCCGCCCCTGTTCAGGCTAGTATCAAAATTTCCATAAAGAAATATTGCCTTTCCGCCACGCCGCCTGAGGATTACTTATGTTCAAAAGCAAATCAACAATCTTTTCTCCCGGCACCAAACTTCTACGGCTGAGACTGTAGGGGCGGCGGCAGGGGCAAATCAATAGTCAATTCCGGTTATATTGGGGGCGTATGCACAAGTGGAAACTTTCCAAGCAAGCAGTGATTCTGGTAGCGTGGGTGGTAGTACTGAATCTTGGACTTAACTTAATCTTGTTATCGCTACGTGGTAACTCGTCAAGTTCAGTGATGAGCCTTGGCCTTTACGCTTCCTTTTTTACCGGTTTCGGAGCAACGCTAACGGTCGCAGGAATTTTCATTTCGAAGTTCCGTTGGGCATTGGACAGAAGGTATGTGATGATATTGGGCATCTTTCCCGGAATTCATGAGGTACTTGCAATAGAAAACGGAAGAGGTCTGACGCTCCTTAGCCTTTCGTTTGTTTTGTTAATTGCTGCCTCAACGCTGAGAAACCTCCCTCCTGAGATGTAGAACGGAAATTTGAGAGGCTCCAACATTTGAGCGACGTTAAGGAATCTCAGGTTCCGACTTCACAATCGATTCGCTTCCATGTTTCTATGTCTATTATCAGCGGCGCGGAACGCTGAGCTTTGAGGCTGCATACACTCCATGTTTACTGAGTTGGCCGAGTGCCCGTAGAGCGATGTCGAGCCGGGAAGATTCAAGGTCGACCCGATGGATGCTGGCGAAGGCACGAACATCGCCGGCTCCGCGTGCGCGATAGATCAGGTTTGCCTGCTCAAGCCGGAGGTTTGCCGCGTCTTGCAGGTGCAACTGGAAAGTCGGGTTTGGCATTCGGACTACCTCCTTGAGATCATTTCTCTCGACCAGATGCAGAGCAAGGCATCCAGTAACCGAATCGCTGCGAGATTTGGCTTGAGCAAAATAACGGCAAAAATCGGAAAGTATTGTTCGCGCAGTAACACAAAAATTTCACACTTTTGCGTTGAAAATCAACGACTTGTAAAGAAATCGGAAAGTTCGGAAAAGAGTGCAAGAGCGGACTTTTAGGCCGAGGGTCGCAGGTTCGATTCCTGCAGGGCAGGCCACCCCAACAGTACTTTCTGCGTTGCAATTCTGGTATGCTTGCCTATCGATAACCAGCGGGCCAGAATTGAACAAGCTGCGTTTTTCAGCCGCGTGCGCCGGCCTCTTTCTCATTCTTTCGCAACCGATGCCGGCCGGGGCAATACCGCCGCCAGTTGAAATGCCATGTGACGTCCCGCCTGCTTTGGAGAAGTTGCGTGAGGCTCCGGATGAATTCCGCCCGAGATGGATTCGCGAAGTGTTAATGGCGCCTGCCACCGGTAAGTGCGTCAGCCAATGGCTGTTTCCAAAAGGCGGGTCTACGCGCGACCTGCCTGTCCTCATCAATTTGATGCGCACTGACAGTGAAGTCCAGGTTCGGAGCCAGGCGGCAAGTACTCTCGGCTGGGTCGGCGTAGAACGCAAGGAAATAATGGATGCGTTGAAGGGCAACCTGGTTGCAGAGAAAGCCGCCCAAGTTGTGCTGGCACGCGTCAACAGCATTAACAAACAGCTGGACGACAACTACTATGGCAAATGGGATGAGTCCATCCGGCTCGATGATCTGGCCAGCAGCCTGGTGGGCGCCAGCGGTTCCAGTAAGCAGACCGCCACCGAAAAAGAGGCGATCCTTCAAGCCGTTGGCTACGTTGCCATTAAGCTGACCGGCGCCCCGTATGCGCGGCCAGGAATGCTCGATAAGTACCATGCGGAGCAGCTCACGGAGCGCGTCGCCAATCTGGTCCATGGATTCATGGCCGTAGGGCCGGAGGGTGCGGCACCGATTTCACCCTGGCGCGCCGACGTGCTGACTGGGTTATCGCAGGGGCTGCGCGAGGGATACGTCGTATTCGAGCCGAAAGTGCACGTGCCGATGATGCTGTCGGTGGCGCAGCGCACGGGCGATTCGCTTCCCCAAGTGCGCAGGGCAAGCCTGAGGCTGATCGCGCAGGTGCTTGCGTTGCTGGAGCGCCAGGCGGACGGGTCCTGGCAGGACTACGATCCATATCTGAGCTCCTGGCAACTTGAACAGCTGGTGCAAACTTCAGTGGCCGCACTTCGCGACAAGGACGCTTACACGCGCGAGGCGGCAGTTGTCCTGCTTGGGCAGTTGACGCAACGATCCGGGAGCCACGACGCAGGGTTGGTGGCGGCGCTCAGTGATCCGTCGATTGGCGTGCGCAAGGAAGCTGCGCTGGCGCTTGCGCGCAGGGCTGCCTTGCCGCGAAACGCTGTTCCCCGGCTGGTCGAGATGGCGCGGCAGGTGGACGAGGACTCGCCCCACGCGATTGCTGCCTTGTCGAAAGTTGGCCGCCCCGAAGTGATCGATGTGCTGATCGATATCCTGCTGTCTGCCGCAGACGCTGAAGTGCATGCGAAAGATGAGCCACCGCCGCAACCGTCATCGTCCTGGAATTGGACCCCGCCCGAGCGTTGGCTCAGCCCTCGAGCGCTGGCGACAGCGCGGACGGAAGCCGCCGCGCGGGCATTGGATAAAAATGGCACCAGGGTGTTGCTGCCCATTCTGAAGCGCACGCCGGGAGCCAGGACAGGGAATGCCCGGGCGCGCATGTATTCTGTCATGGTCGACGCCGGCTGGCCCTCCGCCGCACCGGGCATGAAGGAAAGCGAAGCTGCCCTGGCGCCAGCCATTCTCGGCGAAGACGAAGAGGTCCGCCTGTTCGCGCTGAGCCTGCTGGCAGCCCAGCCGGCAAAGGGCGGCTACCGTTACAGCAGGTCGCTGGTGGATGCGATGTTCAAGCGCTACCTGCAGGACAGGCCCCGCACGATGTCGCGGGAAGAGGCAAATCCGTCGAACGTGATGATGATGGGGCAAAACCAGGCTCCGCAGCATTGGAATACCGACTGGCGCGTGAATCCGCAGGTTGCCGTGAGCGTCATCGCCGGCGCCAGCGACAGCAGGTTTGCCGCCGAACGCATGGTGGCCTATATTTGTGCGGAACACCGGCTGGTCCTGCTTGAAACAGGAGGGTTGATCGCGTCATGGGGCGGCACGCCATTGTCGGATGAAATGGATGCGGCCAAAGCGATGCAGGACAGCCTCGAGAGCATGGGTGAAATCGCCAAACCCTATATACGGCAGGCGCTTGCGAAGAAAAATGCTACCTTGCTGTGCAGGAGCACTTTTGAATAAGAACTTTGTGCCGCCAATGGACGATGAGGAATCTGGTAGCTGAAATAATCGCTTTGCCGCTGCTGCCGATATTGATCTGGCAGGGCAGGCGAACCCGTGCCCGCACGCCCCGCCTGCCTGAAGCGAGCGGCCCGCGCAACGGCGTGCAGACCGGTACGGGTGAGCCGCTGGTCCTGCTCGCGGTTGGAGAATCGCCGGTGGCCGGCGTTGGCGTCATGGTGCAGGAGGAGGCGATCACTGCCCAACTTGCCGTCGCCCTGGCTGAATCGACCGGCCGCACTGTTCATTGGAATGCGTGTGGGCGCAATGGCGCCACCGTACGCGATGCCATCCAGGAACTGCTGGTGACGGTGCCGGCACGGCCAGTCGATGTGCTGTTGCTCGCTTTCGGCGTCAACGATGCCGTCGCCTTCCGGCCGGTCCAAGCCTGGCGGCGCGACGTGCTGGCGCTGGTGACTGCATTGCGTGCACGCTGCGCGCCCAAAATGGTGTTGCTGTCAGGTGTGCCGCCGATGGGAAAATTCCCGGCTTTACCGCTCCCCTTGCGCTGGGTGCTGGCCTTGAAGGCCGCTGCGCTCGACCGGGCGTTGCAGCAGCTGGCGGCCGAGGGCGCCGGTCTGCATGTGCCCCTGGACCTCGGCCAGTCCAGCGATGCCTCGCTGGCGGCTGAGGACGGCTATCATCCATCGGCCAAGGGCTGCTTCATGTGGGCCGCGATGCTGGCCGACGCTTATCTCGGTGCGGCCGCTGCTTCAAGAAGCCTTGCGGCGGAAGAGCGCGAGTGACATCAGGCCAATTGCCAGCAGCGGCAGCGAGCCTGGGACTGGCACTTTTGCGGTTTTTTCCGGCATGGCGGTGACGACCGACCCCAGGTTGAGCTGGATGTTCTTGCGGGCGATAAAGGTACCGCCCAAGGTGGAGCCCTGGTCGAAATGCATATTGCTGCCGGCGCCGGAGGCGAACAGGGTGCCGAACCATTCGCTCCATGCACCCTGCGTCCAGTTGCCCTGGGTTTCGGTGTAGATGTCGTTGGCCGTGCCGTTCAGCATTTCGAAATCGAAATGCGAGCCGATATTCGCATTGTTCTTGATGAACAGTTTGATGGCGCCGCCGGTCAGGTCAAAGATGAAGGAGCTCTCGGCGCCCACGGTCAGCGAATCGAAGTAATAGGTGCCTGCGCTCAGCTTCAGGGTCGAGTCGTACTCAAGGTTGACATTGCCGTATGAGCCGGCCGCCATTGCGGCGGTGGCGCCGGATTTGAGGCCGTAAGCTTTTTGTCCAGCATTGAAATCGGTGGCTGCCGGCAGGGCATTCAGCGATGGCGAGTTCGTTTTGCCGGCTGCGCTGCCGGAGACGTTGGCCTGGTATTTCACTTCCACCTTTCCGCCGGCGGTCGCGTTCCCTTTGATCTGGGATTTCTGCTCGAGAGTGACATTCCCGCCAGCGGCAATATTGCCGTTTACCTGGGATTCGTATTTCGCCTGGATGTTGCCCTTGGCACCGACATCGCCATTCACCTTGGTGCCTTGCTCGAGGCTGATGTTTCCGCCTGCGAGAAGGGTGAATGGGGTGGCATGGGCGAAGATCGGGGTGGCGAACAGGGCTGCAACAGCGAGGGTCGTGAGTTTCTTAAATTGCATTTAAAGTTTTCCGAAGGTAATTTTCGGTAACTTTAAGCAAGATGTGGGCCATGCATTTGTAAATCATTGATTTACAAAGAAAACGCTTTCGGCGCCAATGCTTGAGATGCGGCAGGTGTAAAGTTTATCGACAGTAACCACTGCAACAGTTGAAGTGCAATGGGCTCGGGCTATTTGTCTGGCACTAGAAATCGAGAAGCGATTGCTGCTGGGGCACGATGGCAGCTTTTTTGCTGGCTGTTGGACGCGGGTCTTCGAACGCGTGCATCAGTTGGTGGGGGTAGGGGTTGAGGAAGGCGCGGGCAAATTCGGGATCGCGGCAGGATAGCCAGTCACGGTAGGCCTCTGGCGGCACGACGACCAGGGTGCGCTTTTCCTCGTCGGGTTTGTGGAAGCGCTTCAGCAAAGGGTGTTCGTCGGCGTTGATGGTCAGCTGGGTGAAGGAATGGCTGACACGGCCGTCGGTTTCCTCCCAGCTGCGCCACATGCCGGCCACGGCGAAAGGACTTTTGTCGGCCATGCTGATCTGCCAGCGCACGGCCTTGCCGGATTCATAATTGGGCTCGTAAAAGCCTGTCATCGGGACCAGGCAAAGCTGGGCCGCGCGCCAGTATTTGCTGTAAGAGCGCAGTTGGCCGACAGTTTCGCTGCGGGCGTTCATGGTACTTAGCGAGGGCATTGCTGCCGGCGCATGACGGCGCGGCACAAAGCCGAATGAGGCCACGATACATTCCGGCTGGCCGTCGAGGCCGAGGCGGATAATGGGGGCGTCATAGTCTTTCCAGGTCTCATCGGGCCATTCCATACCCGCAAGGCTGGACAAGTCCATGTCCATCATTTCCTGCAGCAGGTCGCGCGAAGTGGGGCGGTAATTGGTACACATGGGGCTATGCTAACCGGATCGGGCTTGCTAAACTACTGTATATGCATACAGTTACCCGCAAACCGCTGACAGCTGCGCAGCTCCGTGAAATCTGGCTCCGCAACCAGAATGCCGACATGCTGGCCGTGCTGTGGGAAGTCAAACGCCTGCGCGGGCTGCTGGTGCGTGCGAGCCATTTGCACTGGACTTTCCGCGATGAACTCAAGGGCGAGCCATGCCTGGAAGAGGAGCGGCCATTCGCCACCGAAAGGGAGTTGCGGCGGCGGGCCAATGCGATCAGGAATGCCGATTGATCCCAGCAAGGCCAGATGGCTGGCCTTGCTGGCGACTGTGAAGCTCAGCGCGGCGGCTGGCCTTTGAAGTGCGGCATGCGTTCGGCGTTGGCCACGGCATAGCCGAGGTTGAGCGTGAATTGCGCCTGCTGCACCATGCCCGACAGGTCCCAGGCGGGATTGTATTCGTCCGATACCTGGTGATAGTGCTGGGTGTATTCGCGGATGCGGGCCAGTGAGACTGCCGGATCTTTGACGAAATCGAACAGGCCGTCGCCCGAGAACACCGAGGAGCCGACCCGAATGCCAGGCACGCCTGCTTTCACGAAGTTGTAGTGGTCGCTGCGGAAGAAGCTGCCGGCTGGATCGGGTACCTCGGGCACCAGCTTCAGGCCCATTTTCGCGGCCACGTCGGCCGACGTGGCGCGCAAGGTGCTGGCGTCGCTGCCGGGCACGCCCATATCGCGCGTGATGCCAACGAAGTTCATGCTGTCGAGGTTCAGGTTGGCAGCGGTTTGCGCCAGCGGCCATGCCGGCTGGCGGATGTAGTATGTGCTGCCGAGCATGCCTTCTTCTTCGGCGCACGGCCAGAAGAAGATCTGGGTGCGGCGCGCCGGTTTCTTCGAGGCCGCCTTGGCCATGGCCAGCAGGGCCGCTGCGCCGGAGGCGTTATCCACTGCGCCATTCCAGATATGGTCGGTCAGGCCGGTGCGGGCGTTCTTGCCGTTCTTGGCGTCGTCCTTGCCGAGGTGGTCCCAGTGCGCGGAGTAGACCACCGCCTGGTGTTTCAGGTGCGGGTCGCGGCCGGGAATGATGCCGATGACATTGGACTGCTCGAGTTGGCGCATGCTGCTGTACATCTCGATATGTGCGGTGGAACTGAGGTTCACCGGGCGGAAGTTACGCGATTCGGCGCTGGCGCGCAGCGCGGCCAAGTCGAGGCCACTACCGGCAAACAGTGCCTTGCTGGCGTTTTCTTCCAGCCAGCCTTCGATGCGGTTGCCGCCACCGGCCAGATGCACCCGTTCCAGCTTATATGCGTTGGCCGGTACGTAGAAGGGGTAGGAAGCCGAGGCGTCCGTATGCAGCACCAGCACGCCGAGTGCCCCCTGGCGGCGTGCTTCCTCGAACTTGTAATCCCAGCGGCCGTAGTAGGTCAGCGATTTCCCGCCAAAACGATTTGGCTCTTCGGCCGTGGGTTGCGGGTCGTTGAGCATCATCAGCAGCAGCTTGCCGCGAACGTCGACGCCCTTGTAATCGTCCCAGTTCTCTTCCGGAGCCCGGATGCCGTAGCCGACAAAGACCATCGGCGCATCGATGCGCAGTTCGGTTTCGCCGTTGCCGGAACCGTAGACGACGTCGCGGCCGAATTCCAGCGCCTGGCTGGTGCCGTTGGCGTCAATGCGCAACTGGCTTGTCGACTGGATCTTCATGCCCAGCATCGGCACGACCTGGCGGTAGCTGCCATTGGGCAGCGGCTTCAAGCCCGCTTCGGCTGCCTGCTTTTCCAGGTAGCGCACGGCCAGTTCGGCGCCCGGCTGGCCAGTGCCCCGGCCTTCCAGGTAGTCGCTGGAAAGATAGGCCAGGTGGGCGCGCAAAGGCGCCTCGGCGACAACCGGTTCCTTTGCCAGGGCGTTAGTGCCGGCCACCAGGCCGGCACACAACATCAATATAGATCGCATGGTTCCTCCAAAAAAAATCAGTGTCGGCTTGCCGGCTTCACGCTGTAACGGGTGACGGCGATCGTGCCGCCCAGGATCAGCGCTACGGCCGCGCAGGCCACTGCGGTCAGTTCTGCGCCGAAGACCAGGAAGGCGATGAACAAACCGATCAAGGGCTCCAGGTACTGGCCGAAAATCGTGAGCGCTTCGGCTTTGCGCATCGAATACGAATAGCACCAGAGCGAGAGCGGCATCAGCGTGCCGCTGACGACGATGGCGGCTGCTACCTGCCAATTGGCCTGCTGCACGCTGTAATCGTCGGCAGCGAGGAACAGCGCCAGGCTGAATAGCGCACCGATATAGCTGCAGATTGCGGTGATCTGGGTGTCGTTATAGACCGCATGGAAGCGCGTGACGACGACGGTATAAGCGACCCAGGACAGCATGCCGGCCAGCACGCCGAGCAGGGCTCCCAGCTGGAACGGCGTGCCGCTGGCGTGGCTGTCCTGCAAGTAGAGCGCCAGTCCGCCTATCGTGGCCAGCAAGCCTGCGACGGCGCGCATGGTGAAACGGTAGCGCAGCAGCAGGGCGATCAGAACCGGGCAGCTGGAGAACACGATGATGTACCAGCTGGCCGTGACCTGCTGGATGGCCCAGGTCTGCACATAGATGATCATGCAGCTGCTGACCACCAGCACGGTCCAGCTACGCCAGGACAGCCGCGCGGCGCCGGCCATGGTTTGCTTCAGGTAGGGCAGCATGAACAGGCCGGCCAGCGTGTACCGCAGCATCAGGTAGGTCACCAGGGATACGTGCGCCAGTGCCGCCTTTGCCACCGTCGGCACGGAAGCCCAGATGGTCAGCGTGACCAGCAGCGAAACCAGCGGCAGGATGCGGGACAAGCCGTCCATGTGCACTCCGGTCAGAACAGTTTATTGCGCAGGATGGTGTCGGCCAGGCGCTGCACTTCCGATTCCGGCATGCCGGCACGCAGCATCACACGCAGGCCTGCCTTGTCGCGCGCTACGATCGGGAAGAATACCGGCGATACGTAGAAGCCCTGGCGGTACAGGTCGAGGCCGACATTGATGACGTTCTCGTGGCTGGCGCGCACCACGCGGATCGGGAATTGCAGGCCTTTCTGCTCGGTGTCGATGCGCTGGTCAAACAGCTTGATATTGCGCTGCAGTTTGTCCTGGCGTTCCTTGAGTTCCGGGCTGTTGTGGATTTCGGCGGAGGCAAGGGCACCACCGATGGCTGCGGTGTTCATAGGCTGCGACCAGGCCAGCGGGCCGCCGAAGCGTTCCAGGATGAGTGCCTGGTCCGCACGTTTCGGGCCAAACATAATCGCTGCACCGGCTGCGCCGAAAGCCTTGTTCAGCGTGGCAACGATGATGGTCCTGTCGTTGACTTCCGGGATGCTGGAGCGGATATAACCTTCGCCCTTCCCGCCGACGATGGACAGCGAGTGCGAGTCGTCGAAGTACAGGAACAGGCCGTATTTTTCCTGCAGCGCGAGCAGTGCTTCGGCCGGGGCATGGCCGCCCATGCTGTAAGTGCCGTCGCAGATATAGGCGACGTTCTTATGCTTCTTGCAGACGTCCTCCAGGAAGTTCATGTCGTTGTGCGGCGAGGTCAGGACTTCGGTTTCGTCCGCGCACACCGCCTTGTACAGGTTCATCGAAAAGTGCGCATTCTTGTCGAATACCACGACCGGTTTTTCCCCGTTTGCCAGGTGGCCGGAGGCGATCAGCGGCAGGATGCCGGCGCTGGCAGCGCTGGCTGAGATGGCAGTGATGACTTTGGCTTTGAAGAGGGAGGACAGGCTGTCTTCCAGCTCCAGCAGCGCCGGCATCTGCACGCGAACGCGAGAGATGCAGTGGTCCAGCACGCCGTATTTTTCGAGCGCGCGGATAGCGCCCTGGATGATGTGCGGATGGGAATCCAGGTCCAGGTAAGAGCAGCAGCTCAGGTTGACGAAGCGGTGGCCGGTGTCGGTGGTGAAGTAGCCGTCCTTGCCCAGCGAAGCAACAATGCCGGCCAGCCCATGGGCCGCGGTTTCCTCCCAAAAGCGCGAGCCGATGGCAAGCGCTTTTTCGTTGTTCATGAACAGGTTCCTGCGTGGAGCAATCAAATCGTCTGGCATGTTCTTTCCTTTGATATTGGGTACTTCAAGCAAATTCGATGAGTTGTCCGGCCTGCGCTTGGGCGGCGCGTTGCTGGATCAGGGTGGCGATGCACAAGTCCTGGAAGGCCGTGCCTACCGAGACGAAGACACTGTGGCCGGACGGTGCCGGCAGCGTTGCCCGGGTCAGGAGCTCGCCGATTTCCACTGCGCGGCGATTGAATTCGCCGGCTTCACGGATGGCGGCCGCACGCTCCTCGACGGCCAGGAATGCATGCTCGAGCACTGACTTTCCGACTTCGATGCTTTCATCAGTGTGGTTGCCAACCGCGTTGATATGGCAACGCGCCGGCAATGCATCGGCCTCGAACAGCGGCGTCTCCGCGGTCGTGGCGGTGCACACGATCGCCGCTCCCTCCAGCGTGTCGCGCAGGCTGGGCGCTGCCAGAAGCTCGCATGAAATGCCGTCGACCGCGCTGGCGCGCCGGATAAAGGCCAGCACATTGGCCGCGTTGCGCGAAAAGATGTGCGCTCGCCGGATCGGCCGTACCGCGCACATTGCCTCAAGTTGGGTCAGCGCCTGGGCGCCGCTGCCAATGATGGCCACCGTATCGGCGTCGGCTGGTGCCAGCAGGTCGGTCACCAGGGCTGACGTCGCGCCGGTACGCAGGGAAGTCAGGCTATTGCCCTCGATCAGTGCCTGGAACTGGCCGGTCGCGCCGTCCTGTACCGTCACAAGCGAGTGCATGGTAGCCGGTGCAGTCTCCCCTTCGTGCAGGTGCAAGGCCGCCACCTTGACGACAAACTTGCCATCCCGGCCGCCATAGGCTGGCATGGCGCCAAGGTAGGCGTGGCTGCCCGGAGGAGAAATGATGGTGCGCGCCGGCACCAGCGCCGGTTCGGCCACGCTGGCGCGGTAGCCGTCGCGCAGCGCGGCAATGGCGTCGGCCATTGTCACCAGCGCGCGCACATCCTTGCTGTCGAGGATACGCATCGTCCGCCTTACTGCTGTGCGTTGCGCATGGGGACCAGGAAGCTGCGCTCGCAAACCATGAACTGACGGTCCGGATGTACGAAACCCTTGGTTTCCACGGTGACGATGCCGTCGCCCGGACGGGATTCGGACTGGCGCTTGGCCACCACGCGCGTTTCCGCGTAAATCGTGTCGCCCGCGAACACTGGCGAGATAAAGCGCACATTGCTCCAGCCCAGGTTCGCTACGCCCCGTGCGCTGGTGCTGGCCAGGCTCAGGCCGCCAATGATGGCGAAGGTGATCAGGCTCGACACCAGCGGCTTCTTGAACTCGGTCTGCTCGCCATAGGCCGCGTCAATGTGCAGCGGATGGGTGTTCATGCACAGCAGCGACATCCAGGTGTTGTCGGCTTCCGAGATGGTGCGGCCGGGACGGTGCTCGTAAATGTCGCCAACGTCGAAATCTTCGTAATACAAGCCATGCGATTCGCGGTAGCGCTGACCTTCGATATGCTCCAGGACACTGATGCTTTTTTTCATTGACGTGCTTGCTCCGTGGTTAGACCTGCTTTTTGAATGATCTTTTGGGCATACTTGGCGAACGGTGGGCCAATCATCTGCCCTTGTACGGCTGCGATGCCATGGGTGGCATCGTCGACCGAACGCACTACCGCGATGGCTTCGCGCAGCTGCGCCTCGGAAGGAGAGAAGGCGTGATTGATAGATGCAACCTGCGACGGGTGGATGGCGATCTTGCCGGTAAAGCCCAGGTCCAGGGCGATGTCCAGCTCCTCCTGCAGCGCGGCCACGTCGTCGATGGCAAAGCAGGGCGCGTCCACCGCTTCCAGCCCGTTCCGCAGGGCGGCTACCGCAATCTGGTATTTGATTTGGCCTAACATGCGGCCTTTATTATTAACTTTAATACCGATTTCCGAAGAAATATCGGCTGAGCCGAGAATTAATCCGCGTAATTGTCCGCCGACGGCACAGATTTCATCAATTGCCTTTAAACCTGCAAGTGTCTCAATAACTGCGAATATTTCCGCTTTGCGGCCCATTTCATTTAGTAAGTGAGTCAGCATGCGAATCTCGCCTGCCGATTCGACTTTCGGTAAATGAATAATATCTACGTCAAAGTCCCTTTCGGCGAGCAGCATCATGTCGAGCAGGCCGTTTCTAGTAGATAAGGCATTGATACGCAACGCATATTTCTTCTCATGGGGGGATCCCATCTGCGTTGCCAACTCTTCACGCGCAGCTGATTTCAAGTGTTGTGGAACAGAATCTTCCAAATCAAATACACAGATATCGGCACCACACTGGATAGTGCGCTGAAGTAAATTCCCTCGAAAAGGCGAGGAGCATAGCCAGCTTCGGTAATCGGTATTCATGCAAAACTCCTGACGTTAATCCTGCACAATCCAACGGTGACCGCAAGATAGCCGGAGATTTGAGGCGTGTCAACGAGGTTTTATATTAATTTGTCTATATTTCGTAATTCACAATATAAATAGTCACAGATAATCACGAACGTGTTTAAAAAAAGAATATCGGGGCAAAAATGTCTAGAATGAGACATGAGGTGGCTATCATCCAATGAGGCTAACTGGTAGGATCCCGGCATGAAAAATCTTCTCGTGGTGGGATCTAGCGGCCTTGTCGGCCGCGAAGTGCTGGAGCTTGCATTGGCCTCGCCAGAGGTGTTGCAAGTGGTCGCGCCTGGTCGCCGCCGCCTTGAGCCCCATCCAAAGCTGGTAGCGCCGATGGTGGACTTTGACCGTTTGCCGGCACAGGAGCCATGGTGGCAGGCCGACGCTGTCATCTGCACTTTGGGCACGACCATCAAGGTCGCCGGCTCGCAGGAGGCTTTCCGCAAAGTGGACTACAGCTACCCGATGGCCGTTGCGCGGCTCGCACGCCAGCATGGCACGCCAACGTTTGTGTTGAATTCAGCGCTTGGCGCCGATGCGGGATCGCGGGTTTTCTATAACCGTGTGAAGGGCGAGGTGGAGCACGGCTTGCGTTCGCTTGGCTTTGAAACGCTGGTGATTGCGCGGCCCGGTTTGATTGGCGGCGCACGCGAGGAATTCCGGCTCGGCGAAAAGATCCTGGTGCCGATGCTTACCGCGCTGGGGCCAGTGCTGCCGCGCGCGTGGCGCATCAATCCGGCCGGGCACATTGCGCGCGCCATGTTTGACGCGGCAATGCATCCGCAACCGGGTGAGCAGATTATTTCTTCGGACAGGATGTCCTGAGGCTTATTCTTCCAACAGGCTGCGCAGCATCCACGCAGTCTTTTCATGTACGTCCAGACGCTGGGTCAGCAGGTCGGCGGTCGGCTGGTCGTTGGCTTCATCCACGACGGGCAGCAGTGAGCGGGCGGTGCGCGCAGTGGCTTCCTGGGCTGTGACCAGGTGGCGCACCATGTCCATTGCCTTCGGCACGCCAGCTACTTCCTTGACGGTGCTCAGCTTGCCGAATTCGGCATAGGTGCCTGGTGCAGGATAGCCCAGGGCGCGGATGCGTTCTGCGATCAGGTCCAGCGCGGTCCACTGTTCGGTGTACTGCGTCATGAACATCTGGTGCAGGGAATTGAACATCGGACCCTTCACGTTCCAGTGGAAGTTGTGGGTCATCAGGTAGAGCGAGTAGCTGTCGGCCAGCAGGCGGGACAAGCCATCGGCAATGCGTGCACGGCTGTCGTCGGACAGGCCAATATCAATCTTCATTGCGTATTCCTTTCTGTGGTTTTGATGCTTGACGATTATTTCATGATTCCAAGAAGGCTGCTGTAATCGTCCGTCCATGGCCGCACATCCGTCGCGGGCGGCAATTCCTGCACGGCCGAATAAGGCGCCAGGCGGTCACGCTGGCCGATCAGGACCCAGGTCGCCGCGGTCGTGCCGCGTTCAGCGTTGGATGCGTTCTGCGACAGGAAGGCCGTGCGGTGGAAGGTATCCGCTGCGCGCCGCACCACTGGCGTCAAGTCCAGGTAGCGGTTTGAGATGTGAATCGCCAGCACACCATCAGGCTTCAAGTGACGGAAGTAGATGCTGAAGGCCTCGGTTGTCAGCAGGTGTACGGGGACCGAATCGCCGGAGAAGGCATCCACTGCCAGCACGTCGAACCGCTGCGGCGCTTCGGCATCCAGCACCAGGCGCGCATCGCCAAGCGCGACGTCCTTCGAGGCCGGGCAGTCGCGCAGGAAGCTGAAATGGCGGTTCGCGAAATCAAGCACCAGGGGATTGATTTCATAAAAGCGGTACACGTCGCCAGGCCGGCAATAAGCCGCCATCGTTCCCGCACCCAGGCCGATTACGCCGACGCGTTGTGCCGCGCCGTTGCGGCTGGCGGCGATAGCAATGCCAGCCCCGCTATTGCTGCCGTAATAGGTGGTCGGCCAGCGCCTCTTTCGCGGGTCGAGGAATTGGCGGCCATGCACGATCGTGCCGTGTGTGAGCTGGCGTACCGCGCCAGCGTTGGATTCGGCCTCCTTGACCTTGATCGTCCCGTAGAAGTTGCGGGCCTTGATCGATGGCGTCGAAGGCCATAACGCGTTAGCGCCCCACAGCACGCCGACCAGCGTGGTAAAGAACACTGCAACCTTGATGGATGCGCCGTGCTGCAGCGGTTCGGTAGGGCGATGAAAGCATGCGGTGCCGACGATGCACACGGCTGCAATGCTGGACAGCGTCAGTTCGTAATCGTCATTGAAGATGCGCGGCGCCAGCAATCCGGTGAAGATGCCGCCGATTGCGCCGCCAGCTGCAATCATCAGGTAGTAGGCGGTCAATTGCGCGGGATGGGGTTTGAGGCGCGCCAGTTCGCCGTGGCATGCCATGCAGAAGGTGAAGATGCAGACGCTAAAGAGCAGGGTGGGCCACACGATCCCGGGCGGCATCAGGCTCGGAAAGTTGGTGCAGGCAATCAGCAGCGGCGTCAATACCGCCATGAGCGGCAGGAAAAGCCTGCGTTTGTACCAGCGCGCGCTTTCAAAGCAGAGGATGAAGGTCAGAAGATAGATCACCAGGGGCAGCACCCAAAGCAAGGGTACCGGTGCGATATTTGCGGTCAGGTGGCTGGTGGCTGCAACCAGGACCACCGTTGGCACGGCAGCGAGCGCGACCCACAGCAGGCTGTCGTGCAACCTCGGCTTGCCGGCGATGGCGTCTTCACGCAAGGAATGTGGGGCGGCGCTCCGTCCGCGTCCACTCAAGGCCAGGGCGGCGCAAAACAGGGCGAACAAGCCAAAGCCCAGCGACCAGAAGGTGGACATCTCCTTGACGGTAAAGCGCGGCTCGAACAGCAAGGG
>Ga0209564_1002096_pt1 | contig 17065 bp, 15 predicted proteins | sample AraplaCol_mMF_r2_FD_184272 | JGI IMG/M metagenome (GOLD analysis project Ga0209564, IMG submission 184272) | Arabidopsis root microbial communities from North Carolina, USA - plate scrape MF_Col_mMF_r2 (SPAdes) (version 3) | ecosystem: Host-associated > Plants > Roots > Endosphere | place: USA... | reverse complement strand
CTCACGATTCAGTCGCACCCCTGGTGCTTACCTGTGAAAGAAGCCAGGTCGTGAACGCCACGCCGAGGGCATGTTCGCGCTTACCGTCTGGCATCACGACATAATAGCTGTTTTCCGTCGCCATCGGCCGGTCAAAGACGATTTGCAGCTTTCCAGCACTCAACTCTTGTTCGATGAGATAGAGCGGTAGAAGCGCGAACCCCATCGCCATCGTAGCTGCCTCGATGATCATCGAAAACTGGTCGAACCGATTGCCGCGATAGGAAGGATCTGCGTCGACGTCGCAAAATTCGAACCATTGGCGCCAGAGTCGGGGGCGTGTAGCCAGATGCAGCAGGGGCCTGCGCATGAGGTCAGCCGGGGTTGCAACCGGATCCGCTTGTAAAAGGGTTGGGCTGGCAACGGGAACGATCTTCTCGTCGCAAAGGAAGGTGCAGGTCGCCCCTGCCCAGATTGGCTGGCCGTAATGGATGGCGAGATCGACGTTTTCCTGCTCGAAATCGAAAGGCTCGGTGCGCGATGCTATGTCAACGAGGGAGCCGGGATGGGCAGCCAGGAAATTCGGCAGCCGAGGCGTCAGCCAACGACTGCCGAACGTCGGCAAGGTCGCAATCGAAAGCGTCGCAGTCGCATCGGCGCCCGATGCCGCACGGATCATCATCTCTTCTGTCTGATGGAGGAGCCGCCTTGCCTCAGGCAGCAGCCTCCGTCCGGCTTCCGACAGGATTGCCCGCTGGCGGACGCGTTCAAACAGAAGGACCCCCAACTGGGTTTCCAGGTCCTTGATCTGGCGGCTGATGGCGCTTTGCGTCAGATGAAGTTCAAGAGCGGCGCGCGTGAAATTGCCGTGTCGGGCGGCAGATTCAAAAGACTGCAGCGTTGTCAGGTCGGGCATCAGCTTTCGGGGTAAGGTCATTCCAAAACCGCATCATCTAAGCTTGATTTATTGTTATTCATGTAATCTATGCGCGATATGATCGCAATCCAGAATGAACTTTTCCAGCTATGGCGCGTGAGGCAATAAATGTTGACCAGAAGTTTCGTTTCCTCCTGCAGCATCCGCTCTGCATTCTCGGCGGCAATGTCGGCCATGTATCGCACAGAGGTGCCCGCTTACGGCACCCTGATGGACATTGTTGCAAAAGTGAATGCGGCCACGCTTGCAGCCGATCCAGTCCTTAGGCGCAGGTTGGAAGAAACGGATTCCCTCGAGCGTGTTTCCGAAGAGCGCCACGGAGCCATCCGTCTCGGAACTGCCGACGAACTTGCGACGATGAGACGCGTCTTTGCCGTCATGGGCATGTTCCCGGTCGGCTATTACGATCTTAGCGAGGCAGGCGTGCCAGTCCATTCCACCGCTTTCCGCCCGGTCGGCGATGTAGCGCTGAAGCGCAACCCATTCCGTGTTTTCACCTCGCTGCTGCGCCTCGACCTGATTGCCGACGAAGAACTGCGCGCCGAAGCCGAGACGGTCCTGCAGAAGCGTCAAATATTTACCGCTGGCGCCATCGAACTGACTGAAAGGGCCGAGCGCGAAGGTGGTCTGGGCGAGGACGATGCCAGGCGCTTCGTCGCAGAAGTGCTGGAGACTTTCCGCTGGCATCATCAGGCGAACGTTGATCTTGCCATGTATAGGCGCTTGCATGATGCGCACCGGCTTATAGCCGACGTTGTCTCCTTCAAGGGACCGCACATCAATCACCTGACACCCCGCACGCTTGATATCGACGACGTGCAGCGGCTGATGCCGGAATATGGCATTGCGCCGAAGGCAGTTGTCGAAGGTCCGCCGGGACGCCGTTGCGCGATTCTGCTGCGGCAGACGTCGTTCAAGGCCCTCGAGGAAGCCGTCTCTTTCAAGGATGCTGGCGGGAACTGGCAGCAGGGCACGCATACCGCGCGTTTTGGGGAGATTGAGAGCCGCGGTATCGCCCTGACACCGAAGGGCCGCGCCCTCTACGACAAGCTCCTGGCGGATTCGCGCAAGGTCGTGCGCCCCGCCGCCGATGGCTCGAACGCTGCGGCTTACGAAAAAGCACTCGCCGAGGCTTTCGCGCCTTTCCCGGACAGCTGGGCCGAAATTCGCAACCAGGGTCTTGGCTACTTCAGCTACTCACTCACGCCGAAAGGCCGTAGCGCGATTGCCTCGGCTGATGCCAGTGTCGATCAACTTGTGGCGGAAGGCCTCATATGCTTTGACCCGATTGTCTACGAAGACTTCCTGCCCGTCAGTGCGGCGGGCATCTTCCAGTCCAACCTCGGGGACGAGGCTGCGCAGGAGTTTACTGCAAGCCCCAATCAGCAGCGCTTCGAACGGGACCTCGGCGCCTCGGTTCTCAACGAATTCGATCACTATGCTGATATCGAGGCGCAATCAATCGCCGAATGCCGGGCGCTTTTGACCGCGGCGCAGGCGGCCGAGTAGGCCAACAGACCGAACCCGCAACCATTCAAAACGTCAAAGAGTGCACAAATGACCATCGCAGCAAGAACAGTGAATGTCGCCCACGAAGCCGTCGGGCTTCTCGACAAGATCGGCGTCGACAAGGCGCTCTACACAGGCGGCGACCTGGCCTCCTACAGCCCGGTCACGGGCGAGCAGCTCGCGGCTTTGAAGACAGACAGCCAGGACGCGGCAGGCGCCAAGATCGACAGGGCTGCGCGTGCATTCCAGACCTGGCGCCTTGTCCCGGCGCCGAAGCGCGGTGAGCTTGTCCGCCTCCTGGGCGAAGAGTTGCGTGCGGTCAAGACGGAGCTTGGCCGACTGGTATCGATCGAAGCCGGCAAGATTCCGTCCGAAGGCCTGGGGGAAGTACAGGAGATGATCGACATCTGCGATTTCGCGGTCGGTCTTTCCCGCCAGCTCTATGGTCTGACCATCGCAACCGAACGGCCGGGGCATCGAATGATGGAAACCTGGCATCCCCTCGGTGTTGTCGGTGTCATCTCTGCCTTCAACTTTCCTGTCGCAGTCTGGGCCTGGAACGCTGCTCTGGCGCTGGTCTGCGGCAACGCGGTCGTCTGGAAGCCTTCCGAAAAGACGCCGCTGACCGCACTTGCATCGCAGGCCATCCTGCAGCGCGCCATTGCCCGCTTCGGGGATGCGCCAGAGGGTCTGAGCGAAGTGCTGATCGGCGACCGTGCGATCGGCGAGGTCCTGGTCGACCATCCGAAGGTGCCCGTGGTTTCGGCGACGGGTTCCACGCGTATGGGACGGGAAGTCGGTCCTCGACTTGCTCGCCGCTTTGCCCGTTCGATCCTGGAACTCGGCGGCAACAATGCCGGCATTGTCTGCCCGTCTGCCGATCTCGACATGGCGCTGCGCGCAATTGCCTTCGGGGCAATGGGCACGGCCGGCCAGCGCTGCACGACACTTCGCCGCCTGTTCGTCCACGAGAGTATTTATGATCAACTCGTCCCGCGCCTGAAAAAGGCTTATGCCAATGTCCCTGTCGGCAATCCGCTTGAAAGCACGGCTCTGGTCGGTCCCCTGATCGACAAGCTTGCCTTCGACAATATGCAAAAGGCGATCGGCGAGGCGAAAGCCCATGGTGGCACGGTCAACGGCGGTGAGCGCGTCGCGATGCCCCACGACAAGGCCTATTACGTCAAGCCGGCGCTGGTGGAAATGCCGTCGCAGGTCGGGCCGGTGCTGGAAGAGACCTTCGCGCCGATCCTCTACGTGATGAAATACTCCGACTTCGACAGCGTTATCGAAGACCACAATGCCGTCGGCGCGGGGCTTTCCTCGTCGATCTTCACGCTGGACCTGCAAGAAGCGGAGCGCTTCCTGTCAGCCGATGGATCCGATTGCGGTATTGCAAACGTCAACATCGGAACATCAGGCGCTGAAATCGGTGGCGCATTCGGTGGCGAGAAGGAGACCGGTGGTGGCCGCGAGTCCGGTTCGGATGCGTGGAAGGCCTACATGCGCCGTGCAACCAACACGATCAACTATTCGAAGGCTCTGCCGCTGGCGCAGGGCGTTTCCTTCGAGATCGAATAGGGTTGCCATGACGATCGATGTGAAGATCGAAGAGGCGGGCTTTCGTCCCGCCTCGAGGATATCTGCCATAGGCGTCTCGGAGATCCTGCAGATCGGGGCGCGCGCTGCTGCCATGAAACGGGGCGGCAAGCCGGTCATCATCCTTGGAGCCGGTGAGCCTGATTTTGAAACGCCAGACCATGTCAAGCAGGCTGCATGGGACGCAATGCAGCGCGGCGACACAAAATACACGGCGCTCGACGGTACGCCGGCGTTGAAGGAAGCAATCCGCGCCAAGTTTCAGCGCGAGAACGAAGTTTCCTTCGAGGTTGGCGAGATAACCGTTGCCACCGGCGCCAAGCAAATCCTCTTCAACGCGATGATGGCAACCGTCGATCCCGGCGACGAGATTATCATTCCCACGCCCTACTGGACGTCCTATTCCGATATCGTTCAGATCTGCGAAGGCACGCCGGTGCTTGTCCCATGCGATGCGCAGAGCGGCTTCCGGCTGACCGCCGAAAAACTCGAAGCGGCGATTACGCCGCGGACGCGTTGGCTGCTGCTGAATTCGCCGTCCAATCCGTCCGGTGCGGCCTATAGCGCAAAGGACTATCGCCCGTTGCTGGATGTACTGCTCAGGCATCCGCATGTCTGGTTAATGGTCGACGATATGTATGAGCACATCGTCTATGACGATTTTCGGTTCGTCACGCCGTTGCAGCTGGAGCCGCGCCTGCGTGAGCGCACGCTGACGATCAACGGCGTCTCCAAGGCCTATGCCATGACCGGGTGGCGTATCGGCTATGCAGGTGGCCCGAAGGCGCTTATCAAGGCTATCGCCGTGGTACAGAGCCAGGCGACGTCCTGCCCATCTTCGATCAGCCAGGCTGCCGCCGTTGCCGCACTCAACGGGCCCCAGGATTTTCTTGCCGAGCGAACGCAGAGCTTCAAGCGGCGCCGCGATCTCGTTGTTTCCGGTCTGAACGAAATTGATGGTCTCGAATGCCGCGTTCCCGAGGGGGCCTTTTACACCTTCTCCGGATGTGGTGGCATTCTCGGCCGGACTGCCCCAGGCGGCCGCAAGATCACGTCGGACAGCGAGTTTTGCGCCTATCTGCTCGAGGAGGCGAATGTCGCTGTCGTTCCGGGCTCGGCCTTTGGCCTGTCGCCGTACTTCAGGATCTCCTGCGCTTCAGCGGAAGCGGACCTGAAGGAAGCCCTGGAGCGAATCGCAGCAGCTTGCAGGCGGCTCGGCTGATTGTCTGAGCGAGAGAGGGTCGCCAATTTCGCGCCACTAGCGAAAGTGCTTTGAGTTTGGCCTTCGCCAGGCACGCAATGCAAAAACGCCCGGATCATCTCCGGGCGCTTTCTTTTGTCTGCTTTGATCGGGTGATCAGCCGGCAATCTTTTCGCCGTAAGCCTTCTGCGCATAGTGGTGGCCGAAGCGGCTGTCGAGGAACGCGTCGAGACTAATATCCTCCTGGCGGATGAAGCCCTTGCCAGGCAGCTCGCCCTTGGCCAGCATGTCGAGCACGGCGCAGATGCTGCAGGCCGTGGTGATCTGGATCGCACTCATCATGCGACCGGCGACAACAGCGCTGTAGACCTTGTTGGCATAGGTTTCCTGCACGAGACGGCCGTTCTTCCAACCGGACACGGTGACGAAGACAATGACGACGTCCTGCATCGTGGACGGCAAGGCGTGCTCGAGGATGTCCTTGAGAACTTCGCGGCGATGACGCAGACCGAGATCGCTGAGCAGTGCCTTCATGATGGCGGCGTGGCCGGGATAGCGGATCGTACGATAGTTCAGCGTGCGAACCTTGCCCTTCAGCGTCTCACACAGCGTGCCGAGACCACCGGAGGTGTTGAAGGCTTCATAGGTTACGCCGTCGAGGGAGAACTCTTCCCGCTCTTCCAGTGCCGGCACTTCGATAAGCTGGCCGTCGACGATCGCCTCGCAAGGCTCGATGTACTCGTTGATGACGCCGTCGGTGCTCCAGGTCAGATTGTAGTTCAAGGCATTCGAGGGATATTGCGGCAAAGCACCGACGCGCATGCGAACGCTGTCGAGCTTGTCGAAGCGGCTCGCAAGATCGTTGGCGACGATCGAGATGAAGCCCGGCGCCAGGCCGCATTGCGGTATGAACGCGGTGGATGCACCGGCGGCAATTGCCTTGACGCGGCGGGTGGATTCGACGTCTTCGGTGAGGTCGAGGTAATGCACGCCGGCCTCGGCCGCAGCCTCGGCAATGGCAATCGTCAGATGGAACGGGGCGGCACTCAGCACGGCAAACTTGCCGGAAAGGAGTTTGACCAAGGCTGCGTGGTCGGCAATGTCCACTTCCGCCAGGCTGAGCGCGGAGTTGGCTTCCATGTGATCCAGCTGTTGCTTGCTGCGGTCGGCAAGCGTGACGTGGTAGTCACCGGAATGGATCAGAAGACGGGCGATCGTCGAGCCGATCTTGCCAGCGCCGATGACGACAATGTTTTTCATATGCGTTCCCTCATATTGGTTCGAGAAATCTTTATGCCCTCTTTATTCCCGTCGGTTTGGTTGATTCACAGCGCGAGAATGATAAAATCGACTGGAATTCTTTGGCATATCGCCGTCTGGATTGATCAATATGACGATGAGTGACAAGGATCGGCAGCTTCTGTCGATTCTCAGCGAAAACGCCCGGATGCCGACCGCCATGCTGGCCCGCAAACTCGGCCTGTCGCGCACAACAGTGCAGGCCAAGATCGAGCGCCTTGAGCGCGACGGCGTCATCGCAGGCTATGGCGTGCGGCTGTCGGACAACTTCGAGAGCGGCCAGATAAAGGCCCACGTGCTGATCACACTTGCCGCCAAGGCGCTCGGACGGGTGACGCAGGAGCTGCAGGCAATTGCGGACGTCCGCTCGGTCCATTCGGTCAGCGGTAGCTTCGACATGATCGCAATCGTGGCCGCCGACTCGATCAGCGAGCTCGATACCGCCATCGACAAGATTGGGGATATCGACGGCGTCGAGAAAACCCTCTCGTCGATCATCCTGTCGACGCGCATCAACCGCTAAGGGGCACCTGCAGTTCGGACCCGGCCTGAATGTCGGAAACACTAGAAGCGGTAGGTGACGGCCGCCCCGGTGAGACCAGCACCGGCTGCTGCAAGAAGAAGGGTTTCACCCGCCCTGAGAGGCCGGGCGGCTGCATCCAGCGACAAGGTGAGCGGGATCGTCGCGGCGGAAGAGTTTCCGAACCGGTCCAGCGAGCAGACGGTCCGTTCGGGTCTGATCCCGAGATTGGTTGCAACTGCCTGAAATATCCGGACATTGGCCTGGTGCGGCACAAATCGGGTGATCGCTGCAGCTTCCACGCCAGCCATGTCGAGCGTCCGCTGCGAGGCGGTGCTCATCATCTCGACCGCCCGGGAAAACACCTCACGCCCGTCTCGCATCGTCATCAGATAGTCCGCGGCGGCGCGCTCCGGCGCGAAGGGCTTGTTGCTGCCGCCGGCGGCAATCGAGATCAGGTCGTAGTTGCTGCCCTCGGAGCAGAGTTCAGTGCCGAGAATTCCGACGGAAGGATCGCTGGAGGGCGTCAGCACGACTGCGCCCGCCGCGTCAGCAAACAATACGCAACTGGCTCGCTCGGCCGGATTGATGCGGCGACTGAGAATATTGGCGGCAACGACAAGAACCGGCCTCCCCTGGGTGCGAACGAAAGCGTCTGCGAGTGTCAGGGCATAAAGAAAGCCGGAGCAGGCGCCGGCCAGGTCGATCGCGCCACAGTGGTCTAGTCCAAGCCTGTGTGCCACGAGTGGCGCCGTCGGGGGCAGCAGCTGATCCGGCGTGGAGGTTGCCAGGAGCATCAGGCCGACCTCGGATCGATTGATCCCGGCATTGTCGAGGGCCATGGCTCCGGCTTCGGTGGCGAGGCCGCTGAGGGTGTCGCCCTCTTTTGCCCAGTATCGGGTGCGGATCCCGGTGCGACGCTCGATCCAACCGGTTTCGAGCCCGAGGGATTGCTCGATTTCGGCGTTGTCGACACAGCGACCCGGAACACCGTGTCCAAAGCCTGCGATGCGCGCGGAGCGGACCTTCGTCATGCTGCCGTTCCGATCAGTTCGTCCGCTGCCTCGTCTATGGCGTCATAAAGGCGATCGATTTCGGCTTCCGACACGCAATAAGGTGGCATGAGGTAGACGACGTTTCCAAGTGGGCGGATGAGCAGGTGGCGGTCGCGGAAGAAGCTGCGCAAGCGCGGTCCTATATCGGCTAAATATCCTTCCGAGCCGACAGCCATGTCCAGCGCCGCAATGGTGCCGGTCTGGCGGACGTTCATGAAGCGCCGATCATTGGCAAAGCGTCGCAGAGCTTTCTTCTGCAGGGCAGCGAGGTGATCTATGCGCGCCTGAACCGGCTCGTTCGCCCAGATCTCCAGGTTGGCGACCGCTGCCGCGCATGCAATCGGGTTGGCAGTGTAGGAACTCGAATGGAAGAAGGTCTTGCGGCGGTCGGTGGAAACATGCGCGTCAAAGATCTCGCTTGTGCAAAGTGTGGCAGCGAGCGGCATGGCGCCCCCGGTCAGTCCTTTTGATGTGCAGAGGATATCCGGACAAATACCTGCCTGATCGCAGGCAAACAGGGTGCCTGTCCTGCCCCAGCCGGTCATTACTTCGTCTGCGATGAAAAGCACATCGTGGGAGCGGGCGATCTCCCTGAGCTTGCCGAGCAAGGATGGCTCGAACATCTTCATGCCTCCGGCGCCAAGTACCAGTGGCTCAATCAACAAAGCCGCGACCTGGCCGGAGCAACAAAGGAGGCGAAAGGCATCAAGCGTCTGTTGCTCCGAACCAGGCTCCGGAAAGGCAAGTCGATCGACGCCGAACAGCAGAGGCTCGTAGGCTGCATTGAAGACGCCCCTTTCACCGACGGACATCGTTCCGATCGTGTCGCCATGATAACCGTGCTCCATGACGACAATCCGATGGCGGCGCCTGCCGGTGTTGTGGAAGAAGCCAAGCGCCATCTTCAACGCAACCTCGACCGCCGTCGACCCGCTGTCGGAATAGAAGACGTGCTCAAGCCCGGCCGGACTTACCTTGATCAGACCACGGGCGAGTTCTTCGGCAGGGGCATGCGTGTATTCGGCGAAGATGACCTGGTCATAACTGTCGGTCGCACGGCGGATCGCCTCCATGATCGTCGGATGCCGATGCCCGTGAGTGATGACCCACCATGAGGAGATCGCATCAAGAATGCGACTGCCGGCTTCGTCGATCAGATAGGCGCCTTCCGTCTTTATGACCTTTTTCATCGGCGGCTCGAGGCCGTGCTGTGTGAATGGATGCCATACAGGGGAGCGCGTCATGACTGTGAACTCCGAAAGACCGACACGTCGATGCCGCGATGAAAGGCTGCCATCAGGCCGTCGTGGGTAAGGGGGGTGGTTGGCTCGAGCCGTCCCAATTGCCGGGCACCGCTCATGTGGATGATGATCCTCTGGGTTTCGGCGTTTTCCTTGCCCATAAAGGCAATGCCGAAGATGGGCACACATCGGCGCTGCAGGGCTTCTATGGAGAGCAGCGTATGGTTGATGGTACCGAGCGAGGTTCTGGCGCACAGGATGACGGGTGCCTGCCAGCGAGCGAAGATATCGGCAAACAGGATTCCTGATGTCAGTGGAACGAGAACGCCACCAGCGCCCTCAATGACAAGCGGATGCGGGAGCGCCGGCAGTTCAAGCGCGCCGGGTTCGATCGTCACGTGATCAAGCGCTGCTGCGTGGTGGGGGGATGCTGGTGTCTTCAGCCGGTAGGCCTCGGGGAGAATTCGTTCGGCCGGAACATTGCCCAGTCGGGCGACCGTTTCTGCGTCGGTCTCCTCGTCCAGTCCCGACTGGACAGGTTTCCAGTAATGCCCTTTGAGTGCGCAGGTTAATGCAGCGGCGAAAACAGTCTTGCCGATGCCGGTGTCAGTGCCGGTGACGACGAAGCGCGACGTCATTGCTGCTCCTTTCGCATGACAACGGCCAGCCTCTCGAACAGCCGCGAAATTGTCTCCGGTTCGACGTTGAGGGTGATGGAGATGCGCAAACGCGCCGTGCCCTCCGCCACGGTTGGTGGGCGGATGGGTCTGACGTCGAAACCCTCGGCCCGCAAGCCTTCGGCGATCCGCACCGCGCGACGATTGTCGCCGACATGAATGGGGAGGATCTGTGAGCCGCTGGATCGCATCCCGAGCGTCCTTTCCATCTCGCAATTGGCAAGTAAGACAAGTCCGGCGAGCTTGTCGCGTCGCTCCGGTTCATCGTCGAGGATCCTCAACGCCTCCCGGACTGTCGCAGCCATCAGCGGGGATGGTGCCGTTGAATAGATGAAGTTACGGGCGCGATTGACGAGGAAATCGCAGAGGACTGCCGGTGCAAGGACAAGCGCGCCCGACGCACCAAGCGCCTTGCCGCAGGTGTGCAGTGTTATGCAGTTTTCCGGATGCCCGATCTGCTCCGCCAGGCCGCGTCCTCCCTTTCCGAAGATCCCCGTCGCATGTGCCTCATCGATGACGAGGAGACCATCATGCTGTCTGGCAAGTTCGGCCAACTCGGCAAGTGGCGCGCGATCCCCGTCCATCGAGTAGAGACTTTCGACAGCGATCCAGGGTCGGCCGGTGCCGCCGGCTTTGCGCCATGCTCGGATGGCGTCGGCGACGGCATTGACATCGTTGTGCAAGGTCGCGATCGATGCCGCCCGGCTGGCAGAAATCCCTTCATGAGCGCTGGCATGGATGAGCGCATCATGAACGATGATGTCCTGGCGCTGCGGCAAGGCTGAGAACAACGCCACATTGGCAGCATAACCGTTGGCGAAGTAGAGCGCCCGTGCTGCCCCGAAATACGCGGCAGCCTCCCGCTCCAGCGCGTCATGCTCCGGGTGATTGCCGCGTAGCAGGCGCGACCCCCCGGCCCCCACTGCCACGCCGCGGTCCAATGCAGACCGAAGCGCATCTGCTAGCCGCTGCGATTGCGCAAGACCAAGGTAGTCGTTCGAGGCGAAATCGGCGCCGCAAGCGGCGACAAGGCTGCGGCTCCTTCCCTTGCGATCAAGGCCAGCGAGCTTTCGCTCATAGACTGCAAGGCCCCCGGCACTCACTCTGCCCGTTCCAGCTGTTCGGCCTTCAATCCCAGGCGGCGAAACAGAGCCGCGTCGTGATCCTCACCGGGATTGTCCGCTGTCAGGAGGGTCTCGCCCACAAAGATGGAATTGGCGCCCGCAAAGAAACAGAGCGCCTGCATCTCGTCCGACATATCCGTTCGTCCCGCAGACAGGCGAACGTGGGATACGGGCATCAGGATGCGTGCCAGTGCAACCGTTCGAACGAAGTCGATTGGATCGATCGGCTTTGCATTTTCGAGCTTTGAGCCGCGGATCGGGATCAGCATATTGATCGGAACGCTTTCTGGCGGCGCCGGAAGATTGGCAAGCGTGACAAGCATCGAGATCCGATCTTCTGTCGTCTCGCCCATTCCGAGAATGCCGCCGGCGCAGACCTTGATGCCGGCCTGGCGGACATTGGCAAGGGTATCAAGGCGATCTGCGAAGGTCCGGCTTGTGATGATCTCGCTATAGAAGCGCTCCGAGGTATCGATATTGTGATTGTAATAGTCGAGGCCGGCATCCGCGAGCCTTGCCGATTGCTGCGGGGTTAGCATGCCGAGCGTCATGCAGGTCTCCATCCCGAGCGAGCGCACACCTTCGACCATCGCGACGATCGAATCCATGTCCCGGTCCTTGGGGCTGCGCCAGGCGGCGCCCATGCAATAGCGCGTTGCACCCCCTTCCCTCGCCTTTCGCGCTTCCGAAAGTACGCGGTCGACCTCCATCAGTTTTGAGGCCTTGAGGCCGGTCGGATAATGGGCCGACTGGCTGCAATAGCCGCAGTCTTCGGCGCATCCGCCGGTCTTGACGGACAGGAGACGGCTGATCTGTACGGCATTGGGATCAAAATTGGCTCGATGGATGCCGTGGGCGCGAAAGAGAAGATCGTTGAAAGGCAAATTATAGATAAATGTGGCGTCGGATGTGGTTAGATGCCCCCTGTTGCCGTTCGCCGCGGTTGGACAGTCGGTATGTGGCTGCATTTGACTAAGGCCTTTGCGCTGCGGGATGTCGAGTCGTAGATAGAAATCAAAATTATCTATAATAATTTCCCACGACGTTAGGCAAGTGCGTTTTTCAGTTTGTTCGGCTGAGGAAAATTGGCGATCCGGCTCTTGTGCTCCAGCATCGGCAAGCGTCTGATTGGCTGACAGGCTTCGGCATTTTCGATGCCACTCTCAGAAATCACGCTGCATTCCAGCGCGCAACAGGGATTGCGATCGCTCGGCCGATGCGCGTCGCTATTGCCCGAGTTCGGATCGCAGGTCACCGCTGAGCAGGCTACCGCTGAGCAGCAAACGCGCGCGGAGCAAGTGAGAACGGAGACTAGCCGACGATTGCAAATCGCTCGCGAACGGCATGCTGCATTCGCCGCGACGGGCCGCCGATCCATTGCACATGCCGCTCCAGCGCGGTCACGGCATTCTCGACCTTGCCGGCGCGAAGGAATGCGAGAATGCTGCGGTGGTCGGTATCGATTCGTGGTTCCCAGTCGGTGAGCCAGGTGGCGAACAAGAATCGGGCGCTCGCCGCATGCAGGTCGTCAATGGCAGAAAGCAGACGCGGCATTTCGCAGGGTTCGAGGATGAGCTTGTGAAACCTGCGATTGGCCTCTTCCCAGGTGCGAACGTCGCGCGCATTGTCACCGTCGATCGTTGCTTGTTCGGCCTGGTCGAGACGCGAAGGCGTCAGGTGCTCTGCCGAGTGGCGCAGCGCAAGGCCCTCAAGGGCGGCGCGCATCTTCGCGACCTCCTGCACCTCCTTTAGATCGAAGGAAGCAACACGAACACCACGGCGCGGTTCGCTGACGGCAAGGCCTTGCGCCTCCAGACGGCGCAGGGCTTCGCGCACGGGAACGTGCGAGGATCCGAATTCCTCGGCTATGTGGTCCTGCTTCAGTTTCGAGCCGGGCGGCAAGGCGCCTGTCACGATGCGCTCCGCGAGCGCGCGACTTATGCGGCCGGCTATCGTGTCGTCGTTATGAATAGTCATATTTTAGAGATAGTTCCTGCGCTCGATGCTGTCGAGATGCGTATCACCGACTGCTGTGGATTGGTAGGTTGGCCCTACAGCGGTTCCTAGCGGTTTTGACGGCCATGCGGCATTGGTTGCAAGGTTCCGGCACGAAGATCGGTAATGCGGGGCCCTGATTGTTTGTCCGTTCGACGCCAAGGCGGGGTCACACCGCGTTGGTTGTCTGACCATGACGGGGGACAATCTCTTATTCGTCCAAAGCCATCTTGCAATGATTGTGTTGGATGCAGGGAGGCGCGGGAAGGCGGAAGGGCTCCTTGTCGGATCTCTATGTCACGGCTGGCGCTGTCGTTAGGTCCGTTTCGCACTGCGCGGTGCGAGCTTCCTCGTCGTTGGCGGTAACAGCCGCCGGCGCAAGCTGTGCGGCCTTTGCTTGTAGTCGGGGGACTCCGCGCTCCTTCGGCGGGCCGTGCCGGGCGGTGACAACATATCGTGCTGGAAATAATGACTTGGGCACGCCAGATGACGCGCTCATGCGTATGATGGTGGCTTCACCGTTGCGTTTGCGGTGGTTTTTTGCCGATGAGCAGCGCGGGGGGCCGCGTCATCTGAACGCCGCGCCAAGGCGGACTGACCTTCTGTGGCGAAGTCGTCACTGTGATTTGCACGTGGTTGGTGTTGCACCTGCTTCCGCTTGTGTGCGGGCGTTGCACTTGGCACTTGGCACTTCGCAGGTGCGCGGGCCAGGCGTGAAGGCGGCGGCGTTACCTACAGGCCTTCGCGCGCCGGGCAAGCATGAGGGGCTTTTCGCGAAGAGCCGAGGTGGCCGGCGGCGATACGGTCGGCGCCTTCGGTGACGGGGGTTGGTGCATGCGGGATGATTGAGCGTTGTCGCATGACTTGGCTCGGAGATGAGGGGATCAGCGACTGGACCTGCCAAGTCTCTCGGCGCTGCCTGTCTTCATGGCGCTCGCATTGGCCGGAAGACCGTCGGGGTGCAGCATCAGGAGGTGCGCTGGCCATCGGTTGCGGCCACCCTCGCAAAGTTCGGATCAAGTGGAGTTCCCCGCGGGGAACAATGGGCCAGATGACTTGTCGTGCCGCTATCCACCAGCGCGGCGTGACGTATCAGTTCGAAAGGTATCGTTGGGTGGCATCGCAGGGCTTGGCTCGGACATGAAGGGGTCTGTGATCGGCGTTGCCAAGGTGCTCGGCGCTGCCTGCCTGTCCTGCGCTCGCATTGGCCGGAACACCGTCGGGGGTGCAGCGTCAGGAGGTGCCCTGACCAGCGGTTGCTGCCAGCCTCGCAAGGTCCCGATCAAGCGGAGTTCCCCGCGGGGAACGATGGGTCAGATGACTTGTCGTGCCGCTATCCACCGGCGCGAGGGGAAGTATCTGTTCGAAACGAACCGTTGGGCGTCGTTGTTAGGCTTGGCTCGAACATGAAGGGACCTGCGAGCGGCTTTGCCAAGGTGCTTGGCGTGGCCTGCCTGTCTCGCGCTCGCAACGGCCGGAAGATCGTCCGGACGTAGCATCAGGAGGCGCCCTGACCACCGGGTTGCTGAAAGCCTCGCAGGGTCCCGACCATACGGAGTTCCCCGCGGGGAACGGTGGGACCAAATCATTTGCCGTGCCGCTGATCCACCGGCATGAGGCGCAGGATCATTTCAGAATAGCTGCGGGGATGATTGGTGTGCCTTGGTGACAATTCCCCGTTGACCGGGCAATTGTTGTTGACAAAGCACGGTCTTGTCCGAGATTCTGTGGGCAGGTTTCAGCATTCGCGCCGCTCGCAGGAAGCGGCGCAAGGACGTTCTCTGGATGCAGCAGCCGTCATTGAGGCAATTTCAGCAGCATCCTTCGGCTTTGACTTCCTGCCCTGCAAGTAGCACCTAGCGGAACCAAACGGCTCGTTGGCTGCCGTAAGGGAGAATATGTACGGTCGGGTCAATGATTTAGTGGTGGCGCAACGACGGTGTCAGCAGACGCTGTGGAAGCGATCAACGCAGGTGGAGAGCACCTTTTCCCCCGGTCGTTTCCACCAGTTCGCTGCCGAGAAGATTTCGACTTCCTGTGCCCCATGATAACCGGCAGCCTCGATGGAGCGTCGGATCCCCTTGAGATCGATCACGCCGTCTCCCATCATGCCGCGGTCCAGCAACAGGTCCGTGGTCGGAACCAGCCAGTCGCAGATGTGGTGTGCCAGGATCCGGCCCGACGCCCCGGCTCGGGCGATTTGCTGCTCGAGTTTCGGGTCCCACCAGACGTGATAAACGTCGATGGCCACACCGACGCCGTTGCCGAGCAGGTCACAGATATCGAGCGCCTGCTCAAGTGTGTTCACGCAGGCGCGGTCGGCGGCATACATCGGATGCAGCGGTTCGATCGCAAGTGGTATGCCGGATGCGCGTGCGTGCGGGAGGATTGCGCCGATCCCGTCTGCAACCATATCGCGCGCCTGGGCGATATCCCTGGACCCCGCAGGCAGGCCGCCGACGACGAGAACGAGGCAATCGGCGTTGAGAGCAGCTGCCTCATCGATCGCCCGCTTGTTGTCGTCGATTGCTGCAGCTCGCCCCGAAGCATCCGCGGCGGGGAACATGCCCCCGCGGCAGAGCCCGGTCACCTGCAGTTGGTTGTCGGCGACGATCCGGGCAGCTTCCGACAAGCCGATCGCATGCACCTGATCACGCCAGGGAGCGATCGCAACAATATCCTGCTTGAGGCAGGCTTCGACCGCCTGCTTCATGTCGTACTGTTCTCGCACCGTCGCGAGGTTGATGGAAAGGCCATTGACTGCCATTTGATATTCCTCCCTCACCTCGCGATGCGAAGTGCATGCCGTGATTTTCAGATGCCTGCAGTCGCCAGAATCGTCTTCATCCGGGTGACGGCGAGATCCGGATCCCGCAGGACGCGGGCCTCGTCGGCAAGTCGGAAGAGTTCCGCCAGATGCACCATCGAGCGCGCGCTTTGCTGGCCACCGAGCATCTGGAAGTGATTCTGGAAACCGTTGACGTAGGCCAGGAAGACAACGCCCGTCTTGTAGAACCGCGTCGGCGCCTTGAAGATGTGCCGTGAAAGCGGCACGGTCGGTGCCAGGATCTCGTGGAATCCGGCGAGATCGTCTGCGCCAAGCTTCTGTAGGGCAGCGCTGGCCGCAGGCGCTATGGCATCAAAAATGCCGAGCAGGGCGTGTGAGTATCCTTGCTCGTCGCCGGCGATAAGCTCTGCGTAGTTGAAGTCATCGCCGGTATACATCTTGACCGCCGGATCAAGCTTTCGACGCATGACGATCTCTTTCTCGGCGGAGAGGAGGGAGATCTTCACGCCGTCCACCTTGGTTGCGTGGTCATTGATGATGGCAACGGCCGTTTCCATGGCCTGCATATCATCACGCGAACCCCAATAGCCGGCGAGCGCAGGATCAAACATATCGCCAAGCCAATGGATGATCACCGGCTGCCGGACTTGCCGCAAGATGCGATCATAGACACGCACGTAATCCTCGGGGCTCTTGGCGGCGGCCGCAAGCGCGCGGCTTGCCATGAGGATGATCCGGCCGCCCTGCCCTTCGACGTAGGCGACCTGCTCCTCATAAGCGTGGATGACATCATCGATGCTAACGCCAGGGCCTGGTGGCAGATGGTCGGTGCCGGCGCCATAGGCGATGAGGGCATCCGGACGCCTGCGCGCTGCCGATTGGACATTGGCGATGAGTTCCTTGGCGCCAGCCCAGTCGAGCCCCATGCCGCGTTGGGCGGTGTCCATCGCCTCGGCAACGCCGAGGCCGAGATCCCAAAGATACTCGCGGAATGCAACGGTGCGTTCCCAGTCGATGTTGCGGTCGAGCCATGGATCGTTGTCTGCCAATGGATCGACGACCACATGAGCGGCCGCGTAGGCGACACGGTTGAAGGCATGGCCGCCGGCCGGGCGTTCCGGCGCGGCAAGCGGTGCGTTGG
>Ga0209564_1002092_pt1 | contig 17092 bp, 17 predicted proteins | sample AraplaCol_mMF_r2_FD_184272 | JGI IMG/M metagenome (GOLD analysis project Ga0209564, IMG submission 184272) | Arabidopsis root microbial communities from North Carolina, USA - plate scrape MF_Col_mMF_r2 (SPAdes) (version 3) | ecosystem: Host-associated > Plants > Roots > Endosphere | place: USA... | reverse complement strand
GCACGCGGGCCGGGTCCAGCACCACGACGTCGGCGTGCCAGCCGGGCTGCAGCTGGCCGCGCTGGTGCAGGCGGAAGTTGCGCGCCGACAGGCCGGTCATCTTGTGGATCGCGGTTTCGAGTGAAAAGAGGTTTTGTTCGCGCCAGTAGCGGGCCAGCACGCGCGGAAAAGCGCCCCAGAGGCGCGGGTGCGGATGCCTGTCGTGCGGCAGGCCGTCGGAGCCGATCATGCTGCGCGGGTGGGCGATCACACGCCGGACATCGTCCTCATTCATCTGGAAATAGCAGGCGCCGCCCGGCTTGAGACGGATGCAGGCCTCGCGCTGAGTGACGCCCCAATCGGCGGCGATGGAAGCCAGCATTCGCCCGGTCATTTCGGGGTGGGGCGCGGACCAGCTCACCATAACGTCGATGATCTCGTCCACCAGGTCTTCACGCAGCACGGTGGAACCTGCCACGTAGGGGTAGACGTCCATCGCAATTTCCTGGCGCTGCGCCAGCCTGTCGATCAAGGGCAGTGTTTCCTGCGTGCGGCCCCAGTTGTCGGGGCCGGCGCATTTGTGGTGCGAGATCACAAGCGGCACGCCGGCTTCGAAGGCGCAATCACTGGCCTCGTGCATGGCCTCCAGGATCTCGGCCATCTCCGAGCGCATATGGGTGGCGTAGATGCCGCCGTGGCGGGCCACCACGCGCGCCAGCGCGGTCACCTCGGCCGCCGGCGCCGGCATGGCTTCGGCATAGAACAGGCCCGAGGACATGCCGATCGCGCCCTGGGCCATGCACTGCTCCAGCAGCTGGCACATGGCGGCGACTTCATCGGCCGTGGCCGGCCGGCTGAGGTCGCCCATGCAGGCATAGCGCAGCGTGGTGTGGCCGATCAGCGGCGCCACGTTGACGGCGGGCCGCGCCTCGGCCACCGCCTGCGCATAGGCATCCACCGAGGGGTATTTGAATGAATTGCCGAGCAGGGTGAGCGCGCCCTGGGGCTGCTCCACCACAAAAGGCGCGACGGACAGGCCGCAGTTGCCGGTGACCACCGTGGTGATCCCCTGCGACAGTTTGGGGAACATGCCCGGGGCATTCAGCACGATGGCGTCGTCGTGCGTGTGCACGTCGATAAAGCCGGGCGTGACGGCCAGGCCGGTGCAATCGTGCACCTGGACGTCGGCGATGGCCAGGCCTTGCGGCAGGCAAAGGCGCAGGCCCGGGCCGATGGCCGCGATGCGGTCATCCACCAGCAGCAGGTCGCCGGTTTGGCCGGGTGCGCCGGAGCCGTCCACCAGCAGGCCGTTTTCGAGGAGGGTGGCGCGGGTCATCGTACTTTTCCAATCGTGAGTTTGGCGCCTTCGTCCCAGTCCAGCCGGGGATGGTGGTGCATGTCCACGCCGCGCGTCTCCAGGGTGCGCTGGATGTTGGCCAGCCGGTTCACCGCCTTGTCGCCCAGGCGCTGCGCCACGAGCACGGTGAGGATTTCAATGACCGTGAGGTGCGCGAGGTAGGCTTCGGGGCCCACCGGCATCACCGGGTCGGGAGCCACCTCCACACCCAGCACGATGTCGGCCATCGCCGCCAGCTGCGAGCCGGGCTGCGTCAGCGCGATGATGGTGGCACCCTGCGAGCGGGCCACGTCCACGGCCTCCAGCAGCGAGGGCATGCCGCCGACGTGGGTGATGGCCATCACCACGCCGCGCGGGCCTATGGTGGCGGCGGAGATCAGCTGCAGGTGCGGGTCGAGGTAGCTGTTGGCGGCCAGGCCCATGCGGAACAGGCGCGCCTGCAGGTCCGAGGCCATGAAGTTGGAGGTGACGCCGACGCCGTAGCAATCGACCCGGCTGCCGGCGACGAGCGCGTCTGCAGCCGCCTGGGTCGCCTCCACGCTGAGCTGGGCCTGCACGCTGTTGATCACGATGGCGGCGCCGCGCGTCACCTTGGTGATCACCTGGCGGGTGTCGTCGTCGATGCGCACGCGCCGGTTCAGCGGTGAGCCGCCCACGGCGAGTTCCTGGGCCAGCGCCAGCTTGAACTCGCGCAGGCCGGGGTAGCCCAGGTCGCGGCAGGTGCGCATGATGGTGGGCACCGAGCTGCCGGCGCGCTGCGCCAGCTGCTCGAAACTTTCATCGAGCACGCGCTGGGGGTCTTGCAGGATCAACTCCAGCACGCTGCGCCGGGACGTGGGCGCGCTGGTGATGGCGTCGGCGATTTTGGCAAGGACTTGTGAGGTCATGGGGCTTTAAAAACAGGTGACGAGGGCGTCGCACACCGTGTAGTTTTCATCGACGACAGGCATCCAGCGCCATTTGTCAAAGGTGGTGCAGGGATGGGAAATGCCCAGCGCCACCAGGTCGCCGACCTTGAGCGCGGCCAGTTCGGGGCCGCTGCCGCGCAGGTAGGCGTGCTGGTCGTTGAGGGCCGTGACCTTCCAGTCCGCGGGCGCGGCCACCGGGGCGGCGCCGGGCGCGCTGACCGATGACAGCGGTATGGGCATTTCCAGGTCGTAAGAAAGGTCGCGCCGGCCGACGGCCAGGATGGCCAGGCCGGGCTCGGGGCAGGACTGCACCGTGGCCCAGACCTCGATGGCCGGCTTCAGGCCGTCGCTGTCGTGCAGGCGCGCATTGACGGCGCCGACCAGGCGCTTGTAGTTGCCGTGGTCGTGCGTGATGTAGCAGCCCGAACGCAGCAGGCCGCGCACCGGGCGCGAGAGCCTGGGCGTGAGCCAGCCGCTGACCAGGTCGAAGATGGCCGAGCCGCCGGCCGTCATCAGGATTTCCTCACTGTCGAACAGGCCCTGCTGGTCGCAGGCCAGGGCGATGTCGCAGGTGCGCCGCATGAGCGCATCGGCATAGGCCTTGTCGGCCTCGGAATCGCCGGTGGCGCCCTGCCCTTCATAGGTCTCGATTCCCACCAGGCGGCAGGCCAGGCTGGTGCGTATGGCGGCGGCCAGGGCCATGGCGTCGGCCTCGTTGCGCACGCCGGTGCGCGCGCCCATGACGCCGATTTCCAGCAGCACCTCGAAGGATGCGGCCATGAGCGCGGGATTGGCGCGCGCCCAGGCCTCAATCAGCGCGAGCTGGGCCTTCGAGTCCACCAGGAAGACGATGCGCAGGCCGGGATATTCGCGCAGCATGTCCTGGATGCCGGCCAGGTCGACGGCGTTGACGACCTGGTTGGCGATGACAAGGCGCCTGGCGCCGGCGGTGATGCCGGCGCGCATCTGCGTGACGGTGGCGAAGGTCAGGCCCCAGGCGCCTTCGTCGAGCTGGCGCTTGAGCAGCTGCGGCGACATGGTGGTCTTGCCGTGCGGCGCCATGTCCACGCCCTGGCTTCTGGCGAAGCGCTGCATCCAGCCGAGGTTGTGCTTCATCGCCGACTGCTTGACGACGGCCAGCGGCAGCGGCAGGTCGCCCTTGAGCACGTTCCAGCCCTGCTTGCCCATGTCGGAGCGGCGCACGGGCCCGCTGTTATGGGGAAAGCCTTTGAAGGAGCGGTCAAGCTGCGGGTCGAGAAGATCTTGCAAGGTGGTCATGGTGTCTATTTTGTCAGGCGGCCGTATCAGGCAGCCATCAGTGCGGGCGCTGCCGGCACGGCGTTTGCAATATCGTCGCGTATGCAGGCCTTGAAGCGGCCATGGCCCATGTCGCGCAGTTCCGGCCGGGCCGCGGCGCACGCGTCTATCGCATGCGGGCAGCGCGTGCGGAACACGCAGCCCGAGGGCGGATTGACCGGACTCGGGATGTCACCCTGCAGCGCGATGCGCTCGCTTTTGATTTCAGGGTCGGGTTTGGGCGAGGCCGCCAGCAGGGCTTGCGTGTAAGGGTGCAGCGGCTGGGCGAACAGCTCGGCCGTGGGAGCCACTTCCATCACGCGGCCCAGGTAGAGCACCACCACGCGATCGCACAGGTATTCGACTACGTCGAGGTCGTGCGAGATGAACAGCATGGTCAGCGACAGGCGGTCGCGCAGCTCGCACAGCAGGTTGACGACCTGCGCCTGGATGGACACGTCGAGCGCTGACAGCGGCTCGTCGGCCACGATGAACTCGGGCTCGACCGCCAGCGCGCGCGCCACGCCAATACGCTGGCGCTGGCCACCGGAAAACTCATGCGGGTAACGGCTCGCATGCTCGGCGCGCAGGCCGACCAGTTCGAGCAGCTCGGCGATGCGTTTGTCACGCGCCTCCTTGCCCTTGGCCAGGCCGTGCACCTGCAGGGCTTCGCCGAGGATGTCCCTGACCCGCATCTTGGGGTTGAGGCTGGCATACGGGTCCTGGAAAATCATCTGCAGCTTGCTGCGCAGCGCGCGCATGCGGCTGCTGGATGCCGCGCCCAGGTCTTCACCGCGGTACAGCACCTGGCCCGAGGTGGCCTCGATCAGGCGCAGCAGGGTGCGGCCTATGGTGCTTTTGCCCGAACCCGATTCGCCGACCAGGCCCAGGGTTTCGCCAGGCTGGATGCTGAAGGAAACATCATCGACCGCACGCACCGGTTTGGCGGCCGCGCCGAAATAACGCTGGAGGTTTTTGACCTCGATCAAAGGGGTATTCATCGTTGCGCTCATGCGGCCTCCACCGTCGCTACGGCTGTTTCTTCCAAGCGTATGCAGCGTGCGCTGCGGCCGGGGCCGGCGGCGAGCAAGTCGGGCATGGCCTCGCGGCAGGCCGGGATGGCCAGGTCGCAGCGCGGCTCGAAGGCGCAGCCCGGCGGCGGCGCCAACGGGCTGGAGACCTGGCCTCGAATCGCATAAAGCCGTCGCTTGCCGCCCGCCTGGCCGCCGGCGAGCTCGCGCTTGCGCTGCTGCGCGGGCAGGCAGGCCAAGAGGCCCTGTGTGTAGGGATGGCGCGGCTGGGCGAACAGTTCACGCACCGGCGCGGCTTCCACGATGCGGCCCGCGTACATCACGGCCACGTCGTCGGCATGGTGGGCGACCACGCCGAGGTTGTGGGTGATGAAGAGAATGCTCATGCCGGTCTCGGCCTGCAGCCGGCGCATGAGCTCCAGGATCTGGGCCTGTATGGTCACGTCCAGCGCGGTGGTGGGCTCGTCGGCAATCAGCAGCGTGGGGTTGCAGGCCATGGCCAGCGCGATCATCACGCGCTGGCGCATGCCACCCGAGAGCTGGTGCGGGTATTCCTTCAGGCGTTGCGCCGCGGCCGGAATCTCCACCAACTCCAGCATGCGCAGCGCATGGGCCAGCGCGGCCGCGCGGTCCAGGCCCATGTGCAGGCGCACCGATTCGGCGATCTGCTCGCCCACGGTGAAGACCGGGTTCAGGCTGGTCATGGGCTCCTGGAAGATCATCGCGATCTCATTGCCGCGTATGCGCCGCATGCCGGCCTCGGGCAGCGACAGCAGGTCCAGCGTCTGGCCGGCGCGATTGGTGAACAGGGCCTCGCCGCTGACCTGGGTGGAGGCGGTGCGCGACAGGAGGCGCATCAGCGTGAGGCTGGTCACCGACTTGCCGGAGCCGGACTCGCCGACCAGCGCGGTGGTCTTGCCCGGGCGTATGCTGAAGCTCACGTCGGCGACGGAGCGGACCAGGCCTTCATCAGTGTCGAAGAAGGTGCTGAGATGGCGGACTTCCAGCCGGTTCACGTCGATTTCTTTCATATCGATTTGCTTCACATCGATTTCCTCAAGCGTGGGTCCAGCAGGTCGCGGATGCCGTCACCCAGCAGCTGCAGCGAGAGCGCGGTGAGGATGATGGCCAGCCCCGGGAACAGCACGATCCACAGCGCCTGGTGGGCGTACTGCTGGCTGCCGGCCACCATGGTGCCCCAGGTGGGAATCTCGGGCGGCACGCCCACACCCAGGAAGGACAGCGCGGCCTCGGACAGGATGGCATAGGCAAAGATGAAGGAGGCCTGCACCAGGATGGGCGACATCAGGTTGGGCAGGATGTGGCGCAGCAGGATGCGCGTGGTGGAAACACCGACGGCGCGCGCCGCCTCGACGAAGAGCAACTCGCGCACCACGAGGGTGGAAGCGCGCACCACGCGCGCCACCCGCGGCGTGTAGACCAGCACGAGGGCCAGCACCACGTTCAGCATGGAAGGCCCGAGGATGCCGACCAGCGCGATCGCCAGCAGGATGTCGGGGAAGGACATCATGGCGTCAACCACGCGCATTACCGGCGCATCCAGCCTGCGGAAAAATCCCGCGACCAGGCCGAACAGCGTGCCGCACACCACCGAGCCCAGCGCGGTCAGCAAGGCGATGGTCAGCGAATAGCGGCCGCCGAAGGCAATGCGGGCGAACAAGTCGCGCCCCAGTTCGTCGGTGCCGAAGAAATGGGAGGCCGAGGGCTGGGACAGCCGCTGGCTCACGGCGGTCTCGTTCGGGTCCAGGCCGCTCAGGGGCCCGGCGAAAAGCGACGCCAGGACGATGATCGCCAGCGCGATGGCCGCGGCCAGCACGATGCGCCGGCGGAACAGCTTGCGAAGAATAAGAGGGAACTGCATCAGAGCGGGCCTTTTCCTGACGAGAAGGTGCCGAAGGCGTTTCGGGGATGGGTCATAGCTTCACCCGCGGGTCAACAACGGTGTAGAGCAGGTCGATGGCGAAGTTGATGACCACGTAGATCGCGGCCACCACCAGCAGCGCGCCCTGGATCACCGGGTAGTCGCGCCGTATCACCGCGCTCACCACCAGGTTGCCCACGCCGGGCAAACCGAACACGGTCTCCGTGACCACCGCGCCGCCTATCATCAGCGCGACCGTCAGGCCGAGCACGGTGACGATGGGCACCAGCGCGTTGCGCAGCGCATGCTTGAGCACCACCACCTTTTCAGACAGGCCCTTGGCCCGCGCGGTGCGCACGTAGTCCTCGCCCAGCACGTCCAGCATGGAAGCGCGGGTGAAGCGGATGATCAGCGCCGAATTGAGCACGCCCAGCACCGTCGCGGGCAATACCAGGCAATGGATGCGCTCGGCCAGCGAGGCGCCCGGATCACCGTAGCCCGAGACCGGGAACCATCCGAGCGAGACCGCGAATATCTGCATCAGCACCAGGCCGAACCAGAAGCTGGGCACGCTGGCGCCCAGCATGGCGAAGCCGGTGAAAGCCTGGTCGACCGGCCTGCCGCGAAACACCGCCGAGATGATGCCGCACGGCACGCCGATGAACGCGGCGATGGCGACCGCCATCAGCGAGAGCAAGGCGGTGGGCTCGGCCCGCTCCCACAGCGCCTGGGTCACGGGCCGCTGCAGAAAGATCGACTCGCCCAGGTTGCCGTGCGCCAGCTCGCGTATCCACAGCACGAACTGCACAGGCAGGGGCTTGTCCAGGCCGTAGACCTTCTGCACCCGGGCAATGTCCTCGGCCGTGGCCTGGTCGCCCAGCAGCACGGCGATCGGGTCGCCCGGGGCGGCGCGGGTGAGGATGAACACCAGCACCGCCACGATGGCCATGACCACCAGCATGCCACCCAGCCGGGACAAGAGATACCGCGTCATGACTTTCTTCTATCTTCTATTGAATGATTGAACGGGATGAATCTTTTCACCATGAAAGGGAGGTGCGCTTTATGCCGGCATCGCCGCACAGCCAGGCAACCGCGCCACTGCGCCCGCCGGAACGGGCCGAAACAAAAGCCAACCGGGCCGCGCCAAACCCGGACGCGGCCCCTCTTGCACTCGCGGGGACTCAACCCTTCAGCGTGGTGTTCCAGAAGAACGGATAGGTATAGGGCGTGTAGCCTTGCAGTGCCGGCGCGCGCGCCGACAGGCTGGCGAATTTGCCGACCTGGATGTAGGGCACCTCGTCGTACACCACCTGCTGCACCTTGCCCCACAGCGCACCGCGCTTGGCCGGGTTGGACTCCTGGTTCAGCGCGGTCAGCGCCTCCTGCTTGGCCGGCGAGCTCCACCAGCCCGGCGCGCCGTCACCCAGTTGCGGGGGCGAGAGCATGGGCTCGGGGAACAGGCCCGAGTGGGTGATGTAGATGTCCCACAGCTTGGGGTCGGCGCGGCGCTGCAGCAGCGTCGCCCACTCCACCACGTTCAGCTCGGCCTTGAAGCCGGCGCGCTTGAGCTGCTCGGCCATGATGAGCGCCATGTTGTAGTGGAAGTCGTACTGGCGGCTGGTGAGGATGCGCACCGTCTCGCCTTTGTAGCCGGCCTGTTCGGCCTGGCTCTTGGCCTTCTTGGCGTCGCGCTCGTTGTAAGACTCGGTGCCGGCGGTCGAATAAAAAGGTGTGCCCTTGGGGAAGTGGTTGCCCTCGGCGACGAAAAAGCGCGTGTCGCCGAAGCCCGCCGCCAGCATCTCGCCCTCGCCCAGCGCGGTCTGCACCGCCTTGCGCACCGGCTGGCGCGCCAGCGAGCCTTCCTTGGTATTGAACACCAGGTAAGGAAAGCCGAAGGACGGCGTCATGATGGGCACCACCTTGCCGCCGGCCTTTTCCAGCCGTGGCAGGGCCTCAATGGGCAGCAGGTCGGCGTAGTGGAACTGGCCGGCCAGCGCGCCTTCCACCCGTGTGTTGGCATTGGGCACCGGCACAAAGCGCAGCTCTTCCACGGCCGCCACTCGCTTGCCGCCGTAGCCGCTGGCAGCTTCCTTGCGCGCGGTGTAGCCTTCAAAGCGGGTGAGCAGCACGTACTGGTCGGGCTTGCGTTCCTTGAACTTGTAGGGCCCGGTGCCCACGTACTCGCGCAGCGGCTGGGCCAGCGACTCCTTGGCCATGATGGCCGCCATGCCCGAGGCCATGGCCAGCTGCGAAAGCAGCGGTGCGTAGGCGTTCTTCAGCGAAATATCGACCGTGAGCGGCCCCTTGGCCACCAGGTCGGCCACTTGCCCGGCCACCGACTTGCCGCGCGGCGAGACTTCCATCCAGCGCTTCAGGCTGGCCACCACATCGTCGGCATGGAGCTCACGCCCGCTGTGCAGCATCACGCCCTTGCGCAGGGTGATGGTGTAGAGCTTGCCGTCGGCCGAAATTTTCGGCATCGTCTCGGCCAGCATGGGCACCAGAGCCGCCTTGGCATCGAAGGTGAACAGCGGCTCGTAAACGTGCTGCATGATGATGCAGACCAGGTCGGCCGGCGTGGACTGGATGTCCAGCGTGGGGGGCTCGGCCACCATGGCCAGGTTCAGGGCCGATTTGCCGCCCTGTGCGGCAGCCGGGCCGAAACCGGCGCCGGCCGCGCCGAGGGCCAGCAGGGAGGACAAGGCGGTGCGGCGGTGCATGCGGATTTCACGGGTCATAGAAACTCCTGTTTGAAGTTAAATTTCACAAACGAAGATTAATTGGTCTATAAATGGTATTTTTCAGGATAAACCCGAATAAACGGCGAAATTCTGAAAATAATTTTCAACTTTACAGTCAAATAAGACTTTGAAAGGAGCTTTTTATGCCTCTGGAGTATTTAGGAAATCCCCCGCTGGCTTCCGACCACCAGCCCCGCCCGTTTTCGCCCGCGGTCCGAGCAGGTGATTTCGTTTATGTCTCCGGCCAGGTGCCGGCGGACGAAAAAGGCGAGATCGTGCAGGGCGGCATCGAGGTGCAGACCCGCCAGGTCATGAAGAACCTCCAGGCCGCGCTGGCACTGGCCGGCTGCACGCTGGACGACGTCTGCAAGACCACGGTCTGGCTGCAGGACGCGCGCGACTTCGGAAGTTTCAACCGGGTCTATATGAGTTACTTCGCGGGCGGGAAGCCGGCGCGGTCTACCACCGAGGCGCGGCTGATGGTGGATGCGCGGGTGGAGATTGATGTTGTGGCTTATAAGCCGAAGGGTTGAGACTGGCTATTGCTCTGGCCGCCGCGCGCTCTGCCGAGGCTTGTTGCCCGGGGCTTGCCCGGCCGGCATACCTGTGCAAATGGCAAGAGCGCGCAGGCCTGCACAAGACCCGACAACCCATCAACTCACCAGCGCCAAAGCCCCAAAATCCCCGACCTTTTCTCCCAGCCCGGCAGGCACCAGCTCAAACTCATCGGTCAAGGCCGGCAGCTTGCCATGGATCTGCGCGCTCAGGCGGGGCAGCAGGTAATCGCGGTGGTTCCAGAACACGCCGCCGCCCAGGCTGATGCGTTCCAGGTCCAGGGTGGCGACCATGTTGTAGAGGCCGCGTCCCAGCACGCGGCACAGCTCGTCGACGATGGCCTGGGCGTTCGTGTCGCCGGATTGCGCGGCGGCGAACAGTGCGGAGGCGCCGGGGTAACCCGCGCCGGCAAAGCGCCGTGCGATGGCGTTGCCGGCCACCACGCCTTCCAGGTCGCCCATGTTGCCGCAGCCGCACAGCGCGTCGCTCTGGTCGCTGACAAAGGTGTGGCCCGCGTGGCCGGCGTTGCCGTGCTTGCCGCGCAGGATGCGGCCGTCCACGCACAGGCCGAAGCCGATGCCGGTGCTCCAGGTGACGTAGGCGCAGTGGCTGTACCCTTGCAGCGCGCCCCAGCGGCGCTCGGCCTGAAGGGCGCCCACGCCGTCGTTTTCGATGCGGACTTTGTCGGCAAAGCGGACGCGCAGCGGTGCTTCCAGCGGCACGCTGATCCAGTCGTTGGGCAGGCCCCGCGCCGGGCCGGCCATGCCGCCGCAGATATTGGGATTGGAAATCTCCAGCATGCCGTTCACCACCACAAAGGGGCCGCAGGACGACACACCCAGCGCCTCGATGTCCTGCTCGCCGATGCCTGCGGCTTCGCAGGCTTCGCCCAGCATGCGCAGCACCTGGCGCGCCACGGTGTCGGGCGGTCCGGCCTTTTCGGTGGGCTCCACGCGCCGGGACTGCAGCGCCGCCGATGCCTGGGCCAGGCTGATTTCCTGCCCGGCTTTTGCCTCTATCAGGCTGACGGCGATCTTGGTGCCTCCCAGGTCGACGCAGGCTTTCATGGCGGATGCTTTCCTCAAAGAATTTTGGCTACCAGGCTGGCGATAAAGCTCAGCAGGATGGTGGTAGTCAGGGGGATGAACCATTCCCGCCCGAACAGGCGGAAACGCAGGTCGCCCGGCAGCTTGCCGAAGCCCAGCTTCTGCAGCAGCGGGCTGAACCAGCTGATCAGCATCAGGGCCAGGAAGATGACGATGAACCAGCGGATCATGATGCCCAGTTTAGGCGCTAGAGCGTATGCATGCGATCACCGGCGATAAAGCCCATGGGGGTCCATGTGGGGCTGCCTTTGGCACCGAAGGCGATTACCTTGAACAGCTCGCCCATCTCGTGCTCGGCGATCAGCTTTTGCACCATGACACGCTGCTCCAGCGGCGCGTCTTCCATGCCGTCCACCAGGCCGCAGTTGAGCAGAAAACGCCCCTGGCTGGTGTAGCCCAGCACCTCCAGCCCGGCCTCCTGGCCGGCCAGCGCGATGCCGGTGAAGTTGACGTGCGCGGTGATGTCCTTGCTGCCCACATCGGCCAGCGCATCGGCATCCGCGAGGTGGCCGCGGTGGCACATCACCGTGCCCATGCTGCGCTGCGGGTGGTAATACTCGTGCTCCGGAAAGCCGTAATCGAGCAGGAAGACCGCGCCGGCCTGCAGCCGGTCGGCCAGGGTGGCGACAAACGCCTCGGCCTGGGGATGGATTTCCGTGAGGTAGTCATGTGCGCCCTCCACCTCGACAGGCGGCCGCAACGAGGTAGGCTGGTCGGCGTAGAGGAAGCCGCCGCCTTGGACCACCACGCCGCGCTCATGCCACACGCCTTGCAGGCGCGCCAGCAGCTTGACCGGCATGGCGTCCAGCACCTCGTTGCCCAGTACCACACCGCGCATCCTTGCCGGCAGTTCCGAGACCCACCGGACTTTGTCGCCATAAGCGGCCAGCCTTTCGCGCTGGCGCGCCTGCAGGCTGCCCGAAAGATCAACGATGGTGTAGCGCTCCAGCTGCGGGCCCAATGCCTCCAGCGCCTGTTGCGCCAGCGCACCGGAGCCGGCGCCGAACTCCCAGATTTCCGACGTGCCGGTGGCCTCAAGGGCCTGGGCTGCCTGGCGCGCCAGGGCCTGGCCGAAGCGCGGCGAGAGCTCGGGCGCGGTGACAAAATCGCTGCCGGTGCCGGGCATCAGGCCGAATTTGCGCGAATCGTTGGCGTAATAGCCCAGGCCCGGGGTGTAGAGGGCCAGCGCCATGAACTGGTCAAAGCCCAGCCAGCCGCCGGCGGCCTCAATGGCCCTGGCAATGTGGGCGGCGAGGCCGGTCGGTAAAATAGGGGTATCCGTTGTCGGGGTCATGGGGTCACCATCCGCCATTGTCGGCGATCCCTATGGCCTCTTCATTCCGCGCCCTGCTTCCTTTTGCTCCTGTTGAGCCCCGCGCCCGCCCATGAACCCAGCTCCGTCTTCCCCACCCGTGGTCCTCGTGACCGGCGCCTCGCGGCGGCTGGGGCGTGAGATCGCGCTGGCGCTGGCGGCCGGCGGCTGGCAGGTGGCGGTGCATTACCGCGCCTCCGAATCCGAGGCGATGAAAACTGTCGCCGATTGCGCCGCCCTCGCGGGAGCGCCGGCGGCTTTCCGGGCCGACCTCGGTGACGAAGCCGCGGTGCGCGGCCTGTTGCCGGCCGTGGTGGCCCGTATGGGCCGGGTCGATGCGGTGGTCAACAACGCTTCTACGTTTGAAGAAGACAACGCCGCCAGCTTCGGCTTTGCGGCCATGGACAAGCACCTGCACAGCAACACCGGCGCCGCCGTGCTGCTGGCGCAGGCCCTGCATGCCCATATCGCGGCGCGCGGCGCGGAGGGTGCGGGCGGCGAAGGTGCCCAGGGTGCCGTGGTCAACCTGCTGGACCAGAAGCTCTGGAACCAGAACCCTGATTTTTTCAGCTACACCCTCTCCAAGGCCGCGCTGGAAGCGGCCGGCACCATGCTGGCGATGGCGCTGGCGCCCCTGGTGCGCGTGGTTGGCGTGGCGCCCGGTCTCACGCTGACCAGCCATTTGCTGAGCGACGAGCAGTTCCAGGCCAGGCACAAGCTCTCGCCGCTGGGCCGCTCCTCCACGCCCGCCGACGTCGCGGCGACAGTCAGGTTCGCGCTGGAAAACCGATCCATCACCGGCACCACGCTGCTGGTGGACGGCGGCCAGCATTTGATGCGGTTCGAACGCGATTTTTCGCTGATGTGAACCGGCGGCAATAGCTGACACACCATCCCATGCCCACACCACAGACTGGCGCCATGTACAACACCCGGGGAACCCAGATCCTGAACCTCACCGGTTTGCGTTTTGACGCCAACCTGGGCATTCTGGACCACGAAAAAACCGCACCGCAGCCCATACAGGTCGATGCCGAGCTGAACCTGGGCACGCAGCCGCTGCTGCCGCATGACGACGACATCCACCATGTACTGGACTACCGCAAGGTGCGCCAGATCATCATCAGCGAGTGCACGGCGGAACACATGAACCTGCTGGAAAGCCTGATCGGCAAGCTGGCGCACCGGCTGATGCAATTGCCCGGCGTGCTGGGCGTGCGGGTGAAGATTGCCAAACTTGAAATTTTTGACGACTGCGAAGTAGCCATTCGCGTCGAGACGGGACAGTGGTGAGAGATATGGGTGCAAATGATATGAGCGCAGTCTGGGAAGAGGCCGTGCAGCAGTACGAGCAGCAGGAAAGCTCCGCGCGTGTGCAGAACAGCATGAAGATTGAGCGCGAGGACCACAAGCTGGAGAAACGCCTGTGCCGTGAAGTCGGCCGCGCCATTGTCGACTTCAACATGATTGAAGAGGGCGACAAGGTCATGGTCTGTGTCTCGGGCGGCAAGGACAGCTATGCCATGCTCGACATCCTGCTCAAGCTGCAAAAGCGCGCGCCCATCAATTTCGAGCTGGTGGCCGTCAACCTTGACCAGAAGCAGCCCGGTTTTCCCGAGCACGTCCTGCCTGACTATTTGAGCAAGCTGGGCGTGCCTTTCCACATCGAGAACCAGGACACCTACAGCATCGTCAAGCGCGTGATTCCCGAGGGCAAGACGCTGTGCTCGCTGTGTTCGCGCCTGCGCCGCGGCATCCTGTACCGCGTGGCCGGCGAGCTCGGCTGCACCAAGGTCGCGCTGGGCCATCACCGCGACGACATGCTGCAGACTTTTTTCCTCAATATGTTCTTCGCGGCCAAGCTCAAAGGCATGCCGCCCAAGCTGGTCAGCGACGACGGCAAGAATGTGGTGATCCGCCCCATGGCCTACGTCACCGAAAAAGACCTCACGCGCTGGGCCCAGGTGCGTGAGTTCCCCATCATCCCGTGCACACTGTGCGGCAGCCAGGAAAACCTGCAGCGCAAGCAGGTGGGCAACATGCTGCGCGAATGGGAGAAAAAATTCCCCGGCCGGCTCGAGAATATGTTCGCTTCGCTGCAGAACATCGTGCCCTCGCACCTGATGGACAACAAGCGCCACGATTTCAAGGGCATCAGGGCCACCGGCATCGCCGATGCCGACGGTGACAAGGCCTTTGACGCCGAGGAGTTCCAGGTGCCGGCGCTGCCGGGGCACTCGGTCATCGGCATCCGGCCCAACTGATAGCCGTCATCTTCATGGAGGCCTTATGAAACGGACATTGGCCCTGGTTTTTGCGTTGGCAGCCGCGGCGTTCTTCATGGCCGGCTGCTCCTCCGTCCGCGTGGTCGACAGCGACGTCACCGCCTTTTACAACTGGGGCGGCCCGCCTCCCGCGCCCGGCACGCCTTACCGCTTCGAGCGCCTGCCTTCCCAGCAAGCCGCGGGCTCCACCCAGGATGCGGTCGAAGGCCTGGCGCGCAACGCCCTGGCCAAGGTGGGGATGGAACTCAACACGCCCGCGGCGCGCTACAGCGTGCAGGTCGCGGCCAGCACCCAGATCGTCGACCGCGGGCCTTACGCTTATGGCCCCTACGGCGGCTTTGGTTATGGAAGCGGCGTGTTTGTGGGGGGCGGCAACCGCGGCGCCTCGATCGGCCTGTCCTTCCCGATTGGCGGCGCGATTGCGGAGCCGCCCTATTTCAAGCGCGAACTGAGCATCGTGATGCGCGACCTGCGCAGCAACCAGGTTGTTTTTGAGACGCGCGCCCTGCACGACGGCGTCTGGGGCGACACCCTGGCCGTGCTGCCCGCCATGCTCGATTCGGCCCTGCGCGGTTTTCCGCAACCGCCCGCAGGCACACGCCGCATCAACGTGGAGATTCCCAGGTGATGTTCTCTCTGCTCACCCGCACCCACCTCGAAAAGCGGCTCTTCGCCAGCCGGGGCTGCGGAACCGGCTTTGCCGGGCCGCAAGCGCAGCGCCCCTCTGGTGATGAAAGGGGCAGAGAGAAGCCGCAGGCCACACGAAGTGGGCGAACGTGGGGGCTGTATGTTTGAACCCACGCGCATCATCGCCATTCGGCACGGCGAGACCACCTGGAATGTCGACACCCGCATCCAGGGCCACCTGGACATCCCTCTCAACGAAACCGGCCGCAGGCAGGCCGAGCGCATGGCGCTGGCGCTGGCGGACGAGCCCATCAGCGCCATCTATGCGAGCGACCTGACCCGCGCCTGGGAAACCGCGCAGTACCTGGCCCGCATCCAGGGCATGGAGGTGACGCGCGAGGAAGGGTTGCGTGAGCGCGGCTTCGGCGATTTCGAAGGCAAGACTTTTGCCGAGATCGAAGCCTTGCTGCCGGACCAATCCATGCGATGGCGCAAGCGCGACCCGGAATTCGCGCCGGCCGGCGGTGAATCGCTGATCGCGCTGCGCAGCCGCGTGGTCGCCACCGCCGAGCGCCTGGCGGCGGCCCACCCGGGCCAACTGATCGCGCTGGTCGGCCACGGCGGCGTGATGGACGTGCTTTACCGCGCCGCGACGCGGCTCGATATACAGGCGCCGCGCACCTGGGAGCTCGGCAATGCGGCCATCAACCGCCTCCTTTGGACCCCCGAAGGCTTTACGCTCGTCGGCTGGGCCGACACCCAGCACCTGGACGATGGCACACTGGACGACAGCGCATTTCCCGGCGGCACGGCCCGAAACCCGCTTGGCGCGCAACAATAAATACCAAAAGAGATAAGACGTACCTCATGAGCACCACGCCCCCCCGCCTGGCCGAGCTGATAGGCAAACCGGTCAACGATATCGATACCCCGGCCCTGGTCATCGACATGGACGCGATGAAACGCAACCTCGCACGCATGGCCGAGTTCGCCAAAAAGCACAACATCCGCTGGCGCCCGCATGCCAAGCTGCACAAGAGCGCCACGCTGGCCAAGATGCAGATGCGCGCCGGCGCGGTCGGCGTCTGCGTGCAGAAGACCTCCGAAGCCGAAGCCATGGTGGCCGGCGGCGTCACCGACGTCTACATCAGCAATGAGGTCATCGCTCCCGCCAAGCTGGCGCGCGTGGCCGCACTCGCGCAAAAGCTCGCGGCCCAGGGCGGGCGCCTGTCCATCGCGGTCGACAGCACCGAAGGCGTGATCCGCCTGGCCCAGGCCATGACCGATGCGCGCAACGCCACCGGCGTGGCCACCATCATCGACGTATTCGTCGAGATCGATGTAGGCCAGGGCCGCTGCGGCGTCGAGCCCGGCGCCGCCGCCGTCACGCTGGTGCTCGAAATCCGCAAGCACCCGGCCCTGCGTTTTGCCGGCCTGCAGGCTTACCACGGCAAGGCCCAGCACATGCGCAGCGCGCACGAAAGGCGCGACGCCATCGCCAAGGCCGTGGAAGCCGTGGTGCTCACGCGCAAGCTGGTGGAGGCCCAGGGCATCACGGTGGACCTGGTCACCGGCGCCGGCACCGGCAGCCTCATGCTGGAGGCCGCCAGCGGCGTCTATGGCGAGCTGCAGGCCGGCTCCTTCATGTTCATGGACGCCGACTACGCGAAGAACGAGCGCGACCCGGCCCAACCGCAGTTTGAACACGCGCTCTTCGTGAAGACCCAGATCATCAGCACGCACGCCGGCCACGCTGTGTGCGATGCCGGCCACAAGGCCCATGCGATCGATTCGGGCCTGCCGCTGGTGCATGCCTTCGACGCCGAAAGCGAACTTGAGTTTTTTAACGGCGGCGACGAGCACGGCATCCTGCGTCCCGCCGGCGAGAGCAAGCGCCTGCCCGGCCTGGGCCGCATGCTGTGGCTGATCCCGGGGCACTGTGACCCGACCGTGAACCTGCACGACTTCATGATAGGTGTGACCGGCGGGCTGCGCAGCGGCACCGTGCAG
>Ga0209564_1002075_pt1 | contig 17222 bp, 11 predicted proteins | sample AraplaCol_mMF_r2_FD_184272 | JGI IMG/M metagenome (GOLD analysis project Ga0209564, IMG submission 184272) | Arabidopsis root microbial communities from North Carolina, USA - plate scrape MF_Col_mMF_r2 (SPAdes) (version 3) | ecosystem: Host-associated > Plants > Roots > Endosphere | place: USA... | reverse complement strand
TCCAGGCATGGTCCTCGCCGCGGCTGCGATAGGCATATTCGCCGCCGACATCGAGCGCGGTCTTGTAGACCTGGGCATCGCCGAACGCGTCGGCATGTCGGCGCACGGCTTCTTCGGCGATCTCGCCAAGACCGACGCCCTCGACGCGGGTATGCGTGCCCGCGAAGAACTTCGCGACGAAGTCGGCCTTGAGGCCGACCGCGTCGAAGATCTGCGCGCCGCAATAGGACTGGTAGGTCGAGATGCCCATCTTGGACATCACCTTGAGCAGCCCCTTGCCGATCGACTTGATGTAGCGCTTGACGATCTCGTAATCGTCGAGCGAGCCGGGCAGGCGGTCCTTCATCGCGATGATGGTCTCGAACGCGAGGTACGGATTGATCGCTTCCGCGCCGTAGCCGGCAAGGCAGGCGAAGTGATGCACTTCGCGCGGCTCACCGGATTCGACGACGAGGCCGACCGAGGTGCGCAGGCCCGTGCGGATCAAATGATGATGTACCGACGCACAAGCCAGCAGCGAGGGGATCGGCACCCGGTCGGTGCCGACCATGCGGTCGGACAGGATGATGATGTTGACGCCCTCGCGCACCGCGCTCTCCGCGCGTGCGCACAGCTCGTCCAGCACCTGGTCCATGCCGGCCGCGCCGAGGCCGGCGTGGAAGGTGGTGTCCAGCGTGCGCGACTTGAAGTGGGTGTCGGCGACGTCCGAGATCGAGCGGATCTTTTCGAGATCCGCGTCGGTCAGGATCGGCTGGCGCGCTTCCAGACGCTTGGTGGTGGCAAGGCCCTGCAGGTCGAACAGGTTCGGCCGCGGTCCGATGATGGAGACGAGGCTCATCACCAGCTCCTCGCGGATCGGATCGATCGGCGGGTTGGTGACCTGCGCGAAGTTCTGCTTGAAGTAGGTGAACAGCGGCTTGGCCTTGTCCGACAGCGCCGAGATCGGCGTGTCGTTGCCCATCGAGCCCGCGGCCTCCTCGCCCGTGGCCGCCATCGGCGTCATCAGGATGGTGATGTCTTCCTGGCTGTAGCCGAACGCCTGCTGGCGATCGAGCAGCGACAGGTTGGAGCGCACGCCCGTGGTCGGCACCTTCGGCAGCTCTTCCAGCACGATCTGGGTCCGCTCCAGCCACTCCTTGTAGGGATGGCTCTTGGCGAGCTCGGCCTTGATCTCGTCATCCGGGATCAGGCGGCCCTGCTCGAGATCGACCAGCAGCATCTTGCCGGGCTGCAGGCGCCACTTGGTGATGATCTGGTCCTCGGGGATCGTCAGCACGCCCATCTCGGACGCCATGACGATGCGGTCGTCCTTGGTCACGAGATAGCGCGCCGGCCGCAAGCCGTTGCGGTCGAGCGTAGCGCCGATCTGGCGGCCGTCGGTGAAGGCGATCGCAGCGGGGCCGTCCCACGGCTCCATCAGCGCGGCGTGATATTCGTAGAAGGCGCGGCGCTTCTCATCCATCAGGGGATTGCCGGCCCACGCCTCCGGAATCATCATCATGACGGCGTGCGGCAGCGAGTAGCCGCCCTGCACCAGGAATTCGAGCGCGTTGTCGAAGCAGGCGGTGTCCGACTGGCCTTCATAAGAGATGGGCCAGAGCCGGTTGATGTCCTTGCCGTAGAGCTCGGAGCTCACCGAGGCCTGGCGCGCCGCCATCCAGTTGACGTTGCCGCGCAGCGTGTTGATCTCGCCGTTATGCGCGATCATACGGTAGGGATGCGCCAGCGACCACGCCGGGAAGGTGTTGGTCGAGAAGCGCTGATGCACCAGCGCGAGCGCGCTCTCGAAGTCCTTCTCGTGCAGGTCGGGATAGTACTTGCCGAGCTGGTCGGCGAGGAACATGCCCTTGTAGATCACCGTGCGGCACGACATCGAGCAGGGGTAATAGCCTGCAAGGCCGCGGTCGCGGCGCTGGTAGATCGCCTGCGAGATCGACTTGCGCAGGATGTAGAGCCGGCGCTCGAACTCGTCCTCGGTCTTGGCGGTGCCGTTGCGGCCGATGAACACCTGCATGCAGGCGGGCTCGGTCGGCTTCACGGTGACGCCGAGCGAGGAATTGTCGGTCGGCACGTCGCGCCAGCCGAGCAGGGTCAGGCCCTCTTCCTTGATCTGGTCGGCGATGATGCTCTTGATGACGTTGCGCCATGCGGTGTCGCGCGGCATGAACAGCGCGCCGATGGCGTATTCGCCCGGCGCGGGCAGCGCGAAGCCGAGCTCCCCAGCCTTGCGGCTGAAGAAGGCGTGCGGGATCTGCACCAGAATGCCGGCGCCGTCACCGGCGCGCGGATCGGCGCCGACGGCGCCGCGATGCTCGAGGTTGCAGAGGATGCTCAGCGCGTCCGAGACGATCTCGTGCGACTTCTTGCCCTTGATGTTGGCGATGAAGCCGACGCCGCAGGAGTCCTTCTCCAGGCTCGGATCGTAGAGGCCAACGGCCGCGGGCCGCGAATTGTGTTCCTGAATCGGATCGGTCGTTTTCGAGGCGACCGTCGCCGACAGCTCTTCTGCCACGATGTTTGCGCGCTCGAATTGCGACCCGTTCATTGTTCCAATCCTCTCCATGCGGCAAGCTGCCTCACCGCTATCTTCGGCGCACCTTGGGCGTTCCGCGGCACCCGCCTCTGGGTCACCGCTCGTCCGTTGCGAGCCGCATTTTCTTAAATTCAAGCCAAGGCGTTCTTCGTCCCCGAGAACGGCTTTGCCTGTTGCCTTCTTGTGCTCGAAAGCACCGACTTTCGTTGCAATCCGTATGCCGGAACTGCAAAGAAAATTAAGACAGTCTTCCTGTCCTAAACATCACCTTGCCAAATTTTTGTCTATCACACAAGCGCGCGGAAGTCCCGATTCCCGATAAGTCAATCAATCGCTTTCCGAAAGTTGCGCAGCCCCGGTTTTGAAGCAAACGCGCCCTGATCCGGCCCTGCAGACGCCGAAATCGCCGACGAAGCTTCGGATCGGCCCTTCGGAAGGCGCGCCACGCCACGAGAAGCGAAAGAGCGCGCCTCCGTTCGGGGTCTGACAGGAGCGTCTCGACCATGAAGTTTTTCACAGGATGTGTGGCCGCCGCCGCGCTGGCGCTGGCCGCAAGCACGGTTCAAGCGCAAGTTCCCGCGAACGGTATCTCAGGAGGGGCGATGATCGCGGTGTCGGATTTCGACGGTCCCTATGGGCCGCCGGAGGCTGCACCACCACCACCGCGCTATGGCTACGGTTATGGCTATGAGGAGCGCGGGCCGGCCCTGCTGCCGGCAACCGAGGTCTACGCTGTCCTGCGCGACAACGGCTTCTCGCCGCTCGGCATCCCGCGCCTGCGCGGCAGCGTCTACACGATCGCGGTGATCGACCGCCGCGGCGATGACGGCCGTCTGGTGATCGACGCCCGCGACGGACGAATCCTGCGCTTCATGCCGGCCGCCGATGCCTACGGCATGGCGCCGTCCTATGAGGAGCGCGCGGTCGGCTCTTACGGCCCGCAAACCGCGCTGCCGCCGCCGACCGTGGTCCGCAGCGGCCCGCCGCGCCCGCCGGCTGCGATCCCGCATGTCGCCAAGCGGACTGTGCCGCTGCCCAAGGCCGCTCCGCAGCGCGGCGAGACGCCGGTCGCGGCGGTTAGGCCGGCTGAACCGGCCCAGCAGGTCCAGGCACCGCAAGCTCAGCCCGCGCAGGCACCTGCCCAGCAGACCGCCGCCGCTGCGCAGGCAAAGCCCGCCGAGGCTACGCCGCAAGCCACTGCGCCAACCGTCGGCCAGGCCAAGCCTGTTCCGACGATCCAGCCGACGCAGGAGATGCCGGCCGCGCAGGGGCTGGATTAGGGCGCTGATGGTTTGACGCAGGCTCGCGCCACATTTCCGATGTCGTCCTGGCGAAAGCCAGGACCCATACCGCGAGGTCTATCGGTTGCAGCGAGGTGTGAGTACCGGGGCGATTAGTCTTCGCCAAATGCCTTCCGGGGGTAATGGGTCCTGGCTTTCGCCAGGACGACAGTAGGGCAAAACAAAGGGCGCCTGAGCAGTCAGGCGCCTTTTGCAGTTCAGCAACCGCCTCAGCTCCGCGGATACCCCGCTGCGTCCAGGATCAGATTCGCCACCTCCTTCGGATGCGACACCAGCGAGAGGTGGCCGGCGTCGAGCTCGACGGTGGTGGCGTTCATGCGCTTGGCGAGGAAGCGCTCGAAATCGGGATTGATGGTGTAGTCGTTCTTCGACACCGCATACCAGCTCGGCTTCGAATGCCACGCCGCTTCCGTGGTGCGTCCGGCGAAGATCGAGGCGGCGGTCGGCCATTGCACCGCGTAGAGCTCCTTGGCCTGCTCCGGCTTCACGCCATTGGCGAAGTACTTCAGGAAGGCGTCTTCCGAAAGCTTGGTGTAGCCGTCGCGTTCGACGATGCCGGCGCGCGCCGGGCCTGCCGGATATTGCTTGGACAGCCCGACGAAATCTTCGTTCGCGTCAGGGGCGCGTGCGGCAATGTAGACGAGGCCGGTGACCTTCGGATCGGTGCCGACCTGGCTGATCACGGTGCCGCCCCAGGAATGCGCGACCAGCACGGTCGGCCCGTCCTGCTCGGCCAGCGCGCGCTTGGTGGCATCGACGGAATCGGCGAGCGACGACAGCGGATTTTGCACGGCGGTGACGTTGAGGCCGGCGGCCTGCAGGATCGGGATCACCTCGGACCAGCTCGATCCGTCGGCCCAGGCGCCGTGCACCAGCACGACGTTCTTCGCCTTCACCGTCTGCGGTGTCTGCGCATGAGCGAGGCTGAGAGGGGCCGCCAGCAGGCTCGCGGCGACGAAAAGGCTGCGCCAAAGGGTCAAGATCGGTCTCCGTTGTCTCGGGTTCGATGCCCAAAGGACGGAGCCGGTGGTGGCGGCGTTACGCGGCTCACCAGTCTGTGATGCGGTGCGGTATTTCAATGATCATGGAAGAAGGCAGCCCAGCAATCGGTTTCCTCCTAGCGAAGGCCAGGACCCATACCGCGAGGTCTATCGATTGTGCGCGGCAGACGTACCGACTGACCAGTCTTCGCCAAACAGCTTCCTGGGGTAATGGATCCTGGCTTTCGCCAGGACGACGTTGGTGAGGCGCCGGGACGACGGCAAAAAACGCCCCGGGGCACCGGGGCGTTCTCGCAACTTGGAAGTCGAGTGCTGCTTAGGCGGCTTGCGCGGCCGAGTTCTCGATCACCTGCGCCTTGGTAGCGCCGGCGTTGATCGCGATCTGGCGCGGCTTCTTGGCTTCGGGAATCTCGCGGACGAGATCGACGTGAAGCAGGCCGTTCTCGAGCGAGGCGTCCTTCACCTGCACGAAGTCGGCAAGCTGGAAGGCGCGCTCGAAGGCACGCGCGGCGATGCCGCGATAGAGCACTTCAGATTTGCTGTTCTCGTTGGCGACTTTCTCGCCCTTGATCGTCAGCGTGTTTTCCTTCGCGACGATGGAGAGCTCATCCTTGGCAAAGCCCGAGACCGCGACAGTGATGCGGTAGGCGTTCTCGCCGGTGCGCTCGATGTTGTACGGGGGATAGCCGGGGCTGCCGTCGGAGCTTGCCTGGTCGAGCAGGTTGAAGAGACGGTCGAAGCCGACGGTGGAACGATAAAACGGGGTGAGATCGTAGCTACGCATGGTCAAGTCCTCCATTGAGCGACTGTTTCAAGTAACCCGCCCGCCAATCGGGCCGGGCTTTAGTCTGTGTGCAGCCTGATGTTCCGGTTCCGAAACACTGGTAGCGGCCTGCACGAAGGTGATATGGGTGGAACGAGACGGCGTTCAAGAGGGCGGCAACAGCGCCTTTTCGGCGCTCCCGCCCCTTGATTTGCAGCACTTGAGTACAGCACTTGGCGCCCAAGCACTCCCGATCATGACGCTGGTCTCGATTCCCTCTAACCCCGTTCCCGAAGACGTCGTCAGCGGCACCATCAAGACCCCTGATGGCGTCGAGCTGCGCTTTGCGCGCTGGGCGCCGCCGGCGAACCGCAAGGGCACGGTTTGCGTCTTCACCGGGCGCAGCGAGCAGATCGAGAAATATTTCGAGACCGTGCGCGATCTGCGCGACCGCGGCTTCGCCGTGGCGATGATCGACTGGCGCGGGCAGGGGCATTCGTCGCGCCGCCTGCGCGATCCGCGCAAGGGCTATGTCCGCGACTTCTCCGATTTCGAGATCGACGTCGAGGCCTTCGTGCAGCAGGTGGTGCTGCCGGATTGCCCGCCGCCCTTCTTCGCGCTCGCCCATTCCATGGGCGGCACGGTGATGCTGCGGGTGGCGCATTCCGGCAAGCGCTGGTTCGACCGCATGGTGCTGTCGGCGCCGATGATCGACCTGCCTGGCCGCACCACCTCGTTTCCGGCGCGGGCGCTGCTGAAGACGATGCGCCTGATGGGGATGGGCGGCCGCTATGTCCCCGGCGGCAGCGACCGCATCACCGGGCTCGACCCCTTCATCAACAATCCCCTGACCAGCGATCCCGTCCGCTATGCGCGCAACGCCGCGATCCTGGAGGAGGATCCGACCCTCGGGCTGGCGTCACCCACGGTCGCCTGGGCCGACACCGCCTTCCGCGCCATGCACACCTTCAAGGGCATGAACTATCCGTCCGAGATCCGCCAGCCGATCCTGATGCTGGCGGCCTCCAACGACGCCGTGGTGTCGACCGCGGCGATCGAGGAGTTCGCCTATCATTTGCGCGCGGGCTCGCATCTCGTGATCGCGGGCGCCAAGCACGAGATCCTCCAGGAGCAGGACCGCTACCGCTCCCAGTTCTGGGCCGCCTTCGACGCCTTCGTGCCGGGCACGCCGCTGTTCAAGTGAGGGCCGCTCCCTCGCCCCGCTTGCGGGGAGAGGGTTGGGGTGAGGGGCAGTTTCCGCAGGGGCGGTGAGAGTTGGACTCGCGGAGAGTCCCCCTCACCCGAATTCGATCTGCGATCGAATTCGACCTCTCCCCGCAAGCGGGGCGAGGTAAGAAAGCGGCTCACAGCGTCTTCAGATACTCGATCAGATCGTAGCGCTCATTGTCGTCCTTGAAGATGCGGCCGATCACGCCGTCGCGTTTCGGCTCGCCTTCCTTGCGCTCGAAGGAATGCCCGAGCACGCTGTTGCCCTGGATCAGCCGGCCGTCGGACCCGGTCATCAGGAATTGCGTCTCGCCGGTCTTGCAGCGCTCGTCGTTCGTGACCGCGAAGCCGACCGTCACGGGATCGTAGTCGCGGCGGCCCATGCAGAATTTCTGCGGGCGCTCGTTCTGCGGCTTCAGCAGCCAGTACAGCGAAGGCACCGAGCCGTTGTGCAAATAGGGCGCTGTCGCCCAGATGCCGTTCAGCGGCCGCGCGCGGTAGCGCGGATCGGGCGCGGGATTGAGGCAGTTCTTGCGCGCCATGTTCCACAATTTCGCCCGTTCGGCGTCCGGGACGTTCTGGTCGGTCATCCATTTTTGGGCGACGAGATCGACGACGGTCATGAGGCCGAGCGCATAGACCATCTCGGTCGGCGACGTGCTCGCGGTCGGGATGTCGCACTGCCACCATTTCTGCAGGTCCGACGTATTCACCTTCAGGAAGGCGGGCACGTCGACGACGCGCTTGCCAAGCACGAGCGACTGTTCGGGATCGGTCTTGATCTCCTTGAGCGGGATCGTGACCGCGTTCAGCACCTTGCTGTCGCCGCTCGGCTCCCAATGCCGCGAGGACCAGAACGCGGGGGTGTCGATGGTGGGCAAATGGCACCCCGAGCACATCTCGGCGTAGATCTTGCGGCCGTTCTCGACCTTCGTCTGGTCGATCCGCCAGGCGTCACCGAGGATTTGCGACGGCCATTTCGGCGACAGCAGGCCGCCGAACTTCGGACCCTTGGCGGGATCGGGCGCCTTGAACGGATCGGGTCCCCTGAGCATGTCCTCGATCCAGCCGAGCGTCCTGATATCGACGGAGGAGCTCCACAGCCGTTGCTCCGGATAGGCGTCGGACAGATTGAGCAGCGCCGTCACGCCGAGGGCCTCGCCGGCGTTGCGGATCAGCGGCTGCTCGATGGACGCGTCGTACTGGGCGAATTTGAACCACGGCACCGTCCAGATCGCGGGATAGCTGACCGGCGCGTCCTGGGCATGCAGGTTCTTTTCGAATCCCTTGACCCCGCTCAAGGCGAGATCCTGAGCGAAGACCTGATTGCCGATGCGGTTGAGGGCGTCGAGGCGTCCGAAGCCTTCCTCGGTGTCCTTCTGCCGCCTGTCGTCCCAGGTCTTCTTGTGCTTGATCGTGTCGTTGTACCTGGTCTGCCAGTCGAGCAGGAAATCCATGGTCGCCGTGAGCTTCTGCTTGAGCGCCTTGCGGTCCGCCTTGCTTGCTTCGCGGCCGAGCACGCGATCGGCAAAGCGGTCGAAGCGGAACGGGACGTACACCGTGTAGGCGATCGACAGCCCGGTCACGAGCTCGAGCTTCTTGAGGTCGGTCATCGCCGGGCCGCCGTCGAAGCGCACGTCGATGCCCTGATACTGGATATGGCCGGTATGGCAGGCCGCGCAGGTCAGGCCGATCTTGTCCTCCTCGCGACGGCCGGTCGCGGGGTCGACCACGCCTGTCATTCGCGCGAAGCCGACCGGCAGACCGTCGACGTTCTCGGCCGGCGTCCACCTCGTCGACCAGTCCCCTACCTGCGTCGTCTCATAGACATTGGCGTAGCCGAACTGGCGGAGCGTGGCCGTGTCGGTGTTGATCGATTTCGGGCTCGGGATGAAGCCGAAGCGCTCGAGATAGGCGCTGTCCTTCAACATGCCGGGCTGCGAGACCAGGCGAAGGCGCGGCTGCTCCAGCGCCATGAACCATTCATAGGGCACCGGGAAGGTCGCGGTGCCCTGGCTGGCGTGATGGAACCAGTGCCGGTCCTTCAGCGACCAGTTCTGCTCGAGCCAATAGGCTGCATTCGTTTGCGGCAGCGTGGGCAAGGGCGGCGGCAGGAGCTGCGCGAGGATGCCCTCCTGCGGCAGCATGGCGCGGACCTGGTTGGGGAATTCGGCGACAGCAACGAGGACGGCAAGAACGACAGCCAAAGCGCCCGCCGCGAGGCCGAGCGCCCAGCGAAACCTGAGCGCGCAGGTCGACAGCAGCGGCTGCGATACGATCCGCTGGTTGATGCGATCGGGGAAGCTGCGCTCGTTGAACAGCGTGCGGACGTCGTCCACGCTGAGATAGCGGTCCTCGGGCTTGTCCTTGCCTCCCTTGCCCATGATCTTCAGCAGGATCGGCCATTCGAATTTCATCAGCAGCGGGTAGTACCAGCGCGCGGTGCTGCCGGCGCGCTTGAGATTGTCCTGCATGAACGTCTTGATTTCCGCGGCGTTGAGGCCGGTCTCGCTCATGCCTGTGTTCGGATCGTTGTAGCTGCGTCCGAAGCTCGCGAGGCGGGCGATCTCCTCCTCATTGACCTTGCCGTCGATGCCGAGAATGCGCGAGCCGGCGCCGTGCTTGTCGAGGGGACCGTTGCGCAACGCGTCGAGCTGCGCGCCGGACCACCAGCTCTTCAGGATATGACTGAATCCGTTGGCGATCATCGCGACGCCGCGGGTCTGGATGCGGGCCGACGTCTTCTTCAGTCCCGTCTCGCCGCTCGCATTCGCGATGGTCTGCGACAGCGTGTTGAGCGGGACGGTGCCGCCGTCGACGAAGCCCTCGCCGACGAGGCCGCGCAGGAACGGGCAGGGATTGTCCGGCGAGACCTGGATCGAGGGGGCGAGCGGCGGCTTCGAAGCGGGATCATGCATGGCCCAAAATCCTGAAAAACAGCGAATCGCGAAATATGGCGGCGCCGATCAAGCGCGCAAAATCCTAACAAACCGACAGCAGGCTATACTACTTCAGCGTGTAGAGAAGTGTGGCCGAATTCACTGTCCTGTCAATAAGGGCGGGCGGCCGATCGCCACGGGGATGTGAAGAGTGCGTGAAGGCCCGCGGGCCGCCGGTCAGGATTCGGCGGCGCGTTTGACGTCGCTCTGGACCAGGGTCAGCTTGCCGAGCGGCACGCCCGCATTGAGAAGCCCCGCGCGGTAGTGCGCGACGTCCTCCGGCCGCTTCCAGTTGAAATTGCGCAAGTGACGGTCGACGTTGAGGGTCGGGTAGTTGCTCATGAGCACCCCGGCGGCCTCGTCGGCTTCGGCGGTCCGGCCCAATTGCGCCAGCGCCGCAGCGCGGATCGCCAGCGCCTGCATGTGATTGGGGTTGATGTAGAGCTGCTCGCGCGCCCACGACAGGGTCGCGTCATATTGGCGCAACAGGTAATGGCTGAACGCGTTCAGCGTGGCCCACTGGTAGCGCGGGTCGCTGTTGTCGCGCTGCGCCGCCATCGAGAACAGCTCGATCGCCTCGCGATGCTCGCCGATCACGAAATGGCAGATGCCGAGCACGCCGCGTGCGCCATTGTCGTAGGGGTTGAGTGCGACCGCACGCTTGGCGGCGTCCATCGCGGCCTCGTAATGTCCCTCCATCGCGTGGGCCCAGGACAGGATCGAGAACGCGAAGGAGGAGCGCGGGTCGAGCCGGACGCTGGTCTCGGCGAGGTTCATCGCCTCGGCCCACATTTCGCGCGTGCCTTTGACCCAGCCGAACTGGATGCTCTGGATCTGGATCGTGGCGAGATAGGCATGCGCGATCGACAGTTTGGGGTCGACCTTGATGGCCTCCCGGAACAGGTCGACGGCGGCGGCCAGATCCTCCTTGGTCTGCCGGTAGTAATGCGACAGCCCCTTGAGGAAGCGATCCCAGGCGGTGACGTCGGTCGAGAGCCGCGCCGGCGCCGAGGCCTCGGCGCGGACGATCTCGGTGGCGATGGCGGCGGACAGGTTGGTGGTGATCTCGTCCTGCATCGCAAAGAGATCGCCGATGTCGCGGTCGTAGCGCCCGGTCCAGAGCTGCTCGCCGGTCTCCGGCGCGATCAGCTCGGCCGTGACGCGGATCTTGGCGCCGGCGCGCCGCACCGATCCCTGGATCAGATAGGTCGCGTCGATCTCGCGCGCGATCAGCCGCGTGCTCAAATTCTTGCCCTTGAAGGCGAAGGTCGAGTTGCGGCTCAGCACGCGATAGAAGGATTGCAGCGACAGCGCGTGGATCAGATCCTCGGTGAGGCCGTCGGAGAAATATTCGTCCTGGGCGTCGCTGAGATTGGCGAAGGGCAGCACGCCGACGATCGCCGTGCGGTACTGCTGCGACAGCGCCGACGCCTCCCTCAGCTCGGGGGCCAGCGCCGGCGCCCCCTCGGGCGTCCAGGTCCAGACCCCGACCGCATCCTTGATGTTCTTGAAGCGATGGTTGCCGGCATCGGTCAGCGGCACGGCGAGATGCTTGCTGGCCTCACGATAGGCCTTGGCCGAGATCGCAAAGCCGCCGGGGCTTGCCACCGATTCCAGGCGGACGGCGATGTTGACATCGTCACCGAAGACCTCGTCCTCGTCGGCGATGACGTCGCCCATGTGGATGCCCAGCCGGAACTGCATCGCGCGCTCGGCCGGCAGATGGTGGTTGCGTTCCGCCATCAGCGTCTGCATCGCGATCGCCGCCTCGGTGGCGCCGACGATGGAGGCGAACTCGAGCAGGAAGCCGTCGCCGGTGTTCTTCACGACGCGGCCGCCGTGATTGAGGATGATGGGATGAATCGCGCTGCGATGGGCCTTGAAGGCGGCATGGGTGCCGGCCTCGTCGCTCCCCATCATACGCGAATAGCCGGCGACATCGGCGCAGACGATGGCAGCCAGACGTCTTTCCATATCCCGGGAGCTCCAACGGACCAAGGACCGGCCACGGCGTGGCAGTCGCCTCGAATCCCGCATTTCAAGAACCCTTCCTTTATAAAGCAGATGAGGCCGAGCGGAAGTATGATCCGCATTGCAAATTCGACGTAAATCCCACGCAATCCCGGCGGTGGACGGGGCGGAGCGAACCGATTAAGCCCGGCTTTGAGGGCCGCAAGGCGGGCCGGGCGGGGCATTTCACATGCTGGGCATTCACGAAATCTGGCTCTTCATCCTGTCGGGCGTACTGCTCAACATCACGCCCGGGCCTGATAGCGTCTATGTGATCGGCCGCAGCATGCAGATGGGCTGGCGGGGCGGCGCGGCCGCGGCATTTGGCATCAGTTGCGGCTGCTTTTTCCATGTCGCGGGCGCGGCGATCGGCCTTTCGGCCCTGCTGATGGCCTCCTCGACGGCTTTCTCGATCCTCAAGCTGGTCGGCGCGGCCTATCTGGTCGTCACCGGCCTGCAGATGCTGTGGTCGCGCCCCGTGCTGACTGCGGTCCGGGATGAGGCCGAGCGAAGCTCGCTGCGGCGGGTCTTCCTGCAGGGCGTGTTCACCAACGCGCTCAATCCGAAGGTCGCGCTGTTCTTCCTGGCGTTCCTGCCGCAATTCGTCGCAGCCGATGCGCCGCACAAGCCGCTCGCCTTCCTGACGCTCGGCCTGATCTTCATCTTCACGGGCACGCTGTGGTGTCTGGTGCTGGCGGCGTTCGCGGCGAAAGCCGCACACCGGCTGCGCAAATCCGAGGGGGCGATCGCCTGGGTCAACCGCGCCCTCGGCGGCCTTTTCATCTATCTCGGCATCCGCGTCGCCATGCTGGAGAGCCGGTAGGTCTGTGTTGATCGAGGTCATATCGACATCATCCAGCTGATCGGATGCCCCGCGGGTCGCTATCCCGGTTCGAGGCGACGTAGTCGATCTCGGCATGCGCAATTCCGATATCCATGAGTTCCCGGTCGCTGAGGCTGTAAAGATCGGCACGTAGCCGCGCCTGCTTGCGCCGATCTTGCAATTCATCCCAAAATTCCCTGAGCGCTCTGGAGAATCGCCGGGGCAATTCGGTAGTCTGGGTCGGGCGCGTCGGCGTGTAGATCGTGCTCATGCAAGATCTCCGGGACAGGCTCTCTCAGAGGCTGAGCGAGCGTGCGTTTGGCTGCGGGTTGGACGTTCCAACTCTGGTCTTTTTGACTTTGCTCTCCGATGCCTTCACGCGCCCCCTCCGAATGGATGGGGCGGCGGGAAAATCATTCCGTTCAATGAAGGTGCATTGGGCGGTGCCCGCTTTCGTTACCGCGACAACCGGATGTTGCTCGGCATGAATGGGTTGTACGATATGGCCAGGCTCGCGCCGGGCGATTGCGAATGCGGCGGTGCCTGTCGGCACACCGCGATCAAGCCACCGCAATCAAGAAACGCCTGAAATCAGCAAGTGAGACATAGCATGACCGAAGCTCGTGATCTCTCGCAATTGCTGGCGGCAATGTACGATTGCGCCATCTCTCCCGACCTGTGGCCGCACGTCTTGCCGCTTCTGGCCGGCTACATGAATAGCCGGACCGCAGCCATCGGCGCCCGCCGCCGCGCCGCCGAGAGTCCTCATTTTTTCGTGGAATTCGGTTTCGAGCCTGACGTGCACGAGATTTATGTTTCGAAGTATCACGCAATCAATCCGCGCGTGAGCGCGATGAGGATGTTTGGCGTAGACGAGCCGGTCCGGACCGAGGACCTTCTGGATATCGATGAGTTCCGACAATCACGATATTATAAGGAGTTCAATCAGCCCTATATGGTCGGAGATGTTCTTGGCGCGAAGATCATCGAAGACGCAAATCGCGTCGTGTCCTGTAACGTCAGCGGAAAAGACGGATACAGTCTCGCGGATGTCGAGCGATTTCGTGAACTCTGTCCGCATTTGCGCCGCGTTCTGACGATCTCGGATTTGCTCGAACAGAAGACGGTGGAACGCAATTCGCTCGCTGAAGTGTTGGACCGTCTCGCCGTCGCCGTCATTCTCGTCGACCGGAAACAACGCATCATTCACGCCAATGCGGCCGCCAAAGAGTTCCTGTCCGACAACAAAGGCCTGAGTTCAGTGCATGGCGTGCTCACGGCGAACGATCCCCGCAACCGGGAGGGATTGCGTCGGGCTTCGCGAGCGCCTGATCTGGATGCAAAATCGCTTCCACTGGAGACTGAAGAAGGGTGCTTTGCGGTCGCGACGCTGTTGCCTCTGACGAGCGGCCTTCGCGCAAGTTACGGCGGACAGCTTTCTGCCAGCGCCGCAATCTTCGTGCACCATCAACCTTCGTTCGACGAAGGTATGGTGACTACATTGACGTCGGCCCTTGGCCTCACGGGCGCCGAGGCGCGTGTGTTGTCGGCCTTGCTCGAAGGTCTCAGTCTCGCGGACATCGCGGTGCGATTTCAGATTTCGATCAACACCGTCCGCTGGCATCTCAAACGGCTCTTCGAGAAGACCAACACCAAGCGACAGGCGGAACTGGTCCGATTCGCCGCGAGTGCCGTCCCGCAAGTCCGCATCGCCGGCGAAGGGATGAGCAGTATTCATTGAGCATTGCGATTCGTTGAGCGACGATGTCGCGCTCGCGCGCTAGGCGAACTCCTTCGCCAGCGCGCTGCCGGCGAGATAGAGCCCAAGCATGATCATTGCGATCAGGAACCAGCGGCGGAACGCTTCGGCCGGCATCCGCGCCCGCACGGACTGGCCGATGAACATGCCGGCAAAGGCCATCGCCATCCCGACTGCGCCCGGTACGGCGTTGGCCGGCGTCAGCAATCCGCCGGCGGTGAGGTTGAAGGCGAGCGCCACCGTCGCGGTGGTGAAGAACACGCCGAGCGCCTGCACCAGCTCGTCCTTCTCCATGCCGATCGCCTGCATGAACGGCATCGAGGGGATCACCTGCACGCCGGTCGAGGCCGAGATCGCGCCGGTGATCACGCCGACCACGCCGCCGACCCACTTCTCGTTTTTCGGCGCGACGCGAAACTGGAGCTTGTTCAGCCCGATCACGGCGTAGATGACGAGCAGCACGCCGAGCACGATCGTGCCGTAGCGGGCATGCGGGCCGGTCAGCGCGCCGGCATTGAGCCAGCAGCCGATCACGGTGCCGATCATCAGCGGCCACAGCCGCCGCAGGATGTCCCGAAGATACGGGCCGGCGAACGTCTGCCAGATGTTGGTGACGATGGCGGGCACGATCACGATGGCGATGGCACGGCTCGGCGCCATGCTCACCGCGAGCAGGCCCATGGAGACGGTCGGCAGGCCGAGCCCGATCACGCCCTTGACGAATCCGGCGAGCAGGAAGACCGCGGCGATGATGAGGAGGAGCGGGTCGAACATGCCGCGCACATTGACCCAAGCCGCACTCCGGCACAATCTGGAGGTTATGGAGGCAGCCTTCGGCGTTGACGAAGGCTATGCGCATGATCCGGAAAAATGCGCCTTCCGAAAAGGTCATGCTCAAACAATGCGGTTTGGAGAAACCTGCCATGCGCTTTGATCTCGTCGATCTCCAGCTCTTCATCGCGGTCGCAGACCAGCGCAGCATCACCCGCGGCGCGGAGCGGTCGAACCTCGCACTGGCCTCGGCGAGCGCGCGCATCAAGGGCCTGGAGGACGCGCTCGGCGTCGCCCTGCTCAAGCGCGGGCGCCGCGGCGTCGAGCTGACCGCGGCCGGCGAGAGCCTGCTCGATCATGCGAGGGTCGTAATCCACCAGGTCGATGCCATGCGCGGCGATCTCGCCGGCTTTGCCAGCGGCGTGCGCGCGAGCGTGCATTTTCTCGTCAACACCTCGGGGCTTTCGGAGCATCTGCCGAAGGCGCTGGCCGGCTTCCTGCGCGAGCATCGCGACGTTGCCATCGACATCGAGGAGCGCGAGAGCACCGACATCGCGGCCGCGATCACCGCCGGTGCCGCCGATCTCGGTTTCGCCGCGGAGCACGCGCTGCCTGATCATATCGAGCGCTTCGTCTTCAGCGAGGATCATCTGACGCTGGTGACGTCGAAGCGCGGCCCGTTCGCGGGCCGCCGCCAGATCGATTTTCAGGAGGCAGGCGCCTGCGATTTCGTCGGGCTCACCAGTGCCACCGCGCTTCAGATGCACATTTCGAAGCACGCCGCCCGGCTCGGCATGCGCCCGCATTACCGGGCGCGCCTGCGCGACTTCGACGCGATCTGCCAGATGGTCGCCGCCGACGTCGGCATCGCCCTGGTGCCGATATCCGCCGCGCGCCGCTGCGCCAGGCTGATGCCGCTCGCCATGGTCCGCCTCCGCGATGCCTGGGCCAACCGCAAGCTCGTGATCTGCGCACGCAGCTTCAAGACGCTGCCGCGGCCAGCCAAGATGCTGGTGGAGCATCTGAGGGCAGAGGCGGTGTGAGCGGTTGTTGCCGCGCGCTGGTGTGAGCCCTGCTGCGGCCGCGCACACAACTGCGCTCCCTCCCCCCTTGCGGGGGAGGGTAGGGGAGAGGGGCGGCCTAGGAAACGGTGTGAGTGAATATCGCGAGACGTTTAGCGCGGATCGATGGTGTCCCCGTGTGAACCCCTCTCCCTAGCCCTCCCCCGCAAGGGGGAGGGAACGCACCTGTCGCGTTGAGAGTGGTCGGCTCTAATCCTCCAGGGGAGAGCGAGCTACTTCGCCGTCTCGACCCCGGCGTCCTTGATCACCTTGGCCCACTTCTTCGTCTCGTCGGCGATGAAGGCGCGAAAATGCTCCGGCTCGTCGCCGATCAGCGTTGCGCCCTGTTGGCTAAGCTTCTCCTTCACGGCCGGATCCGCCATCGCTTTGGTTGCCAGCGCATGCAGCGCGGTGACGATCTCCTTCGGTGTGCCCTTGGGCGCGACCATGCCGTACCAGTTCTCGACGCGCAGATCGGGGAAACCGGCCTCCGCAAGCGTCGGCACCTCGGGCGCGGTCGGTGCGCGCTCGGCCGAACCCATCGCGATCGGCTTCAAGGCGCCCGCCTTGACCTGCGGCAGCAGCACCGGGAGATCGAGGAAGGTCATCTGCACCTGCTGGCCCAGCAGATCGTTCACCGCGGGCGCGGCGCCGCGATAGGGCACGTGGACGATATCGATCTTGGCCGTCAGCTTGAACAATTCGCCGGCGAGATGCGGCAGGCTGCCGGGGCCGGAGGAGGCGAAGTTGAGCTTGCCCGGCTGCGCCTTAGCCAGCGCGATCAGCTCGGCGACGTCCTTGACGGGCACGTTGGTGGCGACCACCAGCATTTCCGGCACGGTCGCAACCAGCGTCACCGGCGCGAGGTCGGTCTGGGTGTCGTAGGCGACGCGTTCCATGCTCGGGCTGATCGCGAGCGCGCCGGCCGAGGAGATCGCGATGGTGTAGCCGTCGGGCGGGGCCTTGGAGACCGCGTCGGTGCCGAGCACGCCGCCCTGGCCGCCGCGATTGTCGATCAGTACCGGCTGGCCCGA
>Ga0209564_1002069_pt1 | contig 17255 bp, 15 predicted proteins | sample AraplaCol_mMF_r2_FD_184272 | JGI IMG/M metagenome (GOLD analysis project Ga0209564, IMG submission 184272) | Arabidopsis root microbial communities from North Carolina, USA - plate scrape MF_Col_mMF_r2 (SPAdes) (version 3) | ecosystem: Host-associated > Plants > Roots > Endosphere | place: USA... | reverse complement strand
GCGGCGGGCGGCATGGTCTTACTCCCAGATACGCGGGGTGAGGCTGGAACGCTCAACGGCCATTGGCGGACCAATGCGGCGGATCGCTCGCGAGCTTGAGCAGGCCATAGGTCGCGCCCACGGCGTGAAGATCGGTGTTGGTGTTGCCCGATCGCGGCTGGTCGATGCGGTGGGTCTGGCCGGCCGCGTCGAGGATGTCGATCGGCCCGTCCCAGCCGATCGTCATGTCGATCGCGGTGCCCTCGATATGGTTCGAGGTGAGCGAGGGCTTGAAGGCGATGTGGAACAGGTTGACCATCGCCTGCGCCGCGCGACGCGAGACGGTCGGGTCGCCGTGATCCCAGAGGATGTCGACCTCCGGATTGGCGGGCACGGCGCCGGGTTGCACCGCGCCGTGCGCGACCTGCCAGGCATAGTGCATGATCCAGGCGCGGTTGCGGTTGCGCAAGGTGGCGCTCACCCTGACGGTCGCGCCGGCGCGCTGGAGTGCGGCGATGAAGCTGCTCGTCTGGGTGGCGAAGGCAGGCGCCAGGTCGGCGACGCGGTCGCTGTTGGGGAAACGAGCCTCATTGGCGTTGAACCAGGCCGCGCCGCTCAGCCTCGGCAGCGCCGCCTGGGCGCGGAGGCGATCGCGCAGCAGCGTGGTCGGCTGGGTGTCGGCCAGCGCGGTCCAGGTCCGGCCATTGGGATCGACCCGCCCGTCCGAGCGTCCGCCCAGCACCAGCGACTGGTAGCGGCCGATCGCGGCCATGGTCGCGTTGTCGATGACGCCATTGGTCGGCAGCGGCTGCACGCCCATCTCGCCGACGCGCAGGTTGAGCAGCTCCTGCACCTGCGCCACGTCGGCGGGAACGTTGGCGCCGCCGCGGCCTACGGATCCGGTGATCGGCACGTCAGTCCTCGATCCGCGGGTCGTAGCGGCCGAGCCGGCGCTGCACCGCGCGGTTATGCGCATATTGGCGCTTCAAACGGGCCAGTTGCCGATCCGCCCCGGTGCAGAACCGTATCGTGGCCGCCTCGATTTCCCTCTGCCGCGCCTCGTCGGGCGAGTCCTCGCCGCGGAAATGGTCGCACTTCTCCCGCCGCGCGACATAGGCGCGGACTTGCCTCGGCAAGGTCTGCGGCGCCAGCGCCAGGGCGAGGAACGCGGTCAGGATCATGCCGCGATCAGCCCCTCGGTCACCAGGGTGCGCAGGCCCTTGTCGAGCGCCTCGTCGCTGTCGAGCCCGGCCTCGCGCGCCACCGCTGCGAGCGCGGCGCGGTCGCGGGTGCCGTCGAGATGCGCGAGGACGTGGCGCGGGCCGAACTCCGGAATGGTCATCAGCCGGTGATCTAGCGTGCAGATATTCTCGAGCCCCTCGCCGAGCATCGCGCGGATCAGCGGGCTGGCGCGAGGGCGCTCGCTGACCTCTGCGGCATAGGGCGCGGGGGCGGTGCACAGATCGATCAGCCCCGCGTCGAACATCTCGAACAGCGCCAGCTTGCGCGCGGGCGTGTCGACCAGAGCGTCCACCCGGATGCGCGCGGGGCGGGCGTCGACCAGCCGGCCGAGCGCCTCGGCGAGCGGCGCATCCTGCACTTCGAAGACATTGGCGTTCATCCGGAACATGCCGTCGGCGTCGCGGTGGCAGCGCGTGACCGCGTAGAGCTCGCCGAGCGCGTCGAGGTCGATGCGGCGCTTCGGCGTGGCGGTGTCGCGGACGAGCAGCGTCTGGCGGAAGAAGCGAAAGTCGTGAACATCGCGCACGTGGAGCAGCCGGACCAGCTGGGCGGTGCTATCCCCCTGCGGCATCACGTCGTCGGGCAGGAAGGCGTCCCCCATCCGCTCGCGATCGGCGTCTCCAAGGAATTGCAATCCGTTAGCGGCAGCTTCTGAGACGACGTCGGCCAGCGACTGCGGGTGGAAATGCGGACCGAGCTCGTCATGGCAAAGCACCGACCAGGGCTTGTCGAGCGTGTGCTTCGCCGCATCGCGCAGCGCGGCCTGGGCGGGGTTCTCGCGACCCTCGGGCTCGGCGGCGAGCGCAGTGAGATAGTCGCGCGCGGCCTGCCAGCGCTCGGTGCCTTCCAGCCCCTCGAGCCGGAGCAGCAGCGCCTCGCGCAGCACCAGCCGGATATGGCCGCCGGGCATTGCATTGTAGCTGACAAAGGCAACGCCGTCGGGCGACAGCAGCCGGCCGATCAGCGCCATCGTCGCCGCGCGCACCGCCGGCGGCACCCAGGCATAGACGCCGTGCGCGACGATATAGTCGTAGGGCCCGTCGAGATGTTCGGCAGCGGTGAGGATGTCGAGCACCCGAAGCTCGGCATTCTCGATCCCCGCCAGCGCTCGCCAGCGCTCGCCCCGCGCCACGGCGGTGGGCGCGAGGTCGAAGCCGGTGAAATGCGCCTGCGGCCAGGCGGCGGCGAGCGCGAGCAGGTTCATCCCGTCGCCCGCGCCGATCTCCAGCACCCGGGCGCCGGCTATCGGCGGCGGCGACAGCCCGGCCAGCCGCGCGATCGTCGCCAGCCGATCGGGCGCCGTCTGGCTGAAGATCGCGCTGGGATAGGCGACCGCGTCATAGGCCGTGGGCGCGGCTTCGCTCATTCGACCTGCTGGTCGAGCTGCTTGGCCGCATCGGCATAGAAGCGCGCCGAGGCGGCATTCTTCTGCGCCTGGAACCGCGCGCTCGCCGCCCGCGCCGCCTTGGCCGCGACATTGAACGAATCGATCCGCACCTGCGGCTCGAGATCGCCCTGGACCAGATCGTCGCCGGTGAACTTGCCGACGACATAGCCGCCATCGACGTTGATCGCGCCGATCACCGGCACGCCGTCGCGCAGTTCGCCATAGAAGGTGGCGGTCGCCTTGCCGCCGTCGCGCCGCACCAGCACGCCCAGGCCCGATGCCTTGCCGGCCGGGCAATCGCCGATCCAGTTGGTCGGGCCGGCGGTCAGCGACTTGGGCGCGACGAAGCGGCACTTGCTGCCCGGATCCTGCGACCAGGCGAGCTGGCCATCGGCGGCAACCGAGGCGTTCAGGGGCACCGCAGCTACGGGCGTTTCGGGCGTTTCAGCCGAGACGTTCGCCGGCGCCTGGTTGTTGCCCGAGGCGACGACGGGATGGCAGCCGAGCAGCGCGGCGGCGGCGAGGCCGCCCAGGATCATCCGCGCGCTCATGGGTTGGGGAAAGTCGCGATGAGTGCGGCGCCACATTCGAAATGCATTGCATCCTCCGTTCGGAAACCCGCGCCCCAATACCAGCCGCGTGCGTTGAAAAAGGGAGCGAGCAGGACGAGGCCGTGATAGACCTTGTTGTCGCCGCGGACGTCGAGCTTGCCGTTGATCTTGAGGTCGATCGCGGTGCCCCAGCTGTGGTTCGAGATCGAGGTGGACGAACCGCGCACGTTGCGGACCACCTTCATCCCCGCCGAGCTGAGCGAGCTGTAGAGATCGGGGATCGCGCGCTGCACGTCGAGCATCACTTCGCGCAGGCTGGCCACCGCCGGGCGCAGGCCGGTGACGCGGAACGGACCGACCGATTCCGTGCTCATCATCGCCGCCAGCTTGGCATTGGTGATCGGCTGGTCGTTCTGGCTGTAATTCTCACGCGGGGCACCGAACTTGGCGAGCAGCACGCGGTTGGCCGGCGAGGTCAGCCCGCGGTTGAGCGTGGTACGGTCCGGGCGCGGCACCAGGGTGGTGTACGAGGTCGAGCTGTTGCCGGGCGTCGGCGCGGCAGCCGCCGGCGACGTCGCGCGGCCGATGATCGCCGGTGCGCCGCCACCGCCATTGCCATTGGCCGCCACGCGCGGCGGTGTGCGGACCGGGGTGACGGCACGGGTCGGCGTGGCGGGACGGACGCCGCCGGGCGCAGCGGACCGCACCGCACTGCCCTGCCCGGTCAGATGCCGCCAGGTCGTCGCATTGGGTTCGACCAGCCCGTCGGGATTGCGCATCAGGTTGCGCTGATAGTTGACGATGGCCGAGATCGTCTTCGGCCCGCATCGGCCGTCGATCAGGCCGAGCTTCATCCCGGCGCGCGTGAGCAAACTCTGCACCGCGATCGTATCGCCGCGGGCATTATTGCCATTCAATCCGACTGAACCCTGCAAGGCCGCTGACATACCCCTACTCCCTACTGATGCCGCATTGGCATGACTAGATATGCTTCTTTGCGTTATCTTGCAGCGGAATGACTATCTACTGCATGATCCGTGAATTATCCTTCGCTCACCGCTTCAGGAACTCGCTCCACCGCATCGTTATTCTGCTCGAGCGGTTCAGGCTTCTTGTCGCGTGCGCTTTCGAACCCATAGCTGAACCCCTCGGGCCCGGTATCGACATGGATGGCGTCGACATCCTCGCCGCGCATCTGGCGCTCGAGCAGCGCGATCGACATCTCGGGGAGCATCGTGTTGGTGAGGATCGCATCGATCACGCGCCCGCCCGAGGCGACCTCGTTGCAACGCGAGACGATCAGGTCGACCACCGAGTCCGCGAAGCTGAGGCGAATCTTGTGGTTGTCGGCGAGGCGCCGGACGATGCGGCCGAGCTGCAGCTTGACGATGCCGGCGAGCATCGCCGGGCTAAGCGGATAATAGGGCAGCACGAGCAGCCGGCCGAGCAAGGCCGGCGGGAACACCTTGAGCAGCTCGGGCCGCAGCGCGGTGGCCAGCCCCTCGGGCTCGGGCTTCATCTCGTCATCCTCGGACAGGTGCATGACGAGATCGGTGCCGACGTTCGAGGTGAGCAGGATCAGCGTGTTCTTGAAGTCGATGAACCGCCCCTCGGAGTCGTTCATGAACCCCTTGTCGAACACCTGGAAGAACATCTCATGGACGTCCGGGTGCGCCTTCTCGACCTCGTCGAGCAGCACCACCGAATAGGGCCGGCGGCGCACCGCCTCGGTCAGCACGCCGCCCTGGCCATAGCCGACATAGCCGGCGGGCGCGCCCTTGAGCGTGGAGACGGTGTGCGCCTCCTGGAACTCGCTCATGTTGATGACGATCAGCGAATCATCGCCCGAGAAGAGCAGCTCGGCCAGCGCATGCGCGGTCTCGGTCTTGCCGACGCCCGAGGGGCCGCAGAGCATGAACACGCCGACCGGCTTGTTGGGATTGTCGAGCTTGGCGCGGCTGGTCTGGATGCGCTTGGCAATGGCGTCCATTGCATGATCCTGGCCGACGACGCGGGCCTTGAGCTGGTCGGCGATCGTCAGCACGCTCTGGATCTCGTCCTTGACCATCCGGCCGACCGGGATGCCGGTCCAGTCGCCGACCACCGCCGCGACCGCATCGGCATCGACCACGCCGAACACCATCGGCGTGTCCTCCTGCGCCTCGCGCAGGGTGGCGATCGCGACATCGAGCGCGTCGCGCAACTCGGCCTCGTTGGCAGGCTCGCCCTCAGCTTCGGCCCGGGCATCGCGCAGCGCGGCGCGGGCCTGGACGACGCTGTCGAGCGCCTGCTCCTCGCGCTTCCACTTGGCCTCGACCGCATCGCGGGCGGCGCCGGCCTCGGCCAGTTCCTCGTCGATCTTCGCCAGCCGGTCGTCGGCGCGGTACTGGCCGCTAGCCTCGCGGGCGACGACTTCGCGCTCGACCTCGAGCAGCTCGACCTTGCGGCGGCGATCCTCGACCGCGGCGGGCGTGGCATGCTGCGACACCGCGACGCGCGCGCAAGCGGTGTCGAGCAGGCTCACTGCCTTGTCGGGCAGCTGGCGCGCCGGGACATAGCGCTGCGACAGGGTGACCGCCGCCGACACCGCCTCGTCGAGCACCACGACCTGATGGTGCGCCTCCATCATCGGCGCGACCGAGCGGATCATGTCGATCGCCTTGTCGGTCTCGGGCTCGCTTACGTCGACGGTCTGGAAGCGGCGGGTGAGCGCCGGGTCCTTCTCGAAATATTGGCGATATTCGGCATAGGTGGTCGCCGCGATCGTGCGCAGCCGGCCGCGGGCCAGCGCCGGCTTGAGCAGGTTGGCAGCGTCGCCGGTTCCCGCCTGCCCGCCAGCGCCGATTAGCGTGTGCGCCTCGTCGATGAACAGGATCACCGGGGTCGGCGAGCTTTCGACTTCGTCGATCACCTGGCGCAGGCGCTTCTCGAACTCGCCCTTCACGCTGGCGCCGGCCTGCATCAGCCCGATGTCGAGGGTGCGCAGCGAAACGCCCTGCAGCGCCGGCGGCACGTCGCCATCGGCGATGCGGCGGGCAAAGCCCTCGACCACCGCGGTCTTGCCGACGCCGGCCTCGCCGATCAGGATCGGGTTGTTCTGGCGACGGCGCAGCAGGATATCGATCACCTGGCGGATCTCGGCGTCGCGGCCGACGATCCGGTCGAGCTCGCCCGCCTTTGCCTTGGCGGTGAGATCGATCGAATACTTCCCGAGCGCCTCGCCCGGGCCGGCGACGCCGGTGCTGGCGGGGGCATCTTCACCACCCGCGGCAGCCGGCGCCGCATCGCGCTGGGTGGTCTCGGCAGAGGACTGGACGACCAGGTCGAAGTCGCTGCCAAGCTTCTCGGCCTGGACCTTGCGCCATTCCGGGCTCAGCGCGAACAGCGCGTTGCGCAGCGTCGGCGTCTTGAGCATGCCGTACAGCAGATGGCCGCTGCGCACCCGGCCGGCGCCGAACTGGAGCGAGGCGTAGAGCCAGCCCTTCTCGATCGCTTCCTCGATCTGCGGCGCGAAGTCCGAGATCGCGGTGGCGCCGCGCGGCAGCGCGTCGAGCGCGGCGACGGTGTCCTCGATCAGCTTGCTGTCGTTCAGGCCAAAGGCGGTGCGGATCGCGGCAACGTCGCCCCGCGGATCCTGGAGCAGGATGTGCACCCAATGCGCCAGCTCGACATAGGGATTGCCGCGCATCTTGCAGAAGCTGGTCGCGGTCTCGATCGCCTTGAGCGGCACGGGACCCAGGCGACCGAACAGAGCAGAGCGGCTGATTTCCGTCATCAAAGTCCCCCAAGTGCGGCATGGGCGGGCTTGAGCCGCCGCAGGTGCGCGTCCGATCGGATGCGGTCGCTCGGCTGCGGGCCTATCCAGCCCGTCCAGCCCAGTCGCGTGCGTCCGTCCAGCCGCGCGGCTGGAACGTTCCGCTCGGCGATTTCGATCCGCATGTCCCATTCGAGATGGCTCGGCGCGAAGGCATCGAGCGCTTCCGACGCGATGGCGAAGCGCGGGCCCGAGGGCAGCAGCTTCTCGAACTCGGCGAAGGAGCGCGCTTCGATCACCACGCTGAACGCGTCCGAGGCCATGCGGATGCGGTCGCCGAGCACCAGATCACCGCCCAGCGTGGCGAAGCTGCGGCCGAGCCGGCTGCGGTCTTCCTTGGGAATGTAGCGCCACCGGGGGCGATACTCGATCACCTGGACCGGCTGGCCGAGGAGGTGGCCGAGCGCATCCTCGATCGCGATCGCGCTGCGCCGGCCGGCGAACAGTGCGGCGTAATGGACGCGCGCCTGGGCGGTGAACAGCGCCTTGGGCGAGACGCCTTCGGTCGCACCCGAGAGCGCGGCGAGATAGCCGGCGAAACGGTCGTCCGCGGGCCGGTCAGCATGGACGACGGGCTGCGAATCCGCCCAGGCGCGGAAGAAGAATTGCAGCATCCGGTTGGCCAGCACGTCGAGCCAGCGCCCGAACGGCCGCTGCTTGGCGTAGCGATGCTCGAAGGTGGCGAATTCGGTGAGGTGGATCGGCAGCGGGCCGTTGGGGCCGGTGAGGCCGAGCCAATAGCCGTTGAGCTGGATGCGCTCGCCGCGCTGCTCGGCGGAGTGGAGGGTCGGCGCCGGGAAGTGCATCGCGGGCACCTGGGCCAGGTCGACGACGCTCTGGTTGGGGCGGCGCGCGCGGCCGAGGCGCGGCAGATGGGGGGCACGCGCCTCCGCCCCGCGAACCGCGGGGAACATTCCGAACTTCCGTGCCTGCTCGCCGACGCGGCGCAGGAAGCTCAGATGTTGTGCTGGCGCCCCATCCTCGGCGGCCATTGCGCGAACTCCCCTTCGTTCGGACTGAAGAAACTGCACTCGGTGAAGGCGTTGATGCTGGCGAACTCCGCCAGGAAACGCTCGAGCACGGCGGTGAACAGGAACATGCCACCCTTGTCGAAGGCGGCATCGTCGAGCTTGATGCGGATCTTGTGCCCCCGGGCGAGCGCCATCCGGTCGAGCCCCGGCACGCGGCGCATGACCTTGGACGAGCTGATCCCCAGCACCCCGTCGATCTGGCGACGGAGGACGGCGTCGTCCTGGCGACCGTAGAGCGCGAGATGGTCGCGCAGCGCCGAGGGGTCGTCATGATCCTCGGGCGCGAGCGTGACGTAATTGGGCGTCAGGTGCGCGATCACCCGCCAGGCGGCGTCGCCGAGACCCAGCGGCGGACGCGGCCGGGTTGGCGCGCGAAGAACGGAGACGGCGCGGGCGGGGACGCCCGAGACGGTGAAATGCTTGTCGCCGCGGAAGGTGAGCAGCTCGGGCAGCTCGCGATTGGTGACGAGGCCGCGGACTGCGAGTTCGTGGACATCGTCGAGCCGCGAGGCGTCGCCCGGCGAGGTCAGGCTGATCCAGGTCTCGGTGCCGACATATTCGCTGCGGCGACGGAGGCGCTGCTCGCGGGTGGAGAGGCGGCGGGGGCGCAGCTGGGTCGAGTAGAACAGCGCCTCGCGCCAGTCATAGAGCAGCGCCCCGAACGCGTAGAGCGGCGCCACGGTGCGCGCGTCGACATTGTCGCGGGCATAGGCCTTGACCTCGGTGAGGCGGAACACCTCGAAGTCGTAGCGCTTGGTGCGGTCCGGGATGACGTGCAGCTCATGCTCGTGCGGGCGGACCTGGACGCGGTCGAGCTGCTTCTCGAACAGGTTGATCGCCGGCGTGGCGAACAGTTTGAAATTGCTGGCATCGACCGCGCGGGCGAGCGCCGGCGAGGAGCGGCCGAACAGCAGGACCACGTCGCAGGCGCGCGGGGAGGACTGGAAGGCGCGGTGCAGGTCGCGCAGCTTGGCGAACAGGAAGCGCTCGGGGCAGGCGAAATATTCGGAGAGCAGGCGGTAGCCGCGAAACGCGCGCTGGTCGGCGGGGAGCAGGGCTTCCTCATCGGCGAACCCGACCTGTTCGGGTACCGGAAGCGAGACCCAGGGCGCATTGGGCACGGCGTCGGCGGAACGGCCGAGCACGGCGAGCGTCTCGCCGATCAGCTGGCGGTAGAGCTCGTTGGGCACCGCCTCGGCACCGTGGAGGTAGAGCGGCAGCTCCTTGGCCGGCACCTTGGGCAGCTCCGCGCCGGGCGTCGCCACGAAGCGCAAGCGGAGGCCGGCCTCGGCGCGGACATTCGCCGCCGCCGCATAGGGCGCCACCGCCGCGCGGGTGGAGAGATATTCCGCCTCGGCCAGCTTGATCGGCCAGAGCGTCACGTCATGGCCGGTGCGGAAGATGACCGGCGCATTGTCCTGGCTGGCGGCGAAGGCGGTCAGCTGGGTGCCGTGCGGGACCTTGTGGCCCTTCAACAGCACCTGGTCGCCTTCCTTGGGATCGAAGCCGGCGACGCAGATCGACGGCATCGGCGCGAGGTAATGCGGCTGGATCGCGTGGAGCAGGTGCGAGGTGAACTCGGGATACTGGTCGGCGAGCTTCAGTTGGACGCGAGCGCCGAGGAACGCCACGCCCTCGAGCAGGCGCTCGACATAGGGGTCCGGGTCGGTCGGCGTCTTGAGGCCCAGCCGGCCGGCGACTTCCTCATGCTCCTCGCCGAACTCGCGCGCGGCTTCGCGGAGATAGGCCAGCTCGTCATTGTAATGGCGCAGCAGGCGCGGATCCATCTGCGCTACTCCGTGACGTCGACAGCGACGGTCTCGGGATCGACCTCGGTGCGGAACTTGACCGGCATGGCATGCGCGGCGGCGGTGATGTCGCCGCGGATCACGAAGGTGATCGTGTTCGGCTTGTCCGGGTTCTCGGCGGGATCGACGGTGAGCGACTCCCCCGCCAGCCGCGGCTCGAAACGGCGGATCGCCTTGCGCAGCTCGCGGGCGCGCTGGAGGATCGCGCGCCGGGTCAACGCCTTGCCGGCCAGATCGCTCAGCCCATAGTTGAGCACCGAATCCTGGACGTGCGGATAGGGCTCGAGGTCGTGCAGCGCCTCGATGTTCGTGGTGTTGAGCAGCCAGGCCAGCTCGCGGCGGATGGTTGCGCGCAACGCAGCCTCGTTGAAGCGGTCGAGCCTGGGCACCGCATAGTGGCGGAACTTCTCGCGCGCGACCTGGGGCGTCTCGGACTCGATGTCGCGCAGTCCCGATATCTCGAGATCGGCGACCAGCTTGTCGAACAGCGTCGGCGTGAGGCGCTGGCGGACGGCCATGACTAACGCAAACTCAGGGTGCGCAGCGACAGCAGCGCCTGATCCTCGCCATCGGACAGAGTCCAGAGCCGCTGGCCCGATCCCGCCTGGCCCCATTCGGTATCTGCCCAGGAGGTCGTGCGGCCAAGCCGCTCGGAGACCTCGGCAGCGGCTTCGGAGCCGGGATAGCGGGCGGGCAGGAAAGCGGCGACCGACTGGCCCGAGCGGAAGCCGATCTGCACCGGATACCAGATCAGATCGCGCAGGTCGCGCGGCCCCTCGCTGGTGATGCCGGCCACCTGGTCGAAGGCCTGGAGGCCATAGCGGCCGCCGATGATCGCCTCGAAGCTGGGCCCGAAGCGCGCATCCGCGTCGGCGATCCATTCGAAATCAATGTCGTTGAAGCTGCCCGCCACATCGGGCGCTGCATCGAAGGCAGCGTCACGCGCGCCCTCGCCCTCCGCGATGCGGCCCTGAGCGAAAAGTTCGATGGCGTCGATCACACCTTCGAGCCAGTCGCTGGCGACGTGCTGGCGCGCCCGGGCGCTGCCGGCGAATACCTCGGCACGCTCGCGCTCGGCATCGATCGCCTGGCCATAGGCGACGGCGAGCATCTGCGCTTCGCCCGAGAGCTGTGCGAGGGTGTCGAGCTGGCGCCGGGCCTTGTCCCATTCCCCCGCCGCGGCGAGCAACTGGAACAGGAACATCCGTGCCTGCTGGTTGGCGGGCTCCGCCCGGACGGTCTCGACGAGCGCGGAGCGCGCACCGTCGAGATCGCCGGAACGAAGCAGCGTGTCGGCATCCGACATCGGCGCTGAACCTTTCAGGGTCAGGCGGCGATGTTCTGCCGGATGTCGTAGCTGGCGGTGACCACGCCGCCGTCCTTGCTGCCGGAGCGGCTCTGCGGCTGATAGTCGAAGGTCACCTTGGCGGTGTTGAACACGATCGATTCCATGATCGCATCGCCATGGCTCGCGCCCTGGTTGTCGACCGAGGAGACGATCACGTCCTCCAGCTTGATCTTGTAATAGGTCAGCGGCTGCTGATCATCACCCGCCTTCTGCGAGTAGATGATGATCTCCTTGATGTGCTTGCCCGAAGCACAGGCGCTGAACAGCTTGGGCGAAGACTTGTCGACTTCCTTGACGATCGAGATGTCGCGGATCTCGGCTTTGCCCGAACCACCGCCAGCACCGCCGGTGTGGAACGAGCCGTGCTGGGCCGCGCCGAAGTTGAACGACACGATGTCGATCTCCTTCTCATGGCCCTTTTTCTGGCTCTCACCCTCGATGCCATCGATCTTCAGGAACAAATCAACTGCCATCACCTACCTCCATAGATACGCGGACTTGCGTGACGTATATTTACTTGCACTATTGCAGATATGCTTCAGTACAACGCCCTAGCGACCAAGTGACCTAAAGTTCAGTTGGCCCGTGGGAGTCTGGAAACCATGCTCAGAGCAATGTCCATTCCTTCCAGCTGATAGTGCGGGACGAACATGAACTTGCCCTTGTAGTAACCCGGATTCTCTTCATCCGGCGTAACTTCGATCTTGGCGTCCTTCAGCGGCAGACGCGCCTTGGTCTCCTCGCTCGACGAGCTCGGCGCGCCGTCGACATATTGGAGAACCCAATTGTGCAGGTCGCGCTGCAGCTGGTCGGCCTCGCGATTGCCGCCGACCCAATCGCGCACCATGCACTTCAGGTAATGCGCGAAGCGGCAGCTCGCGAAGATGTACGGCAGGCGTGCCGAGAGATTGGCGTTCGCGGTCGCGTCGACATTCTCGTAATTCTTCGGGCGGTGCAGCGTCTGCGCGCCGATGAAGGTCGCCTGGTCGGTGTTCTTGCGGTGGATCAGCGCGAGCATGCCCGCCGCCGAAAGCTCCGCCTCGCGCCGGTCCGAGATCGCGATCTCGGTCGGGCACTTCTGGTCGATGCCGCCCTCGTCGGTGGGGAAGGTCGCAGTCGGCAGGTCCTCGACCGTGCCGCCCGATTCCACGCCGCGGATGCGGGTGCACCAGCCATAGGTGTTGAACGCCTCGGTGATCCGGGTGCCCATCGCATAGGAAGCGTTGAGCCACAGATGCTGGTCGTGTGCGCCCTCGGTCTCTTCCTCGAAGTCGAACTCGTCGACCGGCTCGGTCTTCGCGCCGTAGACGGGACGGCCGAGGAAGCGCGGCATGGTCAGCGCCATGTAGCGGGCGTCTTCCGAATTCCGGAACGAGCGCCACGCCATGTACTCCTGCGCATCGAACAGCTTGCCCAGGTCGCGCGGATTGGCGAGCTCGGTCCAGCTTTCCATGCCGAACAGCGGCGGCGCCGCTGCGGCGATGAACGGGGCATGCGCCGCCGCGCCGATCTTGGCGAGGCCCTTCATCACTTCCAGGTTCGGCGCGGTGTGATCGAAATAATAGTCGCAGACGAAGGCGCCGTAGGGCTGGCCGCCGAGTTGGCCGAACTCGCTCTCGTACACCTTCTTGAACAGCGGGCTCTGGTCCCAGGCGGCATCCCGATACTGGCGGAACATCTTGCGACATTCCTCCTTCGAGATGTTCATGACCCGGATCTTCATGTCCTTACCGGTCGAGGTGTTCATCACCATGTAGTGGAGGCCGCGCCACGCGCTCTCGAGCGCCTGGAACTCCTCCTGGTGGATGATCTGGTTGACCTGCTCGGTCAGCTTGCGGTCGATCGCCGCGCGCATCGCGTCGACGGTCGCATAGACGTCGTCGCCGATGATCGCCGCGTCCTGCAGCGCCTGCTGCGCCAGCGTCTGCACCGCTTCCTCGATCCGGTTCTTGCGGATGTCGTCGGCGGGCTTGAACTCCTTCTGGAGGAGCGCCGAGAATTCGTCGAACTGGACGGCCTCGGCCTGGGGCTGCGCCTGCTGAAGTGCCTCTTGCGCCATATCGCCTATCTTCCCTTTCAAGCCTGCTCGACCGGAGCCGCGCTCGCGGTCTCGTCATTCGCTGCCGCCTTGGCCGAGCTGAGGGCCGAGAGCAGCGCGGGGTCCTTCAGCACCTTTTCGAGCAGGTCCTGCGCGCCTTCCTTGCCGTCCATGTAGATCAGCAGGTCCTGGAGCTGCTGGCGCGCCTCGAGCAGCTGGGCGAGCGCCGGCACGTTCTTGACCACCTCGCCGGGGGTGAAGTCGTTGACCGACTTGAAGGTCAGGTCGACACCGAACTTGCCCTCGCCGGTCAGCGTGTTCTGCACGGTGAAGGCCGCGCGCGGCGCGATCGCCTCCATGCGCTCGTCGAAATTGTCCATGTCGAACTCGACGAAGTCGCGCTTCGACAGGTCCTTCTTCTCGACATGGCTCTTGCCCGAAAGGTCGGAGAGCACGCCCATCACGAAGGGCAGCTCGATCTTCTGCCGCGAGCCGTAGGTCTCGACCTCGTACTCGATATGGACGCGCGGCGCCCGGTTCTCCTTGATGAAACGCTGTCCACTCTTAGCAACCATCGGATCCGCCTTTCGTCGCCCTTTTCGGGCACCATCCAAAAAAGTCAGGGATTTGAGGGATCTATTTCAGTATCCGGAGCTTTCCTCTTCCGGACGCGCGAGCAGCACCGAGCCCGCCTCGTGCATGCCGCCCGGTGCGATGTCCCGTAGAATTGCGAGGAAATCCATGCTGATCCACCCCCTTACTCGACGCAGTGCAACGGGTATCGGGCTGGTTGGTTCCCTGCGTGCATAATATTCAACGATTGCGTCGAGCGCACGCGCAACATCTTCGCGCGATTCAACGCGCCCGAAACTTTTCTGCGGGGCAGAAATAGTTTCCGATTCGTTTCCGGAATCGTCGCCTTCAGACGAAGATTCCTCCTCTGGATTTGCCGAATAAGGCGTTATCCATCGCAGCATGTTATCGATAACTTGATAGGCCGACCGGAAGTCAGTGCCGGTATCGCCCTCGGCATGCGCCATCAGCGCCTGGTCCGCCCGCTCGATCGCCGACCGCATCGCGCGCAGCGACACCATCGTGCCGGCAAGCGCATCGGCCGGCAGCTCGCTCACCGCGTGGCGGAACATGCCGAACCCGTCGGCTCCCTCGCCCTCGTTCTCGAACCGCTCGAGATCCTCGGCGCTGTAGTCACCCAGCCGGGCATGCTCGATCAGCGCGATCCGCTTGAGCGGCCCAAGGAAGGTGCCGATCCTGGTGAGCGATTCGCACGGCGCCTTGCGGCCCTGCAGTCCATATTCCTCAAGCGAGGGATGGAGCACCTCCCAATAGGATTCGAGCAGCCCGGCCAGCATCTCGCAGCCGGTGACGACGACATCGAGCCGCCCCATCCGCGCGCCGGCGCGGGCAAGATAGACCGCCAGCCACAGATCCTTGGTGCGCTGGCTCTGCGCCTCGATCTTCGAGACGATCTCGCGCCAGTCGACGCCCGCAGGCTCCTCCTCGAACGCCTGCTCGATCTGCTGGCGTTCGGGATCGTCATACAGGTCGAGCCCGCCCGGAGACTCCTCCGAGACGGGCGCGAGCAGCTCGCCAATGGGCATCAACACCTGCACATTCCCGACAAATCCCTCTCCTTCGAAATCAAACGAAAGCCGCGACGGGATCAGGAAATCAGCTTGGCCTCCACACGACGGTTATGCGGGTCGTCTGCGCGGCGACCGGGCAGCGGAATGCTCGGCCCGAAGCCGCGAATCTCGACGCGAGACCGCTCGACGCCCTGGCTGGAGAGATAGGCCGCCACCGCCTCGGCGCGGCGGCGCGACAGCTCCATGTTGAACGGCACGCCGCCCAGCGAATCGGTATGTCCCTCGATCAGGAAGCGCTTGTCGCGCAGCTCGGGCATCAGCAGCGAGCGCGCGAAGATCCGCGCCTTGGCCATGCCGTCGCCGGTCAGCTGCGCCGAGTTGAGCTCGAAGCCGATCATCAGATCGGCGCGCGGCCCTTCCGAGACGCGCGCGGCCGGGGTGTAGCTCGAATAGCCGCCACCCCCACGGCGCGGCGCGGGCGCGGCTGCACGCGGCGCGCGATAGTCGCTGCTGGCGGCACGGACGGCGGGCCTGGGGGCCGTGGCAGGCGCGCCGGGCCGTGCGATCCGGAACCCCTTGGTCGCCGGCGCGGCCCGAGTCGGCTGCTCAGCCTCCGGAACCTTGCCGCACTTGCCGGCAAAGGTGCAGAGATATCCCTCGACGGTGGGCTCGGCCTGTTGCTGCGCAGCCGCGGGCGGAACGCCCAAAAGCAACGCAGTGCCGGCAATCGTCGACAGGTACGCAATACGCATGCACGTCCTCGCTGGCTTCCCACCCCCGGAGAACGCACCAAGTCTAAAATGGGTCCGTAACGTTCGCAAGCCGGCTTAACGACGGGCCGTTACGATAGACCGGTCGAAATGAAAGTGGAACGGTTCGTCGCGCCGACTTGAACCGTTTCGCTCCCCAAGCGTAAGAGCAACGGGCAAGAGTAAGGTCGGAGGCCGCGTTGTCAGGCACGTCGAGACTTTCCGAAATGACGATCGATTTGGGGGACGAGCAGGTAGAGCTCGAACGAATCGACTCCATGGAGACCCTTAGTTCTCCTTTCACCATAACCGTCGACATATTCTCGCCATTAGAGGTCGACATTCAGCCACATTTGGGGAAACCCTGCGGCCTGAAGGTGAGCGAGGACGGCGAGCTGCGCCGCCACTTCCACGGGCTGATGATCTCGGGCGAATATATCGACGAATCGCCGACCGGGCATCGCTACCGGCTGGTGCTCAAGCCGTGGAGCTTCTTCCTGGCGCAGGGCCGATCGATGGCGATCTTCCAGGATCTGACCGCGCAGGACATCATAAAACAGGTGTTCCAGAACGCAGGCATCTCGGATTTCGAATTCAAGCTGTCCGGCACCCCGCGCCCGCGCACCTATTGCGTGCAGTATCAGGAAAGCGACTTCGCCTTCGCCTCGCGGCTGATGGAGGAGGAAGGCTGGTATTATTTCTTCCGCCACGGCGCCGACAGCCATGTGATGGTGATCTGCGACGCGCCATCGTCGCATACCGCCGGCAATCCGCCGAGCATCACCTATGCGCCCAATTCGGTCTCCGTCTTCTCGGCCGATTCCGCCGAGCGCACCAGCCAGGGCAAGTTCTACCTGCAGAGCTGGCACGAGCGGGTGAGCACCCAGGCAGGCGCGAAGGTGACGGTGCGCGACTGGGATTTCCGCGCGCCCAATCGCTTCGTCGAGGCCAAGTCGGAGAGCGAGGGCCAGCACGAGCGCGACGACCGCGAAATCTATGTCTATCCGGGCCGCTTCTACCATGAGTCGATCGACCCCGGCTCGGTCGAGACGCATGGCGGCGAGCGCAGCGAGACGATGCTGGCCGGCGCGCGGGCGCAGCGGCGGGTGTTCACCGGCTCCTCGCAATCGGCGGGCCTGTCGACCGGCTTCAAGGTCGGCGTGACCAACCACCATGTCGGTAGGATGAACGGCGACTATCTGATCACCTCGGCCTATCACAGCATCGTCGCCGAGAGCTATCGCAGCGGCCAGAGCGCGCGCGAGACCTCGTTCAACGTGCGGTTCGAGGCGATTCCGGCGGAGACGCGCTTCCACCCGGCGCAATCGACTCCGCGCCCGGTGGTGCAGGGGCTGGAGACCGGCATCGTCGCCGGCCCGGCGGGCGAGGAAATCTACACGGACAAGTACGGCCGGGTGAAGGTCCGCTTCCACTGGGACCGCGGGCCGACGCCGGGCGAATCCGCGACCTGCTGGATCCGCGTCTCGCAGACCGGCGGCCTCGGCAACCTCATCCTGCCGCGTGTCGGGCACGAGGTGCTGGTCGATTTCCTCGGTGGCGATCCGGATCGTCCGGTCGTGGTCGGCCGCGTGTTCAACGCCAACCACATGCCGATCTACGACCTGCCGGGGAACAAGACCCGGGCGCTGTGGCGCACCAAGCGCTATGGCGAGACCGGCGACTATCCCAACGCCCAGCCGCTCG
>Ga0209564_1002057_pt1 | contig 17334 bp, 12 predicted proteins | sample AraplaCol_mMF_r2_FD_184272 | JGI IMG/M metagenome (GOLD analysis project Ga0209564, IMG submission 184272) | Arabidopsis root microbial communities from North Carolina, USA - plate scrape MF_Col_mMF_r2 (SPAdes) (version 3) | ecosystem: Host-associated > Plants > Roots > Endosphere | place: USA... | reverse complement strand
AGCAGCGAGGCGCTTAAGCGTAGGCCTGCTTGCGCGTCGACACCAGCCCGAGATAACAGAGCGCGCCGATCACCAACGCCGGCAGCGTCGCGCCGAGATTCGGCAGCCACTGGTTGATCGCCTGATACGCGGCGATGCCGACCGCCCACGCGATGAATGCGCTCACGTGCCAACCGCCCGAGAAGCCGTAGCGGCCTTGCGTATCGGCGAGCGCGGCGGCTTCGATGCGCCGCTTGCGCACGATGAAGTGATCGACCAGCACCACGCCGAACAGCGGCGCGAACACCGAACCGATCAGCAGCAGGAAGTTCTGGTACTTCGCCATCGGCACGATCAGCGCGATCAGCGTGCACAGCGCGCCGAACGCAGCGGACAGCAGCGGCACGCTCGCGCGCGTCCAGAACGTACCCGTCGAGACAGCCGCCGAGTGCACGTCGGCAAACGCATTGTCGATTTCATCGATCAACACCAGCAGCAGCGCGAGGCCGCCGCCCGCCTGCGCGAGCGCCGTCGTCAGCAGCGCGTCGCCGCCGCCCGCCGCAAGGCCGTACACCGCGCCGAGCGCGTAGAACCAGATATTCGCAATGCCGTAGCCGAGAATGGTGCCGCGGAACGTCTCGCCCGCCTTACGGCCGAAGCGCGTGTAGTCGGCGATCAGCGGCAGCCATGACAGCGGCATCGCGACCACCAGATCCACGGCGCCGCCGAACGGCATCTCGCCATTGCCCGGACGGCGCATCAGCGCGCCGAGATCGTGCTGCGCGAGAACGGCATAGGTGAGCCACGCGGCGCCCGCCAGCAACAGCCAGATGCCCCACGAGCGCAGAAAGCGCCGCACGAACGAAAGCGGGCCGCTGATCGCGAGCAGCGTGGCGAGCACGCCGAAGATCACCGTCCAGATCAGCGGCGCCGAGAAGCCGAACGCCTGCTTCGACAGCGCATCGGCGGAATCGCGCATCACGATCACTTCGAACGAGCCCCATCCGACCAGCTGGATCATGTTCAGTACGGCGGGAATCGACGCGCCGCGCACGCCCAGCGTCGGGCGCAGCGACGACATCGCGGCCAGCCCCGTGTCCGTGCCGATCACGCCCGCGAGCGCGAGCAGCACGACGCCGATCACGCTGCCGATCAGGATCGCCAGCAACGCGTGCGGCAACGACAGGCCGGGCACCAGCAGCGCGCCCGCCTGCGCAACCAGCAGCCCGATGCCGAGCGAAAACCATAGCGCGAACGCGTCGCCCGTCTTGAACGCGCGGCGCGAGTCCGGCACCGGCGTGAGCGGCGCGTAGGTCGAACCGGACTCGCCGGCGATTGGATCCTGAACCATCGAAATTTTCCTGTCTGTCTGTCGTTGTCGTGTCGGCCGTGCGTGCGTTCGGCCTTCTTGTCCGGCTCGTGCGGTACGCGTCTTGCGGACCGCCCGTCAGAAACAGCCTATAACGTTCGCCGCGGGCCTCGCCACGCGGCGGCTGTCATAATGCACAACTCTGCATGCGCCGCAGCCCGCCGGATGACGGTTTCGCGCGGTTGCATGCCGTTCAGGGCCAGGCCGTCGCGCGCCCGGTGCTGCATGCTATGCATCGTGACGGTTTATACCCGAAAAGCCGAGATTATCCTCAAAACGCCATGTTCGAAGAAACCCGCGCCAATGTTCCGCTCGCCGAGCGCCTGCGGCCCCGCACCATAGATGATGTCATCGGGCAAAAGCATCTGCTCGGCCCGAACAAGCCGCTGCGCGTCGCGTTCGAGTCAGGCGAAGCGCACTCGATGATCCTCTGGGGCCCGCCGGGCGTCGGCAAGACCACGCTCGCGCGGCTGATGGCCGACGCGTTCGACGCACAGTTCATCGCGCTGTCGGCGGTGCTGTCGGGCGTGAAGGATATCCGCGAAGCCGTTGAAACCGCGCAGATCCATCGCGCCAACGGCCATCAGACGCTCGTGTTCGTCGACGAGGTGCATCGCTTCAACAAGAGCCAGCAAGACGCGTTCTTGCCGCACGTCGAGTCGGGGCTGTTCGTGTTTGTCGGCGCGACCACGGAAAATCCCTCGTTCGAGGTGAACAGCGCGTTGTTGTCGCGGGCCGCCGTCTACGTGCTCAAGAGCCTCGACGCCGACGAGCAGCGCGAACTGCTGGACCGCGCGCAGAAGGAACTGGGCGGCTTCACCTTTACGGACGAAGCGCGCGACGCCTTGATCGGTTCCGCGGACGGCGACGGCCGCAAGCTGCTCAACAATATGGAAATCGTCGCACGCGCGGCGGCGCAGCAGAAAAAGACGGACATCGACGGCGAACTGCTCGCCAGCGCGCTGTCGGAAAACCTGCGCCGCTTCGATAAAGGCGGCGACGCGTTCTACGACCAGATCAGCGCCTTGCATAAGTCGGTGCGCGGCAGCAATCCAGACGGCGCGCTGTACTGGTTCTGCCGCATGCTCGACGGCGGTGCCGACGCGCGCTACCTGGCACGGCGCATCGTGCGGATGGCGTGGGAAGACATTGGCCTTGCCGATCCGCGCGCCGCGCGCATCGCGCTCGACGCCGCCGAAACGTACGAACGCCTCGGCACGCCTGAAGGCGAACTGGCGCTTGCGCAGGCAGTGATCTATCTGGCTGTCGCGCCGAAGTCGAACGCGGGCTACAACGCCTACAACCAGGCGCGCAGCTTTGTCGGCAAGGACCAGTCGCGCGCCGTGCCCGTCCATCTGCGCAACGCGCCGACGAAATTGATGAAGGAACTCGGCTACGGCCACGAATACCGCTACGCGCACGACGAACCTGACGCCTACGCCGCGGGCGAAACGTATCTGCCCGATGGCATGCGCGATCCGAACTGGTATCAGCCGACGCCGCGCGGGCTCGAAGGCAAGATCGGCGAGAAGCTGTCGCGCCTTGCCGACCTCGATGCGCAATGGCGCAGCGAGAACCGGAAGAAAAGCTGAGCCGCGCGTTGCGCCTGACCCGACAATGCCGCCGGCCAGCCGCGCCGGTGCGCTAAAATCGCCCATTCATACAACGAACTGTCGCCCCTTCCCATGCTTGACATCCAGCTGCTGCGCAAAGACATCGACGGCGTCGCGAAACGCCTCGCCGATCGCGGCTACACCCTCGACGTCGCGGCTTTCTCCGCGCTCGAAGCCGAACGCCGTGCCATCCAGACCCGTACCGAAGAGCTGCAGGCAAAGCGCAACAGTCTGTCGAAGCAGATCGGCGCGATGAAAGGGCGGGGCGAGGACACGTCGGCGGTGATGGCCGAAGTGGGCGGACTCGGCGACGAGATGAAGGCGTCGGCGGCGCAACTGGAAGACATCCAGACGCGTCTGTCCGACCTGCTGCTCGGCGTACCGAATCTGCCGCACGAAAGCGTTCCCGTCGGCAACGACGAAGCGGGGAACGTCGAAGTGCGCCGCTGGGGCACGCCGCGTGAGTTCGATTTCGAGGTGAAGGATCACGTCGACGTCGGCACGCCGCTCGGGCTCGATTTCGAGACGGGCGCGAAGCTGTCGGGCGCGCGCTTCACGATGTTGCGCGGACAGATCGCGCGTCTGCACCGTGCGCTCGCGCAGTTCATGATCGACACGCACACGCAGCAGCACGGCTACACGGAAATCTACACGCCGTACATCGTCAATCCTGAAATCCTGTTCGGCACGGGCCAGTTGCCCAAGTTCGCCGACGACATGTTCCGCGTCGAAAAGGGTGGTGGCGAAAACACGGTCACGCAGTATCTGATCTCGACGTCGGAAATCTCGCTGACTAACACGGTGCGCGAGAGCATCGTCGATGCAAACGAACTGCCTATCAAGCTCACGGCGCATTCGCCGTGTTTCCGCTCGGAAGCAGGGTCGTACGGCCGCGACACGCGCGGCATGATCCGTCAGCATCAGTTCGACAAGGTCGAGATGGTGCAGGTGGTTGCGCCGGAAACGTCGTATGACGCGCTCGAGCAGATGGTCACGCACGCGGAGACGATCCTGCAGAAGCTCGAACTGCCGTATCGCGTGATCACGCTGTGCACGGGCGACATGGGCTTCTCGGCGACGAAGACCTACGACCTCGAAGTGTGGCTGCCGGCACAGAACACCTATCGCGAGATTTCGAGCTGTTCGAACACGGAAGCGTTCCAGGCGCGCCGGATGCAGGCCCGCTTTCGCAATGCGCAGGGCAAGCCCGAGCTCGTGCATACGCTCAACGGCTCCGGGTTGGCGGTCGGCCGGACGCTCGTCGCGGTGCTGGAGAACTTCCAGAACGCGGACGGCTCGGTAACCGTGCCGGCGGCGTTGCGGCCGTATCTGGGTGGCGTCGAACGCCTGGAAGTGAAGGCGGCAGTCTGAGCGAAGTTGGTCTGTTCGGATCGATCCAAGTCCTCTTCAAGTTTCTGCGAAAAAGGGCTTGGAATTCGAAAACAGCTGTTCTATAATCTTCGTCTCACGCAAGCAGCGACCCGCTTAGTGTGACGTGACAAGACCACTTGCTGGTAAGTCAAAGAATCTGGAAAGGTGGCAGAGTGGTCGAATGCGCCGGACTCGAAATCCGGTGTACAGTTATGCTGTACCGTGGGTTCGAATCCCACCCTTTCCGCCAGATGCAAAGCAAAACAGGCCCTTCGGGGCCTGTTTTCGTTTGGGCGGTTCTTTTAAGAGCCGGCATCGTCAATAGGCGAAGCGGGGCGTCGCAATTTACAACGCATTCGCGCTACGCACACGCCTTTGCGCTTCGTCTTTTGCACGGGTGCATTGGCGCATGTTCTCCCGCGCATGGAGCGTCGCTCAAGCGTCGCGGGCGTCTGACTATCCTCCAACGCTTGCCCGCCGTTCCATTGGTATGGTTGTTGCGCCGTATGGACCATCTGTCAACCATGATGGAGTCCACAATGACGAACCCCAAGGCAGAAGAGACCACCGAGCCCAGAGACCCGGCCGAAATTCCGCCGAACGAACTCAACAAGCCGATCGGCGATGCAATTCCCACACCCATCGAGCCAGGCCTCGATCAGCCATTGCCAGAAAAGCCAAAGACAGACGATACGAATCCGGCCGAGCCGATAGGCGACGACGACCCGCCGCCGGGCGTTCCGCCGCCAGGCTCGTCCGATTTTGCCTGAGCGCCAGGCGCGACGTCAGATCCCAAAGCAGCCCGAGATATTTAAATACACCTAGGATTATTTCGGGTTGCGCATCAAACCCTGCCATTAAAACGCTTGCTTCAATAAGCATTGCCCGACAAGGGCAATGCGAAAACTGACGACTGCAAGTAGTTTTTCGTTAATGACCGCCGTGAAGCTTTACTAAGCCTTACTTTCTGCCTAGGATGAAGTTGCATTTTTTTCCTCCTGTTGATGCGGAAGAGTGAAGAATCGACCGCGATAATTAACGAAAAATGATATTGAATATTCGCAGTCCATATGAAGATTCCATTGTTTTATCAACGGCGATTACATTGCCTTTTGTTTGCAGCACATCATTAAGCTCGTCGGTCGACGAGATGCATCACAACAAGACGTTGTCACGGTTTCATGCGTAGAGGCAGAGGCGTCGCGCGCCCGATTCGCGCGCCGTCGCCCGGTTGCGTTGCTAACAACAATGAAGGCGCGCGCACGTGGTCGTCGCGGTTCGAGTGCGAACGTCTTGAGGAACGGTAAGCCATGCACATCGCTATTTCTGCTTTGACAGTCGCGGTGGCTGCAATCGTTGTCTGGTGGTCGCTGCATCCGCGCCGTATCGCGCCGCAGCGCGCAGGGACATTCGTGCATATGCGCAACGGCGTGTCAGCATCGACGATGCTCCATCGCGTGACGAATCAGATTGCGCGCAGCAGAACCCTGCAAGGCGCAGGCGCTTTTTTCAGTTTTGTGCGTCCGCGGCCCGGCGCGACGAACGAGCTAGCCGACATCATCGAATGCCTGCCCGTGGCGTCTGTCGTATTCGACGAACATGGCGTGATCGTCCTCGCCAACGCGCAGGCCGAACGTCTCTTCGACTACCCGCGCGGCGTGCTGGCAGGCGCATGTGTCGGCCTCGTTGCGCCGGCGCTTTCGCACGAGCACCGCGCGGGCGCCGCGCACCCGGGCCGTTCGGCCGGAACGAGCACGCGTAGTCTGCGCGCCCGCCGCCGTGACGGCAGCGAGTTTTCCGCCGAAATCGCCGCCAGCGCGATCCGTTACGAAGGGCGCATCGCGACCGTCGCGTTCATCACCGACATGACGGAGCGCTTCGAACTCGAACGCAATCGGCGCGAGCTGGCGCATCTGACGCGCATATCGACGATGGGCGAGCTCGCCGCATCGCTCGCGCACGAACTGAACCAGCCGCTGACGGCGATCCTCAGCAACGGCCAGGCCGCGCAGCGGTTCATGGACCAGGCGCCGATCGACCTTGCCGAAGTGCGCGACATCCTGAAGGACATCGTCGATGACAGCGGCCGCGCAAGCGAAGTGATCCGCCGGATGCGCGCCTTCGTGAAAAAAGAAGAGCAGCAGCAACTGGCGAATCTCGATGTCGGCGGACTGCTGCGCGACGTCGCGCTCCTCGTGCATGGCGATGCCGTCGCGCGGGGCATCCACGTGTCGCACGTGATCGACGATGGCTTGCCGCCCGTGCGCGGCGACAAGGTGCAACTGCAGCAGGTACTACTCAACCTGCTGCTCAACGCGTTCGATGCCGTCAGCGAGTGCGGCGCGTCCGACCGCGTGGTGGCGCTCTTCGCGCGACCCGACGGCGAAGGGCGGGTGCGCATCGCCGTGCGCGACCGCGGACACGGGCAGACGGCGGACAAGCTCGAATGCATCTTCAAGCCGTTCGTAACATCGAAGCCGCAAGGCCTGGGCCTCGGGCTGTCGATCAGCCGCTCGATCGTGCAGATACACGGCGGCCGCCTGTGGGCCGAGAACAATTTCGACCAGGGCATGACGTTCTATGTTGCGCTGCCCGCATCGCGCGATGCGAGTAACGCGGGCGTGGCGCAGGCGGCGTCATGAGCGAAGCGGCCGCGCTCGTCTACGTCGTCGACGACGACCCGTCCGTGCGCCGCGCGCTCACGCGGCTCGTCAGGTCGGCAGGTCATGAGGTCGAGGCGTATGGCTCGGCGCGCGAATTCCTCGCGCATGCGTGTGGCGAGCGCACGCCCGCTTGCGTGGTGCTCGACGTGCAATTGCCCGATCTGAGCGGACTCGAGTTGCAGCGCGAGCTCGACGCCCGTCTGCCTATCGTCTTTCTGACAGGCCACGGCGACATCGCGATGACGGTCGGCGCGATCAAGGCCGGCGCAACCGATTTCCTCACCAAGCCTGTTCGCGACGACGACCTGTTGCGCGCGATCGACCTGGCGCTGGCGCGTTCCGTCGAAGTGTCGAAGTCGATCCACGAACTGGAAGAATTGCGCAGCCGCGTCGGGCGCCTGACGGTGCGCGAGCGCGAAGTGATGAATCTCGTCGTGCTCGGCCGCCTGAACAAGCAGGTGGCCTGCGAACTCGGTACGGTCGAGAAAACCGTCAAGGCGCATCGCGCGCGCGTGATGCAGAAGATGGAGGTGAGTTCGCTCGCAGAACTGGTGCGCATCGCCGACAAGGTGGCCGTCACCAACCCCCCCGCCACGCCCACACGGCGAACCATTTAGCCGAGCCGCTGCCAGCCGATTCCTCCGCCGCTGCGCGCAAGCCGGCCTCTGGCCGGATACGGGACCAAGGTCCAATACCACCGACGCCCGCAGTCTCATAGTCTATTGCTGAGACGTCCGCGCACCGTTTGCGTGGGCGTCGCGGCTCAATGGGCTAATCAGAATGGGCACAGACAAACCATTCGTCGTCGTGGTCGACGACGATGCGTCGGTGGGCAGGGCGATCAGACGTCTGTTGCGCTCCGTCGGGATCGCAGCCGATACGTACACGAGTGGCGACGAGTTTCTCGATGTGCTGTCGGCCACGCCTTCGTATCATCCCGACTGCGCGATCCTCGACGTGCAGATGCCCGGCGCCAACGGGATCGAGGTGCAGCGCCGACTGGCCGGCAGCGCCGTGCCCGTCATTTTCATCACCGCCCACGACGATGCCGGCGTGCGCGAAGCCGCGCTCGCGGCGGGCGCAAAGGCCTATCTGCGCAAGCCCTTCAACGATGTGCTCTTCATCAGGACAGTGTGTGCCGTGCTCGGCATCGCTGCGCCACTATGACGCAACGGCCGCTAGCCAGCAGGACAGTCTGGCATGGGAGCGAGCCCATGTGCTTGCGCAAGATCATTGCCCCGAATGGCTTATTGGACCAAGGTCCAATTGTTTTCGACCTGGCTGGATTCCACACTGGACGCATCAGCCTCACCAGGCCGGGTGACGCGCATCTGGATTTGTCCGCCGCGCGATGCGCGCAATAAGAGCGCGACGGACGCAACCGTATCGCTTGGGAAGATTCATCATGAAACAAGCCTTTAGAAAGACGCTGATATTCGCTACGACGTTGCTGCTCGCCAATGCCGCAACGGCACAACAACCCATCTTCTATCCCGCCAAGGGACAAAGTCAGCAGAAGCAGTCTGACGACACGGCGCAGTGCCACAACTGGGCGACGCAGAACACGGGCGTCAATCCTGCCGCGCTCGCGCAGAACGCCGCGAATCAGCCGCCGCCGCCGGGACCGTCGGGACAGCGCCTGGGCGGCGCGGCACGCGGTGCAGCGGGCGGCGCGGCAATCGGCGCGATCGCGGGCGACGCGGGCAAAGGCGCGGCGGCGGGCGCGATCGCGGGCACGATGGCGGGCGGCGCGCGGCAACGCCGTCAGGCTGCCGCTGCTCAGGAGCAGCAGCAGGCCACGCAGCAGCAGGCATCGCAGCAGATGGCTACGTGGAACCGCGCGGTCGCTGCCTGCATGACGGGACGCGGCTATACGGCGCAATGACATGGCGATCGAACGGAGCCGCGCGATGAATTGTCGATCGTACGTGAGCATGTCCGGGGCGGGTCCGGCTGCCATGCCGCATAAGGGCCGCGCTGTGTCGCGGGCGTCACGCTGGCCGCTGGTGGCGGCGCTCGCATCGGCGCTGTGCCTCACCGCCTGCAAAAAAGCCCCCACCGAGCCCCCACGCCCGACCATCGAGGTCACCGTCGTGACGGTGCATCAGCAGGAAACCCCCGTCGACTTCGAGTTCACCGCGCAGACACAAAGCTCGCGCGAGGTGGAAATCCGCGCCCGCGTGGACGGTTTTCTCGAGCGGCGCATGTACACGGAAGGCTCGCTCGTCAAGGAAGGCCAGGTGCTGTTCGTGATGGACAAGAAGCCGTTCGAAGCCGCGCTGCAGTCGGCCAAGGGCGCGCTCGCGCAGCAGCAGGCGCGCCTGCTCGTCACCAAGCAGAACCTCGCCCGCGTGATTCCGCTGGCCGCGCAGAACGCGTTGAGCAAGAAAGACCTCGACGATGCCACGGGCAACGAGAAGCAGGCCGAAGCCGCCGTGATCGCCGCGCAGGGCGAGGTGCGCACGGCCGAGCTGAACCTGAGCTACTGCACGATCAGTTCGCCCCTCAAGGGCCTCTCCAGCTTCGCGCGCGTGCAGGACGGCAGCTATGTGACGCCGAACCAGTCGGGCCTGCTCACCTACGTCTACCAGCTCGACCCGATGTGGGTGAACTTCAGCATCTCCGAGAACGAACTGCTGGGCTACCGCGACCAGATCGCGAAGGGCCTGCTGCGCTTTCCGGCCAACAACCAGTTCGACGTGACGATCATCGAGGCCGACGGCTCGGTCTATCCGCAGCAGGGCCGCATCGACTTCGCGAACCCCGCGTTCAACCAGCAGACGGGCACCTTCCTCGTGCGCGCGGTGTTCGCCAATCCGAAGGGCACGCTCAAGCCGGGCCAGTTCGTGCGCGCGAAGGTCTCGGGGGCGGTGCGGCCCAATGCGGTGCTGGTGCCGCAGCGCGCCGTGCTGCAGGGCGCGAAGAGCCACTTCGTGTGGGTGCTCGACCAGGACTCGAAGCCGCATCAGCGCGTGGTCGACGTCGGCGACTGGCACGGCGACGACTGGTTCGTCAACGAAGGGCTGAAGGCGGGCGAGCGCGTGGTGGTCGATGGCGCGATCCGTGTGTCGTCGGATGCGCACATCAAGGTGGTGAGCGCGGCGCCGGGTGCGCCGGGTGCGCCTGGCACGCCCGCCTCCGCGCCACCCGCAGCGAGCGCCGCCGCCGCGTCCGCACCGGCCGCGACATTGGCGCAGACGGCAACGTCAACGCCAGCAGGCCGCAGTCCCACGCGCCCCAGCCCATGACCGCCCCGACGACCCGATGACGACCGACGCCATCCGGCGCACCCCGACCCGATGAACATCTCCCATTTCTGCATCGACCGGCCGATCTTCGCCTCGGTCATCTCGATCGTGATCACGCTGGGCGGCGCGCTGTGCATGCTCGCGCTGCCCACTGCGCAGTACCCCGACATTACCCCGCCGCAGATCACGATCTCCGCCACCTACCCCGGCGCGAGCGCCGACGTGGTGGCCAACAACGTCGCCGCGCCGATCGAGCAGCAGGTCAACGGCGCGGACAACATGATCTACATGAGCTCGTCGAGCTCCTCCACCGGCAACCTGACGATCAACGCCTACTTCCAGATCGGCACCAACCCCGAACTCGCCCAGGTCGACGTGCAGAACCGCGTGAATCTCGCGCTGCCGCAACTGCCGCAGTCGGTCACCAACCAGGGCGTGCAGGTGCAGAAGAAGTCGCAGGCGTTCATGATGGTGATCGCGATCTACTCGCCCACCGAGCGCTACGACGCCACCTACATCGCCAACTACGCGAACGTCTACGTGCTCGATGCGCTCAAGCGCATCCCTGGCGCGAACCAGTCGAGCATCTTCGGCACGCCCGACTACGCGATGCGCATCTGGCTGCGCCCCGACCGCATGGCGCAGCTGGGCATCACGGCCGCCGACGTGCAGCGCGCGGTGGCCAACCAGAACCAGCAGTTCGCCGTGGGACGATTAGGCCAGTCACCCACGGGCAATCCCGTCGAACAGTCGTTCGCGGTCACCACCACCGGACGCCTGACGGAGCCCTCCGAGTTCGAGAACATCATCATCCGCGCGCAGAGCGGCGGCGCGGCGATCGTGCGGCTCAAGGACATCGGCCGTGCCGAACTGGGGCAGAAGGACTACTCGATCCGCAGCCGCTTCCAGGGCAAGCCCGCCACCGTGATCGCCGTCTACCAGCAGCCGGGCGCCAACGCGCTCGATGTCTCGAAGCAGGTGCGCGCCACGCTCGCCGAGATGAAGAAGTCGTTCCCCGAGGGCATCGACTACGAAATCGCGATGGACACCACCGAGTTCACGCGCGCGTCGATCACGGACGTCGTGCACACGTTCTTCGAGGCCGTCGTGCTGGTGGTGATCGTCGTGTTCGTGTTCCTGCAGAGCCTGCGCGCCACCCTGATCCCCGTGCTGGCCGTGCCCGTGTCGATCGTCGGCACCTTCATGGGCATGGAGGCGCTCGGTTTCTCGATCAACATGCTCACGCTGTTCGGCATGGTGCTCGCCATCGGCATCGTGGTCGACGACGCGATCGTCGTGATCGAGAACGTCGAGCGCAACATGACGGTGAACAGGCTCGATCCGAAGACGGCCGCCAAGCAGGCGATGGACGAAGTGGCGGGCCCCGTGGTCGCGATCGTGCTGGTGCTGTGCGCGGTGTTCGTGCCCGTGGCGTTTCTCGGCGGCATCACCGGCCAGATGTACAAGCAGTTCGCGATCACGATCGCGATCTCCGTGGTGATCTCGGGCATCGTCGCGCTGACGCTCTCGCCCGCGCTCGCGGCGCTGCTGCTCAAGCCCGGCCATCACGAGAAGAAGGGCTTCTTCCGCTGGTTCGACAACCAGTTCGCGCGCATGACGGCGGGCTATACGCGCGCCGTGCGCCTGATCATCAGGCGCTTCGTGGTCGCGCTGCTGCTGTTCGCCGGCATGATCGCGCTGGCCGTCGTGATGATGCGCGACATACCCACTGCATTCCTGCCGCCCGAGGACCAGGGCTATCTGCTGGGCGCCGTGATCATGCCCGATGCCGCGTCGCTCGATCGCACGGGCCAGGTGTCGGACCGCGTGTCCGAGTACTTCATGAAGCAGCCGGCCGTGGGCAGCATCACGACGGTGGACGGCTTCAGCATTCTCGACAGCCAGAACAAGAACAACTCGTCGACGTTCTTCGTCGGCTTCAAGAGCTTCGAGGACCGGTATTCGTCGGCCAATATCCGCACCCAGAACGCGCGCGCCGTGCTCGTCGATGCATACAGGACGCTCTCGCAGATCCGCGAGGGCATCGTCGTGCCGCTCAATCCGCCGTCGATTCCGGGGCTGGGCACCACGGGCGGCACGGAGATGTGGATCCAGAGCAAGGGCGATGCGACGATCGCGCAGTTCGCCGCCGTCGTCGACGACTTCGTCGCGAAGGCGAAGCAGCGCCCCGAGCTGACGGGGGTCACGTCGACCTTCAATGCGAACTCGCAGCAGCTGCTGGTCGACGTGGACCGCGACAAGGCCGAGACGCTCGGCGTGCCCGTCCAGGACGTCTACAGCGCGATGCAGACGATGTTCGGCTCGCTGTACGTGTCGCAGTTCAACCGTTCGAGCCGGCTGTGGCAGGTGATCCTGCAGGCCGAGCCGTCGTACCGGTTGAAGCCCGACGACCTGACGCAGGTCTTCGTGCGCAGCGCGAACGGCAGCATGGTGCCGCTGAAGTCGGTGGTGACCTCGCGCTACGTGACGGGGCCGGACCTGATCACGCGCTTCAACAACTTCCCGGCCGTGAAGATCACGGCGAATGCGGCGCCCGGCTACGCATCCGGCCAGGTGATCAGCGCGCTCGAAGAGGTGGGCGCGCAGATGCCCTCGGAGTACGGCATCGCGTGGAGCGGCGAGGCGTTCGAGGCGAAGCAGTCGGGCGGCACCTCGGGCCTCGTGTTCGTGTTCGGTCTGATCATGGTGTTCCTGATTCTCGCGGCGCAGTACGAGAAGTGGAGCCTGCCGTTCGGCGTGCTGATGGCGGTGCCGTTCGCGCTGTTCGGCGCGCTGCTGGCGATCCTGCTGCGCGGGCTGAACAACGACGTGTACTTCCAGATCGGGCTGACGATGCTGGTGGCGCTCGCGGCGAAGAACGCGATCCTGATCTTCGAGTTCGCGGTGCTCAACCGCGAGGCGGGCAAGTCGGTGTTCGACGCGACGATGACGGCGGCCGAGGAGCGGCTGCGGCCGATCGTGATGACGTCGCTGGCGTTCATCCTGGGCTGCGTGCCGCTGGCGATCGCGACGGGTGCGTCGGCCAACAGCCGGCATTCGATCGGCACGGGGGTGATCGGCGGGATGCTCGGGGCCACGGCGATTGCCGTGTTCTTCATCCCGATGTTCTTCTATGTGCTGGAGACCATGTCGGAGCGCTCGGAGAAGAAGAAGGCCAAGAAGGCTGGCGATGCGCCGCCTTCTGCGCCGGGATCGGGTGCAGGGCCGGGTTCAGCGTCGGGCGAGCCGAAGGTGCCGCCGTCGGCGGGCGGCCCCAAGGTCGGCGGTGGGCCGACGACCAGTCCGTCCGCACCGCGCGAGGATGCCTGACATGCGCCGCGCCCTCGTTCTCTGTGTGCCCTGCGTGCTTGCCCTGAGCGGTTGCCTGCTCGGGCCGGACTACTCGCGCCCGCCGCTCGACGTGCCCGCCACCTACCGCTTCCCCGACAACTACGCGGCGGACATCGCCAACACCGAATGGTGGAAGCAGTTCGACGACCCGGTGCTCGACGACCTGATCACGACCGCGCTCGCGAACAACAACGACGTGAAGATCGCCGCCGCGCGCGTCGACCAGTTCCTCGGCCAGTTCGTGACGACGCGCGCCGCGCTGTTTCCGCAGGTCGGCGCGGGCTTCGATGCCGGGCGCGAGCGCATCTCGACGTCATCCTCGCCGCTGCTCGCGAATGTGCAGAACCCCGTGTTCAACACGTACACGGCGGCGCTCTCGGCGTCATGGGAAATCGACCTCTTCGGCCGCAACCGGCGTCTGACGGAATCGGCGCGCGCGAGCCTGCTGTCCACGGAAGAGGCGAAGCGCGGCACGGTGCTGACGCTGGTGTCGTCGGTGGCGTCGTCGTATATCAACCTGCGCAGTCTCGACCGGCAGCTGGAGATCGCGAAGGCGACCACGGCGAGCCGCGCCGAATCCGTGCATGTGTTCGAGCTGCGCTTCAAGGGCGGCGAGGTCTCGCAGATGGAGCTCGCGCAGAGCCAGTCCGAGTATGAGGCCTCGCGCGCGGTGATTCCGCAGATCGAGGCGCAGATCGCGCAGCAGGAAGACGCGCTCTCGGTGCTGCTCGGGCGCAATCCGGGCGATATCCTGCGCGGGCGCGCGCTCGCCGAACTCGCGGCGCCCGCCGTGCCGGCGGGGCTGCCCTCGGACCTGCTGGAGCGCCGTCCCGATCTGCGGCAGGCCGAGCAGGATCTGGTCGCGGCGAATGCGCAGATCGGCGCGGCCAAGGCGCTGTACTTCCCGCAGATCTCGTTGACGGGGCTGTTCGGCACGCAAAGCGGGCAGTTCTCGAAGCTCTTTACGGGACCGGCGCGCGTGTGGTCGTTCGCGGGCTCGGTCGCGCAGCCGATCTTCGAAGGCGGGGCGATCGTCGGACAGGTGAAGCAGGCCGAGGCGGTGCAGCAGCAGGCGTTGTACGCGTACCGCAAGGCGATCCAGGTCGCGTTCCAGGAAGTCAACGACGCGCTGATCTCGTCGCAGAAGGTGCGCGAACAGTTCGACGTGCAGGGCCGGCAGGTCGAGGCGCTGGCGACCTATGCGCACCTCGCGCGGCTGCGCTACGAGGGCGGCTATACGAGCTATATCGAGGTGCTCGATGCCGAGCGCAGTCTCTTCAACGCGCAGTTGACCCAGACGCAGACGCAGGCGGGCGTGCTGGTGTCGTATGTGAACCTGTACAAGGCGATGGGCGGCGGCTGGGTCGTCACGGCCGAAAGCATGACCACCCAGGCCGCGCAGCATGGCGGCGACGCGGCCGCGCAGGGTGCGAAATGAGCGAGACGGCGTCCGCGTATCTCGGCCACGCGACGCGCACGCCGGTGATCGCCTGTCACGAATGCGATCTGCTGCAGCGCGAAAGCACCGTGCCCCCCGAGGGCGTGCTGCGCTGCTGCCGTTGCCGCGCGACGCTGTACCGGCGTCACGCGAACAGCCTCGATCGCACGCTCGCCTATGCGCTTGCCGCCTGCGTGCTGTGGATTGTGTCGAACGCGTTTCCCATCGTCGGTCTGTCGGTGAACGGCGATCTCGTCGAAACGACGATGTTCGGCGCGGTGCGCGTGCTATACCAGGACGGCATGTGGCCGTTGTCAGCGTTGATCTTCATCACGACGATGCTGATGCCCGCGTGCCAGGCGCTTGGTCTCGTGTGGCTGCTGTTGCCGTTGCGGCTCGGGCGCACGCCGTATCACGCCGATGCCGTGTTCCGCTTGCTGCGGGTCGCGCAGGAGTGGGGCATGACGGAGGTGCTGATCCTCGGCCTGCTCGTCGCGCTGGTGAAGCTCTCGCATATCGCGGCGGTGGTGACGGGGCCCGCGTTGTGGTCGTTCGGCGCGTTGATGCTGCTGCTCGCGGCGGCCGCTTCCGCGTTCGATACGCGCGATCTGTGGTCGCGCCTCCAGGGCGTGCCCGAAGCCGGCCCCGCGTTCGACAGCGACACGCCGTTTCCTGCCGGGACGGCGGCGGGGTGCGGCCTGTGTGTCTGCCACGACTGCGGCTTGCTGACGCGCGCTGCGCCCGCGCAAACCCGTGACGAGCGCGACGCTGCGAACGTGCATGCCGCCGTGCACCTGCCGGCGCACGCCGCACATTGCCCGCGCTGCGGCGCGCATCTGCATCTGCGCAAGCCCGACAGCCTGGCGCGCACGTGGGCCTGCCTGATCGCGGCGATCATCCTGTACATCCCGGCGAACGTGCTGCCCGTGATGGACACGAGCTCACTGTTCGGTGCGCAGAAGGACACGATCATGAGCGGCGTCGTGTATCTGTGGACCTCGGGTTCGTGGCCGCTCGCGGTGCTGGTCTTCATCGCGAGCATCGCGGTGCCGATGCTGAAGATTCTCGCGATCGGCTTTCTCGCGATCTCCGCCAATTTCCGCTCCACCTGGCAGCCGGACCAGCGCGCGCGCATCTACCGGCTCGTCGAACTGGTCGGGCGGTGGTCGATGCTCGATATCTACGTGATCGCCGTGCTCACGGCGCTCGTGCAGTTCAACGCGCTCGCCACCGTGCGCGCCGGTCCTGCCGCGATCGCATTCGGCGCGGTCGTCGTGCTGACGATGTTCGCCGCCATGTCGTTCGATCCGCGGCTCATCTGGGATGCGAGGAAAACGGAATGAGCCGGCCGCCCGACCTGCCCGACGCCGTCGCCGTGCCGCGCAAGCGCTGGCACATCCAGTGGATCTGGCTGGTGCCCGTCGTCGCCGTGCTGGTCGGCATCTGGCTCGCAATGCAGGCGGTGCTGTCGCAGGGGCCGACCATCACAATCAGCTTCAAGACAGGCGAAGGGCTCGAAGCGGGCAAGACGAAGATCAAGTTCAAGGACGTCGATATCGGCGTCGTGAAGCGGGTTGCGCTGTCGAAGGACTACAAGACGGTGGTCGCCACGGCCGAACTGACGCGCGACGCCACCGACATGCTCGTCGACGACACGCGCTTCTGGGTCGAGCGGCCGCGCGTGACGGGCGGCAACGTGTCGGGCATCAGCACATTGTTGTCAGGCGCGTTCATCGGCATGGACGTCGGACGTGGAAAGCAGGAGCGGCGCGACTACACCGGGCTGGAAGTGCCGCCCGTGTTCGCGAGCGACGTGCCCGGGCGCGAGTTCGTGTTGAATGCGTCGAATCTGGCTTCGCTCGATGTCGGTTCGCCCGTCTATTTCCGCCGCCTGCGCGTCGGGCAGGTGACGTCGTACGAACTCGACAAGAACGGCGGCGGCATCACCTTGCATATCTTCGTGAACGCACCGTACGACCGCTACGTGAAGAGCGATTCGCGCTTCTGGGAAGCGGGCGGCATCGATGTCGCGCTCGGCACGGATGGCGTGAAGATCAACACGCAGTCGCTGGTGTCGATCCTGATCGGCGGGCTCGCGTTCGAAACGCCTGCGGCGTCGCTGTCGGAGCCCGAAGCGCCGACGCGCACGCCGTTCACGCTGTTCGCGACGCGCGCCGATGCAATGAAGGTGCAGGACAGGATCGTCGATACCTATGTGCTCAACTTCAAGGAATCGGTGCGCGGCCTGACGGTGGGCGCACCCGTCGATTTTCGCGGCATCGTGCTCGGCGAAGTGTCGGCG